>BNJT01002632.1_pt1 | contig 167250 bp, 210 predicted proteins | sample 8540491 | NCBI WGS metagenome assembly BNJT01 (sample SAMD00202455, study PRJDB9452) | human saliva metagenome | host: Homo sapiens
GAAGTTACGTATTGCTTCCCCGCCTGGCGCGAACCGGTGAACCTGCAGCCCCGTGTCCGGTCCGCCAGCCCGCCGCCGTCTGCCGCACAGACGACCGTCCACGTCCTCACGATCATTGCAGACTCTGGTCTCAACCCCGGATCCGCGGCCGAGGACAGGCGCCACCACTGTCCCGACGCGCACCACGCTGGCACCGCCGAGCGCGACCAGTTCGCAAGCGCTCGACGACTCACCACCATGGAACTCTATGGCGTCACGATGAACGCAGAACCGTACCGCGGTCTATGGAGACATCTCCCGGCGACCAGAAACCCACAAATGCGGCCGCGCGGGCCTGGAGAGAAATACTGCGCACACCAAGCATCCGATCAGCAAATGTACCAATACGGCAGCGCAATGGTTTACATAAACGTAAAGTGCACTCCTGCACGTAGGTCAGCGCCATAGTGTCCTGACGAATTCCCTGTACTTCCCACTATCCAGGAAATGTCACCCCATGAAGATGGAGATAACGAATGCACCTACGCACCTCTCCGTGCGTCGCAAGTATGTAGCGACTCTGCTCGCCCGCGTACTGCTGGTCGCACTGGTAGCTTGTCGCGCTATTAGCACCTCGTGCGAGCGCGAACCAGAATACCGGAGTGAAGGCTCCCTCAGTCCTCTCATCCTCGCGGACAAGGATGGAATGGAGTTTTCGGGCAAGACTCCACCTCGAGGACCCGGTTCGCATGAGTTCGCCTGGGACGCCTCTGACCGCCAATCCGCAGCCGGACGAGTCCTTCAGCATCGGCCTTCCGGCGGAGTACGGTACCGCGAGATCGAGTCGACGACGATCTTGTTCTCCGGAACGCACCAAGGTGCAGGTGACTGCGTCACGACCACCGAGACCCCTCACCCGCACCTCAACGCCGCGATCAGCGCCGCCACCGAGCTCAAGGGCTCGGGCAACCAGATGATCGTGGCCCAGAAGGTGACCCAGACAACAAGACCACCTTCGACGCCAACGGCACCGAGATCGAGGTCTTCCACCCCAACAACGAGCGGATTCTCCCTATCGCCTGGGTTGAGAAGGACCTTGGCAAGTACGCCAACTCCCCTCAAGCGCGAGTCCAGCAGCCTGACCTGGCACATCCAGTTCAGTGGTACGACCATCGCCAACCACCTGGAGCGGAGGCGGCAGCGTCAACACGCGTCACCTTCAACGACGTCTCCGGGGGCGGGCGGAAGCTCAACCCCGGATCTCGGCTCCTGGTACGTGCGGGTCAACCCCGAGGAGTTCGGCGGTGGCGCTGACGGTTACTGACGTCGCCAAGGCCGATGGCACAGCCATGAACACCGACCACGGAAAGCCTTCACCCTGAAGCCGACCATCGGCGCCGACGGGACCATCGCGTCCATCACCTGTCCTGGCTACGGACGGCAACTCGCCAAGAACGCGAACTACGAGATCGTCTACCAGTCCTGGCCGAGGGCGGCAAGATCGTCCCGGGCAAGGTCTACACCAACAGCGCGCACCGCTGAACGGCGGTAAGAACACCACGGTGTCCGCACAGATGGCCTACAAGGACCCGATCTCCCCACGACGCACGCTGACCAGGGCTTCGGCTCCTTCGGGGTCAAGAAGTACGTCACCGGCGCTCACCAGAATGACGTCCGTGCGACACCAAGATCCGCGTGAACGTCGCCTCACGAGCTCCCCAACGGCACGACCGAGGCCGACTACCCGACCTGGGCCAATAAGCCGGCGTCGAACCCCTCCACCGTTGAGGTGGTGCGGGCCAGCAGCAGGCCGGGGACACCCTGCGCGAGTTCCCAAGGAACCAGATCACGCTGACGGAGGACACGTCCGCAGCGGCCCTTCCCGGGCGGCCCTTGGCTGGGGAGGCAAGACCTTCTCCGTCAACGGCACTGAGACGCCGGAGACCGCGACGTTCTCGGTCGATTCCTCTGCGGGCTGTGGGCCTGTACAACGAGGTCATTCAGAAGACCGGTTCCTTCTCCGTCGTGAAGAAGGTCGAGGGAAGCAACAAGGAGGCCTTCTCAAGGAGACTTTTCCAGATCGCTCTACACGTGTGAGAACGGCTCCGAGGCAGTCCCTTGACGTGAAGGGCGACGGCACGCCCGTCGACGGCCCGTCCGTGCCGGTAGGGTACCAACTGCGAGGTCACCGAGAAGGAGAAGCAGGCTGACGGCGGCGCTGAGCGCGAGGGCTACACGGTCGACACCCAGATCGACAACGGAGCCTTCACGATCAGGGCGAGGGCGCTGCCAGCGCCACCCTTTGTCACGGTGACCAACACCTACACGGAGGTCCTGAAGCCCACGCCGACGCCGACCCCCACCGAGGAGAGCCCACGCCGACGCCCTACTCCCACCGAGGAGCCCACGCCGACGCCGACCCCCACCGACGAGCCGCAGCCGACGCCGACCGACCCCACCGAGAGCCCACGCCGACGCCCACTCCCACCGAGGCAGCCCACGCCGAGGCCGCCGACTCCACCGAGGAGCCCACGCCGCTGACCCCACCAGTGAGGAGCCCACGCCGACGCCGACCCCCACCGAGGAGCCCACGCCGACGCCGACCCCACCGAGGTGCCCACGATGACGCCCCTCCACCGAGGAGCCCACGCCGACGCCGACCCCACCGAGGTCCCCGCGCCGACGCCCACTCCCCACCGAGGTCCCGCGCCCGGCACTCGGCCAGCACGCCACCAAGCAATAGCGGCAGCAACCTGGCGAGCACCGGCGCTCATGCCAGTCATCGCAGCCATGGCGCATTCCTGGTGACGGATATGTGATCCGGCGGTCCGTCGTCGCGCATCGTGACCGATCATCGGCTGACTAGGCTCCTTCCCCGGAGCAGATGGGCCCCAGTCCTTCACGGACTGGGGCCCATCGCCATTGCCGTCGATTGCCCAGGATCTGTCAAGCACCGCGATCGTCTCGAAGTGGTGAGTGCGGGAACATGTCCAGCGCCTCATGGCACCCAGGCGCTAGCCGGCCCGCAGAAGGGTTCCCAGGTCCCAGCCAGGCCGCCGGGTCTACAGGCCAGCAGGACGATCCGCTCGGCGGGGCTGACGGCCTCGATGACTCTCGCGACCCGGCACCCCTGGCGCGGCGGGTCGAGGACGACGACGTCGGGGCGGCCTGCGGCGAAGGAGCTGGCGAGCTCGCGCACCGAGCGGGCGCTCACGCGTCCGGCAGGCTGTGCGGGCGGGATGCTCGCAGTGCGGCGGGCGTCGCGGACGGCCTGCTCACTGCCCCTCCAGGAAGGGACCTGTCCGCCGCGCCTGAGGCGGCCAGCGGCAGGGTGAACAGACGGCCCCTCGAGTAGAGCTCAGGACGCGACTGCCCGCGGCCCCGTCTGGAGGTTCTCCCCAGGACGGCGCGCACGACGCGTTCGGACCAGGACCCGGGGCGCCGGACGTGGACCCGCAGAAGCCCCTCGGCGTGGACGGAGTAGGTCGCTCAGGCCCCAGGGCCGAGGCGTCGACGATCTCCCGGACGCGGCGCCGCCGGTGCTGCGCGCCTGGCGGTCAGGAGCCGGTCGCGAGCGGACCACGCGCTCGCCGCCGCTGGGGGCGATGGCCTCGATGCGCATGCCGGGCCGGTAGTGGGCGCGCCAGCGGGAGGCTCCAGCAGTCCGATCTCGGTGATGGCGGGCACGGCCAGGGCAGGCGGCGCAGGAAGGACCGTCCTGAGCGGAAGGCGTGATGCCGGGCTCGCCGTCGTCGTTGACCGTCAGGCTGACGCGGTACGGGTGGCGGTACCGGCGAGGCGCGCCTGCGGGCGCTGGTGGAGGCCTGGGCAGCGGCATCGGTGGGCATGGCCTGATCGGCACGGCTGCCCCGCGGAGGCCTCGGGCAGGAGGCGACGGCGTCGGCCACCTCCCTGCCCGCCGATCCGGCGCAGGCAGTCGGCCGGGACCCAGCGCTTCGCAGGTGCGCTGGGCGTCCAGGGCGACGTGGGCGAGCTCTCCCCGCCCATACGCCCTGCATGGGCCGCTCGGGCCAGACGGACCCGACGCGGTCTGGGAGGCCTGGAGGACCTCGACGGCGTCGGCCTGCCAGGTCCGCGGAGGTCATCTCGGTCAGCGGGCCCGCACCGTCTCACCGGGCAGGGCGTGGCGCACGAAGATGACGCGGCCATCCCGTCGTCCACGGGCCGGGCCACGCAGTGCCTGCCGTGCGCCGGCGCCCCGACGGCCAGGGAGTGAGCCTCACGGACGCCCGCGGCTGGGATCGGGCTGATCGTCGGGCGGCCGGGCTGCGGGGTCATCGGTTCTCCTGGTGGTCTGCACCGACGTCACCGGTGCCGGAGCTGTTGAGGGGACTGAGGTGGCTGTCGACGCGACGGCGCATGGCGACGTCGGCGTCGATGATGCCCCTCAGCGGTGCGAGCGCGCACGCCGTGGTGGAAATGCCGCTGGCTGGGCAGTCCCAGCTGCCAGGGCACGGAGGCGACGACGACGCCGGGTGTGAACAGCAGGGACGGTCTTCAGGCGCAGGGCGGTCTGGTTGTGGAGGATCTGCTCCACCAGTGGCGCACGATGTACTCGGGCAGGAAGACGACCACGAGGTCCTGGGGACTCAGGCGCACCGAGCGCACGTAGTTGATGACCGGGCGGGTGATGTCTCGGTAGGGCGAGTCCAGAACCGTCAGCGGCACCGCGATATCGGCCTCCTCCCAAGCGTCCAGGAGACGTTCGGCGCCACCGTCGCCGGTGTCCACCGTCAGCGCCTCCAGCGCGGTCGGGTAGGGTCGACTGGGCGTAGGTCAGGGCCCGTAGCGTCGGCTGGTGGAGGCGTGAGGCCAGGACGATGGCGTGGACGTGGGCCGGTAGGACGCGGGCGTCGTGGAGGTCGGAGATGGCCACCTCCTCGCTGACCCGCCGGTAGTGGCGGCGGATCCGGTTCATCACCAGGTAGAGCAGCGCCATGATCGTCAGGGTGATCCAGGCGCCCCGGTGAGCCTGGTGAGCAGGACGATGACCAGGACCGTTCCGGTGCCTAGCACCCCGATGGCGTTGATGATGCGGGCGCGGTGCATGCGCGAGCGGGTCCGGGCTCGGTGGCGATGGTGAGCCGCGCGTCCAGTGGCGCACCATGCCCACCTGGGAGAGGGAGAAGGAGATGAAGACGCCCACGATGTAGAGCTGGATGAGGCGGGTCGTGCTGGCCTCGAAGCCGATGAGGAAGGCCACGGCCCCCAGCCACAGGACGATGATGCCGTTGGAGAAGGCCAGGCGGTCGCCGCGCTGGGAGAGCTGACGGGAAGGAACTCGTCACGGCCAGGACACTGGCCAGGACCGGGAATCCGTTGAAGGCGGTGTTGGCGGCCAGGACCAGGATGAGCCCGGTGACGGCGGCGACCAGGTAGAACATCGGCCGGAAGCCGGAGAAGACGGTGGCGGCGATCTGTCCGATAGCGGGGTCCTGGTGGTGTTCCTCGACCGGGACGCCGTTGCGCAGGAGCTGATGTGGCCGGGTCCTCCACCATGCGCGCACGCCGACGGCGCTGGCCAGGTGGATGACGCTCATGAGCATGAGAGCGGCGCATGCTGCCCAGGAGCAGCAACGTGGTGGCGGCGTTGCGGGACTTGGGGCGCTGAGCTGGGGACGCCGTCGAGATCGCCTCGACACCGGTCAGGGCCGCGCAGCCCGAGGAAGAAGGCCCGCAGGACCAGGAAGCCTCCGGCCAGGCCGGTCAGGCCCTGCTCCCCAGCCGGCGTGGGTCACGACGTCGAGCCCGGCGGACTCGGCCTGTCCGAGCGTCCCGGTCAGCCTCCTGGATGAGGCCGACGACAGCCACGATGCCGATGACGCCCATGTACAGGTAGGTGGAATGGCGAAGGCCCGGCCCGACTCGCGCGAGCCGCGCAGGTTGAGCACCGCCAGACGGTGACGACGGCGACGGAGATCTCCACCTTGTGGCCGCCAGGGCCGGCAGGGCCGCCGCGAGGTAGGGAGTGCCCGGAGGACACGGAGACGCGCTGACGGTCAGGACGTAGTCGCTCAGCAGTGCCAGAGGCCACGAGGAGTGCTTCTGGCGGGGCCGGGTTGGTGAGGGACGACCTCGTAGTCGCCACCACCGGACGGGTAGGCGTGACGGTCTGCCGGTAGGAGGCCACGACATTACGAGAACGCCGACGACGGCCAGCGGCACCACAGGAGATCAAGGCGGTGCGCGACCCCCGCCACGGCCAGGGTGATGAGCACCTCATCGGGGGCGTAGCCCCACGGAGGACAGGGCGTCGGAGGCGAAGTACCGGCAGGGCGATCTCTTGGAGGAGCGTCTCCCAGGGCTCCACTGGGGCACACGGACGCCTGACGAGAAGCCGCCTGATGCGGTCTGCATGAAGTCGCGCACGTCCCAGATGTTACGTCCGTGGCCCGACAACGGTGCCGTCGTCCTCCGTGCACTTCGTCATCATGGGCTGTGGGCCGCGTTGGAGCGTCCATGGCCGTGCGCTCGACCGCATGGGGCACTCGGTGTCCGTCATCGACCGCTCCTCGGACTCTTCCGCCGGCTGCCCTCGGACTTCAACGGCCGCAAGGTCAAGGGCGTCGGCTTTCGACCGCGACGCCCTGGAGCAGGCCGGCATCGACCGAGGCTCTGACGCCTTCGTCGTCGCTGTGTCCGACAGACAACTCGAATATCGCTCGCCGCACGCGTGGCGCGGGAGAGGCTTCGGCGTGAACCCAGCGTCGTCGCCCGGATCTACGACTCCCGCCGGGCCCGATTGTCTACGAGCGCCTGGGCATCCCTCATTGTGCGGCCACCGTGCGCCAGACGGCCGACCAGATGATGCGTCGCATCCCGCTGGCTCCAGCGCCCGCGAGCTCGAGGACTCGGGCATGATCGCCTCGTCCAGCCCAGCGCCTCACGCAGTGGGTGGGCACGACGATCGGGGCGCTCGAGGACCGCCTGAGGGTGCGCGTCGCCTGGATCCCGCGCATGCCACGGCCCCTGCGGGCCTGCGTTCACGTCATCCAGGAGCATGACTGCCTGCACCTCGCGGTGAGCACCGACCGCAGTCGGTCAGGTGCGCGCGCGTGTCCCGTCACCCCGCCCCGTCGCAGGAGGCCTGGAGCCACGCAGATCGTGATTGCCGGAGCCGGATCCGTGGGCCGTTCCATCGCCCGCAGAGCTCATCAGCCACGGCCATGAGAGTCACGCTCGTCGACCGCTCCGCCGAGCCATGCGCATCTTGCCCTCGGTCCCGGAGGCCGACTGGCGCCGGCGGACGCCTGTCAGACATCGACGCGCTGGAGCGCGCCGGGGCCGAGACCTGTGACGTCATCGTGGCCGCCACCGGGGACGACAAAGGCCAGCCTGGTCATCTCCCTGGCTGGCGAGACCGAGGTACGGGTTGCCCTCGTACCGTCGCGTGGCCAACAATCCCAAGAGCGAGCGTGGCTCTTTCGACGGGACCCTGGGGCGTGGACGTCGCCGTGTCCACCCCGCGCTTCATGACGCGCCGGTGGAGAGGCCAGTCAACGTCGGCAGCCTGGTGAGCATCTTCCGCTTCCGCCAGTCGGGCGCCTCCATGCACGAGCTGACCCTCGCCGGAGGACCCGCGGTCATCGGCGGTGCGTCTTCCGACATCGAGCTGCCGCGCCCACACGGTGCTGGCGGCGATGCTGCGCGACTACTGGCCGTACGCCTGACCGCGACGAGCGCTTCGGAGCGCGGGGACGAGCTCATCTTCCTCACGGCGCGCGAGGAGAGTCGCCTGGCTGAAGGCGCTGCCCCTGATCTTCCGTGACTGGGAGCCGGAGGGCTACTGGTCGGCGACAGCCCGGGCGCCTGTGCGATCCGGCTGGGGGCGACCAGCAGCCAAATGAAACCACAGGGTCACGGCGTACAGCAGCACGCCAGGATGAGCAGGCGGCGCCCAGGTAGGACACGGCATGCTCGCCGGCCAGGTAGAGGGCACCTCGACGACGGCGAGCCGCAGGGCGAACATCAGCGTCAGGACCCAGGTGCCCGCGTGATGGCGGCGCTGACGTTGCGCAGGGCGGGGTCGGTGCGCCAGGCCGACGGCCGCGCGTCTGGATCGTCGTCGGCCTGCACAGACTCCCTCGATCCCCGGACTCGTCCGACTTCCGGACTCATCGGTGACCCGGTGCCACAGGTGATGAAGGCGCCCACGATCGGCCAGCCGATGAGCAGGGAGACCAGGCAGACGACCAGCCAGGCGGCGTTGATCATGAGCCCGGTGGCGGCGAAGTTGGAGGCCTCACCGCGCGCCAGGCCCACAGGGCGGAGACGAGGACCAGCACGATCCCGCCCACGACCTGGGCCGGCGACTGGCGCTGCACCAGGCGGGGTCACGCCGACGCGCTGACGGCCAGGGAGGCGGCCAGGGCCGCCGCCAGGCAGCGCGCGCACCGCCGCGAGCCAGGACGAAGACGTGAGGGGTGGGAACAACGGACTCAAGAACGCCTCGCCACCCGCCCACGGCGCGCGCATGCGTCGAAGCGCCCGGAGTCGATCGCGCTTGCGACCGGTGCGACCAAGGGTGCTCCGCCGAACGGCTGCTCCGTCTAGCAAGTCCTTCTCCGGCGTCGTTGCAGTGGCTACCGCCCGGCCCCAGCTGGTAGTAGTGCGGGTTGTGGATCTCTGCAGACGGTGGGTGCCGTCAGCGACCGCGCCCTCGACCATCAGGTGGGTGCCCGGCTTTGATGCCGGCGATGCGCCGTCGGCACCCGCCACCAGGTCCCGATGCTGCCGGTGCCGTCAGCAGAGCCGCCCGACGAGTGATGGGCTTGTCCTGGCTCGAGCGGTGAGGTGACCGCCCGCAGCACATCATCACTCCCGAGACCCGCCCGCATGACGCGACGCCAGGACCCGATCGGATCGGGTGCGCCGGCTGGCGGGAGCGCTCCTCGTCCTCGGCCTCCAGGTGCTCACGGACTGGTGCGTGGCTGAGCCCGGCGAAGCCGCTTCCAGGCGAGCGAGCGCGCCCTCATCTAACGCACTTCGGCGGTGGTCGGGCCGGGAGCCAGCGGGTCGGATGCGTGCAGGTCCTCCGGCCTCGCCGGTCACGGCTCCCGGGCGCGTGCATGGGCAGGATCTCGCGCGGGCGGGCCTGGCCGTCACCGGACGACGACGATGCCGGCAGCACCTCCCGCAGCGCCTGGGCCGACTGCTCGGAGAGGAGGCGGCGTGCCCCTGGAGTGACTCCCGCAGCACCAGCGGTCAGTCGATACCCGAGCGGATCGTGCCGGTTGTCGTCGTACCGCACGGGGGCGCGCGCATGGGCAGGTGGGCGACCAGCGCGCGCCGTACTCCCCGTAGGCTCTCTCCTCGTAGCGGGCGCCGTTTCCGGCGAGCTCATTGGCGATGTCACCGCGCAGACTCGTCCCAGATGCCGGCGGTGCGCGGCGCGGCGAAGGCCCGCAGGCTCGAGCGCCGAGGCGCCCAGCGCGCGAGGACGATTTTGCGGCGATGACAGTGCCGGCGGGCCCCTGCTCTGCGCGCAGCTGCATCCCGTCTACGGTACCGGGACCCGCAGGGCGCCCAGATCGTCATGAGGCACGTCCTCCTGTCCTCCTGGCAGCTCACTGAGTCCCACGGCCCGGAGGGCCGCCAGCGGACTCGCTGAGGTCGTCGACGTCTGCAGCGTCCGGAGGCGAGGATGGAGCTCGTCAGCCCGGTGGACGCGTCGTCACGACGGCGCGAGAACAATCCGTGAGGGTCTCCTGAATCAGGTGTGGAGTGTCAGCCGGCGCAGTCGGCGCACACCGGAAGACCGGTCGCCCCGTCGACTGAAGGCCAGGCTGGCTGCGGTGGTGAACGAGGAAGCGCGAGCAGGTGACCCGTCCTCGGTAGCTGAGGCAGACGACAAACGCCTGCCCTCGCGGGACGGGGTCCGCCCCAGGAAGGCTCGAGCCCTCAGTCACGCCTCGTTCTCATCCTCCTCGATCGCAGCGGAGGACTGGTCCTTCTGCCGCGAGTCCAGCTCCTCGACGGAATCGGCCTCGAGCTCGTGTGGTCATTCTTGCGCAGGGCGTCGTAGTCGGTCGCCATGGCCTCGCCACTCTTTCTGCCGACGGCTCTCAGGTCACCTCGGGGCGGGAGTCGAGCGCCGTGCGCACACTGGCATCGCGGCAAACGATCTGCGCACTCGTCCCAAGAAGGCACGCGCACTGTGCGCGCGGAGCAGGCGTCCCGTCAAGCCAAAGTCGCCCGATGGAAGAGCACAGTCTCGCTTGCAGTGCGTCTGGATCAGTTGGCATTCACGAGGGTATCTCACACGTGCTTCACATGTGGCACACCGCTGCGCCTCCACGGCTTGAGCGCCTGCGGATGTGCAGGCTGCGAAGCACAGTGGAGCAAATCGTGCTGACATCGGGATGAAGCGAGGCCCGCCCATGGTCGGTTCCCGAGCTACGCTGGGTGCCAACGGTGACACGATTGTCGCGACAGACGGGGACGGCGAGCGCTACAGCATCGTCGTCGACGACGCTCAGAGACCGCGGTGCGCCGTGACCCGCGGCGCCATCGTGTCGTCGACAACGACCGCGGAGACGCGCGCGCCTGCGCTTCGCCAGGCTCCAGGCGTGGCGATGCGCGCCGGGTGCCACCGCGGCCGAGGTCGCGATCAGCACGGGCATGGACGTGGAGCACGTGCGCCGCTCGAGGGACCGGTACTCGCCGAGCTGCGCGTGGGCCGTCTCGCAGGCCCAGTCCTGCCGTATCGGCTGGGAGAAAGGACTCTCCTCTGCTCCGGCGGTACGGTGGTGGACCTGGCCCAATACCCGCGGCGTCAACCCCTCAAGCCTGGAGTGGGACGCGTTGCAGCGGCGCGCGCGACCCTCGCTCATCACTGCGTCACCTTCATTTCTGCAGTCCGCCGAGGAGAAACCAAGGCCCGCTGGTCGCTGGATCTGACGGCCCGGGCGGTTTCACGCTCCTGGATGAGTGAGGCGCGTTGGCTCCACGGAGGCCGGCGTGGCGCTATCACCGTCCAGCGGTCTTCGACCAGACTGCAGGCTCCACCTGGGGGCTCGCGCACGCCGTCGGCCCAGTCGCCTCCCCCGCCTCCGCGGGCTCACCCGGCACCGAGCGCTGAAATCGGCCAGTCTCCTGGCCCGGCCGCCGCCCGGCGAGACCTCCGGGCCTGGCTGTCGGATGCCCGCCGGGATGCTGCCGGTGCGGGAGTACGCCCCGCCCCACCAGCGGCGCCATGTCTGCGGACGACACCGATGCCCTGCTGGCCGACCTGGCCTCCAGCCGAGGCCGGCGCGTCCGAGGTCGAGGATTGCCCGCACGGCGACGGCCTGAGCGGTTTTGCCGGCGAGGTCACGGTGATGAGGACACCTTCACCCGACCCTCACGGTATCGACTACACCAGCAGCCCGGACGGCCCTGAGGTCCCCTCGCGGCCACAGGATTGCGAGCGCCGCGCCCAGCACACCGAGGTTCACAGCCGAGACGTCGGCCGACAAGTCCACGGCAGAGCTACCGGGTCTGAGCGCGGTCTACCTCGATGTCTGAGCGCGGCGCCTGCACACTGGCAATCACCCGCCGGGACCAGGGCTGGTGACTGGCCTCCAGCGCTATCGGCGGCTCCTGGTCAGCCCTGAGTCCCGCTGTGGACCGGGTACCGGTGGGGCGTCAGGCGCCGGTGGGTGCGGACAGTCCCACCGAGCCGGCGCGGAGATCCCCATGCCCTCACGCCTCGAGGTCCCGGGCCCAGGCCCGCTCGTGCCATCAGCCGCTCTCGGGCGCGGGCACCCAGGGAGACGCTGCCTGACATGCCCAGCACGGTTCCGGGCCAAGAAGAAAGTCCCGCGCCGCTCGTGCGCTCCGTCGTCCCTGACGAGATCGTCTTCACGGCGCCGGAACGATAGCCTGAGGCAACCAGGCCGCAGCACCAGGCCCCTCAGTGGGCTCTTGTCCCCAGCCAGGCCCTCGGTGCTGTCTCTTCGTGGCTTCGGAGACACTGGTGCAGGTGGGTCGCCCTGGCGTCAGTGCCTCGGTGACTAGCAGGGGCACCTGAGTCTCTGCCGGTGTGGAAGGAGCCGTGGACGCCGGGCATGGCGATGGCGGACCGGAGTGGACCCGAGGGTCCACAAGCACCAGGTTCCGGGCCATGGCCACGACGACGCGTCAGACGACGCCTCGCGCGCGCGCCCGAGGCAGGTGCTCAGCGGCCTGCTCCCGGGTGCCGATCCACTCCGCCCGGTCCCCCAGCGTCGCGCGGTAGCGCTGGGTTACACTCGGCGGCGGGTCTGCGCGTCGCCGTCCGCGACGTGCAGGTGGGTCAGGCGGGGCCCCCGGCCACGGCGACGACGTCGCGGGCGAGCTTCAGCCGTGGGCGCTCAGGTCGATGCGGTGGTCGGCGTCGGTAAGTCGACTATTTCATGCCGTGATCGGCACTCGGATGATCCTGGCAGCCGGTGACGCGGCGGACCAGGCTCGGTCGCTGGCGGAATCGAGGCGCTCGAGGCACGTGCCAGCCACTGCGCACCGAGCGTGCCGTGCTGTGGCGGTCTTGTCCAGGCCTCACGCCGACGTGAGAGGTACACCAGCGTGCCGCGGCGCAGTGCGCCGGCGGCCGAGACCGAGCCGGTCCTCCAGACGATCGGCTCTCAGGTGCGAGGCGCCCGCAGAGCCGCCTCGGTCAGGCCGGAGCCGGCGAAGCGGGCGGTCCGATGTCACCGCGCTCTCTGCGGGAAGGCGCTCGAAAGATCGTGGGCATCGTCCTGCCATGCCTGCGGGCTGGGAGCGTCGTCGCCCTTCCAGGTGATGAGACTGGGACCCGGTCAGCGGGACCGCTGAGGCGGGAAGGTGCGGCCTTAGGCAGCTGGAGTGCACCGAGCGCCGACCATGCCGGTGGTGCCAGGCAGGGCGGAGTTCCCTAGCATGGTCAGGGCCGCGGCCGCCGTCGAGGCGGCAGGTGAGAACGGCGCCGTCATTGCTGTCGCCGCTGTCCTGGCTGAGCCAGCCATCTGCGCAGGAGGTGGGGGTGGTGTCCGCGGCGCTGGCGGAGCATCTCCAGGCCCAGCCCGTTCACGAGGGCGACGACGGTTCCGGTGCCGCCGGCCGTTTCTGATCAGCGGGCGACGCGACGGCCCAGGCGTCGGTGACAGGTGAGTCGCCGTCGATCTCGTGTCGCGCAGTCGAGCCCGGCGCTGACGCGCTGACCGCCGGGAGGTGGCGCAGAGCCGGGTCCTGCGGGCAGTCCACGATGGAGCCGGTGAGGGCCATCGCGGCAGTCTGAGACCTCATCGCCGGCCCCGTCACACGGAGGCGGCGCGGGCCGTCATCTGCGAGAGCCGGCTGGCGAAGGTCCGCGACGCAGGCGAAGGCGCGGCGCGCCCCTCGACACCTGCGGCCACGCGGATGACGACGTCGTCGGGCACGGAGACGCCGGTCATGCCGTGGTCGGCCTGGCGGTCGGGGTCACCGCAGGTGGCCGGTTCCATGTCGATACGGCGCACGGAGCGAGGAGACCGCGATCGTCATCTCCGGTCAGGGTGCCGCCGCCCCGGCGGAGTTCGGGACACGCGGGTCAGGGCCATCGAGCGGCTGCGGCTGGGCGGAACGGCACTCGCTAGCGGCCAGGGGCTGCCGCTGCCGTCGTCACAGCGTCGTCGACGTGGACGATGATGCGAGGCGAGGTGGAGGTCAGGGACGGGACGGTCGGGTGCCGGTGGACGGCCTCGGCGAAGGTGGTCTCGGCCTGGACCATGCCGGAGACGATCTCCTCCTCCCCCGCGGCCAGCTCGGAGGGTGTCGAGCACCAGGCTGGGGTAGTTGCCGCAGCGCGCGCTGCTGCGCCAGATCGACTGGCCGCGTCCTGCGGCGCGCCTCAGAGGTGGCCGAGCCCAGCGAGCCGGGCTGGCGGCCGAGTTCTGGCGTGAGTGGGTCTCGTCATGGTCGTCATTGTGCCATCGTCGTCGAGCGTGCCGGTAGCGGTCCCGGACCGGACCGATCACCGCTGGACGGGCGCGTCTCGACCTGTCACGCCCGGGTGCTCCGTGGTTGTTTCCTCGGCCTCGATTCCTCGGAGAAGTGCGCCCATGCCGAAGTCCGCCTCCACCCAGGCTCCTCGGACCGACGAGATCGTCGACCTTGATTCTGTCCACGGAGATGCGTACCAGCTTTCGTGGAGTACGCCTATCCGTCATCTATCTGCGCGCGCGCCCTGCCGGACGCGCGACGGGCTCAAGCGGTTGCCCGCGCCGCATCCTGTCTCCAGATGGACGGCATGCTGCGCCCCGACCGCCCGCACGTAGAAGTCCTCCCGTCGTGGGCGACGTCATGGGCCGGCTCCACTCACGGCGCGACACCGCGATCCACGAGGCGCTGCGCGTCTGGCCCAGCTCCTTCACGATGCGTCTGCCGCTCGTTGACGGGCACGGCGTACTGGCTCCCGATGACGGACCGGCGGCGCTACACCGAGGCATCGCCTGGCCGCGCGGCGCTGGCGCTGACGGCGGATCTGGACGAGGACACGGTCGACTTTCGCGCCCTCAACTACGACTACACGCTCACCGAGCGAGGTTCCCGCCCGCGGCCTTCCTGAACCTGCTGGTCAACGGCGCGGCCGGCGTATCGCGGTGGGTATGGCTCGCAACATGCCGCCGCACGACCTCGTGTGGAGGTCGTGGCGGCTGCGGCACCTCCTGACCCACCCTGAGGCGAGCCTGGAGGAGCTCCATGGCCTTCGTGCAGCCGGACCTGCCCGCTCGGCGGCGGCGCGGTCGCGGACTGGACGGGATCCGGGAGGCCTTACCGCACGGGGCGCGGCAAGTCTCTCACGCGCGCGAACACCGCCCACGTGAGTCGGTCTCGCGCCGCAAGGGCATCGTGGTCACAGAGGCGCTTACATGGTCGGACCGGAGAAGATCATCGCCCGGATCAAAATGGAGGCGGTCGGCTCCAAGAAGGCTCCAGACAAAGGCATCACCGACGTCGCCGACCTCTCCACTGACCGCGGAGCACCGGCACGCGCCTGGTCATCAGCGTCAAGAACGGCTACAAACGCGAGGCCGTCCTGGCCCGGCTCTTACAAGCACACACCGCTGGAGTGGACTCCTTCGGCATCAGCAACGGTCTCCCTTCGTGGACGGCCAGCACCCTGGGCCTGCGCGAGCTGTTGTGAGGTGTTCGTGCGCCACCGCCTCACGCGGTCACCCGGCGCACCCGGTTCCGCCGCCAAAGCGCCGCGAGCGCGCACACACCTGAGCGGACGGGCTGCTCATCGCCAGTCCTCGACATCGAGCGAGGTCATCGCCGTCATCCGCTCCTCCGACGACGCCGCCACGGCGCGCTACCGCGGCTCATGGCGCAGGTCTTCGACCTCACCGAGCGCAGGCCAGGCTATCCTCGAGCTCCAGCTGCGCCGGCTCACGAAGTTCCGCGGGTGATCGGGCGCGGAGAAGGAGCGCGATGAGGCTGGCGGGAGATCGAGGCCCTGGAGGCGATCCCGCTGATGACGTCCTGCTGCGGCGGGTGGTCTCCCGCGAGCGGTGGCGGCCGTGGCCGAGCAGGTGTCCGGCACCCCGCGGCGAACGGTGCTGATGGAAGCCTCCGGTGAGCGCGCGCGTACGTCGTCGGCCGCCGGCGCAGCGACTCCGCAGGCCTCCGCCGCCTCAGGCGTGCGCGACTGCGGCCGGCACGTCCGCCTGCAGCCGATGACGTCTTGCGCCGAGCGCGTCTCGGTTCGCGTCACCGTCCCCGACGACCCGTGCCGGGTGATGCTCGCGCCACTGGCTGGTGGCGCACGCACCGGCGCCCGAACCGGTCGCCCGCACCGGTGGGCGCCGAGCCCATGACGCCCTGACCTCCCAGGCGTGTCCACCACGGCGCGTGGGCGGGATCAGCGCGGTGACCGACACCGGACGGCTGGTGCTGCTTCGACGTCGTCTCTCCACCTCGGAGGTGCCCGCACCGATGGCGCCTCGGGCTTGGCGGGCGGCTCTGGTCTGCGCTGGTGGACATCGAGGCCGGAGGAGGTGTAGTGGGCTGGTCCGTGGGCTCGGCCGAGCACGCACCGATCGTCCTGGCAGCCACGGCCGGAGGGCGTCATCACGCGGGTCAAGCCCGGCGATGAGCCGAGGAACGCCAGCGGGCTGGGAGGTCATCTCCGTCCGACGACGACCGTGGTCTTCGCCGGCACGGCGGCCGACACGGACTTTCCTGGCCATGGTGACCTCCGACGCCTGCTGCTGCGGTTTCCCGGCCGCCGAGATGCGCCGCGCGGGTAAGGCCGAGAGCGCTCGGCGGCATGGCGGGGATCTCGCTGGCGCGAGGGCGCCGGTGATCTTCGGTGGCGGTTCCCGAGGATCTTCTAGCCGAGGCAGTGGTGGTGACAGTGGCGGGGGTCCGTGGGCTCGCTGCCGGGCACCGGCGGCGGCAGTGTCAAGGGGACCCCGCTGGACCGCCACCCGGCCAAGGGACGGGCCATGGGCGAGGGTTCGCTCCCACCGCTTCCTGCGCGGTGAGGACGAGGCTCGTGGCCGCCTGTGCGTGGCCCGGCGCGGGCGCTGCGCGGTGTGCCGGTCCCTTGCCGTCGACGCCGATGAGCGGCGCGGCGGCTCCGGCTCGCCGCTACGCGGCCCCATCGTCGGGGATCGGCTGAGCGGGTATGCCGGGGCGGCGGGTCGTACTGCGAGAAATGCGGATACCGCCACGTGGTCAGGACGGATGTGCCTAGAGTTGCCCATGGCACGATCAACCGTCCGCAGACCTGATCATCAGGGACGTTCGTGATCGTCCCCTTCCCGTTCCCGCACCGAGCTGGGTGGACTCGGAGGCTGCGGTCGGGGCCTGGGCTCACTGGATGCGCCGCCCTGCCCGGGTGAGCCCCGTCGACGTGCGTGTGACGGGTGGTCGCGTCGTCGAGGTGGGCGGGGCCTCCATGCTCCTGGTGCGCCAGGCTGGGCCGATGGTTCCTTCCTCATCCCCGGCCTGTGGGACGCCCACGCCCACCTGGACATGGAGGGCGCTGCGCTCGGTCATCGACACGCTGGCCACGCGCAGCGCCGAGGGAGGCCCCTGGAGCTGGTGGCCCGGTCGCTGCGGACCTGCCGGCGGGTTCGCGCCCGCCACGATCCAGGGCTTCGGGCACCGCCTCGTCCAACTGGGCCCCGTCTCCCACCGTGGCCGAAAGCTCGATGCCGTCACCGGTGACATCCCCACGCTGCTCATCTCCGGGGACGCACTCCGGGTGGCTGAACTCGGCGGCGCTGCGCATCTTCGGTCTGCCGCAGGCCAGCGCCCAGGACCCGCCGCTGAAGGAGGATCCGTGGTTCGCCCTGCTGACCGGCTCGATGAGGTCCTGGGACGCGCGAGCGCGAGAGTCCGGCTACCAGCAGGTCCTGGCCGACATGCTGGCCCGGGGCGTCACCGGCGTGGTCTAGGCGAGCTGGTCGGAGGATCCCGACGACGGCCGCGACGTCTGCAGGCCATGGAGACCCAGGGTGTCCTTCCTGAGGTGCTGCCCGCATGTCAGGTCGCGGTCTACCGCGACAGGCTGAGCACTGGATCGCCAGGGGCCTGCGCACCGGGACCGAGCTGGCGGGTCTCACGCACCCGCCCGATGGCTCCCCGGTGCTGGTTCAGGGACCGCCTGGTGATCGCCGACGGTCGATGGGCTCGGGCAGCGCACATGCGAGAGCCCCTACCCTGCCGAGCTGGGCCTGGAGCACGCCTGCGGCGTGGTCAACATCGACCGGGCCGAGCTCACCACTGACCTCATGGCCCGGGCCGGCCGGCAGGGCTATGAGATGACCATCCACGCCATCGGGGACGCGGCCGTCGACGCTCGCCGCCGCCTTCGCGCTCTCCGGAGCCGCCGGGCGCCTGGAGCACGCCCAGCTGCTGCCCGCCGACGCCCCTCGATGAACGCACAATGGGGCCTCAGGCGCCTCGTGGGGTGCGGCGTCGAGCTGTCGGTCCAACCGGCCCACCCTCATTGATGACTGGGCGGCCGTGGGCCGGGTGTGGCTGGGCCTGGAGGCGCACCCTACGCGTTCGCGGACATGGTGGCGGCGGGCTCCTGCTGCAGTTGGCTCGACGCGCCGGTGGCGCCGCTGGACCCGTGGCTGGCGATGGCGGCAGCGGTGGGGCGCAAGACGCCGGACGGCTCGGTGTGGTCACCGGGCCAGCGGCTCACGGCCGAGGAGGCCCTGGCGGCCAGCGTCAAGGCCGGACCGGTGGCGGTGGGTTCTCAGGCCGATCTGGTGCTCCTGGCCGCGGATCCCCTGCGCTGGGGCCGGAGGATCTGGCCTGGTGCGTCCCCGGCCACGATCGTGGCCGGTGCCGTCGCCCATCAGCGCATCTGACCCGCCGCGGCCACACCGGGCGCTCAGACGTCGAGGGCGTAGAGGATGGTGCCGCGGGTGGGCACGTAGCCCAGGGACTCGTACAGATCCACGGCGCCACTGGGGTTGTCGGTATCGACGCCGGCGGCGGCGTACTCCATGCCGTCGGCCGCGTAGGCGCGCATGGCGGCCGCCAGCAGGGCGGGCCCGATCTGTCGGTGGCGGTAGTCGCTCAGGACCCCGAGCACATCGGTGTAGCCCTCGCGCCAGCCCAGTGCCTCCAGTCCTGCTCGTCAGCGGCGGCGAGCGCAGGTAGCCGGCGACGCGGGCCCGGTCCCCGGAGCGGTCCATGGCCACGAAGCTCCATTGGGGGCGAAGTAGGCGCTGCCGGCGGTCCAGTCCTCGGGGTGACGTTCTCGGCCTTCCAGGTCTCAGCCATGGCCTGGTTGTAGGCGCGGCGAACATCGTCATCGATCTCGGGGGTCCAGGGATCGATCGTGATGAAGCCGTCCAGGTCCACCTCAGGGATCTCGTCGCCGAGGAAACGGCGCACCTCGCGGTACCAGCGCATCGGCTCAAAGCCCATGTCCGTGAGGTGGCCCTCGCATGCGCTCGTCGTCCTCCAAGACGGTGGTGACCACGTGGGCTGGGAACCTGGGTCGAGGCCTGCCCGGCACGGAGCCGGCCCGCTCGGCGCCCACGGATGAGTGGCCCGCCTCGGCCTGCCAGTGCAGGAGGGCCTCGACCGATGCCGCGCTTGCGTACGGCCGGGTCCACGGTGCCGGTCATGGAGGCGTAGATCTCGCCGGCCGGGCGCAGCCGCACCAGGCCGAAGGCGCGCATGACGCCGTCGGCGTCGCGGCGGCGACCCCGGGAGTAGGTGGGGTCGAGGAAGCATCGGCCGTCTCCTCGCTCACTGGTGCGGTAGGAGGGTTGTCGACCTCTTCGACCCGGGCGATGAGCGCGGCCAGCCTGTGGTTGTCCTCAGGTCCCAGGGGGCGCCAGGACAGCTCACGTGACAGCGCTGAGCGGGGTCCCGGGCGCAGGATGGGCCACGGTGAGGAGCCCGCCCGGCGAATGCCGTAACCGGGTGCCATAACGCACCTCCCTCTCGAAGGACGAACAGGGCGAGTACAGATGAAGAACAGACGATACGTCGACGATGCCGGGTCGCTGACCATGGCGGGCCGTGGCACGAAGAGCTACTGAGACTACCTGAAAGAGCCGTCGAGGCCTGATGCGATGGTCAGGCGTCGACGCGCTCGCGATCAACATCACGGGCGCCTTCGACGATGAAGTCGCGGCGGGGCTCGACCGAGAGCCCATGAGGAGCTCGAAGACGGACTCGGCCTCCATGACCTGGACCTCGTCTCCCCAGTGTGATGCGCCGCAGGGTGCGGTGCTGGGGCTCCATGGTGGTCTCGGCGACGTGGTGCGTCCATCTCCCCAGGCCCTTGTAGCGCTGCAGGCTCCTTGAAGCTGCGCCCCGAGCGCTCCAGCCGGCTGCAGGGTGGCGACGAGCTCGTCGTCGGAGTAGGTGTAGATGATCTCCTTCGCGCCGACCTGAGCCGGGACCTCAATGCGGTGCAGGGGCGGGACGGCCGCGAATACCCGACCCGCCTCGATCATGGGGCGCATGTAGCGGAAGAAGAGGGTCAGCAGAAGGGTGCGGATATGGGCGCCGTCGACGTCGGCGTCGGTCATGAGAATGACCTTGCCGTAGCGGGCGGCCTCGAGGTCGAAGGTGCGTCCCGCTGCCGGCACCGACCACCTGGATGATGGCAGAGCACTCGACGTTGCGCAGCATGTCGGCCTGGGAGGCCTTCTGCACGTTGAGGATCTTGCCGCGGATCGGCAGGAGCGCCTGGAACTCGGAGTTGCGCGCGTTCTTGGCGGTGCCCAGGGCGGAGTCGCCCTCGACGATGAACAGCTCGGAGGCGCCGACGTCGTCGCTGCGGCAGTCGGCGAGCTTGGCCGGCAGGGAGGAGGTCTCCAGGGCCGTCTTGCGGCGGGTAATCTCCTTGTGCAGGCGCGCCGTGACGCGGGCGCGCATCTCGCCGACGATCTTCTCCTCCAGAGCGCGCGCCTGGGTCTTGAGGTCCCGCTGGAGGAGGTCAGCAGGGCGGTGAGCTCGCGCTCGACCACCTTGGAGACGATCTGGCGCACGGGCCCGGTGCCGAGCACCTCCTTGGTCTGTCCCTCGAACTGGGGGCTCGGGCAGCGCGCACGGTGATGACGGCCGTCAGGCCCGCCATGATGTCGTCCTTCTCGACGCGGCTGTCGCTTGAGGTGATCTTCAGGGCCCGGGAGTCGGCCTCGATGCGCTTGCGCAGCAGCTTGGTGAGGGCCTGCTCGAACCGGTCAGGTGGGTGCCGCCCATGGGGGTGGCGATGATGTTGACGAAGGAGCGCTCGGTGGTCCTCGTAGCCGATCCCCAGCGCGGGGCGACGTCGACGATGCAGGTGCGCTCGACCTCCACGGGCCTGCGGTGCCGCTGGCGCGTGTCGAGCTGCTGGACGAGTCTCGGTGTAGGTGCCCTGACCGGTGAGGCGGAAGGTGTCGGTCACCGAGCCGTCGGAGGCCAGGAAGTCGACGAAGTCGGCGGTGCCGCCCAGGGCCTGGAGACCTCGACGCCCTCGTCAGCGCCGGTGTCGAGACAGGTCGCCGCGGTTCTCGGTGGCGTTCTTGGCGGCGCCGCCCGCAGGGTGACCTCGTGGACGGCGTCGTCGGTCTCACCGGCGTCGGCGGCGGGCGTGCTGGAGGCGGCGATGGCCTCGGCCTCGGGGCGCTTGTCCTCCAGGCGCAGGGGTGGAGTCCGGGCACGAGGAAGCTGGTCTGGCGCAGTCGGGCGCGCAGGGCGGCGGCGTCGTACTCGGTGGCTTGGGGAAGATCTGGGGTCGGCCCAGTAGCGCACGCGGGTGCCGGTCGCGCCGCGGCGCACCTTGCCGATGACGCGCAGCTCGGAGGCCTTCGTGAATCCCGGTGAAGGGGAGAGGAGGGCTGCGTCCGGCGGAGTCGTCGAAGATGCCGGGCTCACCGCGGTGGAAGCTCATGGCGTAGGTCTTGCCGCCGCGGTCGACCTCGACGTCCATGCGCTCGGCCAGGGCGTTGACGACGGAGGCGCCCACGCCGTGCAGGCCACCGGCGGCGCCGTAGAACCACCGCCGAACTTCCCGCCGGCGTGCAGCTTGCGTGAGACGAGCTCGACGCCGGTCAGGCCGGAGGAGGGCTCGATGTCCACGGGCACGCCGCGCCCGTTGTCGCGCACCTCGATGGATCCGTCGTCGTGGACGGTCACCGAGATGTCGTCGCCGTGCCCCTCGAGGGCCTCGTCGACGGCGTTGTCGACGATCTCCCACACGCAGTGCATGAGGCCGCGCTGGTCGGTGGAGCCGATGTACATTCCCCGGGCGCTTGCGCACGGCCTCGAGCCCTCCAGGACGGAGGTGGCGGGCGGAGTGAGTCGCCCCGGCTGGTCTTGTTCCCGGATGAGGGCACGCTGGGAATCTAGCCGATCGGCGCCGCCCGTGCCTCGCGCCCCGCCGCGGGAGGCGTGTGGCGTCACTACGTCAGGCGAGCGTCGACCCACCTGGCACCGCCGAGATCGTTCAGTCGAGCGGGAGGGCGGGGCTCACCGCGCTGCCGATCCCGCGGTCCGCCTTGCCCAGCCGGAAGCGCACCCGCCTCTGGAGCACGGTACCCGAGACTGCCCGGCTGTCCACCAGACCCCTCGGCCGGGAAGAGCGTGAAGGTCCACCGCTCGGCGTAGTCGGAGTCGGGGAACGAGGCCGGGCGGGCACTGCAGGAGTCGGGCTCCCCACAGCCGGCGGGTCATGAGGGCGCGGGTGTCGACGCCGTCGACCTCGAAGCGCTCCGCGGGGGCTGAGGTGACGTCCTCATGGCTTCCGGCCGAGATCCCGTACTGGCCGACGACACCGGCCACCACGATCCAGCCGTCCGACCCAGCGCGTGGCCCCGGCAAGGTCAACGGGGTCAGCGGGGTCAGTAAGGCCAGCGCCCTCCCCCAGGGCCGGGTCGACGAAGTCCTCGAGCAGGTCGGGCTGCTGACCGCGGCGGATGCGAGGATCCACGGCGCCGCGGGTGTCGAGCCGGTCCGTGGCCGGGATCGCCAGGAGCCCGTAGTCAACGTCGTCGGCGAAGCGGAACGGGGCGAAGTGCCCTGCAGATGGGCCACTGCGCGCTCTGCCCGCCCCAGCGGCTGCCAACGTCCCCGCTGCCGCCGTCCCTCATCCAGGCACTCGGCCACGACCTCGGCGGGCGGCCGCAGCCCCACGGCCTCCAGCCTCTGGCGAAGGGCCGCGTTGGCTGCCCAGCCCGAACGCTCCAGGCGCGCGATCTCACGGTCGCGAACTCCTGCACCACCGACATCCTGATCTGCTCCTCCCGATTTCCGTCCGTTGACAACCCGCTGGCACCACCCCCAGCATCCACCCGATCGGCAGGCACCACGGTGAGGGTGCGCCATGACGCGGTGCGCCGTGGGCGAAAGCGCGTGCGCCTCAGGCGGAAACGGCTCTCTTCGGACAGCAGGAGGCGCCTTCCTCATGATGCAATGCGAACCATGAGCACAACCGGAACCCTCGACCGCCGCACAGGCGGTGACCACCCTGACGAGCAGACCACCTCTGCCGCCGACTCCTCCGAGCGCCCGCTGACCACGGCCGACCGCTGCGACGTCTGCGACGCGCAGGCCCTACGTCCGAGTCGTCATGCTGACCGGCGAGCTCTTCTTCTGCGCTCACCACGCCCGCCAGCACGGGAGAGAAGCTCAAGGAGGTCGCCCTGCTGTTCCAGGACGAGACCGCGAGCCTGACCGCCGGCAGCTGACGTGGAAATTATCACTGAAATTCACCCTACCGTTCACTGAATATCACCGCCGGTTCCCGCCGGAACCCGTTTATCCTCATCCTTGAGGCCCCTGCCCCTGTTCCCACCCTCGAGTCTCCTGACACAGAGCCTTACGCTGATCCAGCATCCCGTCTGCCCCACCCAGGCTCGACGAAGCCGTGTGACTCCCTGAAGGAACCGTCTGTGAAACGCCCCCATCCGCGTCCTGGCCGTCTCAACCCTGCTCGTCTCCTGCGGTGCTGGCGCTGACCGGCTGCTCGGGATCCTCCAGCTCCAGCGCCTCCGCCTCGGCGCACACCACCCCGGCGGACGCGAAGGCCACTGGTCCCGTAGTCATCATCGACCTGCGCTCAACCAAGGGACTACAAGCAGGGTCACCTGGAGGGGGCCGTGAACTACGACTTCTCCTCCGGCGACCTTTCTCCAGGAGATCTCGGACTGGACCACAACTCCCAGTACCAGCTCTACGGGAGCAAAGACCAGTCGAAGATGGCCAGTGCCGCCATGCGCAACGCCGCTTTCCCCAGCGTCACCGACCTGGGAACCATCGACGCAGCGAAGAACACCACCGGGCGAGGTCGTCACCGACTGACGCCGGTCGCCCCGGCGGGCGAGTCTCGCCCGGCCCGCCCCGGATCACTCAGAGAAGCGGCAGCCCCTCCAGGAGATGGGTGAGGGCGACGACCTGCCGGGGCACGTACTCGGCGATCGTCAGGCCGACGACGTCGGCCGCCCGCCCCAGATCCCTGATCACGCGGTTGGTCTGAGTCACGCTCAGGCCGCCGCGATCGTAGCCCAGTCCCAGCCGGACCTCATCGGCGTCCACGGTGTCGACATCCAGATGGACCGCTACGCGGCTGCAGCCGGTGGCCTCCAGCCACCTCAGCAGGGGCTCCGTCGAGTCGCGCAGGTCGGCCGGGCCGAAGGCGTGCAGCCCCCACGTGGCGATGTTGGGGTAGTCGTCCTCGGTCCAGGAGTGCAGGCCCGCCAGGGCCAGTCGACTCGGGAGACGAAGGCCGCCAGCTCCTCCATCACCTCGACGTCACCAGTACCGATGATGTGGGAGACCGCCATGGCGTGGTAGCCGGGGTACTGGGAGTGCGAGGTGCCGATGTCGGGTGGGAGTCGATCCAGACGACGGCCAGGTCGTCTCCGTAACGGGCGGCGAGCTCGGTGAAGGGGACGACGGAAACAGCAGTCCCCGCCCAGGTGAGGATCCTGGGAGCGTCGTGCCGGGCGATCGCCTCGCGGGCGTCACGAATCCCGGCCAGGATCTGGGCACGCGACCCATACCGTTAGTGACGAGGACCTCCTCGCCAGTAGGTTCATCGCTGACGGGGACGATCTCCGTGGGGCCGGCGTGCTCGGGCAGGAGCGCCGTCAGCACCCGGGTTCCCAGTGCGTAGACGCGCCGCGCCTCCCGTGGGGCAGCTCGGGCAGCAGGCTGCGCACCGAGGTCTCTCCCGCCCCCGCCACTGGGGCCAGATGAGGCGAAGGGTGTCGGACTGGGCGAGGGCGGTGCGTGCGTCAACCATCTCAGCTCCTGAGCGAGGAAGTCTCCCCAGGTTTTCAGTTTACGAGCCGGGCTGTACGCCACCTGACTCATTCCTACGTCGCACGGGCAGAAGTTCGGGTAGGAGCGATCCCTGATCGCAGAAGAGTCTCTGAAGGCCTCATCCCGAGATTCAGGCATTGCCCTGGCGCTCGGCAGGGCCGGGTTCCATCATGGGCAGTGGACTGCCGACACGAGCCGAGAAGACGAGTGAGAGGAGAGTCGCCGTGACCAGCGGCTGAAGGCCGAGGGCGGCCTCGGCCGCTCTCCGGCTGTCACCGCCCTGACTGCTGCGCTGCGGGCGCGGTGCTACTGATCCCTGCTTCATTGGAGTACCGCGTCCTTCGTCGCCCTCGTCATAGGTGCCGCACACCTGCGCGGCTCGAGCCGGTATCGGCGGTCGGCGTGGGCGGCCGTGCGATCGCCTCGGTGACGCTGGTCGCGGCACTCGTACTCGCCATGACTCTTCTGGCCGTCAGAACGGAGTCCACGACAACAACGCCGCAGCAACCGGTTCCAGTGCGGACCGCGCCGTCGGCTCCAGGTAGCAGCCAGGGCTGAGGTCCAACGCATCAGTCCCCGGCGGCCGCCGGTTGATCCTCGGGGATCGACTCCGGCCTCCTACCGAACGGGTGGGTGCGGTCACCGTCGTCAAGGACGCACTGGGCGCCGCGCTCCACCTGCCGCAAGCTCGGCAGCGTGAGCCGGGAGGTCGCCGACGACAACGACATAACTTACCATCCGGTTCTGGTCCAGACTCGGTAAAAATGGTGGACGGGCCCGCGCCCGTGTCCAACGCCCAGAGACCTCGGCGTGTGCGATGGCGCCGGTGAGGTGGTCCTGGCGTCCCGCACCGCTTCCAGCCAGGTCGCCCGGCGTGGTCGCAGCGAGGCGATCGCCGAGGAGAGCGTGCATCCCGTGCCGTGGGTGTTCTGCGTGGCGACCCTGCGACCGCACAAGATCTCGACGCCGTCGGCATCGGCGTGAGACATCGACGGCGTCACCAGCGTCACCGCTCAGGTGACCACCCCTTGACCAGCACCCTACGTGCACCCAGATCCCTCAGGCGCTGCGCCTGGTTGCGCAGCTCACCGAGGGATCGCCGCGGGCTCCTCCCCCAGCAGGACGGCCGCCTCATAGAGGTTAGGGAGTGATGAGATCGGCTTTGGCGCACAGACGGCGCACGGCACCGACCGCCTGCTCGTCGAGAAGGCGGTCCCCGGAGGTGGCCACCATGACCGGGTCGAGCACCGTATGAGTGAGTCCAGGCAGGTACTCCCCACCGCGTCGGCCAGCTCGGCGGTGGCGAGCATCCCGATCTTCGTGGCATCGGGGACGATGTCCTCCAGCAACGTGTCCATCTGGAGACGGACGAAGTCGACCGGCACGGCGTGCACACCGGTCACACCGCGCGTTGACTGGGCAGTCAACGCCGTGATGACACTCATCGCGCAGGCGCCGAGGGCACTCATGCGGCCTTCATGTCGGCCTGAATGCCGGCGCCACCACTAGGATCTGAGCCGGCGATGGTCAAGGCGGTCACGGTTGCCGAACGCTGCTGGCTCATCGCCGACATCCTTCGTCCCAGGCACGGTGCAGGTCGGCGGCGACGCTCCTGGGGTCCTCGGCCGTGCAGATGGCTGATACGACGGCGGCACCGGCCAGACCACCCGCCCGGAGGGGCCGGCAGGTCGCTGGCCGTGATGCCGCCGATGGCCACAGCAGGCAGATCGATCAGGGCAGCCATGCGCGCTACGCCGTTCACCCCCAGGCTCTTCGGGAGCGTCGGCCTGGTGGCGGTGGGGTGAACGACGCCGATGCCGACGTGGTCGCAGGCGCTGCTCCTGGGCGGTGCGCAGTTCGTCGGGAGTCGCGGGCCGACAGCCCGAGGTAGGCTTCTTCCCCGACGAGACGGCGTGCGATGCGGGCGGGCAGGTCCGACTGGCCGAGGTGTACCCCAGCCACGGGCGCTCCTCGATCACGCGCCGCCAGGAAGATGTCGACGCGGTCGTTGACGATGACGGGGACCTGATCACCGACCACCTCGGCCACCCTCCAGCACCCTGAGTCAGGAAGAGTCCGCCGTCGGTACCCCTTGGCGCGCAGCTGGACGCAGGTGACTCCGCCGTCGACAGCAGCCTCAACGGTGGCCAGGACGTCTCTGCCGCGCGAGCGGCACTGGCCCTCATCGGTGACGAGGTAAACCGACAGGTCCGGTGCGGCCCTCATGCCGGCGCTCCCCGGCGGCGGTGGTCGCGCTGGTAGCACCTGACGCTAACGTTCTGCAGGTCCTGCATCTCAAGGGCGTACAGGGCGTCGAGGAAGGCTGGTGGGAAGGATCCGGGGCCGGTTGATCGGGCCTCCGCTCGCTCGGCAGCAGCGCTGTAGACGGCATGCGCAGCGACGACGGCGCTCACGTCATCCAGGTCCTCCTTCCGCCCCTGCCCCGAGAAAGGCCGCGACCACCGCACCCAGAGCGCAGCCCCCGCCGGTCATCCGGGCCAGTAGCGCGGAGCCGCCCTGAACGTGGATGACGCTCTCCGTCGGTGACCAGATCGACGGGCCCGGAGACGACGACAACGCAGCCGTGGCTGCGGGCCAGGTCGCAGGCCGGATCGAGTGCCGCGGCGACGTCGTCGGCGGTCTCGACGCCCCGCCCACCGCTGCCGTCACCGGCCAGAGCCAGGATCTCCGAGGCATTGCCCGTACGACGCTCGGTCCCCGGCCGAGGGAGCTCACGGGCCAGCGCAGTGCGGTGCGTCAGCGTGCCGATGGCCACCGGGTCGAGGACCCACGGCGTGCCCTGCGTCGGCCGCCGCAGCCACGGCCTCACGGGCGGCGTCCCGCTGCTCGGGCTGAGGCGTGCCGAGGTTGATGAGCAGCGTGGAGGCGACGCGGGCAAAAGGGCCCGCCTCCCCGTGATGTCCACTCATGGCGGGCGCCGCGCCCAGAGCCAGGAGAACGTTAGCGGTGATGTTGGTGACCACCGCGTTGGTGATGCAGGAGACCAGCGGGGCGTGGCGGCGTACCGCCTCAAGCGCCGCTGGGGTAGACATGCCCCAGTGCATGTGACATCCCTTCGTCAGTACTAGCTGACAGGTTCGACGGGTGTGTTCTCAGCCATGTGGCACCCCGTGTCACGATCGAGACATTACGATGATGGCGTCGGCCCCGGAACCCTGATGGTTCCGGGGGCTGACGCTCGTCGAGATGAGCGAGCTGGTAGCGCTCCCCGCCTGTCCGGTGAGTCCGGTCAGTCCAGGTAGTCGCGCAGGACCTGGCTGCGCGAGGGGTGACGCAGCTTGGACATGGTCTTGACTCGATCTGGCGGATGCGCTCGCGGGTGACCCCTGTAGACCTTGCCGATCTCGTCGAGGGTCTTGGGCTGACCGTCGGTCAGACCGAAGCGCATGGAGACCACGCCGGCCTCGCGCTCGGAGAGGGGTGTCCAGCACGGCGTGAGCTGCTCCTGGAGGAGGGTGAAGCTCACCGCGTCGGCCGGGACCACGGCCCTCGGAGTCCCCAATGAGGTCACCGAACTCGAGTCGCCCGTCCTCGCCCAGGGGCGTGTGCAGGAGATCGGCTCGCGCCCGTACTTCTGGACCTCGACCACCTTCTCCGGGGTCATGTCCAGCCTCGACGGCCAGCTCCTCCGGGGTGGGCCTCGCGCCCCAGGTCCTGAGCATCTGAGCGCTGCACGCGGGCGAGCTCTGTTGATGACCTCGACCATGTGCACCGGGATGCGGATGGTGCGGGCCTGGTCCGCCATGGCGCGGGTGATGGCCTGGCGGATCCACCAGGTGGCGTAGGGTGGAGAACTTGAAGCCCTTGGTGTAGTCGAACTTCTCCACGGCGCGGATCAGACCCAGGTTGCCCCTCCTGGATGAGGTCCAGGAAGAGCATGCCGCGGCCCGTGTAGCGCTTTGGCCAGGGAGACCACCAGTCGCAGATTGGCCTCCAGCAGGTGGTTCTTGGCCCTCTGGCCGTCCTGAGCCACCCAGTGCAGCTCGCGGCGCAGTTTGGCCGGCAGGTCGTTGCCCTCCTCGGCCAGGCGGTGCTCGGCGTAGAGGCCGGCCTCGATGCGCTTTGGCGAGCTCGACCTCCTGCTCGGCGTTCAGCAGCGCGACCTTACCGATCTGCTTGAGGTAGTCCTGACCGGGTCCGCGGTGGCACCGGCGGTGACGACCCGCTGAGCGGGCCTGTCGCCCTCATCGGAGTCGGAGACGGTGAAGGAGCCGTCCTTGTCCTGGGACTTGCCGCGCTTGCCGGACTTCTTGAGGCGGCCTTCTCCGCCTCCTCCCGGCGCATGCGCTCAAGCTCACCGGTCAGGGCCGCGATGGAGGGCTGCATCTTGATGCCCTTTGATGACCCATCCGCGGAAGATGGTAGCCATTCTGGGCCAGGTAGTCGCGCGCGACCATGGGGGCCGAGTCGCCGATGACGAAGCGGGGCACCGGACCAGTGCCGTAGGGGAGCCAGGGTGATGGGCTCCTCCAGGGTGCCGTGGCCGGCGATCCCAGGTTCTCCACGATCGTGCGCGAGCGCACGAAGAGCGTCGCCCTGGGCCAGCCGGAACGCCCTTTGAGCGAGGCCGGGGTGTTGAAGGGGCTGCGCTTGAGCCGTCGCCGTTCTCCTCCAGACTCACGTCCAGGTAGTGCGCGCAGCTCAGGGGCGGGGCCGTCGTCCTCCTGACGGACTGTGCCGCAGTCGTCGTCCTCCCTGGTCCTCATCCTCATCGGAGTCCTCGTCGTCATCCTCGTCGGAGGCGTCGAAGTCCTCATCGTCGTAGCTCGGAGTCGTCGGTGTCGTCGTCTCCTTCGTCGTCGAGGTCGAAGTCCTCGTCGTCGAGCGCGGTCTCGTCGACGTCGTCAGTGAGCCTCGGCGCTGGAGCGCGTCACTGTGGAAGAAGCCACGGAGTTCCTTTCGCGTGGGCGGGCGGACAGCCGGTGGCGGGGTATGGGGACCCGTCCCGGCACAGCAGACAACCCCAGAATTGTAGCGCGTTTATTCCCAGCAGCTCCGCACCAGCGACTTAGCGTCACCTAATCTTCGCGGTGCGCAGGGCCTCCCGTGGCAGCGAAGTCACCGTCGACGGCACGCCCGCCCTCCTCGGCCTCCTGCGTCTACCCCTGGCTGTCGACGAGCACGCTGCCTGCAGCCCTGAGCCGAGTCCGCCCCGCCGTCGAGCACCGGCTCGGAGGAGGTTCTGACGACTGCCGCCGGCGCTGGGAGGACCTGGGCCAGGCCGCACCTGAGCTGCCTGACGCCGCCGGGAGCATCCTCGGCGGAGGCAAGCGCATGCGAGCCGTACTGGGCGCGGTCGGCTGCGCGCTCCTGATCGCCCCGAGCAGCAGGGGCCGAGCGTCTCACGAGTTCCCGACGCCGTCGACCTGGGAACTGCGCTCGAGCTCTACCAGGCCAGCGCCCCTGATTCACGACGACCCTCATGGACGGAGCCGATACCCGCCGGGGCCTGCCCGCGGCGCACCGCTCTTCGCCCGGGACCACGAGGCCCGTGGCTGGCTGGGGCGCTCGCAGACCTTCAGCCAACGCGCCATCCTGCTCGGCGACCTCCTGCTGTCCCCTGGCGGGCGAGGAGATGAGCGCCCTGACGCGGACGCGCACCTCCCTGCGAGCCCGCGACAGCAGGCGCCTGTGCGCGCCCGGGCAGCTCTTCGATGCCATGACCACCGAGGTGGCCCCTGGGCCAGTTCCCTCGACGTGCGCAGCGAGAACCTGCCCACTGCCCTGGGGGCGGGAACCCGCGGTCGCCGCGCTAGCGCATGCACGACGACGCCCCTGTCGGTCGTGCGCCACAAAGTCCGCCTCGCTACTCGGTGCGCCACCCGCTGCTCATCGGCGCCCTCCTGGCCGGGCTGGATCCCGAGCAGCCCCACCGCCGAGCACCTGGCCGCCTTCGGCGAGGGAGATCGGCATCGCCTTCCAGCCGCGCGACGACGAGCTCGGCGTCTTCTGGCTCACCTCAGGCCACCGGCAAGCCGGCCGGAGACGATCTGCGCGAGGGCAAGCGCACAGTGCCGCTGGCCCTGACCTGGGGGCGCTGCGACGAGGCCGGCCGCCTGCTGCTCGGCAGCGTCCTGGCCAACGCCGAGGCCACGCCGGAGCAGATCACCGAGGCGGCGGCGCTGATCGAGGACCGGCGCGCGCGCGCCGCCCACGAGGAGATCATCACCACGCACCGCAGATGCCGGGACGAGAGGCGCTGGAACGACTCAGGAACGAGGGCGTGGTGAGCACCGCATCGCTGGAGGACCTGGCGGCCCTGGCAGACCTGCTGACGCACCGAGCTCCTGACATAGCGATGACGAAACGAGCGGTACCCCGCCAGGTGGGCAGTACTACCCGTCTGAGCCGGCGAGCGGCTGTCCGCAGCGCCACTCGGCACCGTAGAATCGCGACCGTGGTCACAGATCCCCCTCATTGGTCGGCTGGTCGACCTCGCCACGAGATCGTCGACCGCCTCTGCGCGCGGTGGCATGGCCACCGTCTACCGCGCTCACGACCGTCGCCTGGACCGGACCGTGGCGCTCAAGCTCATGCACGCCCATCTGGCCGACTCCCTCGACTTCGTCTCGCGCTTCCGCCGTGAGGCCGGGCGGCGGCCCGCCTGTCCAACCCGGGCGTGGTGGCCGTCTACGACCAGGGCAGCCTCGACGGGTGGCGCTCACCTCGTCATGGAGTACGTCGAGGGGCCCACGCTGCGCGACCTCATCGCGGCGGGACCGCTGTCGGTCAAGGGAGGCCCTGGGGCTCGTGGCCCAGCTGCTGCGCCTGCTCGGCGCCGCGCACCGGGCCGGGCTGGTGCACCGCGACATCAAGCCGGAGAACGTCCTGCTGCCCTCGGACGGCTCGGTGGCCAAGGTGGCTGACTTCGGTCTGGCCCGGGCGGTCACGGAGGTGACGCAGACGACGACGGGCAACGTGCTGGGCACGGTCGCCTACCTGGCGCCCGAGCTCATCACCTCGGGGACTCCACCTCGCGCGCCGACGTCTTCTCCGCCGGGGTGGTCCTCTACGAGCTCCCTGACCGGTGAGCAGCCCTTCACCGCGGACTCTCATCCAGATCGCCTTCCGCAACGTCCACGAGGACGTGCCCCTGCCCTCCAAGCTGGTGCCCGACATGCCGGCCGACGTCGACGAGCTCGTGGCCACCATGACGCGCCGCGAGCCGCAGGAGCGTCCCGCCGACGCCGACGAGGCGCTGGCGCTGCTGCGCAACGTCGTCGACGAGCTCACCGACCTGAGCTGTCCGTGCGCCGCGGGCGGGCGGGACCGGCCTCGATCCGGACCCAGCAGGTCATGACGGCCAACGCCCAGGCCGCCCGCTCCGCCATCGACAACGAGCCCCAGGAGAGTGAGGACGAGGCCTCAGCTGAGGACTCTCACGCACGCCGGCATGCGCACCGTCTCCCCTTCCCATCGGTTCCCATCGGACCGGACGCCAAGGGGCAGACGCGTGCGCTGCCGCGCAAGGCTGTGGCGGCCGACGCCCAGAAGACGACCGCCGTCCCCACCCGGAAGCGGGGCACCGGCGGCTCAAGCGGCGTACCGCCGTCATCGTCGGGCTGTTGCCGTGGCGGGCACCGGGGCCAGCGCCACCTGGTACCTGACGGTGGGGCCCGGCGGACGGGTGCCCGTCCCCAATATCGTCGGCATGTCTGAGGACCAGGCGCAGCTCGCCCTGGAGAAGCAGGGACTCGACTGGGGAACGCCGAGCGCGGGCCTACTCCGACACGGTCCCGGCCGGCAAGCGTCGTCTCCCCGCCAGCCGAAGGTCGGGCCAGAAGGTGGGGCTCGGCCAGGCCGTCACCGCCGCCGTCTCCCGGGGCGTGGAGACTAAGACCGTTCCCGACGTCGTCGGCAAGACCAAGGACCAGGCCACGCCGTGATCAAGGCGGCGGGGCCTGACCCTGGGGACGTCACCGAGCAGTACTCGGCCAGCGTCGACTCGGGCAAGGTCATCTCGTCGGATCCCCAAGGCCGGCAAGGTCATCGAGCACACCGAGAAGGTCTCGATCGTGGTCTCCAAGGGCAAGGAGCCGGCCACGATCCCCGACGTGACCGGCCAGAGCGAGGACGAGGCCAAGAAGACCCTGGAGGACGCCGGGCTCAAGAAGGGCAAGGTCAGCAAGGACTACCCGACCCGTGGCCAAGGGAACGTCATCTCCTCCTCCCCCATCGCCGGGGCATCGGGCTACTACAAGGCGACTGGTGGACCTGACCATCTCCAAGGGACCGGAGAAGGTGACGATCCCCGGACGTGACCGGCAAGAGCCAGGACGAGGCCAAGAAGACCCCTGGAGGAGGCCGGGCCTCAAGGTGGAGGTCAACAAGCGCCTGGGCGGCCTTCGGGACCGTGCGCTCCACCGACCCCGCGCTCGGGCTCCAGCGTCAAGCTGACTCCAAGGTCACCATCAACATCTTCTGACGAGCGGTGGCCCGGGTCCGCTGTAGTCGGACCGGGCCACGTTTCACCTGCTCTGCAGGCGGGCGGGCTCCCGCGGGAGCGTCTCAGCCCTTGAGCATCTCGGCGATCCTCGAAGGCGACCCCGAGGGACTGCTGGTGGTTGAGGCGCGGGTCGACGAGGGTCTCGTAGTGCTCGGCCAGGCCGGCCTCGTCGATGTGCTCGCCGCCGCCGAGGACCTCGGTGACGTCGTCGCCGGTGAGCCTCGACGTGGATGCCGCCCGGGGCGGTGCCCAGGAGCGGTGGACCTCGAAGAAGCCGCGGATCTCGTCGAGGATCGTCTCGAAAGCGGCGGGTCTTGTAGCCGTTGTCCGAGGTGATGGTGTTGCCGTGCATGGGGTCGGTGATCCAGGTGACGGGGCGCCTGTCGGCGCGCACCGCCTCGACCCAGCGGCGGCAGGGCACTCGCGGATGCGGGCCCGGCGCCCATGCGGGTGATGAGGGACAGGCGTCCCGGGACGCCGTCGGGGCTGAGCCGGTCCATGAGCCGGAGCACGTCGTCGGGGACGTGGGGCCGACCTTGACGCCCACGGGGCTGTGGACGCCGGCGAGGATGGCCACGTGGGCGCCTCGGCCTCGCTGGGTGCGCTCCCCACCCAGAGCATGTGGGCGGAGGTGTCGTAGAGGCGCCCGTGCGGGAGTCCCCGTGATCATGGCGTCCTCGTACTCCAGGAGGAGGGCCTCGTGGGCGGCGTAGAAGTCGACCTGGCGCAGGGCGTCGAAGTCGACGCCGGCGGCCTCCATGAAGCGCATGGCCCGGTCGATCTCCTCGGCGAAGGACTCGAGCGCTTGTAGGCGGGGTTGGCGGTGAAGCCGCGGTTCCAGGAGTGGACCTCGCGCAGGTCCGCGTAGCCGCCCCATCGTGAAGGCGCGGATGAGGTTGAGGGTGGTGCCCGAGCGCAGGTAGGCGTCCAGCATGCGTGTGGGGTCGGGGATGCGGGACCTGGGGGTGAACTCGTGGCCGTTGACGGAGTCGCCGCGGAAGGAGGGGCAGGGTGACCTCGCCGCGGGTCTCGGTGTCCGAGCTGCGGGCTTGGCGTACTGGCCGGCCATGCGGCTGACCTTGACCACGGGCGTGGAGGCGCCGTAGGTGAGGACCGCGGCCATCTGGAGGATGGTCTGGACCTGAGGCGGATGTTGTCGGCCGTGTTGTGGGCGAAGGACTCGGCGCAGTCCCCGCCCATGAGGACGAAGGCGTCCCCGGCGCTGGCCTGGGCGATGAGGCTCGCAGGGAGTCGACCCTCCGGCGAAGACGAGCGGGGCCGGCGGCGCAGGTCCGCCACGCACGCCGGCCAGCGCGGCCTCATCGGGGCAGGCAGGCTGCTGGAGGGCGGGCAGGTGACGCCATGCGGGCCTGGGCGTCCCGTGCGGGCGGCGGAGAGCTGTTCATCACGCCCGCCAGCATAGGCCAGTCGGGATATTGCCCGGGCATCCGCGCCGCATCGCGGAACAGAGCGGCCGGCGCCGTCACGCGACGGCACCGGCCACAGTGCTGGGATTCAGGGCTCAGCCTCAGTGCTCGGGGGCGACCTCGGCGGGCTCGACCTTCTGGCCCAGCTCGGCCATGAGGTCGGTGAACCAGGCCTGGGTGATGTCGAAGGGCTTGGAGCCGGCGATGCGCGGGAAGGCGATCGCGGTGAGCTCGTCGTTGTTCTCCTCGTCCTGGCCGATGACGCCGGACTCGCCGCGCAGGGCGCAGTCGACGGCCAGGTCGCACATCTTCTTGATGAGGGCGAGGTCCTCGGCGTTGGCGTGGGCGGCGCGCGAGTAGTAGCCGGACTTCTGGACCATGACCTTCTCAGCGCCGATGAGCTCGGCGAACTGCTTGGCGAACCACTGGCCGGGGTTGATGGTGTCGAGCTTGACGTGGCCGAAGGGGTCGCGCTGGACCTCCTGGCCGGCGGCCTCCATCTCCGCGATGATCTCGGGGACGCCGGCGCCCTCGGACAGGAAGATGTTGACGTTGCCCTGCTCGTCCATGATGGCCTTGAGGCGCTCGGCCTCGGCGGCGATGTCGAGCTTCATCTCGGGGACGAAGACGGCGTGGACGTCCCAGCGCTCCCTTGGTCAGGCCGAGGGAGGGGGCCCACTGCTTGGTCTGGAGCAGGTCGTGGTAGCGGCGGGCGGTCTCGGCGGTGAGGTAGCCGCAGTTGCGGGCCCATGCACTCGTGGACGATGAGCATGCGGGGTTGGAGCGGTGCTCGCCGATGACGTTGAAGGCGAAGCCGGCGCCCTCGTCGGCCGCGGTCCAGGCGCCCAGGGACTGGCGGATCGGGACGACGTCGTTGTCGATGGTCTTGGGCAGGCCGACGACGGTGAGCTCGTAGTCGTTCTCGTGGAGGTAGGCGGCCAGGTCCGCGGCGGTGGTGTTGGTGTCGTCGCCACCGATGGTGTGCAGGACGTCGACGCCGTCCTGCGCAGCTGCTCGGCGGCGAACTCCAGGGGTTGACGCCCTCCTCACCAGGCCGCGCTCGACGAGGTTCTTGGCGTTGGTGAGCTTGACGCGGAGTTGCCGATCGGGGACCCGCCGAAGTCGCGCAGGATGCCGGCGTTCTTGCGGGCCCTCGTCGTCGATGACGATGTAGTTGCCGGTGAGCAGGCCGTGGTAGCCGTACTGGTAGGCGATGATCTCGACCTCGGGAGCGACCTGCGTGTAGCGCTCGATGAGGTCGCCGACGGCGGCGGACAGACAGGGGCGAAACCGCCAGCGGTGAGCAGGGCGACGCGACGAATCGACATCGGGAACCTTTCCTTGGATACGAGGAGTGACAGAGCCATCCTAACGGTACGACCCGGCGTCCCCGCCAGGCCCTTCGTACCCAAGGTCGGGGTCGGACTCTGGGACAGTACCGTGCTCAGGATCGGCAAGAACTGCTCATCTACAAGTCGTACCGCCAGTTCCGGCGCCACACGCATCAGGATGCCGAATTGATCCCAGGTGGATGCTCCGTACAACCAAGAACAAGCGAGCGCGAACGAGCCAGACCGAGCCACTGCCCGCGAATTGTGGATTCTGAATCCACGAGATCGGAGACATCTGCGCACGCCTCTGCGAGTGTGGCGTAGCAGCCAGCGGCATCCCGACGCTCTGCAACCCCTCTGACCCAGCCGAGTTCAGCACGCATCGTCTCGACAGCTGGCGTCTGCGGAGCCTTGACGCACGAGTGCCATAATGACTCGATAACGCACGGCTTCGGGAAGTTGGATCATCTACTGAAACCATCTTTGAGGGGCTTCGTCGATGGCGCGCCAGCCTGGACCAGCGCTTCGCCAGCCCGCCAGAGCCCGCGCGCATCGCCCGTGCCCGATCCGCTCGGCCACGGCGAGGGCCTCGTCGACCAAACCCCGCCCGGACCAACACACTCCGCCAACTCGGCAGAACTCCGCGTACGCTCCCAGGGGTCCTCGGACCTGCTCGGCCACGCTCATCGCGTGTTCTCAGCAACCTCGCCTGGCTCACTGCGCCCCACCCACCCGGATCAACAACACACCCGCCACGCTGCAGAGCCTGCAATATCGCAAACCCGGGGCCTCGATCCGCTCGGCCACGCTCATCGCGTTCTCAGCAACCCGCCTGGCCCTGCCAGCCTCACCCACCCGGACCACCAGCACCGCGCTGTCCCGCCAGCGCCCACGCACGAAACCCGACATCCTGACGTGCTTGGCAGTGCTCACTGCGTTGCGCGGCAATCAGACGAGCTCCCTGTCAGCCTCCCACCGCCTGGGCCAGCGCAGCATCTGCCAACTCCGTCAAAACCTGGGCGCACGCTCGCGGGGTTGCTCTTCAATCTGCTCGGCCATGGCGAGGGCCTCACCGAAAAGACCCGCCCGACCAACACACCCGCCAACTCCTGGCAGAACCCGCGCACGCTCCCAGGGGGCTCGATCCGCGCGGGCCACGGCGAGGGCCCCATCGGTCAAACCCGCCCTCGGACCAACACACCCGCCAACTCCGTCAAAACCCGCGCACGCTCCCAGGGGGCCTTCGATCCGCGCGGCCACGGCGAGAGCCCTCATCGGTCAAACCCGCCTGACCAACACTGACCCGCCAGCTCCGGCAGAACCTGCGTACGCTCCCAGGGGTCCTCGATCCGCTGGCCATGGCGAGGGCCTTCGGTCGACCAAGCCCGCCCGGACTCAACACACCCGCCAACCCATCGAGCCTGCGTACGCTCCCAGTCCTCGATCCGCTCGGCTGCGACGGCGAGGGCCTCATCGGTCAAAACCCGCCCGGGCCCAGCACACCGCCATCTCGCCAGAGCCTGCGTACGCTCCTCAGGCCTGGATCCGCCCCGGCCACGCTCATCGCGCGTCTCAGCAAACCCGCTCGGCCCCGTCGCCCCACCCACCCGGACCAACACACCGCCACGGCCAGAGCCTGCACACGTTCCCCAGCCCTGGATCCGGCCCGGGCCACGCTCATCGCGTGCCCGTGCAACCCGCCCGGCCCTGTCAGCCCTCACCCCACCCGGACCAACACACACCGCCACCCCCGGCAGCGCGCCAGCGCACGCACCCCAACACGTCTCGATTTGCTTGGCAGCGCTCACCGCGTCGCCGGCAATCAGATCGAGCTGTCAGCCCTCCACCGGCTCTGGGCCAGCGCATCCGCCAACCCGTCAAACCCGCGCACGCTCGCGGGTTGCTCAATCTGCTCGGCCATGGCGAGGGCCCCATCGAAAAGACCCACCCGGACTACAACACACCCGCCAACTCCGGCAGAACCTGCGCGACGCTCGCAGTTGCTCAATCTGCTCGGCCGCGGCGAGGGCAATCGAAAAGATCCACCCGACCAACACACCCGCCAACGCCGTCAAAACCCGCGCATCGCTCAGGGGCCTCGATCCGCCCGGCCACGCTCTATCGCGTTCTCAGCGAACCCGCCCGGCCCCTGTCAGCCTCACCCACCCGGACCAACGCATCCACCAATCTCGCCAGAACCCGCGCATCGTCTTCAGCCTCCGATCCGCCCGGCCACGCTCATCGCGTTCTCAGCGAACCCGCCTGGCCCTGTCAGCCCCCACCCACCCGGACAACACACCCGCCAATTCGCCAGAACCCGCAAGCACGAAGTTCAGGGCCTCGATCCGCTCGGCCACGCTCATCGCGCGTTCTCAGCAACCCGCCCGGCCCCGTCAGCCTCACCCACCCGGACCAACACACCCGCCACCCTCGCCAGAGCCTGCACACGCGGCAAACCTGCCTCGATCCGCTCGCTGGCCACGCCTTCATCGCGCGTTCTCGGCAACCCGCCTGGCCCTGTCAGCCCCACCCACCCGGACCAACACACCCGCCAACGCCGTCAGAACCCGCGCACGCCTCGCGGGCTGTGTCAATCTGGCTCGGCTGCCATGGCGAGGGCCCCATCGAAAGATCCACCCGGACCAACACCGGCCAAACTCGTCAAAACCCGCGCACGCTCCCAGGGGCCTCGATCCGCCTCGGCCACGCTCATCGCGTTCAGCAGCAACCCGCCTGGCCCCTGTCAGCCTCACCCACCCGACCACCCGCATCCGCTCATCTCTCTCGCCAGAGCCTGCGCACGCAAACCGAGAGTCCTCGATCCGCTCGGCAACTTCTTTAGCACACACACTCGAGCAATATAGCAATCTTTACTCAGATCGTTAACCCTTTGAACAAGTAGGCCACCAAACGAGATCTTCTTCCCATTCTAGTTGAAATAAGAATCTCGTTAATCCAACCTCTAGGATCGATGGATTTGCACAACCGTCAGCCCCAGAGCCACTCACCACACACCCTAACGACACAAGAATATCCACCAGCAAACATCATAATATTATCGCGAAAGGTGTCGACAAGTAGTCAGAGTACCTGGAGTACAACATGAAGATATGGCAAGAATATGCAAGCACGTGACCGGACCTCTATAGCCGCTTTCATCATTTCCCTCAAGACCACCCAACCTATCATTCGGCTCATCAATCGACAACACCATTTCCAGCATAACATCGGCCGCGCCGAGATGTGAGAGATCAAAAGCCCAAAACATACCTGGGAAATAAATGGATCCTGCAATCGCAATCCTCTCAGCTCAAATTCGACATTAAAAATAGACATCATTGCGTCTCACAGGAAGCTCTCGCGATTTGCGTCCAACGCTTTGAAGCAGTCCAGGTCAACCCATACGCAGAACTTGGAGACTTCCGCCCGAAACGGCGTTAGTCCTCTTTGTAGCGACTAGGATCAAGCATAACCAACATGTCGCGATTTCAACATGAGATCGAAAGCAAGCGTCACCCAACATATAATTTGGCGTCATTTCCTACCCCAACCTTCTCCAGCCCTATTCATCACACCCACTCTCAAGACAACCTCACGATACGGGCTAAGACCTCATCGCGGATTTGCGCCCACCAAGTTGACTCATCCACTCCGTGGTGTTCTCCGAAGAAATCCGGTGCCAACTCACGCAACACTGCCTCGCAAAACAGCGTCGCGCCCCAGCGTGTAGGACGTGAATTTTCGGTCGCCGAAGCTTGACGTTGACCTGCGGCATGAGCATACGACCAGGAGAGAATGATTCCACACACGCCTTGACGTCTCTACTGGGCACATGGCCTCAAGATGGCGACGCCCAGCGATCAACTGCCGCAATTCTTCGATGGTGAGAGAACCCCCACACGCCGCCAGAAATGCTCCGATATCGACAGCGAGATCAGACTTGAAGAACGTTTCAACATCCTTCCGGTCGATCTTTTCTCTGAGCAATAGGAGAAGGTTCAAGTGAGGCACCGCTCGGAAGCATTGCATACCAGTCTCCTGCGGCTGGGGATTCGGTCGAGACGCTGTCACCAACTTCACACCTTCGGGAAGATGCTGTCGCGGCAGTAACGATAGAATGGACTTAGCTGCAGCCCTCATCCGGACGCTCGTAGTAGGAATCCTCGTCCACCTGTCAATGACAAGAACCAGAGGCCGAGGTGTCTGATTGACAAGCCGTTGCTGCTCGTCGCAGAAAGTTGACGGAACTCGGTGTTCTGGGATGCCGATCAGAAACCCCGCTCGGTGTACTCATCTCCCAAAATCTCTGCCAACTGAGCCCCAGCAACGAAAGAGAAAAACTTCTTCCAGTCATTTCCATCACCACCCAATTCGGCGACGAATGAAGAAGGAACGATGTGCACGTCACTCGGCGGATTCAATGCGAAGGAGGACATGAGGGCGTTTTCACCCACTAATCATGCCCGCCCATGGCGTACCAAGCATCTTGCGAGCCATGGACAAATGTGTCAGCTGGCGATCTCGCCTCGATCCTCCAGGGGATCGGGAGCAAGATCGCGCACCACCTCCATATGGTCAGCAACAACCGCACGCGTCTGGGAGGCTCCAGCGGGACGGTTCGGGCGAGCCGTTGAATCCCAGAACGGACTTCCTCGACGCTCCGAGAATAGAGGCCAACGCCTCCTTCTCAGTGAAGCAATCAGCAACGCGTTGACATCGCTACTCGGGCACCCAGTCGAAGGCCTGCTCGCTGACTCATCCGCCAGATCGCTGCGCAGGTCCGTGCCACTCCAGGTCAAGAAGAGTCCGGCGCAACTCTTCCCAGTTGTATCCCGCAGCAAGCCGTTCCTTCTCCGAGAGTCGGTCGATGAGGGTTGCCGTCTGTCGGGCCGCCACACGCCAGTCAGCCCTGAGATCCCCTGATGCTCTCGGAGCAGCTGCTTTGCTGCATCGTCGGCGATCTTTCTCAGCAAAGACCGCCCGATTTCGCCGATCTCCAGCGTTCTCCGGAACTTCGACAACAGCCCGGCACCTTCTGCCAACTGCTGTGGCGAGTGCTCCCGTCCGGAGGCTATGAGGAGCAGCTTTCATCAATCGATGTCCCAAGGGGAATGAAAAGTGTCGCGATCCATGGCAGCCATGCGAGCACTCCTCAGCGTGTGGACGTGTTACAGGAAGATTCCGCAACTTTTATCGCAGCACGCGGCGCCCTGGAACCAGTTGGTCAGCGTTAGAGCAATCCCTCGCCCAGCTCGGGGCCTCAGCGGCACCTGCCCCCACTCGGCGCCGGGCTCGGCCGTCGTCGGAGGCCTTGTCCTCTTCTTCTTGTCCTTGCTGCCTTGTCCTCGGGCGGCTCGGGCACGGAGACCTCGGGGCGGGCGGCCACCGGCGCGGCCACGGGCGCGACCGAGGACGGGCCTGCGCCTGAGCGGCGAGCATCTCGGTGACAACCTCGTCGGCGGTCTTCTTCTCCGAGTCCATGGCCTTCTTGACGTCGGCGGCGTAGAGGTCCACGTACTCCTGACCGGAGAGTGCCATGAGGGCGTACATGATCTCGTCGGTGATGGAGCGCAGCACGAAAGCGGTCGTTCTCAGGCCCTTGTAGCGGAGAAGTCCAGCGGCTCGCCGATGACGATGCCCACGCGGTGGCGGGTGGAGGGGATGGACTTGCCGATCGGCTGGGCCAGGTTGGAGCCGATCATCGCCACGGGCACCACGGGGGCGCCGGTGGCCAGGGCGATGCGGGCCACGCCGGTCTTGCCGCGGTAGAGGCGCCCGTCGGGGCTGCGCGTGCCCTCGGGTAGATGCCGAAGAGCTGCCCCGAGCGCAGGCGGTCGATGCCGGCCTGGGAGCGCCGCCTGGGAGGCCTTGCCGCCGGAGCGGTCCACGGGAATCGTGCCCACGGTCTCATGAAGTTCTTCACCGCCCAGCCCTTGACGCCCCTTGCCGGTGAAGCAGTCGGCCTTGCCGATGAAGGCGACCTCGCGGTCCACCAGCAGCGGCAGGAAGAAGGGAGTCGATGACCGCCAGGTGGTTGGAGGCCAGGATCGCTCGCGCCCTCGGTGGAAATGTTCTCCTCACCGCGGATCCAGGGCTGATAGAGCATCTCCAGGGCCGGGCCGACTGTTGCCTTGATGGGTCCGTATCCCACGCGGGGCCTCCTGTGAACTGCTGACTGGGCGGCCACCACACGGTCCCTGCACCATCGGAGACGGACGGCACCGGAGCGGCGGTGCCGCTCGGGTATGGGGATGATTCTAGGGTGCTTCCCACCCTTGCTCGCACCGACTTCCCCGACTGCTGAAGACGATGCATGTCACTGCCATCCCTCCAGCCTGCGACCGTGAGCACCGTCGGGACCCAGGTGTCCTTCGCCGACATGGGCACGCCCCTGGAGCGGGCGACCTCGTCGTGGTGGACCTGGAGACCACCGGCGGGGCGCCAGGCGCTCGCGCTCACCGAGATCGGGGCCGTCCAGGTGCGCGGCGGGCAGGTGCTGGCGGACTTCTCCACCCTGGTCAACCCCGGAGTCGCCATCCCCGCCCAGATCACCATGCTCACCGGCATTACCAACGCGATGGTCGCCGGGGCTCCTGGCGTGCGCACCTGCGTGGAGGCCTTCCTGACCTGGGCGATCTGCCGGCCGACGACGTCGTCCTCGTGGCCCACAACGCCCGTTTCGACGTCGGTCACCTGCGCGGCGCCGCGGCGGCCCTCGGGCCTGGAGTGGCCTCGAGCCCCGCGTGCTGGACACGCTGGCGCTGGCCCGCAAGGCGTGGACCCGCAGCGAGGTGCCCAACCACAGCTGGGGACGCTGGCCGCCTTCGTGGGCTCCCTGAACCCGCCCCACGCACCGGGCCCTGGACGACGCGCGCGCCACCGTGGACGTCCTGCACGCGGCCCTGGAGGTCATGGCACCGCTCGGCGTCACGCACCTGGAGGACCTGACCACCGCCTCCGACCCGGTCCCGGCCAGGCGCCGCGCCAAGAGCCGTCTGGCCGACTCCCTGCCCAGCGGCCCCGGTGTCTACCAGTTCCGCTCGGCGGCCGACCAGGTGCTCTACGTGGGCAGCGCCACCGACCTCAAACGTCGGGTGCGCTCCTACTTCACCGCCGCGGAGAAGCGCCGCAAGGTGGCGCAGATGCTGGACACGACGGTGAGCGTGCGGCACATCGCCACACCCACGCTCATTGAGGCGCGGGTGCGCGAGCTGCGGATGATCGCCGAGCTCGACCCACCGGTCAACCGCCGCTCCCGGGCCCCGCGCCGCCGCCCCTGGCTCCACCTGGCCCGAGGGCGTCGGGCCGGGCAGCTGAGCCCCGGTTGGCGCTGACGACCGTGCTGCCCACGGAGGAGGTCGGCCGCGCGATCGGCCCCTTCGCCTCACGCAGTAGGGGGCAGGAGGCTCTGCGCGCCGCCGAGTCGGTGCTGCGTCTGCGCCACTGGGACGGCCACGAGATGCGCCGGGTGCGCCGCGAGGACGTCCCGGCCGAGGCGGCTGAGGCGCTGACCGTCTGTCGGGCGAGGTCGACCTCGTGGCCGATCCTCTGCTGGAACGCATCGCGGCACTGTCCCAGGCTGAGCGCTACGAGGAGGCCGGAGCCTGGACGAGCCGCCTGCGCAGTCTGCTGCGCGCGGTGGCGTGCGCCGAGCGGGTACGACCGCTGCTGACCTGCCCGCATCTCATGGCGGCCCGCCGGCGCGAGGTCGGCGGCTGGGAGCTGGCGGTGGTGCGCTGGGGCGTACTGGCCGGCTCCATGACGACCGCGCCGGGGGCCGACCCACGTCCCGCCGTCGAGCTGCTGCGCGCCAGCGCCCGGGTCGTCGAGAGACCCGGACCGCGTCGGTGAGGTGGCGAGTATCGAGGAGACGAGCCTGCTGGCCGACTGGGTCCTGGACGACGGCGCCCGCATCGTGGAGGTCGACGGCGACCCCTGCGGTGCTCACGTGGCCGATCGGCCCAGCCGCCCGCCATCGCAAGCGTCCTCGCCTCGAGGACTGACGGCGCCACGCGTGAGCCAACCACCGCCGCGTGGCCGACGTCCGGCTCAGCCGGCGGGGGTGACGGTGCCGCGGCGGGCGGTGAGGGCCTTGGCGACACCCTCCTGGAGGCTCAGCGGGTCCAGGGGCGGGGCACGACGACCTCGGCCTTGGCCCAGGCGGCCAGCCAGTCGTCCTGGGGCCGGGCGGTCAGCAGGACGACGGCGGGGCGCCTCGTCGAGCTCGGTGAACAGCCTCGTGGGCCAGCCCCATACCGCCGAGCTTCTTGGCCTCGGCGTCCAGGACGAGAGCGTCGAAGGGCGGCTGGTCCTTCTTCTCGCGGTCCTTGATGGCCATGCGCACGCCCTCGGCGGTGGCCGCCTCGGTCCAGGTCACCAGCGGCAGCCCCTTGGCCGGTCTGCGCCCGACGCCGTCGATGACATCCTGACGCACGGTGGCGTCGTCGGAGAAGACGAGGAGCCTCGAGGCGGGTGGAAGCAGCCTGGTCGGTCATGGAGGATCCTTCGTGGACGGGTGCGGACGGCGGTGTTTCCGCGGTCAGTGTAATCACACAGAGGCTCACTATCCCCTCTTCCAGCCTCCGCGTCTAGCATGAGCCATGTTCAGGACTTCAGTCCTAACGCCCCTGCTGAGACGGGACCGAAGCCACCCTCACCCACCGAAAGGCAGTCCTTGATGGCCGTGTACACCCTTCCCGAGCTCCCCACGACTACGCCGCCCTGAGCCCCACATCTCCGGCAAGATCATGGAGCTCCACCACGACAAGCACCACGCCACCTACGTCGCCGGCGCCAACGCCGCCCTGGAGGCCCTGACCGCCGCCCGCGACGCCGGCGATCTGGGCGCCATCAACCTGTGGGAGAAGAACCTCGCCTTCAACCCTGGGCGGCCACACCAACCACTCCATCTTCTGGAAGAACCTCTCCCCAATGGCGGCGGCCAGCCTGAGGGCGAGCTCGCCGAGGCCATCAAGGACCCTTCGGCTCCTTCGAGAAGTTCCAGGCCCAGTTCACCGCCACCGCCCGCTGGGCATCCAGGGCTCGGGCTGGGCCAGTGCTCGCCTACGACTCGATCTCCGGCGGGCTCTGTCATCTTCCAGCTCTTCGACCAGCAGGCCAACGTGCCCGTGGGCACCATCCCGCTGTTCATGGTGGACATGTGGGAGCACGCCTTCACCCTCGACTACCCTCAACGTCAAGGCCGACTACGTCAAGGCCGTCTGGAACATCGCCAACTGGCAGGACGTCGCCGAGCGTCTGGCCGACGCCGTCGCCAGGACCCAGGGTCTCATCGTCCGCTGAGGCTCATCCCCGGCCGAGCGTAGCAAAGGCTGTGGCCGCGCCCCTTGAGGGTGCGGCCACAGCTATGTCTGGCGCTGCCAAAGCAGCTCTTGCTAGAAAACCTTCTCAACGTCCATGACGTAGGCCGACGCCGGGGCCCCCTGCTGCTGGCCCGTAGCCTGCACCGGTGGGCATGAGCACCACGATCCGGGAGCCTCCGGGCACGCCGATCAGTCCTGAACGACTGCTGTGCCTGCGCCATGTTGATCGACCCGGCGGCGTGCTGCTCCCAGGTGTTGGACGGCTGGGAGCCGTCCCAGTAGTTTCCGGCAACGTTCATCACGGCCGTGGAGTTCTCCTGATGGCCGGACCGGAGCCGCGGGCCAGCACGATGACCTCGGACTTGGTCGGCTGGGCGGCGTCGGCCCTGATGGAGAGCTTCGCCGGCTGGCCGAGCTCACCGCTGACCGTGATGCCGCGCTGACTGACGGCCCCTCGCCTCCATCGTGGCCGAGGCCGAGCCGCCGGAGATCTTGCTGCTGACGCCGTCGACGATCTCGACGACGAACACGAGCGTCCCGGCCGGGTTCTGCTGCCCCTGCTGCTGGGCGCCGCTGGCTGGCCTGGGCGGCCTGAGCGTCCTGGGCTGCCTGTTGCCGCAGGCCAGCTCCGGGGAATCGACATGACGACCCGGTCACCCACGTGGTGCCCAGCCAGACCGCACTTCCATCCCTGGATCACACGTTCCCCAGCGGGAAGGTCGCGGAGCACCGCTCTTGAAGGAGGTGTCGAAGGGGTCGGAGCCGTCCCACCGCCAGCCCGTGTAGTTGGAGCTGACCACGCCTGCGGCGTCGATCTCAGCCCCGTTCCCCTTCGTCACTGTCTTGACGGTGAGGTTCTGACGCCTGGCACCCTCTTCCAGGTCACAGTGGGCTGCTTGCCCGCGTCACCACCGACGGCCGGCAACGACTCGGAGTCGGAGTCGATCGTCAGCGTGGAGCAGTCCACGGGCGCCGTGGCCGCCGGCACTGGGGTCTCAGGAGGCGGCGGCCTTTGGACGCCGATGCTGAGGAGGAGGACGACGACTCCCGAGCAGCCGGGCCAGCGCGAGGCAGGCGGCCGCAGTCAGGGCGGTCAGGGTCAGGGATGCGGCGCACATGAGCCCTGCGTACGTGAGGGCCTGCGCGGCAGGGATCAGTGGAAGGACCGCCGCAGGCGCAGCTTCCGGCGGCGTTGGGTTGTCGATGGTGAAGCCCTGCTTCTCGATGGAGTCGGCGAAGTCGATGGTGGCACCTGACAGGTAGGGGCACGCTCATGCGGTCAGACGACGACCCTCAACGCTATCCATCTCGGCGCCCTCGACGGGGAAGGCGCGCACGGCGTCGCCATCGAGGAGTCGCTCGTCGAAGTAGAGCTGGTAGACCAGACCGGAGCAGCCGCCGGGCTGGACGGCCACGCGCAGGCGCAGGTCGTCACGCCCCTCCTGAGCCAGGAGGCTGGCGACCTTCGCCGCGGCGGTCTCGGTGAGGATGACCTCGTGCTCGGGGGTCTCCGTGTCAGTGGTGTCGGTCAGGGCGGTCTCTGCCATGATCATCTCCTGGTCTGGTATGCCTACGTGTGTCTGCAGGGTGCTTCGTGTGGCGCCGCCTATGGTCCTGCGGCGGCTCTCTCAGCGAGAGCCGAAGGATCCACCGGAGCCAACGCTCCGGCTGGACGCCTTGTTCCTGATGACAACCCCTACGCGGTCCCCATCCCGGAACCGGGGTGACAGGACTCACTGTGTCCGAGGGTGTCGCCCCTGGCACGGGAGCGAGGGACATGATCTCCCCTCAGGCCAGGGCCACCAGCTCAAGGTACTCCGGACTACAGGTCCTCGTCGCCGTCGGGCAGCAGGAGGACCCGGTCGAGTTCAGGGCCTCGACGGCTCCCTCATCGTGGGTGACCAGGACGACGGCGCCGGCGAAGGTACCGAGCGCCCCCAGGATCTCCCTCACGGCTGGCCGGGTCGAGGTTGTTCGTGGGCTCGTCCAGCAGGAGAACATTGGCGCTGGAGACCACCAGCATCGCCAGGGGCCAGACGGGTCTTCCCCACCGGAGAGGACCCTGGCGGGCTTGTCGGCGTCCGAGCCGAGAAGAGGAAGGAGCCCAGGACACTGCGCACCTGCGTCATCCATGCCGGGGGCGGCGCGGCGCAGGTTCTCCACGACGGTCGCCTCGGTGTCGATGGTCTCGTGCTCCTGGGCGTAGTAGCGATCTTGAGCCCGTGGCCGGGGATGACCTCGCCGGAGTCGGGCCTCCACCCCGCCGAGCAGGCGCAGGAGCGTGGTCTTGCCGGCGCCGTTGAGGCCCAGGACCACGACCCGACTGCCGCGGTCGATGGCCAGGTCCACGCCGGCGAAGACCTCCAGGAGCCGGTAGGGCCTTGGACAGCCCGGCCGCGCGCAACGGCGTCTTGCCGCAGGGGGCGGGGTCGGGAAGCGCAGGTGGGCGACCTTCTCCACGGCGGCCTCGTCCTCCAGGTCGGCCATGAGGCGCTCGGCGCGCTTGAGCATCTGCTGGGCGGCCACGGCCTTGGTGGCCTTGGCCCGCATCTTCTCCCCTGGGCGCGCAGGGCGGCGGCCTCTTCTCGGCGTTGGCGCGCTCGCGACGGCGCTCGGTGCTCGTCGTCGGCACGCTGCTTGAGGTAGGCGTCCCAGCCCAGGTGGTAGACGTCGAGGACCCCGCGGCCGGCGTCGAGGTACATGACCTGGTTGACGGTGTCGCGCAGGAGCTCGACGTCGTGACTGATGACGATGAAGCCCCGGCGGGTAAGCGCAGATGGTCGCGCAGCCACAGGATCGAGTCGTGGTCGAGGTGGCTGGTGGGCTCATCGAGCAGGAGTGTGTCGGGCTGCTGAACAGGAACCCGGGAGAGCTCGACCCGACGACGCTGACCGCCCGAGAGCGTGCCGATGGGCTGGTCGAGGACGCGGTCGGGCAGGCCCAGGGCGGCGCTGATGCGGGCGGCCTCCGAGGCGGCTGCGTAGCCGCCGGCCATGGTGAACTCGTGGTCCAGGCGCGTGTAGCGGTCCAGGGCCTTGGCCTGAGTCTCCCCTCGGTCACGGCGATGCGCTCCTCGGCCTTGCGGATGCGGGCCAGGAGCGCATCGATGCCACGGGCCGAGAGGATCCGGTCCCGGGCGATCTCGCTCAAGTCCCCGACCTTCGTGTCCTGAGGCAGGTAACCCACCGAGCCTCGTGCAGGTGATCGTGCCCTCGTGCTCGACGGCCTCCAGCCCGTGGCGCTCATCGGCGTCGTTGACGGCGCGTCCGGCGCCCTGGGCCACGGAGGTGGCGGCGAGCAGCTTGGTCATGGTGGTCTTACTGGCGCCGTTACGGCCCACGAGACCGATGCGCATCCCCTTGTCGACCCGGAAGCCGGCGTGAGCCACGAGCTCGTCGGGCACCGATACGCATGGTGAGGTCCTGGACATTGATCACGCGCGCCATCGTACGGGCCCGCCGCGTCCTGCCCGCCGCAACGGACCCTATCAGTCCCACCACATCCACCAGCCGACCCCGCCGCGGCCCACTCGGGTCGGGTGCGCACGATGTCGTCCGGGACGCCCGGGCATCGAGCCTGTACCGATCCCTGACCCTGCTCCCACAGCGCGGAGCACTGGCAGGCCCGCTGTGCTCGACGAAGACCTCGTAGCCCTGCAGATCGGGGTCGGCCACCCACAGGGCCTCGACGCTCAGGCGCTCGTCCTCGCGCTGAGGACCGATCCCGTAGCTGACAGACGCACCCTGCCCGTCGGCGTGAGCACAGGCGGTCAGCATCGTCCTCAGACTCGGGGAGAGGTTCTGGCGATCGACTCAGCGCCGGAGCCGGCAGGCGCAGGAGCAGGTCGGCCGCCGTGGCGGCATCCATCCCGCGGAACGGCACGTAGTCGCTCATCGGGGCGCCGAGGGCGTCCGTGCGCAACGGCGTCTCCCCCGGCAAGCAGCGCGGAGCATCGAGCCAGGGCTCGAGCAGGTGCCACAGGCCGATACGCACCGTCCACCCCGGTGGACCGTAGAGGCGCGGTGAATCGGGCGAGCCCGTTGGAGACGATGCGGGAGACGGGGTCGTGGTGGGCGGCCGTACTGGAGTGGTCGACGCGACCATGTTGAGCTCCTTCGTTCGAGGCGGGTTGGGCCTCCAGACTGCGAGAACCGCCCGCCGACGCAGCAGTTGCCCCTGAGCGCCTGTGCGCAAAAAGCGACTTCTTCTGCTCTGGAACCGACGTCGGTGGCCCCCTGGGTACCGCACCAGGACTCAGCACCGGCCGGATGGACTGTTGCCTTTCAGTTCTGGGCCGTGAGGCAGTAGCCTCTGTCTCAAGCACCTCTGCTGCGCCCGCGCAGCGTGGGAGGTGACAGATTCCCCACCACCGAGAGCGAGCCCACCGAGGGCCCCGGAGCGCACCGGCGTGCATCCGTCGTCGTCGACCCGCCCAGTCAGGAAAGGGCCCGAATGGCAACCACGACCTCAACCCCTGAGGGTAACCTCGACGCCGTCGGCGGCGCCGATAACATCATCCATTTCACCCACTGCGCCACCCGGCTGCGCTTTCGAGCCTCAAGGCGACGCCCGGCGTCGACAAGGCGACCGTCGAGGCCATCCTGGTGTCATGGGCGCCGTCCCCAGTCCGGGGACCGCTACCAGATCGTCATCGGTGGTGCCGTACAGAGCGTGTACGACGAGATCAACAACCTGCCGGCCATGAAGAGCCAGAGCGGGCTCTCCCGGTTCCGGCTCAGGTGAGTCCGACGCCGACGTCAAGGCCGCCGCCCGCGCCAAGGCCCGTGGCAAGAACGCCACGTCGACGCCTTCGAGTACCTCGGACTCCTTCCGTCCCCCGCTGCCGGTGCTGCTGGGCGCCTCGCTCATCATCGCCGGTCTTGCGGTACTGGATGCGTTCGGCGTCATCAATGCCAGTGATCCGAACCTGACGGCCGCGGACAAGCCCGCCGCACAGGTCTTCGCTGAGGCCATGTGCAAGTCGGTGTTCCACTTCCTGCCCATCATGGTGGCCTACAACGCCGCCAAGAAGCTCAACATCGACCCCTGGGTCGGCGCCGCGGTCATGGCGGCGCTGATGACGCCTCCATTCCTTGACCTCAGCAAGGCACTGGGAACGACATGCACCCACAACGCCACGTTGAACAAGGACCTGTGTGTCGCGCATATCGCGGGCGTTCCCATGCAGCTCAACGACTACAGCGGCCAGGTCTTCGTTCCCTCATGATGGTGAGCCATCCTGGCTCTGGTCTACAAAGGGTCTGGCCGCTTCATTCCTCTAACGTGCAGATGGTGTTTGTTCCGTTCTTCTCCTTCATCATCATGATGCCGGTGACTGCCTTCATCATCGGTCCAGTAGGTATCTGGGTCGGTACAGGCCTGGGATCCGGACTGGCGTGGCTCAACACGAGCGCTCCGATCGTCTTCGCAATCGTCATCCCACTGCTCTACCCGTTCCTGGTGCCGCTGGGTCTGCACTGGCCACCAACGCCATCATGCTGGCCAACATCAGTCCCTGCTGGGCTACGACTTCATCCAGGGTCCCATGGGCCGTGGAACTTCGCCTGCTTCGGCGCCACCGCCGGTGTGCTGGTCCTGGCCATCGTGACAAGGACAAGGTCATGCGTCAGACGGCCTCCGGTGCCCCTGCGCCGGCCTCTTCGGCGGCATCTCCGAGCCAAGCCCCTACGGTATCCACCTGCGCTTCAAGCGCATCTACCCGCGTCTGCTGGCCGGCTGTCCCGTGGGCGGTCTCACTCACCCGTATCGGCGGCGGTATCAAGGCCTCTACCTTCGTGTTCAGCCTCACTGCTGAGCATCCCGGTCTTCACCCCCATGGCCCTGTACGGCATCGCCATCGCCGCGGCCTTCGCCACCTCGATGTCCCTCATCATTTTCACGGACTACCGCACCCAGGGAGGAGCGAGCCGAGGCCCGTGCGGCTGTGGCCGACGCGGAGGCCGCCAAGGTCTCTGCATCTGCCCCGGCTGAGGCCGCTGAGGAGCCCGAGACCGATGCGCCGCCGCGGCTGCCGGTACCGCTGAGGAGGGCGACCGGACCGCCAAGGCCCCCACGCCCAAGCCGGCCCTCGTTCCCGGCGCGGTCACAGAGATCGCCTCGCCGCTCAAGGCCACGACCATGGACCTGGACAAGGTTCCCGACCCGGTGTTCTCCTCGGGCGCCGTCGGCCAAGGTGTGGGTCTGGAGCCCGAGGGCGACATCGTCGTCACAGCTCCCGCGGACGGAACCGTCGTCGTTGGCCCCTCCTCGGGGCACGCCTCGGCATCACCGGACAACGGCGTGGAGATCCTCATCCACGTGGGTCTGGACACCGTCAACCTGGAGGGCAAGGGCTTCGACGTCAAGGTCTCCCAGGGCGACCGCGTCAGCGAGGGCCAGGAGCCTCGTCCGCGTGGACCGCTCCGTCATCGAGCAGGCCGGCTACCCGCTGACCACGCCGGTGCTCATCACCAACACCGCCCTCCTTCGCCCTCGGTTGAGGTCGTCGGCGGAGACCCGGTGGAGCCCGGTGAGGCCCTTCATCAAGGTCACCGCACCTGAGGCCTGAGTCGCATAGCTGACACAGCCGACCTGATCAGGCCGCTGATACGACGTCGGGGCCGGATCCGTGACTGACGGATCCGGCCCCGACTGTGCCGCTTGCCCGGTACTCGCTGGCAGTGCCGTGCTCCGGTCCGGATCAGTGCAGACGCAGCGCCCAGAAGGCTACAGGCCGCGGCAGCCGCCACGTTGAGGGAGTCCACCCCCCGGCCATGGGGATGCGCACCACCTCGTCGGCCGCGGCGATCGTCCGGTGGGACAGCCCGTCACCCTCCGTGCCCAGGACGACGGCGACCCGCGAGTCCGGTTCCGTACAGGCCGGCGAGGCCGCGAACTCATCCAGCGCCACCGAGTTCTCCGACAGGGCCAGCGCGGCCACGGTGAAGCCCCTGCGCGTGGAGCTCGTCCATGGCGGGCCAGCGCTCGATCCGGGTCCAGGGACCTGGAAGACGGTGCCCATGGAGACGCGCACGCTGCGCCGGTAGAGCGGGATCGGCGCAGCGCGGAGTGACCAGGACGGCGTCGATCCCCAGGGCCGCTGCGCTGCGGAAGGCGGCCCCCACGTTCGTGTGGTCCACCAGGTCCTCCAGACGCGCGACGCCTGGCACCCGCTCGCGCGCGCGCGGAGGCCAGCAGCCCTGCACGCCGGCGAGCTTCGGGCCGATTCATGGCGGCCAGCGCCCCGCGGTGCAGGTGGAAACCCGGTGATGGACTCAGCACCTCCTCGGGGGCGACGAAGACGGGGACCTCCCCGCCGTCAGTCTGCTTCCCCGCAGCCGGCCGCGGAGGCGATGACCGGGACGCATCTCGTCCAGGTGGCGCGGAGCCATGAGGAAGGAGCGGGGCGTGCCCGCGGCCACGGCACGGGTGATGACCTTGAGGACTCGGCCATCGTACAGGCCGCTGCTGGTCTCCAGCCGGCGGCGCAGCGCCACGTCCGTCAGCCGGGTGTAGTCCGCCAGGCGCTCGTCGGCGCCGTCGGCCAGCTCAATGATCATCGCCCGTCACCTTCTGGGTCCGTCCTCGCTCAGCACAGCAGTACGGCGGGAAGAATAGGCCGATCCGCCTGGATCGCCCAGTCTCCCGCCGTAGCGATGCCGCGAGCCTCAGCCGATGCCGGCAACCGGGCGTCAGCGGATGCGTCTCAGGCCCCGTAGGGGCCCCTGGGGCGCGCCGGGAGGCGTGCCGTATCCGGCTGGGCCTGGATGCCGTAACCGCCGCGCGGGGCACGGTGCCGGGCTGGCTGGGTGCTCCCGGGAGCGGCCGCATGGCTGCCGTGCGGCGTGAGCCCCTCGACGCCGTCGGAGGTCCGGAACAGTCACGGTCGGCCCGCCGTCGGCCTCGTCCGCGGGAGCCTCGGAGCAGACGCCCCCTTGGGACGGGCTCCCTCACTGGCCTCCTGGGAGGCTGACCCCGACCTCGCCGCGAGCCCGGGCGAGGGCCCCTCGGGGCCTGGAGACTGGTGCTGGCCAGGTCCGGAGGCGATGCCCAGATCGAGCCTCGCTGCCCGACAGGTCGACGCCGGCCCCGGAGTCGGCATCGTCGTCCGAGCCGCTCAGGCCGCCACTGGGGCCCCTGTCCTTGCTGCCACCCGAGGGCACCGGCGATCCCGTCGAGGGCCGCGGTGAACTCGGTGGGCACGATCCACATCTTGAGGAGGAGCCGTTGGCGATCTTGGGCAGGGTCTGGAGGTACTGGTAGGCCAGCAGCTGGAGTCGGCGCTCCTCGGTGGATGGCGTCGAAGACCTGGAGGATGGCGCGACTCACCCCTGGGCCTTGAGGATCGCGGACTGCGCCTGACCCTCGGCGCGCAGGATCGCGGGACTGTCTGTCACCCCTCGGCCGTGAGGATCTGGGACTGCTTTGACACCCTCGGCCGTCAGGATCGCGGCGCGGCGGTCACGCTCGGCGCGCATCTGCTGCCCACTGGAGCCCTGGATGGAGGCGGGCGGGTCGATGGACTCTCAGCTCGACGCTGTTGACGCGAATGCCCCAGCGCGGCCGGTGGCCTGGTCCAGGACGCCGCGCAGCTGCCCGTTGATCTGGTCGCGGCTGGTCAGCGTCTGCTCCAGGTCCATGGATCCCACGACGTTACGCAGCGTGGTGACGGTCAGCTGCCTGATCGCCTGCAGGTAGTTGGAGATCTCGTAGGTGGCGCGCGTCGGGTCGGTGATCTGGTAGTAGACGACCGAGTCGATGCTCACGACGAGGTTGTCCGAGGTGATGACCGGCTGGGCGGAAGGGACGACTCGCTCGCGCAGGTCCATGACGTTGCGCACCCGGTCGACGAAGGGCACCAGGAAGTGCAGACCGGCAGTAGGCCGCCCGAAGCGACCCAGGCGCTCGAACGATGATGGCGGTGCTCTGCTTGACGATCCGCACCGCCCGGAAGATGGCGATGATGACCAGCACCGCCAGGAGAAGCAAGATGATGGAAATGACGGGCACGAGTTTCCTCCTGCGGGTTGAACGTGGTGGTCAGACGGCTGTGAGCCGGCCACGGGAACTGAAGGTGTCGGGTGACGAGGGGCAGGGTGACGGGTGAGCCGCCGACGACGCCCATCAAGCGCCGCAGATGCCAACACGGTAGGATATCACTGGCCGGCTGAACCGCTGCGGACGTCTCAGGCGGCGTCCGGAATCAGGATGTGGAGGCATCGGCGGGCGCAGCCGCCGGGGCGACGACGGCCACGGCCCCGTCGATCTCGGTGCACGATGACGCTGGCTCCGGCCTCCAGGCGGGTCGTCCCCTGGACGACGGGGCCAGGCGGGCGCTCCACCTCACCGCCCAGGCGGACCCGGCCGCCGCCGTCGTCCACTGCGGTGATGGTGGTGGCCGACCTGCCGATGAGGGCGTCGACATTGGTCTTCATCTGCGGTGTGGTGGCTGCCAGGCGCCGCTTGGCCCAGGGGCGTACGGCGAAGAGCAGCAGGGTGGAGACGCAGGCGAAGACCACCACCTGCGCCTCCACAGGGGCCCGCCGAGGACGTCGCCGTCCGCCCTCCCAGCAGCCTCCGGCGATCATGAGGAAGGTGAGATCGGCCGTCACCGTCTCGATGACGACGAGGAGCAGGCCTCCGATCCAGAACAGCCATCCATGAGAACCTCCTGATGAACGCGGTTGGCGAGTATGTGGTCCGGTCCTGGCGGGGACGGTGTGAGCCGGGTGCTCGCCCGTGCCGGAGCCGGTCAGCCCTCGGCCCGGCGACGCGCCTGCCGTGACTGGTGCGTCGGCCTCGGGCGGTGTAGCGTCCACGGTCGTGGGTGACCTCCAGCGGCAGACCGAAGGTCGCGCTGATCGTGTCCTCGGTGAGGACCTGCTCCAGCGGGCCGGAGCCCACGACCTCCCCTCGCGCAGCGTGAGCGCGTGGGTGAAGCCCTCTGGGATCTCCTCCCAGGTGGGGTCACCAGAACCATGGAGGGCGAGTCGGGCGAGGAGATGATCTCGTGAGCGCCGCAGAGCTGCTCGCGACTGGCCAGGTCCAGGCCCGAGGCAGGCCTCGTCGAGGAAGAGCATCTCCGGTCCGGCATGAGCGCGCGGGCCAGCTCGACGCGCTTGCGCCTCGGATGACAGCGTCCCCAGAGGCGGTCGATCGGGTGACCGGCGCCCAGGGGCGCCCAGCAGGGCCTGGGCCTGCTCGACGTCGAAGTCGTCGTACTCCTCGCGCCAGCGCCCGATGCGCCTGTAGGAGGCCGACAGGACCACGCCCAGCACCTTCTCGCCGCCCTGACATTGGCGGCCAGGGCGGAGGACAGCAGACCGATACGCGGGTGGAGCTCGGAGACGTCCACGCGTCCGAGCCTGCTCGGAGAGGATGTCCACCGTTCCCGAGGAGGAAAGAGCCTGGCCGAGGCGATTCTGGCGATCGTGGTCTTGCCCGCACCGTTGGGTCCCAGCACCCAGTGCTGCCCTCCTCCACGGTCCAGCTCGAGCTATGGCTGAGGATCTGGTGGCTGCTGCGGTGCAGCGAGACGTCGTCGAGGCGCAGGACATCGGTCATGGGCCGATCCTATCTGCTACCGACATCGCATCGCAGGGTGAGAACCGCGAGCAGGAGACGGCGGGACCTGCCCCCATCCGGTCGGCCAACTCGTCCTGGGCGCCCTGCCCGTTCACTAAGCGTGGTTCCCCATGGATCCCCTCAATCCTCCCGCGAGCATCGTGCTGGCCCTGTGGGCGCGGTTCCTCCTCCCACGGCCTGTCGCCGCTTCAGGGCGCCGACGGCGTTCACGACGTCGTCGGCAGCACCGTCCCCAAGCGCCCTGGGCGCGTCGACCGGTGCCACCACCGGTCCAGGGCGCGTCGGCCTGAGCACTGGCTCACGGATGCCCGGCCACTCACCCGGGTGACGGCGGTCCTGCCCTTCCTGCCGGCAGTACTGGAACGTGGGGCATCCCGCCCGACGTCGAGGAGGGAGTCGTCATCGAGGGGGCACTCGGCGGGAAGCGCGGCGCCCTGAGGAGTCGGGCACCCATGACCTGGCACGCCGATCCGGTGACCGCTCCGCTGCCCCTGCTGGACGCCGCCCACGCCCGCAGGCAGGTGCACGCCGCCACCGAGGAGGCCATCTGACTCACTCATCGAACTCGACCGGCGCGTGAGCGCCCGGATACGGCCGATGCCCTCAACGACCTTCTACGGCCGTGGTGGACCCCCGTCTCATCCCGCCCTGGTTGCCGAGCGCAACCGGGAGCTGCTGGAGCGCTCACTGCGGTTGGCGGGATCTGCGAGCTGGCTCTGGACGACGACGGTGCGGCTACGACGGCGCTTCAGGCGCCAGCGGCGCTGCGGCGTGCTGCGTCCGCTGCTGGCGGTGGCCCGCCACGGCGCGCGGCGGCCACCGAGTGGTGGGCCCGGTAAAAGGGCTCAGAGCCGTACCACTGCGGTGGCCTCGACACCGGCCGTCCCCGGTCTGCGTCATCCCTGGGGCAGCCGTGGATCAGCCCTGGGCCAGGACCCAGTTGTAGACGTCCATGGTGCGCTGGGCGATGGCCTCCCAGGCGAAGTGCTCCTCGACGCGGCGCCGGGCGGCTCTCCCATGACCCTGGCGGCCTCGGAGTCGGTGACCAGGGTGGTCAGGCGCTCAGCCAGGGTCGGCCTCGAAACGGGCCGGGTCGATGGGGGTGCCGGTTCCGTCCTGACCCTGCTCGATGGGCACCAGCAGTCCGGTCTCACCATCGACGATGACGTCGGGGATGCCGCCGGTGGCCGATCCGACCACCGGCAGGCCCACGGCCATGGCCTCGAGGTTGACGATGCCCAGGGGCTCGTAGACCGAGGGCACACGAAGACGTCGGAGGCGGCCAGGACGGCGATGAGCTCGGGACGCGGCAGCATCTCCTCGATCCAGACCACGCCGGTGCGCTTCTCGCGCAGGCGGGCCACGAGGCCCTCGACCTCGGCCTTGATCTCGGGGGTGTCAGGGGCACCGGCGCACAGGATGACTTGGACATCGGCAGGGCAGCGCTCGCAGGCGCGCAGCAGGTGGGGCAGTCCCTTCTGGCGGGTGATGCGGCCGACGAACACGACGGTGGGGCGGTCGGGATCGATGCCGAGGCGCTTGAGGGTGGCGGCGGCCGCGGCGTCGGCGTCCTCGCCCTGCGGGTGCTTCCAGGCCTCGAGGTCGATGCCGTTGTGGACGACCTGACGCGCTCGGGATCGATGGCCGGGATAGGAGCGCAGGATGTCCTCGCGCATGCCGTTGAGACCGCGATGATACCGGAGGCGGCCTCGTGGGCGGTCTTCTCCGCCCAGGACGACAGGGCGTAGCCGCCGCCGAGCTGCTCGGCCTTCCAGGGGCGCAGGGGCTCCAGGGAATGGGCACTGATGACGTGGGGGACGCTGTGGAGCAGACCGGCCAGGTGGCCGGCGAGGTTGGCGTACCAGGTGTGGGAGTGGACGAGGTCGGTCCCCTCGGTGCCCTGAGCCATCTCCAGGTCGACCCCGAAGGTGCGCAGAGGCGGCGTTGGCGCGTCGAGCTCAGCGATCTCGGGGTAGCCGGTGACGCGTCGTCGGCGCCCTCGGTGCCGGGCTCGCGGGGCCGCCGAATGCGTGGACGCGGACGTCGGCCAGGGGGCGCAGGACCCTGGCGAGCTCGTTGACGTGGACCCCGGCGCCGCCGTAGATGAAGGTGGGTACTCCTTGGTCAGCAGGTCGACCCTCATGGGTGTGCCTCTCCTCTGTCTGCTGGATGGACTGACCGCGCCGTCCTCGGCGCAGGACGGGCGCCCTGCGGTGGGCGGGCGCCACACCCGACGGTATACGCACGCGCCTGGAAGTGGGACTGTTCGACGTCGGTGGTTTCACCGACTCTCACCGAGGCCCTGCGAGAGCCCGGACGGAGGGGATCTAGATCGAAGGTCCGGGTTGAGTCAGGATGACTCAGATGGTGATCTGTTTGGCCCCATAAGTCCCTCGAGCAACAGGGCGTAGGGCCACATGGCTCAACCTCGCGTTCTCGCAATCGTCCTCGCCGGTGGCGAGGGCAAGCGCCTCATGCCCCTGACCGTCGATCGCGCCAAGCCGGCCGTGCCCTTCGGCGGCATCTACCGGCTCATCGACTTCTCACTGTCCAACATGATCAACTCCGGCTTCCTCAAGGTCGTGGTGCTCACCCAGTACAAGTCCCACTCGCTGGACCGTCACATCTCCAAGACGTGGCGCATGTCCGACATGCTGGGCAACCTACATCGCCCCGGTACCGGCCCAGCAGCGCGTGGGCAAGCACTGGTTCCTGGGGAGCGCTGACGCGATCTACCGAGTCCCTCAACCTGCTCGACGACGAGCGGCCCGACTACGTGGTCATCACCGGTGCGGACAACATCTACCGTATGGACTTCTCCCAGATGCTGGACCACCACATCGCCTCCGGGCTGCCCTGCACCGTGGCGGGCATCCGCCAGCCCGAGGTCCCTGGCGGACCAGTTCGGCGTCATCGAGACCGACCCGACCAACCGAGGCAAGATCAAGGCCTTCGTCGAGAAGCCCAAGGAGACCCCGGGGCTGCCGGACTCCCCCGATGAGGTCCTGGCCTCGATGGGCAACTACATCATGAACGCCGACGCGCTCCTGGAGGCCGTGACGGTCGACGCAGGCGACGAGTCCTCCAAGCACGATATGGGCGGCAGCATCGTGCCCTGGTTCGTGAACCGGGGCGCCGCCGGCGTCTACGACTTCAAGGACAACGACGTTCCCGGTTCCTCCGAGCGTGACCGCGACTACTGGCGTGACGTGGGTACCGTGGACGCCTTCTCGACGCCCACCAGGACCTCATCTCGGTGACGCCCGTGTTCAACCTGTACAACGACCGCTGGCCGCTGTTCGCCGGCTACCAGGCCGCGATGCCCCCGGCCAAGTTCGTCTACGGCCACCACGAGCGCCTGGGGCACGCGGTCGACTCGATCGTCTCACCGGGTGTCATCGTCTCCGGTGGTGAGGTGATCTCCTCGGTCCTGTCCCCCGGCGTGCGCGTCAACTCCTGGTCCTCGGTGCGCGAGTCGGTCCTCATGGACGGCGCGGAGGTCGGCCTGCAACACGGTGGTCAACCGCGCGATCCTGGACAAGTACGTCCGGGTCGAGGAGGGTGCCATGGTGGGGTATCGATCCCGAGCACGACCGTGAACGCGGCTTCACCGTGACCGAGTCCGGCATCACGGTGGTGGCCAAGGGCAGGTCGTCACCCGCTGACCCGGGCGGCGCTCATCGCCCGCCCCGGCTGCACCCTGCTGCCGATCCGCACCCGCTGCGCCGTCCCCGGTTCATCCGGGGAGACGGCGCAGTCATGCGCCAGTTAGCATGACGCCATGAGTAGCACCTCTCCCGCCCCTGCCGGTCCGGTCACGCGGCGCGCTGACTGACGGGCCCCTCGCACCGAGGGCCCCGGCCTGCTGGTCATGGACGTTGACTCGACTCTCATCGAGCAGGAGGTCATCGAGCTCATCGCCGAGCGCGCCGGGACGCGTGAGCAGGTCGCCGAGGTCACGGCCCGGGCGATGCGCGGGGAGTTGGACTTCGCCGCCTCACTGCGCGAGCGGGTGGCGACGCTGGCCGGGGTCCGCGAGAGCGTCTTCGCGGACGTCCTGGCCGAGGTGCGCCCCACCGAGGGGCGGCCGAGCTCATTGAGGCGCTGCACGCGCGCGGCTGCCGGGTCGGGGTCGTCTCTGGCGGCTTCGAGGAGGTGGTGGTGCCCCTGGCCGAGACGCCTCGGTATCGACCATGTGGCGGCTAACCGCCTGGAGACGGACGACGGCGTGCTCACCGGCCGGGTGCTGGGCAGGATCGTGGACCGTCAGGAGAAGGTCCGCTGCCTGCTACCTGGGCCGAGCAGGACGGGGTGCCCATGGAGCGCACCATTGCCGTCGGGGACGGTGCCAACGACCTGGGGATGCTGGCACGGCCGCGGACTGGGGTGGCGTTCTGCGCCAAGCCGGTCGTCGTCGAGCAGGCCGACGCCGCAGTCCACGTACGCGACCTGCGGGCAGTCCTGCAGCTGATCCAGAGCTGATCAGAGGCGAAGCCCGGGGCCGGCCCGGGCTCTTGTGAGGCCGGCCCGGCTCAGTCGCGCTTGCGGGCGGTGAAGATCTCGCGGATCCGGGCGCTCTGGGCTCCAGCTCGCCCAGCGGCCGGGGACGTCGATGACGACGGCGGTGGCCGTGGGCACGCCGAAGGAGATCTGAGAGGCCAGGTCGTCGTCGGTGTCGTGGAGGATGTGGGCCAGGACTGAGATCGTGGGCTCGTGGCCGACGACCACCACTGTGCTCGCATCTCCCCTCCTCGGCCAGGACCCGCAGGATGCCGTTGGGGCCCAGGGTTGTAGATCTCCTCGCGCACCACGGTGTCGGCGGGCTCGAGGCGAGTCGCGCAGGGGCGGGCGGTCTCGCGGGCACGGGCGGCCGGGAGACCACGAGCAGGTCGGTGGACTCCAGACGCTTGCGCAGCTCGCTGGCCAGCAGGCCGGCGAGGGCGGCGCCCTGTGGAGGTCAGGGGACGTTCCAGGTCGGTGACGGCGTCGTGTGAGGCCTTGAGTGGCGGACGAGCACGAGGCGGCGCATGGGATCCGTTGTCACGGCTCTACCTTTCACGGCACCACAGCGGTCCTGACACGACTGTCACGGACAGCTGTCACGAGACGTTCTCAGCGCGCTCGGCCGACGACAGCGCCCCGCCGTCGACGTGGATGGTCTGCGCCGGAGGTGGCGCATCCAGGTCGACAGTCAGGGCTACGGCGGTGCGTGCCACGGCGGTGGCGTCACCGAGTGTCCCAGCCCAGGGGGCGACCTCGCCCAACTCCCTGCTGAGCTCCTCAAAGCCCGGGATGGCGCCGCGCCGCCGTGGTGCCTCATGGGGGCCCGACGAGATGGCGTGACTCGCACGCCGCGTTCTCCGAGCTCGACGGCGAGGGCGCGCACTGAGGCCTCCAGCGCCGCCTCTGAGGGGGCCCGATCCAGCCACTAGCCGGGGCTAGACCCGGGCACTGTCGAAGGTCAGGGTCACCACTGCTGCCCCGAGTCCAGCAGCGGACCGGCACGGCATCGACAAGGGCGGGCAGAGAGGCCGCCGAGACGGTGAAGAGGCGCGCTCCAGGCCGCGCATCCTGCCTCAGTCCGGAGCAGTGGACTCGGTCCCGGCACCACCGGCACGGGCGTCTCAGAGGGAGGACCGTGCCCAGCAGGTCGAGGTCGGCACGGGCGATGGGTGGACCAGACCATCCAGACGGGTGACGCCCAGATCCTTCAGGCCGGCGCCAGGGCGGACAGGGAGTCGGCGTCGGCCACGTCCAGGGGCGTCACCGGGTCAGGGCGAGACCGAGGCCGCGAGCCACCGAGGCGGTGGCCGCCAGGGTGCGAGGGTAGGACCGCTCAGCAGGGACACGGGCGCCCTGCTGGGCGGCGACGGCGGCGACTGGCGCTGGCGATCGAGCTGGGCCGCAGGACACCGGTGACGAGCACCGTACGGTCACTGAGCAGTCCCGTGAGAGGGTTCATGCCCTCATCGTCCCACGCCTGCCGAACGTCTATCGCCTATGCCCATGCCGCCGTCAACGCCGAGGATCGCGCCGGTGACGTGAGGAGACCGCCGAGGAGGCCAGGAACAGGACGGGCCGGCGACGTCGGCGACCTCGAAGCGCCCCAGGGATCTGCTCGAGGTAGGCCCGTGCGGATGTGGTCGGGCAGGGAAAACGGTCATGGCGGTGCGCACTGAATCCGGGCGCCACCGCGTTGACAGTGATGCCGCGCGGCGCGAGCTCACGGGCCGAGGGAACGGGTGAGGCCTCCACCCGCCCTTGGCGGCGCCGTGAGGCGGACAGGCCCACGCCTCCACGGGCGGCAATCACCGAGGAGACCAGGATGATGCGCCCCTGGCGGGCCCGCATCATGGCGGGGCGACGGCACGCACCGTGTTGAAGGTGCCGGTCGGGTCGGCTGAGATGACCTCGTCCCACATCTGGGAGGAGGTGCGGGCGGCCAGGGACTCCCGGTTGATGCCGGCCGAGGCCACGGGACCCTCGATGGTGCCGTGCGCCTCGGTGGCAGCGCTGAGAGCCTGGGCCAGTGCCTCGGGTCGGTGACATCGGCGGCCAGCCCCAGGACCCCGTCCGGGGCCTCACCGGAACGGAGATGCCAGCCGCCATCACCCTGTGCGAGGACTGCCTTCGCGACTGCCTCCCCAATCCCCCGGGAGGCACCGGTCACGACGACGGAACGTGGTATCGACGGCTCGGTCTCTTCGTTCAACAGCACAAGCACACAAGGTAACGCGCGCGAGCATTCATCATCAGCGGTTCGTCACGCACGCACCCTCGATCAACCTGTATTATCTCTCCCACAGGTGAACGATCACCTGTCGCAATATGGAGCCGGAGGGCACGGCCGGTCAGCGTCGTGAGTGCCTGTCATAGTGTCAGCATGTCGGGGTGACGACGACTGAGACCACTACCTCCGTCCCCGCGCCAGCGCTTGCGTCCTGCGCCCGTGCCACTGCGCATCGGCCCGCTGGAAGTAAGCCCACCCCGGTCGGGCTCGCCCCCGGCTCGGGCTGCACCGCCTCCTTCCGCCGCCTGTGCCGCGAGATGGCCGAGGGCGCCTTGCCCGACGCTGGCGCCACTCACCGGCCCGTGTGGGAGCACCGGGTGGCGGCCTGCTGGCTCCCAGCGAGTCTGGCCGTCACCGAGATGGTCACCACCCGGGCCCTGGTGGGCGACGAGGCGCACTCTGGCGATGGTGCGACCGATCCCGGCCGAGCAGGTGCGTTCCATCCAGCTCTACGGGTGGATCCGGCCACGGTGGGCGCGCGCAGTGCGGATCCTGGTGGAGGAGGACCTGGCCGACCACATCGACTTTGAACTTCGGCTGCCCGGTGCCCAGGTGACGCGTAAGGCGGCGGGGCGGCGCTGCCCTGGAGCGCGACCTGCTGGCGGCGATCCTCACCGAGGCGGTGCGCGCCAGTGAGGCGGCCGTCCGCGTCACCGGGCGGGTGCAGGAGGTCCCGGTGACCATGAAGATGCGCCTGGGCATCGATGAGGAGCACGAGACCTTCCTCGACGCCGCCCGGGCCGCCGAGAACGCGGGGATCGCGGCCGTGGCCTCACGCCCGCAGCGCGCGCCACGCACTACTCGGGTCAGGCCCGCTGGAAGAGATCCGCCCGTCTCAAAGGGCCACCGACCTGCGGTGCTCGGCAGCGAGGACGTCTGCTCGGCGACGCGGTGCCGCATGATGGAGGCCACCGGCTGCGACGGCGTCGTCGTAGGGCGCGAGCTGCGAGGGCGGCCCTGGCTGTTCGCCGACGTCGTGGCGGCCCTGCACGCTCACCGCGCGCACTCGCCGGACCTGGACGCCGTCATCGAGGTGATCCGCCGCCACGGGCGCATGCTGGCCGAGGAGATGGGCGAGGACCGGGCGTGCGACCTGCGCAAGCGCGTGGGCTGGTACTCAGGGGCTACCGGTCGGCGGCGCGCGCGCCTGACCTCATGGGGATCAGGACGCTGGCCGAGGCCTCGACGCCGGCCTGGAGCGGATGCGCTGCGCGCCTGCCGGAGGTCGTCGACTACCCCGGCTGACATCGTCGAGGGGCCCCGGGCGGGCCGGCAGCCCCAAGACCCCACGCCTACCCGACGGGTGGCTGGACTCCCCCGTTCTGGACGAGGCGCACCGCGGATGCTCAGCCAGGCCGAGTCCGACGTCTCCGGCGGCTGAGCGAGTCCGACTGCCGCCCTCCGGTCAGTCGTCCGGTGCACGTCGGTCAGCCGTCAGTTAATCGTCTAAGACCGGGGTGACGCGACGCAGGCCGCCGCGATCGCCGTCGTCGCCGGGATCGCCAGGACCAGGCCGATGGAGGAGATGAGGGTGCGCACGATCTCCTCGGCGATCTCGCCTGAGGCATGGTGTCGAAAGGCACCGCCGGTCCATGCAGGAGGCGGCCAGGATCGACGGCGGCGCATGCCGGCGTAGGCGAAGGCCAGGTGTAGACGGTCGAGGCGATATGGTCCCGAGCCAATCCTCATCCCACCGGTGAGACAGGCGCGTGCCGCGACAGCAGGTTGGCGGCGTGCAGCTCCCCACTGGAGGAGTGCCTGGGTGATGGTGACGTCGTTGAGGACACCGAGGCGGCGATGACCATGCCGCAGGTCAGCAGCGTCTGCGGATCGATATGCGTGCGGGAGGCCAGCGGGCGGGCGGTCTGTCGACGTCGCCGGTCAGGTGGGCGGCGTCGGTCCCGCACAGGGCGAGCAGCACGGTGGTCAGCACGATAGCAGCCACCGTTCCCAGCAGGGCCCGTCGTGGTGCGGATGGATACGCCGTGAGCCACGTAGACGGCCGCCAGCATCGTCGGCCATCGACCCGACCAGCGTCACCGCCAGCGGGTGGGAGCCGGACAGGAGCGCAGGGATCATGAAGAAGGCGAGCACACCCGGTGGCTACCAGCAGGGCCCAGGACGCCCAGGACACTTGCGTCCCGGCCACGGCGCGACGACGGGCACGGGGTGAGACGATCGCCAGGGCGCCGACCAGGGAGCGGCGCTGGTGGTCGATGAAGGATGTCAGGAGCCGGACAGGATGGCCTGGGGCGAGTGAGACCACGAGCCGGTCGCGGCATGGGCTCGAGCTTGCGGGGCTCGCCGACCAGCTGGACCGGCATGATCAGCCCCTGCCCTCCCCTCGGTGATGCGGGCGCACACGTGCCCTTGGAGAAGTCCTCCTGCGTGACGCCGTTGACCTCCGTCAGGGCGCTCACGGCGCTCTGGCGGCCCGACAGGTCCACGGAGGTGATGGTGGCCACGCCCGAGTCCGCCCTCGGCGGTGAAGGAGCGCGAACCGATCGAGTGCAGCTCTGCCCGGGCCAGAGGGACGAACAGCCCGACGACGCCAGCACTGGGGCGCCGACGATGACACTGAGCATGATCCGTACTGCAGGCCTCCCCGGCATCCAGGTCGAGGACCGGAGTGGGAGTGGCTCGTGCCCGCTGCGGCTGCGGCGACGGCTGTGGCTCTGCTGTCCGGCCTCCTCTGCCCGGCGGCTCAGGGAAGGTCCTCGGGAGGGAAGGTCTCGTGGCTCCGGGAGAGGTCGAGTTGGTGCTCACCGTCCCATCATGCCGCCCCGAGGCCCCTAGTGCTCAACCGCGCGATCGCGAACGGGAACCAGGGCGGCGTGGAGACCGGCCGTCCGGAGGCATGGCGTGACCATCCGCACTGCAGGGCTCGATGCAGTGCCTCACCAGGCGCCTCCTCGATGACGACGGCGACGGTGGAGGTGCTGGAATCGCTGCATGACCCAGAACACCTGGCGGCGCGCACGGGTCGTCGCATTGCGCAACCATTGGCAGAACCCCGCACGGGCGAGTCTCGCGCATCATCAGCCCTGCCGCATACCAGTGTTCCACAGCATCGTCACCCCGGGCGAACTGTTGCGCCCTCGGGACAGACCTGGGATCGGGATACGCTCCTAGCATGAGCACAGAAGGCCATCCGCTCGTCGCATGGTCGCGGCAGCCGTGCGGTTCTCCACACAGGGACTCCGGCATGGTCACCCGGCTGGGACGTCATCAAAGCGGGGTTGCCCGAGCCCGGCGTGTTGGGCTGCGCTGGGAGCGCAGCGCCACCTACCTGGTTCCCTGGTCACCCGGCGCCTCGCTCATAGTGCTCCAGCACCGCCGTAGCGGAACTGGAGACGCAATCCCGCTCTGCCCCTACCAGTGACAGGCGGTCTGGCGGCATTGATCTGCCGCAGGTAGCGACCATGCCCGCCCTGGCTTCTGGACGCTGACGATACCGCTCGCCTTCGCCGTAGTCCGGACGGCGAAGGCCCGGCGGCCCAGACAGTCAGCAGAGTGACCCTCACACCGCAGAGGCCTGGGTGATCGCGGCGTCGTTGACGATGCCCGCGCCGTCGGACCATCCGACGGCGGGGCGCAAAAGTTAGGACGGACCCCAGCAGCCGACGAGACGCTCAGCCAGGTAGCGCTCACGCCCCTCGAGCGGGATGCGCCCTGGGCCATGGTGTCGCGCTCGCGCACTGTGACCGCGCCGTCCTCGGTGAGTCGAAGTCGTAGGGTGAGGCAGAAGGCGTGCCCACCTCGTCCTGGCGGCGGTAGCGGCGGCCCACCGCGCCGGCGTCGTCGTAATCCACGTTCCAGGAGCGACGCAGGCGGGGCGCCAGCTCCTTGGCCGGGCCGGTCAGCTCCTCCTTGCGGCTCAGCGGCAGGACGGCCGCCTCGACCGGGGCGATGCGCGGGTCGAGCCTGAGGACGATGCGCTTGTCCACCCCACGCCTTGGTGTTGGGGGGCCTCGTCCTCGGTGTAGGCCTCACGAGGAAGGCCATGAGCGAGCGGGTCAGGCCGGCCGACGGCTCGATGACGTAAAGGGATCCAGCGCTCGGAACGGGTCTGGTCGAAGTGAGGACAGGTCCTTGCCGGAGTGCTCGGCGTGGGTGGACAGGTCGAAGTCGGTACGGTTGGCGATGCCCTCGAGCTCGCCCCACTCCGATCCGGCGAAGCCGAAGCGGTACTCCAGGTCCACGGTGCGCTTGGAGTAGTGGGAGAGCTTCTCGGCGGGGTGCTCGTAGAGGCGCAGGTTGTCCTCGCTGATGCCCAGGTCGGTGTACCAGGCCTTGCGGTAGTCGATCCAGTACTGGTGCCACTCCTCGTCCGTTCCCGGCTCGCAGAAGAACTCCAGCTCCATCTGCTCGAACTCGCGAGTGCGGAAGATGAAGTTCCCGGGCGTGATCTCGTTGCGGAAGGACTCTGCCCCACCTGGCCGATGCCGAAGGGCGGCTTCTTGCGGGCCGCGCTCATGACGGCAGCGAAGTTGACGAAGATGCCCTGGGCCGTCTCGGGGCGCAGGTAGTGCAGGCCGGACTCGTCGTCGACCGGGCCCAGGTAGGTCTTGAGCAGGCCAGAGAAGGCCTTGGGTTCGGTGAACTGGCCACGGGTGCCGCAGCTGGGGCAGGCGATCTGCTCCAGGCTCACCGTGGAGGGGTCCTCGATGCCGTGCTTGGCGGCGTAGGTCTCCTGAGCTCGTCCTCGCGGGAGCGCTTGTGACAGGACTGGCACTCGATGAGCGGGTCGGTGAAGGCCTGAACGTGCCCGGAGGCGACCCACACCTCGCGCGGCAGGATGACCGAGGAGTCCAGCCCGACGACGTCGTCGCGCGAGCGAACCCGTGTACTCGCCACCACTGGCGCTTGATGTTCTCCTTGAGCTCGACGCCCAGCGGCCCGTAGTCCCAGGCCGAGCGGGTTCCGCCGTAGATCTCGCCGCAGGGGAAGACGAACCCGCGCCGCTTGGCGAGGGTTGATGACGGCGTCAAGGCGTGAAGGGGTGGATGCCAACGGAGTGCTCCTTCAGGAGTAGTCGGTCCCGCCTGGTTGGTGGGGACGAGTGGGGACAGTCTGAGGCGGAGGGCCGTCATATTGAGGTGAGGGGTCCGTCGCACCGCGACTGCGCGTGCAGCCACGGCAAGTCCGCAGGGGACGGGGCGGGGCTCGTAAAAGCCACCCTCAGCAGCGCACATGGCGACTCGCCGCGGTTTCGACGCAACGCGCCAGCAGTATGAGAATGATTCGCATGAGTGTTTCACGGACTCGTTCCGCATGATCTCCGTCGCATCGTCGCGCTCGAGCCGCCCTGGTCCTGGCTTCCGGCATGAGGCGCCTGCAGCGCCCTGAAGAGTGAGAGCTCGTCAAGCGCCTCAGCACCGCACACGATCGCCCCGGGCAAGACGCTGACGGTATCCACATCCTTCTACCCGATCCAGTACCTGGCCGAGGGCCATCGGTGGCCCCTCTCGTCAAGGTCTCCACCGTGACCCCGTCCAACGTCGAGGCGCACGACTTCGAGCTCTCCGGCAAGGAGACCGCCGAGCTGAGCAAGGCCGACCTCATCGCCTACGTCCCCGGCTTCCAGCCCTCCCTGGACAAGGCCGTCAAGGAGGTCGGCTCTGGGCCCACGGTGGTGGACCTGAGCAAGCCGGCCAACCCTCGTCCACCACGAGGGGTCGAGGAGGAGCACGAGCACGGTGAGGAGGCGTCTGACGGCGCCACCGACGCAGCGTCCGCCGTCGCCACTGCGCAGTCCACCGAGGCCGGCCACGACGATCACGGGCATGCCGAGCACAGCCACGCCGAGGGCGGCGAGGATCACGACGGCGACCCGACCCGCACTTCTGGCTCGACCCTCAGCGCATGATCAAGGTGGCTGAGACCCTGGAGTCCTCCCTTCGCCCAGGTCGACCCGGCCAACGCCAACGACTACAAGGCAGGGGCTGGACAAGCTCAAGACGGCGCTGACTAACCTGGACACGCAGTACACCAAGAGCTTGTCCAGCTGCCAGCACAACACCTTCATCACCTCCCACGCCGCCTTCGGCTACCTGGCCGACCGCTACAAGCTGACCCAGGCCTCCATCTCCGGCATCGACCCGGAGACCGGAGCCCAGCCCCGCGGAGATGGCCAACATCAAGTCGGTGGTCCAGAGCACGGGGTGAAGACGATCTTCACCGAGGAGCTGGTCTCCGATGCGCCGGCCAAGGCGATCGCCGCGGAGACCGGAGCGGAGACGAGTGTCCCTCAGTCCTCTGGAGTCCAAGCCCGAACAGGGCGACTACACCGACGCCATGACCTCCAACCTGGAGCGGCTCAAGGGCGCCCTCGGTGTGCCAGTAGAGTCGGCGCGCTGGCCAGAGCCCGGCGGCCCGAGCAGATGACATCCAAGCAGATCGGCATGATCACTCAGGTATGACCTCCTCATCTCCATCCAGCAGCATCGTCTCCGGCGACGCCGTCCGGCTCACCCCGGGCGGCGTCGTCCATCCTTCGCCATCAAGGTCCGGAGACCTCCGCGTCGTCCTGGGGCCTCCCTCATCCTGGAGGACGTGAGCCTGGCGGTGGGAAGCGGTGAGTCCGTGGCGCTGCTGGGCGCCAACGGCTCGGGCAAGTCCACTCTCGTCAAGGCCGTCCGCTGGTGCCCATGGCCGGCGGAGGCATCGAGGTGCTGGGCACCTCCATCACCCAGCGCCGCAGGGTCCCCTGGGAGCGCATCGGCTACGTCCCTCAGCGGATCGGAGCCGGTTCGGGCGTCCCAGCCACAGCCTTGGAGGTGGTGCGCCGGGCTCCTGGGGCCGCGTGCCGCCCTGGGCGGACCAGGGCCGGACCGCCAGGCGAAAGGCCATGGACGCGCTCGACGCCGTCGGACTGGCTCACCGGGCCGGTGACCACGTCCAGGTCTTCTTCCGGCGGGCAGGCTCAGCGTCTTCTCATCGCCCGGGCCCTGGTCCGCTCCCCCGAACTGCTCATCCTCGATGAGCCTTTGGCAGGGATCGACCGGGCCAGCCGCGAGTCCCTGGCCGAGATCCCTCAAGGGGCTGCGGGAGCGGGGGCTGACCCTGGTGACGGTCCTGCACGAGATGGGAGAGCCTCGCCGACGTCGTCGAGCGGGCGATCCTTCTGCAGGACGGAAGGCTCGTCGCCGACGGGCCGGCCGGCGAGGTCGCTCGCCTGCGCGACGGCGTCGTCGGCAGGCACCATAGCCACCACAGCGCCCACGGTGAGCACTGGAGGACGACTATGACCACGGAGACCACCACCCGGACGCCGGCGGACCTCCGGCGCACCACGCCCCGTCCTGGATCACCGGCTGCCCAATGCGCAGCCCCGCACCGGTAGGAGGCCCGGCCATGATCGAGTTCATCTCCGACATGCTCGCCAGTCCCTCATCCAGAGGGCCTTCATCGTCGCGGTACTCGTGGGGCTGGCCGCCCCGGTGGTGGGCACCTACCTGGTTCAGCGGGGCCTGGCGCTGCTGGGTGACAGGATCGGGCACATCGCCCCTGACCGGTATCGCACTGGGCTGGCTGGCCGGAGCCGCCGCCAGCGTCTCCCCACGACGCCCTGGGCCGTCCCCGGGGCGATCATCATCAGCGTGCTGGGCGCCGTGGCGATCGAGGTCATCCGCGCCAACGGCCGCACGCGCGGAGACGTGGCCCTGGCGATCCCTGTTCTACGGGGGCATCGCCGGGGGCGTCATCCTCATCCGTCTGGCCGGTGGCACGACGACGAACCTCAACTCCCTACCCTGTTCGGCCTCGATCTCCACGGTCTCGGTCTCAGACGCCTGGTTCACCATCGCCCTGGCGACCTGGTCCCTCCTGGTGGGGCTGGGGCTGCGCGGACCTCCTGTTCGCCCTGTGCCACGACGAGGAGTTCGCCCGCGCCTGCGGACTGTCGACCAGCGCCCCTCAACGTCCCTGGTGGCGGTGGTGGCGGCACTGACGGTCTCAGTGTCCATGCGGGTGGTGGGTGCCCTGCTGGTCTCGGCGGTGATGATCGTGCCGGTGGCCATCGCCCAGCTCGTCTCGCACTCCTTCTCCCGCACCATGTACCTGGCGATGGGGGCTGGGGTGGTGGCCTGCGTGTCCGGGTTGACGATCACCTACCTGGTGGCGGCCTCCCCGGCGCCATGATCGTGGTACCCTAGTAGGGGGTACGCCGTCGTCGCCCTCCTCTCCGGCCTGTGGCAGCTCGTCAGCCGCTCCCGACGGCACCGCATCACCTCAGGAGGTAGATCATGAGCGCAAGCAGCACGACGCAGCGCCCTCGTGCCACGCGTCAGCGCGCCGCCGTCGCCGACATCCTGTCGCGCACCGACGAGGTTCCGCTCGGCCCAGCAGATCCACGCGGCTCTGGAGGCCGAGGGCACCAAGGTGGGGCTGGCCACCGTCTACCGCAACCTGCAGACCCTGGCGGGGACCGGTGCGGTGGACCAGGTGCGCAGCGCCGAGGGCGAGATCCTCTGACCGGGCCTGCGAGAGGCAGGGAGCACCACCACCACATCGTGCCGCCGCTGCGGATACACCGTGGAGGTCGCCGGCGAGAGCTGGAGGAATGGATTCAGCGGGTCTCGGCTCAGCAGGGCTTCACCCAGATGGAGCACACCGCGGAGTTCTTCGGCCTGTGCGCTAGCTGCTCACCCCAGGGAATCAGTCCAGGAAACCGCCTGAGACACCTCCCCGGACTGAGACCGAGCGAAGCCGGAGTCAGCCGGACCGCTACTGCTCGTGGTCCTCCGGGATCTCGTCGTCCAACGGGTCACCGGCCTGGCCGGGCTCCTCGTGCAGCACCTTGTCCACGGCCCCGCCGTAGCGGCGCTCACGCCCGGCGTAGACCTCGCAGGCCCTCCACAGCTCGCTCCGGTTGAAGTCGGCCAGGGGCAGGGGCAGAAGTAGAGCTCAGCGTAGGAGGAGGACCACATGAGGGAAGTTGGAGGTGCGCTGCTCGTCCCCGGTACGGATGAACAGGTCCACGTCACGCTGGTGGGTGAGTAGAGATAGCGCTGAATGGTCTTCTCGTTGACGGAGGAGGCCTTGAGCCGGCCGGCGGCGACGTCCTCGGCGATGGCGCGGGTGGCGTCGGCGATCTCGGCGCGCCCGCCGTAGTTGATGCACAGGTTGAGGACCAGCCCCGTGTTGTGGGCGGTGAGGCGCTCGGCCTCGCGCAGCTCGTGCAGCACGGACTTCACAGGCGCGGGGTGCGCCCGATCCAGCGCTAGCCTGACGTTCCAGGAGTTGAGACATCGCGCTGGGTGCGCAGTACCTTGCGGGCGAAGCCCATGATGAAGCGGACCTCGCCGGGTGAGCGCCGCCAGTTCTCGGTCGAGAAGGCGTGACGCTCAGCTCTTGACACCGATCTCGATGGCGCCGGCGGCGAGCGTCGAGCATATTGGCCTCCCCACCCGGTGGCCCCTCGGTGCGGGGCAGGCCGCGGGCGTTGGCCCAGCGCCCGTTGCCGTCCATGACGACAGGCGACGTGCTGGGGCAGGGAGGCGGCCGGCAGCACGGGCGGGTCAGGCCGGGCCGGTGCAGAGGGCGGGGCGGCCTCGACCGTCATGTTTCTGGCGACGTCTGTCGTGGCTATGCCCCTTTCCACCAGTGCGAGGGAGCGCAGGCGCCGCTCCAGGTACCAGGTCGTGTAGGGCCGACACGAGGCCGGAGGCCTGTGAGCGCCCGCGCGCTGGCCGGAGGCGTCGGCCACGGCCCAGTCGCCGGAGAGCAGGGCGCCCTAGGGGCACCATCGTGGCCGGGCCTCGACCTCCACGGCTCCGGCCGAGCGGCAGGACTCGCACACCGCACCCGCCGACCTGTACGTGGAAGGCCCGGCGCGGGTCCGGGCGCGCCGCACGAGGGCGCAGTCGTAGACGACGGCGCCCAGCCCCCAGGGCCAGCGCGCAGCAGGTAGGAGTCCAGGATGAGTCCGGGCGCGTGGCGCTGGTGGGACGATGGCGGCCAGGGCTCCTGCCAGCAGCAGGTACTGCTGGGGCTGGCCTCGGTGCCCAGGTCGCCGTCGTCGGCGCTGAGGCGCTCGGCGGTCTCCACCATGGTCGAGGCGCAGGTGAACATGGCGTAGTCGGCGTAGATGGCCCGGCCGAAGGGATCGATGATCTCGCGCCTGGGTGACGACGTCGAGGCTGCGTCCGGGCGTGGAGCTGGACGTCGATCATGGAGAAGGGCTCCAGACGCGCCCCGAAGCGGGGAGCTGGTGCGGCGCACGCCCCTGGCCACGGCGCGCACCTGCCCGTGGTGACGGGTGAGCAGCACGATAATGCGGTCGGCCTCACCCAGCTTGTAGGTGCGCAGAACGATCGCCTCGTCCCGGTACAGCCTGCTCGTCACGGCACGTGCTCCCTCACGCCCCGTCAGCGCAGGGGCACGATTGAGGGCGGAGATGACGGCCTTGAAGGAGGAGGTCGTGACGGAGGGTCGATGCCCACGCCCCACAGGATCTGGCCGTCGATCTCGCACTCGACGTAGCTGGCGGCCTTCGCGTCGTGTCCCTCGCTCAGGGCGTGCTCGGCGTAGTCGAGGATCCGCACGCTCAAGCCTGTGCCTCCAGGGCGGTGACGAAGGCGTCCAGGGGGCCGCTGCCGACGGCGGTCAGGCGCTTCTCCTGGCCGCCGTCGACCAGGGTGACGGTGAGGTGGAGTCCTTGTCGTCACCGGTGGAGGTCAGGGTTGCCCTGCAGCTCGAAGCGGCCCCAGCGGCTGAGCTCGGCCTCGGGAGCGGCCGCTGCGGGCAGGTACTCGTCGGCGAAGATCGACCACAGGCGGGCGCCGTCGACCTCGCCGCCGTAGGTGTCGGTGTGGCGCTGGACGATGCGGGAGAACTCGATCTGGAGGCGGCGCGGCAGCTCGAGCTTGCGGGTGGTGCCCAGCAGGTAGGCGACACCGCCCTTGCCGGACTGGGAGTTGACGCGCACGACCGCCTCGTAGGATCGGCCCACGTCATGGGGGTCGATGGGCGATGGGGCATGGACCACGGCACGGCGATCTCGGCGTCGGCCTTGGTCAGCCCCTCGGCCTTCCTGGCGTCGACCTGCTTGGCGCGTGCGGCGAAGCCCTTCTTGATGGCGTCCTGGTGGGAGCCGGAGAAGGAGGTGTAGACGAGCTCGCCGGCGTAGGGGGTGCGCGGGGGACGTCCATGTCGGTGGCCCGCCTCGACGATGCGGCGGACCTCGTCGATGTCGGACAGGTCGAGCATGGGGTCGACGCCCTGGCTGAAGAGGTTGAGGGCCAGGGTCCCAGGTCCACGTTGCCGGTGCGCTCGCCGTGGCCGAACAGGCAGCCCTCGACGCGGTCGGCGCCGGCCATCGAGGCCGAGCTCGGCGGCGGCCACGCCCCGAGCCGCGGTCGTTGTGGTTGTGCAGGGACAGGCACACGGCGTCACGGTGGGACAGGTGTCGGCTCATCCACTCGATCTGGTCGGCGTAGACGTTAGGGGTGGCCCGCTCAACGGTGGCGGGAAGGTTGAGGATGATCTCGCGGTCATCCTCGGCTGCCCACACGTCCATGACGGCCTCGCAGACCTCGAGGCTGTAGTCGAGCTCGGTGTCCACGAAGATCTCCGGGGAGTACTCGTAGCCGAAGATCGTGTCCTCAGTCCAGGACCTTCTCAGCACGGGCCATGATCTGGCGGGTGCCGTCGACGGCGAGCTCGCGGATCTGGTCGCGGTCCATGCGGAAGACGACGTTGCGGAACAGCGGCGACAGGGCGTTGTAGAGGTGAACGGTGGCCCGCGGGATGCCGACGCAGGCGTCCAGGGTGCGGTCGATGAGCTCACCGCGCGACTGGGTGAGCACGGAGATGGTGACGTCCTCGGGGATCGCGCCGTCGTCCACCAGGGAGCGCACAGTCGTAGTCGGTCTGGGAGGCGGCAGGGGAAGCCGATCTCGATCTCGCTGAAGCCCATGGAGACCAGAAAGGTCAAAGATGGCGCGCTTTGGCCTGGGGCCCATGGGCTCGATGAGGGACTGGTTGCCGTCGCGCAGGTCGGTGCTCAGCCAGCGGGGGGCCTGGGTGATGCGCTTGTCCGGCCAGGTGCGGTCGGGCAGGTCGATGCTGACGACGTCGAGGAAGGGCCGGTACTTGGCAAACGGCATACCGGAGGGCTGCTGGGGGCAGGGGCGGGCGTTACGCATCGGGGTTCTCCTGGGATCAGGTGCTTCGTGGTTCCGACGGCGGTTCCGGCGAGACGGAAGGCTCCGGAGAGCTCTGGGAAGCAGAAGGCGCGGTCGGGAACGTGGCCGAGCAGAACGAGTCAGCCGCGGTCGGGGTGCCCGGCCTGTCAGGCCCCGCCGCGGCGATCTAAGCAGGAGGCTCGCCCGCTGCCAGGCCTGAGGCCGTGGAGTCGCTCGCACGGGGTAGACCCCTACCCCGACGACGACCCCGACGTCAGGTAAGGCGACCACGCCGGACCGCTGTATGAGACACACGTCGAGGGCGATCAACCACGCAGAACTCCCCCTCGGTCTACCGAACATCAACACCATGTTGTAGTATTTCTGCTACACATGCAGTTGCTGCTTCTACTGAGGAGAGGTTTGTGTGATGCTCCAGTCATCACCACGGAGAGCCTCGAGGTTCTCCTACGGGGACACTCCGGTACTGCGCGGGCTCGACCTGTCGGTCGAGGCCGGAGAGGTCGTCTGCCTGCTCGGCCCCAACGGCGTGGGCAAGACGACCCTGGTGGAGAACCTGCTGGGCTCGCTAACGCCAACCAGCGGCAGGGTGCGAGTACTCGGCACCGATCCGCACCGGGCGGGCACCGATTTCTGGTCACGAGATCGGGCTGGTGCAGCAGAGCTGGACCGACCATGCCAAGTGGCGGGTGAGGGACCAGCTGGAGTGGATCCGCTCGGTCCAGCTGACGGCGGCGAGCCGGGTGAGTGGCGTCGAGGAGGTGCTCGACGCCGTCGGGCTCAGCGAGAAGGCTGACTCGGCTGTCCCGGCTCTCCGGCGGGCAGCGACGCACCATCGACTTCGCGGCCGCCCCTCATGGCCGCGCCCGAGCTCCTCGTCCTGGACGAGCCGACCACGGGCCTGGACCCGGCCTCGAAGGCGCGCCCTGCACGACCTCATCCTGGCCAGGGTCGACGACGACGCCACCATCGTCATGACCACCCATGACCTGGCCGAGGCAGAGCACCTGGCCTCACGCGTGCTCATCATGAACGAGGGACGGATCATTGCCGACGGGATCGGTCACCGCGCTGCGCGAGCGCCTTGACCGCGGCGCTGAGGTCACCTGGATCCAGGACGGCGCCGCCACGTCCACTCCACCCACTCCCCCGAGCGCTTCGTCAAGGAGCTTGATCTCGATCACGCATCACCGGGCCTGACCATCACCCGCCCCACCCTGGAGGAGACCTACCTCTCCCTCGTCAGCAGCAGGGAGCCCCACTCATGAGCACATCCGCACCTTCCTGGCAGTCTCTACGCGCGGCCCATCGCCAGGCCGCCCTGGACCTGCGAGCGGGCATTATCGGGTCGAGCATCGCCTTGCTGGCCTCGGTGAGTGCCATCGTGCTGGCCAGCAGGAGTACCCAGGCCAGCGACCGAGGCCCACACGGCCTTCGGCCCCATGTTCCTCACCAGCAGCATCGGCACGATCAGCTGCTTCATCACCTTCCAGATCGCCGGCGAGACTGCATACTGACCGCATCGGCGGCGCCCTGCTGCGGGTACGCGTTCTCCCCCACGGCCCGCTGACGTGGGCGATCGGCAAGACGATGTCCTCGCTCACTCAGACCCTCGTGTTCCAAGGCGCCATCCTTCTCGGCGGGGCCCTGTTCGTCGGGAGACACTTCCCCTGAGCCCCACCCCAGATACTGGCCTGCCTGTCGCTCATGATGCTGTCGGCCGTTGCGACGGCCCCGCTGGGCTTCCTCGTGGGCGCCTTCGTCCGAGGCGTCTACAGCTTCATGGTCTCCCTATCTGCCCCTCTTCGCCCTCATCGCGACAAGCGGCTTCTTCATGCCCCTGGACCGGCTCCCCTCCTGGGTGCAGGCGGTCCAGCTCGCACTGCCCACCCACTGGTCAGGGGCACCTGACCCGGTGGGCGCTGGTGGAAGTGATCCTCGTGGGAGCTGGGCCAGGCCTTCTTCCCGGTGCTCGCCGTCGGAATCCTGGTGAGCCTGGACAGTCCCTCGGCTTCGTCAGGGGCCTCGCTCATCGTGCGACAGCTTCCGTAAGGAGACGATCGGTAGTCTGGCGCGTGCAGTCCACCATCCGCTCCCAGACCGGTCTCGTGACCATGTCCGACGACGTCGTCCACAACCGGATAGCGGTCCTGCGCGCCGACCGCCGGGTGAGCCGCCGAGAGCTCGCCGAGGCGCTGGGCGTCCACTACCAGACGGTGGGCTACCTCGAGCGCGGGGGTACGCCCCTCACCGCACCTGGCCCTGCGCATCGCCCGTTACTTCGACGTGGCCGTGGAGTCAGTTTTTCTCCCTCGAGGAGTTCCCCCGACTGACGTGAGACGCACCCCGCCCTCACGCTCTGACCCGGGCCGTCACCCTGAGGTGCTATCGGCCTCGATCCCAGCGATGATCCGATCGAGGCCGTGAGTCGAGCTCATACCCTTGTCCATCATCAAGGGTCCCGGCCTTGTGAGCACCTGCGCCATGGATGTCAGCCCGTCGGCTTCCGAGACGGGTCAGGAGCCAGGCCGAGGACGCACTGCGGCGCTTAGTACCGTGCGCCGCGAGTCGCCAGGAAAGCGCTTTCAGCGCGGCGACGTGCGCACGTGGCCGTCAACGAGCAGCGCCGCATTGAGCCGCTCCTGCCAGCTCAGACTTCCCACCAGCGGCACCTGGAGGACCTCCATCCATCGCGAACAATGCGGTCCGGTTAGCATGCCGTGGTAAGGGCGTCAGGAGGCCAGGATGCGCGTCTGCGCGGGCGTGTACGGCGAGCGCCCAGCACCGCAATCCGCCCGACCAGTCCTCAGAGCGGCCCGAAGGGACCGGGCGGCGGGCGACATCGACCATGGCGGCGATGGCCTGCCTCATCGCGGGGCTGATGTGCCGATACCGCCAGCGCTCGCAACTCAGGCACTGGGCGAGCTTGCGAACAAAACACCCTCAGACCCTCACGTCTGCGAGCGCGATACCCGCGCGGACGATCTTGCCGACACCCAGACCTTTGCCTCCTCACTCTTCACGGCCGCCTCAGGCATCGACCCCAGCCACCCTTTCCTTGAGCAGGGTGTCTGAATCAGTGTGCGCTCAACTGTCTCTCCCTTGACCCATCGGGATCGGTTACGTCGACCGACACGCGTACGGTGCCTCTACAACCGACGTGTTTTGGCGTACATCTTGGAATCGTGAGAGGACGGGGCATGAGAACGAGGAACGACTGGCACCAGGCCACAAGGTCTTACCATTGCCGTGCTCATGGTGGCAACGTTCGCCAATCTCATGGACTCCAGCGATCACCAACGTCTTTTGCCCACGATCGGCAGGACATCCATGCGACGCCAGACGCTGGGTGGACTCTCGCCCGTTTACGTCATCTTCGCCGACGCTACTCATCACGGGCGGTCGGCTGGGCGATATTTTTCGAACACCAGCGCATCTTCGTGATCGGATGGTGGGGTTCACCCTCGCCTCCCTCAGGGCAGCGCTGTCCCAGACAGGCGACGCAGCGGTGCGACCCGCGTGGTTCAAGGCGTTGCCGGAATCATAATTTTGGTGCTTCTCCAGCGTGCGGTGATGTTGCGGAGCGCTCCTGTCTGGGCATTGTTGGGCGAGCTCGCTGGGGCCATCGGGGACCGGTTACTCATTGGTACGAAACAAACGTCGTATTATCTGGGTATGGGCTGGGCGCACGTCTTCCTCGTGAACGTGCGGTCAGGTGATGCTTGTCGCTGCGGCACTCACTATTTCATGCGAGGTCGAACGGAGCATCGCTCCAGGCCGGTCTGGTCGGGGAATTGCTGCTGGGTAGTCTCAGTGTCTTCCTGATCGTCTTCCCGCGCCTGTTGGCCGCGCCGCCACGGTGGGCGCCAGATGGTTCAGGCCATGTGACGTGGCGCCATCATCGCGCCGCCTTCATTGGCAGCAAGGAGGCGCATGCTCGAGCTCACGGATCCCGCTGCTGCCCGCTCCGCTGCTCGCGACCGAAAACTGCGAGCGGACAGCTGGTGCAGGTGCTCTCGTCCGGTCAACCTGACGGCGAACGCATTATCATCCTGTTTGTACTGCGTTTCAAGGCGCACTCGGCTACCGCATTGGCGGCGAGACCAGCTGCCTTTCGCTGCTGGGCTCCATCGTGGCCACGCGGTTGGCGATCCTCGCGACGGAAACCAGATCAGCCACGAAGTGGGCCCAGGCGCACTCGGCAGGATGGTGCAAACAGCCTGCGCGGCCTGGGTCCTGGACGATGATCTGGACCGCCGAACATCCCTGACGGGCTGGGACCTCCACCGCCCCGCTGGTACTGGCGGGTGCCGGGCTGTTGACCCTCATCATGCCGCTGACGACATCACGCATGGTCAGTGCCCACCCGGGACCTTGAGCGGCATCCCCTGACCACCTTCGGTCAGGTCGGTATGGTGCTGGGAGCCGCTCTTGCCGGAACCATGTTCTTCGGGATCCTTCAGGGACACGGGCCGACGCTCGCGAGGCCGTCACATACCGCTGTGGGTACCTATCGTCGCGTACGGACTCGCCGGCCTCGCCTCGTGACCATGCCTGGTCGCACCAAGACGTCACCACAGGACGCATGAGCCCTGTCCCCATCGCTTCCTCCCCGAGTCCCTTGCAGTGCTGGGAAGCCGGGTGGTGCCCTCAATCAGGCACCACCCAGATGATAATTCCTGTCACTCGGTCACTCAGGTCCCGTCAGGACGCTGCAGCACCGCCCGGCCTACAGAGGCCTTCAGCCAGCCCAGGTCCAGCGGAGGTGCCGAAAGCGGTGGTTGGTGACTGCCACCGCCTGCTCGCTGCAGGAAGGGCGGCAGCTCGGAGTGCGGGCGAAGGCCGTCACGGCGCCCGTGTACAGGGCGATGTCCAGAACTCGCGGTGACTCCGGCTGGCGGCGCTGGCTCCAGCGGGCGGCGCTGAGGTCTCCTCGCGGGACCGGTGACGCGCACGCGTACGCCCACCAGGCCCGCCAACTCAGCCGGGCGGGCGTCCCAGGCGCCCTGGTCCTCGACCATCACCTGGACGCCGGCGGCCAGCAGCGCGTTCTGGCAGCGGCTGGGGCGAGACGGTCCGCGACCGACGGGCTGAGTGAACCCGCCGGCACACACCCCGGCCGCCACGACGCGAACGACGTCGGCCAGGGCGGTGCCCTCGCCCAGCGCGCACGACGACGTCGACCTCCCGGTAGCGCAGGATGTTGCGCTCGCAGGCCAGGCCCGCTCACGTCACGGTTGGCACCGTAGGCGGTCCGCCAGGCAGCGGCATCTCGCCACCAGGGCGCGGCGCAGCTCGGCCAGGTCGGCGACGTCCAGCTGACTGCTCACGGCGTCGCACAGGTTCGCCACACGCGGGTCGAGGTCGGCGGTTCCCTGCTCAACCTTTTCCGCCCCTGACCGCGGGCGGGCTCGACCCTCGCCGAGGCCCAACAGGTGGAGGGGCCACCCGCCTTGGTGTGGTGGAGCCGATGGCCCGAGCGCTTCCAGCCGCCGAAGGGCTGGCGGCGCACGATCGCCCCGGTGATGCCGCGGTTGACGTAGGGTTTCGGCCTGAACACCTCGAGCCAGATCGCCAGCTCGGTGGCGTCCAGGGTCTGGATCCCGGAGGTGAGCCCGTAGTCGACGGCGTTGACCGCCTCGATGGCCTCCTGAAGCGTGTCCACGCGCATCACCCCGATAACGGGGGCGAAGTACTCGGTGAGGTGGAACTCGCTACCGGGCACGACCCCGGCGCGGATGCCCGGGCGGTCCACAGGCCGTCACCGAGGTAGCGGGGCTTGAGGACCCAGTGCTCGCCAGATCCCAGGGTGGTCAGGCCGCGTACGGCCTTCTCGTCGTCGGGCACGACGACGGGCCCCATCTGGGAGTCCAGGGACAGCGGCAGGCGCGACCCGCAGGAGGCGGTGGCATCCACGAGCTGGCGGGCGATGCGCTCGGAGGTGCCGGCCGAGGAGACCAGGACCAGCAGCGAGGAGGCCGAGCACTTCTGGCCGGCGTGGGCGAAGGCCGAGTAGACGGCGTCGCGCACGGCGATGTCGGGATCGGCCGAGGGGGTGACGATGATGGCGTTCTTGCCACTGGTCTCCCCAGCAGGTGCATATCCGGCTTCCAGGAGCGGAAGAGGCGGGCGGTGTCGTAGGAGCCGGTGAGGACCACGCGGTCGACGTCTCATGGGTCACCAGGTGGCGCGAGACGTCGCCGTCCTCCAGCGGGAGAGCACCACGAGGTCCTCGGGGATCCCGCGTCATGGAAGGCGCGCACGAGCTCGGCCGCACAGCGCCGGGCCGGGCGGAGCGGGCTTGAGGATGACGGCTGCTGCCGGCCGCCAGGGCCGCGGCCACGCCCCCGGTGGGGATGGCCAGCGGGAAGTTCCAGGGCGAGGCGACCACGGTGACGTCCACCGCGAAGCGGGCCCCCGACCATGTGCTCGCTATCGTCGCAGGAGCAGGGAGGACTCGGCGTAGTGGTGGCAGAAGTCGATGGCCTCGCTGACTCCGGGTCGGACTGGTCGATGGTCTTGCCGGCCTCGGAGCCGGCGACCTCGATGAGCTCGGCGCGCCGGGCGGCCAGGACGTCGCCGACCCGGTGCAGGGCCGCGGCCCGCTCGGCCGGGTCCAGGGACTGCCAGACGCCGGCGGCCTCGGCCGTGGCGGCCACGAGGCGTCGACCTGCGGCGTTCGTGGCCAGGCGGGCGGCCCTCGGCCTCACCTCGGCCACGCCCCGCGTGGAGTCCGGGATGGCCGCGGCGATGATCACGGGCCCACTGGCGGTTGGCGGCCAGGGCAGGGGTCGGAGTCCGGCTCGGAGACGAAGGGCCTGCGAGCGTCGCTCCAGGGTGCCGGTCTCCTCGGGACACCGCGTCCTCGCTCGGCCAGGCGGTCCTGGCGACGATTGGGCTCGGGCACCGGGGCGTCGGGTCGAGATCGGACAGGGCGGCCAGGAAGCGGTCGCGCTCGCGGCCGAAGACCGCCTCGTCAGCGGCCAGGTCGAAAAACGCCGGACATGAAGTTCTCGGGTGCCGCGTTTCTCCTCCAGGCGGCGCACCAGGTAGGAGATGGCGACGTCGAACTCGTGGGGTCGACGACGGGCACGTAGAGCAGCAGGTGGCCGGTGTCGCGGCGCACGACCTCCTGCAGAGCCGGTGGCCATCCCGGAGAGCATCTCGAACTCGACGCTGTCTCTCGACAGCCGCGGCGGCGCGCAGCTCGTAGGCGAAGGCGATGTCGAACAGGTTCTGGCCCTGCCACGCCCAGGCGGATCGCGCGGGTGCGCTCGGGCGTCATCGCTCAGGAGAGCATGCGCTTGTAGTTGGTGTCGGTGGCCTGCTTGGAGGGCCAGGTGGTCAGCTCCCCAGCCGTGGATCTCGGCGTCGACCTTCTCCATGGACAGGTTGGCGCCCTTGACAACGCGGACCTTGATGCGCGAGCCGCCCGCAGCCACGCGCCGGGAGGCCCACTCCTGGAGGCGCTGCATGGCGCCCAGGGAGTCGGGCAGGTAGGCCTGCAGGACGATGCCGGCCTCGTAGCGGTGCATGTCCTCCTGGTCGAGGATCGCGGTGAAGACGGCGATCGTCAGGTCCAGGTCCTGTAGTCCTCCATGTCCAGGTTGGAGGAAGGTGCCGTTGTCCCGGGCCAGGCGGTAGAGGGCAGGGAGGGCCTGGACGCCGTGGGCGACGACTCATCGAAGCCCCAGGGGTTGTGCGGGCCGGTCACGGCGGAGACCTTGACCGAGACGTAGTCGACGTCCTCGCGGGTCACCAGGCGGGAGACCTCGGCCAGACGGCGAGCGGCCTCCTTCTCCCCAGGACGGCCTCGCCCAGGAGGTTGACGTTGAGGCGGTTGCCGCCTTGCGCAGGCGGGCAAGCGCCGGGCCCAGTCTCTTGTCGGTGGCGTCGACGACGAGGTCGCCGACGATCTCACGGAAGACCCGCCGGGCCACGGCGGTCGACGTGTGCGCGGGCGAGGCGGGAGGCGTGCTCGACCCCATGTGGCACCGGCCAGTGCGGGAGGCAGGGAAGTCGGTGCGTGCCTGAGGACGGGCGCTGAGGGCGTCGCCGGCGACGTCGAGGTCCGTGGGGCGCACGACGTCGTCGACGAAGCGGGTGGTGAAGGTCAGGCCGTCGGGGTCGGCGAGGATACGGGACAGCAGCTTGGCCGAGCGCGGGTGCGGGCTCGGAGGCCGACTCGTCAGCCCACCGGCGCGCTCGGGCGACGGCCTTTCCCCGAGTCGCCCACAGGTCATCGGGCAGCGGCGCCTGCGTACGCGCGTTGGTGCGGGCTGGCTGGGAACGACGGTGTTCGTCAGCGCGTGGGCCTCCGACTCGGTCTGTGTGAGACACTACATAGTGTGCGATACAACACCCCTGAAGCGCGACCGTTTCGATGCACGAGTCCCCGGCGTTTCGCAAGACGACACTTAGGTCCTAGGCATCCCCTAGTGCGGGTCCATGCCGGTCCGTCGTCGCCCACGGTGTCCTGCAGGCGCTCGGCGGTCGCTCATCGGCATCGGAAACCGGGAGAGGCTAGAAACCCGAGGCGGGCCAGGGCCTTGGGGTCGACTGCCAGTCCTTGGCGGTGCGCACGTGAGGTCGAGGTAGACCTTGCGCCCAGCAGCTTCTCGATGCCCCTTTGCGGGCGTTGACGCCCACTCCTGAGGCGCCGTCCACCTGCCGATGATGATGGCCTTCTGGGAGTCGCGCTCGACGACGAGGCTCACGCGTACCTGAGGCGCCACCGACGCCCTTTGATGCGGCCGACCTCGCGCTCGTCGTCGGGGTCGGCGATCTCGTCGACGACGACGGCCAGGAGTGGGGCAGCTCGTCGCGCACGCCCCTCCAGGGCGGCCTCGCGCACGAGCTCGGCGATCATGACCCTGCTGGGCTCGTCGGTGATCTCGCCGGTGGGGATACAGCGGCGGGGACAGCGAGCATGGGACTTGAGCAGAACCTCCTCCAGGACGTCGATCTGCTCGTCGCGCTTGGCCGAGACCGGGACGATGTCGGCCCACTCCCCCAGCTGGTCGACGGCCAGGAGCTGGGCGGCCAGGGCCTCTCGGGTAACGGTGTCGGCCTTGGTGACCACGGCGACCACGGGGTGCGCAGCTCGGCGAGGTCGCGGGTGATGAAGCGGTCGCCCGGGGCCGATCTTCTCGTTGGCGGGGATGCGAAGACGACGACGTCGACGTCGGTGAGGGTCTCGCGCACCAGGTCGTTGAGGCGCTTGCCCAGCAGGGTGCGGGGGCGGTGGAGGCCGGGGGTGTCGACCAGGACGATCTGCGCTTTCTCCTTGTGGATGACGCCGCGCACGTTGTGGCGGGTGGTCTGGGGGCGCCCGGAGGTGATGGCGATCTTGGTGCCGACCATGGCGTTGGTGAGGGTGGACTTTGCCGGCATTGGGGCGGCCCACGATGCAGGCGAAGCCGGCGCGGAAGTCCTCGGGGAAGTCGGGGACGACGATCTCGACGCGGGTCGATATCGGCAGAGTCGGCGCCTCAGTCCTCGTCGTCCTCCTCGTCAGGATCGGGAAGCCGTCTGCGTCCAGCCGGGCCGCGACGTCGGAGTCGTCGATCTCGTCTCCGGTCTCGTCCTCGTCGTCGACGTCGTCCTCGTCCAGGATCGGTGAGGGGTTGGGGCCGTCCATGAGCTCGGCATCGGTGGAAGCGGAAGCCAGCCGGGGCAGGGAGCCGGCTCGGGCATCTCGAGGGGCTCGGTCGAGAGCGCCTCGGGCGGCTCTCGGGCGCCTGGGGCTGGTCGTCCGCGGGCTGCGCAGTGTGTCGGTGCGGTCTGCGGTGTCAGTCATCGGTGTCCTCTTCGGGGGCGGGTGTGCGGAGGCGAGAATGGTGGCCACCTGGCGGCGGCGCCGGCGGCCTCCCTCGGCCAGGAGGTGGACGCCCTGCGTCTCCGGCGGCGCCCGGGCAGGGGACGCGGCCGATGGCCTCAGTGAGCAGGCCGCCGGCGGTGTCGACGTCGTCGTCGTCGATCTCAAGGCCGAAGAGCTCGCCGAGCCTCGTCCAGGGCGAGGCGGGCGGGGACGCGGATAGGTGCCGGGGGCGACCTCGACGAGCTCGGGCAGCTCGGGGTCGTGCTCATCGGTGAGTTCGCCGACGACCTCCTCCAGGAGGTCCTCCATGGTGACGAGGCCGGCGGTGCCGCCGTACTCGTCGACGGCCAGGGCCATGTGGAAGCGGCCGGTCTGCATCTCGCGCAGGAGGTCGTCGGCGGGTTTCATCTCGGGGACGTGACTCGGCCTCCCGGACGAATCCGGCCACAGCCAGCTCCCTCGTGCTCGGGGTGGGCGGCCAGGCGGCGCAGGACGTCCCTGAGGTAGAGGATGCCGCGCACGTCGTCGGCGTCCTCCCCGATGACGGCACGCGTGAGTAGCCGGAGCGGATGAACAGGCGCATGGCGGCGGAGGCGGGCTTGTGGGCGTCGATGGTGACCATGTCGGTGCGTGGGACCATGACCTCGCGCACGAGGGTCTGGCCGAGCTCGACGACCGAGCGCATCATCTCGCGGTCCTCGTCCTCGATGGTGTCGGTCTCGCCGATCTCGTCGATCATCTCGCGCAGGTCCTCGTTGACGGCCTCGCGGGTCTCGGCGTCGGTGGGGGCTGGCCTCGGGCACGGCGGGTGCGCGAGAGGAGGCGGTCGCTGCGGAGCGCCCGAGGACGTCGACCCAGGTGAGCAGGCCGCCCAGGGGCCAGGAGGGTGCCGGCGGGATTGCGCCGGCCGTAGGTGCGCGGGGAGAAGCCGACGACGACCCCAGCAGGATGATGTTGGCCAGCAGGGCCAGGGGCCAGGACCCGCCACCAGGCGCGCACGAGCCCGGAGGCGGCCAGGGTGATGAGGACGGCGGCGAGCATGTCGACGGCGACGCGGGCGACGCTGAGGGCGCCCAGGACGCGGGGGCGGTGCTTCGGCGAGGCGGCGGACCCTGGCGGCTGCCGCGGCGGCCCTCCTCGACGAGGTCGTCGGCGGCGGCCCGTGAAGCGCAGCAGGGCGGACTCGCCGGCCGACAGCAGGGCGCCCAGGGCCAGGACGATGACCGCGCAGGCGATGAGCGCGGCGGTGGGGATACGGTCACGCGGGTCTCACTCGCCGCGCTCCGGCCAGGAAGGTCAGCAGGAGGCGGCGCTGAGGTCGAACATCTCCTTCTTCCTCTCGGGCTCGGCGTGGTCGTAGCCCAGGAGGTGGAGGATGCCGTGGACGGTGAGCAGGAGCATCTCCTCGACCGCGGAGTGCCCGGCGGCCAGGGCCTGCTTTGGCGGCGACCTGCGGGCACAGGACGATGTCGCCCAGGGTCCCGGCGGGGTGGGCGGAGTCGGCTGAGCCGGGCGCAGCTCGTCCATGGGGAAGCCTCATGACGTCGGTGGGACCGGGCAGGTCGAGCCAGCGCACGTGGAGCTCTTCCATGGGCTCGGGTCGATGAACATGATGTTGAGCTCAGCGGCGGGGCTGACGTGCATGGCGGTCAGGACGTGGTCGGCGAGGTCCGCGAACTCGGCGGCGTCGATGACGGTGGTGGTCTCGTTGATGACCTCAGTGGTCATGCGGGTTCCTCTCCGAGTAAGGCCGGGTGGGCGGTTGCTGCTCCCCGACGGTACTGGCTGTTGCGGCCGCTACGGCCAGGCGGACCGGCGGGTCGGGCGGCGGCGTCCTGGGCGGCGACCTCGGCGTCGTGGCGGGCGTAGGCCTCGATGATGCGGCCCACGAGGCGGTGGCGCACGACGTCGGCCGATCCGAGCTCGCAGAAGCTGATGCCCTCGACGCCGGCGAGGATCCTGCGCACGACGATGAGGCCGGACTCGCGTCTGCCGGGCAGGTCGACCTGGGAGATGTCTCCGGTGACGACCATGCGCGAGCCGAAGCCGAGGCGGGTGAGGAACATCTTCATCTGCTCGGGGCTGGTGTTCTGGGCCTCGTCGAGGATGACGAAGGCGTCGTTGAGGGTGCGTCCGCGCATGTAGGGCCAGGGGCGCGACCTCGATGGTGCCGGCGGCCGCGAGGCGGGGCAGGGCCTCGGCTCGAGCATGTCGTGGAGGGCATCGTAGAGGCCGCAGGTAGGGGTCGATCTTGTCGGTGAGGCTGCCGGGCAGGAAGCCGAGGTTCTCGCCGGCCTCGACGGCGGGGCGGGTGAGGATGATGCGCGAGACGCGCTTTGCGGGCCAGGGCGTCGACGGCCTTGGCCATGGCCAGGTAGGTCTTGCCGGTGCCGGCGGGGCCGATGCCGAAGGTGATGGTGGATTCCTCGATGGCGTCGGTGTAGGTCTTCTGGCCGAGCGACTTGGGGCGGATGGTGCGGCCGTGGGAGGTGAGGATGTCGTCGGTGAGGACCTCGGTGGGGCGGGTGGAGGTCTCCAGCAGGCCGACGGCGCGTTCGACGGCGTCCGCGGTCAGGGGCGTGCCGGTGCGGGCGACGTCGATGAGCTCGGAGAGCAGGACGACGACGGTGTCGACGCGGGCGGCGGGGCCGGAGACGGTGACGGCGGTGCCACGCACGTGGATGTCGACGTCGGTGAAGCCCTTCTCGATGGCGCGCAGGACCTCGTCCCGGCGCCCAGGAGGGTCACCGGGCGACGTCCCCAGGCAGGGAGAGGGTGCGCGTGACGCCCGCCGGTCCGGCGGACGTGGCCGCACCGGTGGAGCCCGCGGTGGAAGCGGAGCCGGCAGCGGCCGAAGAGGTGGTCACCGCGGCCGCAGCTGCTGGAGTGATGGGCGAATTCGTCATCTCGCAGCCCATGCTACCGGCCAGGCGGGGCGGACCAGCGCTGATCAGCTGGCGACCGGCCTCATCCCAGCCCCACCAGCAAGGTTGGTAGAGCACTGTCGAGGCCAGTCGATGTAGTGAAAGGTCTCAACGACCCGTCTAGATCGGCTAGGGTTACCCCGCTGTTCAGCGGCAGTGAAGCGCGCGATCTGGAGGTGCGAAAGCGGGTGGTGCTGTGGGTGACCAGCGATCTCAGCGCCGTGGTGACGACCTCGAGCCGTACCAACTGTCGTTCGTGGTGGGCGGGGCTCCTGGCAACGGAGGCCATGGTTGCCGCCCCTGTACCTGAACTGCGTGACTGGACAGCGGTCCGGAAGGCTCTGAATGCCGACAACCTGCTGCACGCACGTACCCGCTCTGACGGCGGTCAGGCTCACTCGGGAGCTCATCAGCGGCTGTTCTGTCTCAGCGACGTCGAGTAGCCTATCTGGCCACCGCTCCTGGACCGGATCGCCTGCTGCATCTGATGTGGGCAGCGATGTGTCGGCATTACGGGTCCCGTGGCGGAGTTCGCCCAGGATGTGGTGCGCGACCACCACCTGCTGGGAATCTCACAATTGGTTCCGGCCGACTTCGAGCGTTTCTGGGACTCCAAGGCTCTGTGGCACGCGGAGTTGGAGAAGGCCAGGCCTCAACTCACACCAAGTTGCGCACCAACATGTTCTTGGCGCTGCGTCAGAGCGGACTGCTCGCCGACGACGCCACGCTCGTCTCCCCGCTACTGTCGCCAGAGGTGCTGGCACTCTGGATGCGCGCGCTCCAGCGACCGACGTTTCTTCCAGTAGGCGACCTGTGAACGACTATGACATCGCTCCATCGAGCAGCATGTGCTCGCGGTCTCTCATCCGACCGATTCCTGCGCATGGAGGACTGGGGAACGAGGTGCCGTTCTTCATCTGGCCCTACCCGCCCGGGCAGGAACTTGAAGTGCAGGCGGCAAACAACCGTATTATCGACAGGCTGCGTACCACAGGGTTTGAATATCCTCGTGGGTGGATCTTCGAACTCGCCGTCGAACTGCTTGGAGGGCGCGGCGGCAACATGTCTGGAACGCCTGAGCAGATCGAACCCACCCGAAGCCGCCCGACTTCCGCCGGGACTTGCAGCGCATGTTGATCCGGAGCAGCACAGCGCCCTGCAATCAAGCGCCGAATCGAAGCTGAGGCGGGTGTAGACTCTCGCATATTGACCGGAATCGGACGGGTGTTCCCCTTCATCCGCCTCAGCTAAACTCTGAACAACCTGCAAGTCGCTGTGTCTCCGACTTCCCTGCACTCATGCTTTTCTGGCAGTAGCCCGCAGACTGCGTCATCAGGATCATCCCTGGTGCTGTTCAACCTTTGACGGATGACCAGTACTACAGTGCCAAGAACATCCTGGAACAGGAGCCCGCATGAGCCAAACGACGATTGGCAGCCTCTTCGCCAAGGATGTCTCCCGTCCCATCGAGGGCGCGTCGTCGCCAAGGCCGACGATGCCGAGCACCTCGCCACCGAGTGATCGACGTGGCACGTCCCGACCGGTGGAGACGGCGGCGGCTCTGTCCGAACTGTTGGAGACGCACACCGATCCTCGAGTTCACAACGGCGGCAACGGCGTGTGGATCTCCTCGGTCTCTTCGGCCCGGTAAGTCGCACCCGCTCCGGAAGATGCTCGCCTCTCTGGCGGGCGATGTGCCCGGGCGCCCCAGCGCCAGGCAGCACGCGGTGGAGTCCTTCAAAGAGAAGGTCGAGGCGGAGAAGGATGCCTTCCTACGGGGCAAGCTTCACCCAGATGGAGCGGATCCCGGCCACCTCCCACTATTCAACGCTGATCAAAAGGCTCCCTGATCGACAAGAACTCAGACCGACGCCTCCCTGCAAGTCTTCGTCGGCGTCTTCAACGAGGCGCGGGCTGGCTACGCGGGCGAGCCGTCGGTGGCCCGCCTCTGAGCGAGACCTGACCGGCGTGGCCTGCTTGAGAATTTCAAGCGGTTTTCACCGGATCGCCGCGTCCCGTGGAAGCCAGCCGGGAAGAAGGGACTCTCCAGGTTAGCGCCACCGTCACGCAGGCTCTCTTCTCACAGGTGACCGGCGAGCCTGCCTCCGAGAACATCCTTGTCCCGCTGGCGAGGAGCAGTACTCCCTGGTCCATTGAGGATTTCGCGCTGATGAGGTCGCCCAGTGGCTGGAGGCACTGCGAAGGTCACCGCCTGCTGTTCATGGCAGGACGAGGTCGGCCACGTCTCATCGGCTCCAGCACCACGCTCATGCTCAACCTGCAGACGATCGTGAGGTCGTGCTGACGCACGCCGCACCACGCGTGCGCAGGTGTGTCACCAGCCAGGGAGGATGGCATGGACGGCATCATCGGGGACCGGACTAGGGACGCAGAAACGACTTCCAAGAGTCCAGGCCTGCTTCGCCACACGCATGAAGCTGACAAGCCACTGACGTGGGAGGAGGTGGTCAAGAAGCGTCTGCTCAGCAAGACCCCCGCTGCCGAGGCCGCCTCGATCCCGCTGCGGTACTGACGAGTTCCACACGTTTCCGCACTTAAGTTCGATTTCGTTGACGGTCTCCAAGACGCACGGCAACCACGACACCCGGGACAGGTTCACACAGATCTCACCCGTTCGTGCTATCAGTCTTCTTCCAGGCGGCCCCTGGTAGGTCTTTCCGAGCGCACGCTGATGTCTCGGAAGGCCGGGCACGCCCTCGGCGGGTGAGCGCTCAACGCGGGTCGTGCAGGAAGTCGCCACGCACTCCGGAAGGAACTCCCCACTCGGTACGGTGGGTCTTCGACGCCATGTTCACCGGCATCGGGCAAGCGGTGAAGCCCGCCGCCACCCGCGGCTGAGTTGCGACGGCGCAGGCACAGCTTCCGGAGGGCCCAGTGCGCGACGTGGCGGTCCGGCTGCTCAAGGCACTGCTCCTGGTGAAGTGCGTGCGACTTCTGCCACCCCACGCAACCTCCTCACCGTGCCCCTGTATGACCACTTCGGCCAGGACCTCACCGAACCGGAACTGGCAGGTTTCCAAGCGCTCGACCTCCTGGAGCAGCAGACTCCACGTCCAGCGGCAATGGCTCGACCTGGTTTCGAGTACCCGACCAATGAGGAACAGGACATCGAGAACGAGATCAAGAGCACCGACGTCGACCTCGATGAGATTTCGAAGCTCTCCGGCCGCTGGTCATCAGTCAGGACGTAATCCGTTCTTCGGCGCGCCATTCTGGTCACAGTAAGGCCGGACCTTTGGGCACCAGCCGCCGCCAGATGAGATCTCTCCCACAGCCGGGCACAGCCACTCGCCGTGCACTCAGCATCTCCTCCGCCCTGGGCTTCTAGCGTCCGCGAGGCCGTCGGCACAGTCTATGGGCGGGCGACGAACTCGTACGGGTAATGCGGACGATACGCGGATGTATCAGGATCTCGCGCCGCTCGTCCAGACGGATAAGTATCGTCCGGCTGCGCGTGCCAGCTCGTCCTTGACCGACTTCCTCAGAGCCACATTCTCGATTCCAAGCAGCGGCAGAACAGCAAACGACGCAAGAGCTGACCGCACGCGCCGGGCAGGCCATCAGCGACGCCGATAATCATCAGTGGCGCGCCGATTGCCGCATCCGCCAGAGGAGCCGGTACAGCGCGTGCAGGAGGGCATGGAGCGCTGATCACGCGCACTTACGGTATCTGCCGCAGCTCGGCGCGGTGGCGCTCGAGTCGGACATCGCCCGGTGGCGAGAGAGGATCCGGCTCTGCTGATCGGGAGCACTGGATACACTTCCAGCCCCTGGCCGAGGAGGTCCATACCTGATCTCATCCCAGTGCTCACTAGGTGAGAAACCCACCGCCAAACAGGTCGTCCCCACTCTGAGGGCGAAAACCTTATGGCTGGACCTGGCGAAAGATCCGCGCGCTCACCCGCTCGCTGCCACGTCACGGGCACTTGACGCTCGACGATAGCACCGTGAAGCGCACAGAGCCCCCGCCTGCTGCCTAAATCGGGAAGAAAACACGAGGTGATTGCGGTGAGCACCACAGCGCAGCTTCGACGCCGTCGTCAGCCTGCGGAGCTTCGCCCAGGAATTTTCGCCACCGGGCAGCTCCGAACGATCCCATGGAACTGGCGGCCGACGTCGAGCGGCTCGAGGATGAGTATCGGACGCTGAAAACTCACCTGGACGCCTCCGGCAGGAGATATCCCTTCCGGCCGTGCTGAATGAGCCACTGGAGCTACTGCGAGGTGCAATGGGGCGCGACGCCGAGTGGTATCTGGACCAGTTCTCGCCCGCACCGACGAGCTGCTGATGCGAAGCAGGATGTGATCGACCCCGTCAGCCAGTTCCGGCCGGCAGTCAGGAAGACGATCTCACGACGCACGCCATGCGCCTGCTGTCCGAGCGCGACACCTCCGCTATCTGAAGACCGATGAGGCGAGCAGAGCCGAGTCGCTGTTGGCAGATCGTGAACATCTCGGGGGCAGCGGTGAATGCCTGAAGGACGCCACTGGCGAGCTGCGCGCCACCACGGACCGGATCCGGGCAGAGGAGCGCTGAGGCATCCGATCTCTTCCACGAGCGCGCGAACACCTGCGCAGCAGCTGCTCGGGAGACATGCCACCGACGCCGCCCGCGCGGAGGTTGACGGCAGAATTGACGCAGCCACGCAGGGGTGGTTGGGCCGCACGGTGCCGGTGATTGCCAGCTCGCCGCGAGTTCGACGAGAGGGCTACGACGAACTGCTGGCCGTGCTTGAGGCCGACGCCGCCGGGCGGAGAACAGCGCCGAGGCCAGCACGCCTACCCTCCGGCCCCGCTGGTGGTTCCGCCCAGGCAGTTGCGGCTGCGTAGACGGGTGCTGCGCACTTCCGCCGACGTCGACGCCTCATCGATGAGCGCGCCGGAGATCCTTCACAATGCGGTTGTTCCCTGGAAAGCAGGTGTCCCTGTGACCGTTACCCGGATGCTGAAGACCTTGCCGCCCTCGGCCCGGTCCCAGCGCTGCAGGCGGAGGTCGAGGCGCGCCTCATGGCCGTGCTCTCCCCGGCAGCGACGAGAGCGAGTATTTCCGGGCGCGATCAAGGCCCTGGAGGAACGCATCCGCCGCCACGGCGGTGATGCCGCCGGCCGCCAACGTGTTGCGGAGGAACAGGCCACGTCTGGTTCAACCGGATCATTCGCGCGCGGTTCATGGACGCCAACGGCTACACCTCCCCGGCACTGGTTTCCCGGACGGCGGCGCCACGGTGGGCCAGCTGGCGGTGCTCGCCGCCGCCAAGCGGGGCGAGTTCGACCCGCGGGTCTTCACCCGACCGGACTCGGCCGAACGCATTGCCAGTTTGCTGAACGGCGCGATCACGAGTTCCGCCCCCGCAGGAGGGAAGCCATGGGTTGCTTTGAGCGCCTACTGCGCGTATTGAGCCGGACCGCCCTTCGTGTTCGCCCCCCGACGGCAATCACCACGTGTTTATGCCTGCGGATATGCTGGCGGACAGTTCTGTGCGCGCAGGCGGTCAGGGCGCTGACCGCGGAGGCGTCGCCGGGATGTGGAGGTGATCGGCTGGCATGTATCAGTTCTACATTGCCGAGCGTAAGGGCCGAGGTCTTCGCCGGCTTTCCGAAAGCGCCGAAGGCCGGGCGGCGGAGATCCCGGCCGCAACAGACAGCTTATTCACCGGACTGGATCGTGCGCTACCTGGTGGAGAACTCGGTGGGCCGGCTGTGGATGCTGAACTACCCGACTCCCCATCTGATCGACCAGATGGCCTATTATTGAGCCGGCAGACGGCGAGGTCGATTTCCTGCGGATCACCGGAGCCGGAGCAGCTGACGGTCATGGACCCGTGCTGCGGCTCGGGGCACATGCTCACCACGCCTTCGACCTGCTTTTACAACATTCATGAGGAGGAGGGTTACGCGCCCCTCGGAGATTCCCCACGCTGATCCTCACCCACAACCTGTACGCGGCACAGAGATCGATCCGCGCGCCGCGGCGCTGGCCGCCCTCGCCTTGATGATGAAGGCTCGTGCCCGTCAGCGTCGCTTCCTACGTAAGCCCTATACAGCCACATATCCGGTCATCGAGCCGGTGGAGTTCAGCGAAGACGAGCTCAACCAGCTTGCCGGGCTCGGAAGGCGGAACTCAGTGGGCCGGTACTTCGGCAAAGTTCATCCACGCCGATGTGCTGGGCTCCCTCATTGCCCCGATGCCGCCGCTGCCCGGCCGCCGCGAGCGGCTGGCAGCGTCGACACCGCCGTCCTGGAAGCCGCGGATCTGTACGCTCGCAGTAGCGTCGCAGCCCAGGCGGAGTACCTGACCCGTTCCACGCGGTGGTGGTGACGAACCCGCCGGACATGGGCGGCAGCAATATGGGTCCAGTGCTGTCCGCCTGGGTGAAGAAGCACCACCCGCAGGCGCAAGTCCGACCTGTTCGCCGCCTTCATCGAGCGGAGCTCGCTCGCTGAGGCTAAGCACGGCTTGGCTGCGCGATCACCATGCAGGCTTGGATGTTCCCGTGCCTTTGAGAAGCTGCGCTGTCGTATTCCCGCACGACGCCCCGCCGGTCACGATGCTGCACCTGGGCGAACGGGCCTTCGACCCAATCGGCGGCGAGAATCGTCTCCACGACGGCTTTTGTTCTGGGGACTGGACGCAGCGCTGATGAGCCCCGCCAGTACATCCGCACAGTGCCCGGCAGTCCGAGGCCGAGAAGGAGCACCTGTTCGAGGGACGCCCTGGGCAGGCCTCTTCCGACCGCGCTCCGCACGCTCGCAAACACCGTCGCTTTCTCCCGGAGGACGGATCGCGGCTGGCTGTCGCCAGCTGTGACGCGCGAGTCTACCGACGGCAAGTCGCCGGGCGAGACTCGCCGACCCTCAAGCTGGCCTGCAGACCGGCGACAGCCCTGCTTCCTGCGCCAGTGGTTCGAGGTCTCCCCTCGCGCATCTGCTTTTGGACGCCGACCTCGCGAGGCGGCAGCCGCAAAGGCGCCAAGTGGTTCTACACCTCAAAGGCGGCGAGCCCGCAAGTGGTGGGCAACCAGGACTATGTCATCAATGGGAACACGACGAGCCGAGCTCTGGGACTTCCGCGCCCACGCTGATCATCCGCAAACCTTGACTCCTACTCAAGCCCGCCATCTCATGGTCGAACGTTCTCAGGAGAACCAAGCTCGATTTTAAGAACAGGGAAGTATATTTGTTACACGTTGGCTGAGCTATTTCCGCAGCAAGACACAGAATCATCTGATCGGATTCAGTGAATCTGTCGGCATGCGTTCCTTACCGCCACTCTCTCACCAACACTCCACTTTGAAGCGGGAGAAGTTTAGCCAACCCCCGTCATCGACACAGCTTTGCTCGCGCGACCCGGATCGTTCCGTTACCAGCGACTGATGGTTCTATTCAGAGACGACTGGAACGCCTACGAGACCTCCTGAACTTGTCGTCGTCTGAGCCCGCCTGTCCGTAGCGCTCTCGCTCAGGAGGATCGCTCAAGAACTCCTGGAGCACTTGGTGGCAGGATTCGCTCAGCGCATGTCAGCCCGCAGCTTGAGACAGAAAATAACTCGCTACTGGACTGAGGTCTACGGTCTTCAGAGTGAGGTTCTACTCGTTCCCCAAACCGGGTCTCCCCTGACCTCCAACCCCTACTTCCGCTATTCACCCAACTAGCGGGCACGGCCTGCACGACGAGGAGTACTTCCACCTCTTCGCTGTGGATGCCATACGCGATCTCATCTCCCTACTGGCGTCGGCTGCCTCTTCGCCGATATAGCCCGATGTGCCCGGCCCCATCCTCTAGGCAATCAGGGCAGCAACATTCAGGATTCTCCTCGAATGTCGTCCCCAACCGACCTTCGCCCGACATGGCGGCGTCATCCCATCACGTCCGGCGAGTGGTTTCGGACGACATTGTCACCGCTTCGTTCCTCACAGCCGCCTTCGGCAAGGAGCACTGAGCTCGAACCTGCGTCTCGATTGGAGGAACTCGTTGCAAGTCCCCGCGATGACAGTACTTTTTGTGAAGGACTTTCATGAAAAGACATCTGTCGCTACTCCAACCGGCCGATCTACCTGATGGTCTCCTCACGCCGTGACAGCAAGGCGTCCTTCCAGCTCTGATTCACATGCACCGCCATACGCCGGACACTTTGAACACGGTGCTCGGGCGACCATCTGCGGGAGTTCCAGGAAACTGCGCACCGAGATCAGCCACCTGAGCATTCCAAGACGACCGCCGACCAGAAGCGCCGACACCATCGCAAGGCACTGATCGAGGCGAGGACTACGAGAGGGACACTTGTCTCGCATCCGCCGCCTATCGATCTTGATGACGGAGTTCTGGTCAACTCACTCACTGGCGAGGCCTCCAGAAGATCCCCCACCATTGAGAGAAAGCGCCATGACGTCCAAGCCTGACCCGGCCGGCCCACCGTCACCTCTCTGAGGATGGCGTCAAATGGCTAAAACCCCTGATCCGCAAAATCGAGAGATAAAATCTACCGTATCTTCCAGAACTGAAGCTGTACGGAGGCGTTGAGTTCGCCCGGGTGAATCTTTATTTTATGGCCAGAATGGTAGCGGCAAGAGCACCTTCAAGAGCCTCTTGTCAGGCTGTGCCGCGAACGCAACTAGCGAATCCGAGCCGCAAAGCGACAGTAATGACTGCGACCAATTCTGGCTTGGAGCTACTTGCACCCACGACGCGGGAAAGTCTTTTTCCAGGTCGGCGCAGACAATCGTGATTTTGTGGAGTGAGAGTATTCAATAAGGATTGTTCACAGAAACCTTCGGTCGGAGGAAGCAGACGGACCGCAACGTCGAGGCGCTGCTCACCATTGGTGAGCGTCTGCTGACGCAGAAGAATCGATTCAAGGATGCTGCGCCCCAAACGGGACACTAGTAAACAGCCAGCATCCATATGCGCTGGAGGAGAAGATCAGTTCAGCCGCAACACCTGTATCGATAGGCAGCTGGCCGCGGTAGCAAAACATATTGTCGACGTGATCTCGGTGAAGCTCACCGTTTTCTCGGATACAGAGCAACAAATGTTTACATCGAAACGCCAAGTTCGAGAATTTGTTGAGAACAACTTCTTCGTTATTGACCGACGCTTCAACAGACCTCGCTACGACCGCAAACGTGCGACCGGAAAGGCAATGAATCCCGCCGACCCGCCGCCACGAGGCATTTTACTGAAGAGCAGGATGCACTCAACGACGCGCGACAGTTACTGGCGACAGAGCGCGTATGGCGACATACACCAATCAGCTGAAGAACTGGTGGGGCACTTGACCGTTCCCAAGTGGGTGCAGGAAGGTATTTCTCCACCAGGATTCTCGAGGAGTGCTTGTTCTGCGGACAAGCACCACCCGCCGACCGAATCGAAGCTCTCAACACACACTTTGGTCGAGTCGTTCAAAAACTCCAGCCGATATCGACAGTTTCCATAAACTCGCCCGGAAAAATCGGAGGCAATATCAAGGAGTTACCTGGACGCTTCTGCACGATCTGGACGTATATGGAGGGACGTGCAGGAGGAGCTAAGCAGAGCCCCATGCCTACCCGCGCGAACTGAACAAGACCCGTGCGCCGAGACACTACAGCATTGTGCTACGTAACTCGAAGGAAAAGAGAGAATCCTTTCGGCACCCGAAAACTCAGTTCTAATCTCACACTCACAGCTCCAGGTGTCGACGACATCAAGTCGGTCGTCACAAGCCATCAGGAAGAGATTAATCGCCACGACACGGAAGCGGAGGAGGCGGCTCAACGCGTCGAATACTTCCATATCGCGTAATTCTCTCGATGAGTACGCCAGATCCAAGAAGCTGACCTATGAGGCGCTTGAGGAAGAAACAAACAGCTGAAAAGACTGATCTCGAGGATCTCGATCGAGATTGCATACGCTGGAGAGTGTAGATGGTGACCGCACTGGGTGCCAACGAGCTTACCATCGGACTGTGCGGCCTCTATGCGGCAAATGAGCTGGACATTTGAGCACCGAAGATTCCAAACACCATGTTATCAAACGGGCTGGCGCGCCGGCCACTACCACTCTGCAGCGAGGGCGAACAGACTGCCATCGCCTTGCTCTACTTTCTTTCAAGTGTCAGAGAGGACAAGATCGCAGGAGATCCTCCGATCATTGTCATCGACGACCCCTGCGTCCAGCTTGGACAATGAGATTCTTTTTGGTGTCTCGGCACACATCTGGTCCGGAACTTGTTGTTACTGACTACCGTCAGCTCAGCCTTTCACATGACTCACAGTTTTGAGCTTTTTCGACAGTGGCTTTGTCCAACTCGAATCCTGACAACAGCATGAAGATTGGCAACCATGCCGCATATCAGATGGACTCCAACGCCGCCCAACGTGGTCGCAAATGAGTCTGACTGCACCCTGTCCCCAGTCGTTGGGAAACCGATGTAAGAATCGGAAGCAAAAGTACTGCGCCGAGTGCCACTTTCATTTTCCGCTGTAGCGCATGCTGCTGCAGGACCGCCGGAAGACAGAAACTCATGCCGATCAAATGATGGAACTCGCACTTATACCCCACGCCGCTCGGACGCGCGGCTCGAAGGTTTTGCTACGTTTCGCTGCTGGCAAGATGGGTTCTTTTCCCATGTGGCGCCAGAAGAAGCTGGGTGAACGGCGTTGAGAATTTAGATAGCAGCGTTCGTACGCGAGCGAGAAGCTACCTCACACCCTCTATTCGCATTTCGACGGAGGTAACATTTCTCACAGCCACTAGGTTAAACGAGGCAACATGTCGGTCCTTCGTTCATTGTTTTACTCATGCATCGCGTGGATCGCGACCACGCCCCTTCTGCATGTGTAAGGCACTGGACATCGAGGAACACAGGTTATTGGGAAACCTTACAACGGCATCGCCTGGAAGCGACACTGGACTTGTGGATGAGCATCTGAGACTCTGGATCAACACGGGCGGACCACGACCCCGAGGGCAAGACTCTTGGAGTTCAAACGCGATCTGTCGTCGCCCGATGGTCCGCTGCGGACGCTTTGTTGCCTTAAGCTACTGGCGGGTGGGCGGCCCGTCATCGGAATTACATTGATGACGGCACGTCGCTCGGCGTCGATGACCCGCTCGCCGAGTGAGTGAAACGCATTGGCCAGCCTCATCGATGACTGAACTCTCGCCTCAACTACAGTGCCTGCCATCGACCCAGCGACGCCAGAGACAAGACGCTCCTCATCGTCAGACGCGTCGCCCAGCACCCGCCGCCCCCACTCACATCACCCGCCCAGCGGAAGCATCGGTTATTGCCCGCAACGTCGCCTCGGTTCCACCCACACGGCAGGCGGACTCCGGCACCTGCCGTCGAGCTGGAGCGCAATGCCCGCGGCATCAGCCTTCGAAGCACCCGCCCGAGCCACGCGCTGCATCGGAGGATCTGAATCCGGAGGTCCTTTCCAAGTCGCTGCGTGACACAGTACATCCGGTAGCTGACCTTCTGGGCACTCTGGGTTCGCCGTCAAACAAGGGGACGCAGATCGTCCCGACTCAATGCGGGCATCCTCGCAGCCCGCCCTGATCCCACACGCTTTCTCACCCCTCCGCCGCTAGTGCGGCATGCCCGCGCGGGCCCGCATCGGCACCTCGATACATCTTCGCGACCAGGCGAGATCACGGCGCTTGCCGCTCGCAGAAATCGACCGTGCCATGGAGTTCTGCCTCAAACACGCCTACAAGACCGCAGTGTTCGCCACAGTAGGGCGCTGCGACATACTGATCGCTGAGCCGATCCGTGAAGCGATCGTCAACGCCCCTCGTGCACGCCTCCTACGCGGAAACGCGGCACGCCCATCAGAGTCGGCTTTCACGACGACCGCATTCAGGTGGGACAGCTCCGCTTCGCTGGCGCTGCCAGTAGCATGACCTGGTCGACACCATGCGGCGCGTATCCCGCCTGCGCAATCCCGCCTCGCGCGCGCATCTTCCGTGAAGCCGGATCATGGAGCAAATGGGCACCGGCATCCAGCGTGTCTTCGAGCAAGTGGCCGAAGCCAATCCGCCCGAGCCCATCACCGAAAGAGATGGCAGTGACCGAGTGAGGGTGACGATCTACGTGCCTGACCACATGATCCGCAGCAGGTTATTGCGCACCGGCGCTCGAGAACCGAGGGCAGGGAGCAGAAGCCAGAGGAGACATACCCACCTGCAGAACATACCCACACACATAGCAATGACGGTAGGTATGATGTGTGGTCAGCGGATGCGGCAGCCGCTCATGCGTATCCGGTTCACGGAACACTTCTGCAAGCAGCAGGCCTAAGCCCCGTCACAGAACCACATACACGCCACGTGGTTCCACTGGTGAACCGAGGGCTGCTCGCCATGACGGTACCGGACAAGCCCGTAGCAAAGCACAGCGGTACATCCTGACGGACGAGGGTCGCGCCTATCTGCGCCACCTCACGGAGGCCCGAATGAACGCCATGTCAGCCATCCTGCGCCAACTCGCGAGCGCTTCAACCGCCCCGGTGAAGCCGGACGATCGTCATCTGGTCGGACCTCGAAGGCAGATACACCGACTCGCTGGAAGACCTCTCCTCCCGGACGTTACCGTGCTGCGGGTTGAGGACAACGAGTTCGCCGTTAAGCGCCGGGTCCTGCTCGCCGAGGCGAAGCGCAAGTTCCCGTTTCGACTGGCTTCCGCGCAGGCAGACACCTCGCGAGACCGTCACCGACAACTGGCTCAAGGACATGGAGCTCGCTTACGGGACCTTCACCGCAGACCACGATTCCCGCTCCTGTGCAGGAGCTCGGTGGCGGATCGACGCTGCGCAGCGTCGTCGGCCAGTACCCGCATTTCTTCGACAGCGCACGACGCCGCGAGGCACTCGGCGCTCCGTCTGCGCCCGAACGACGATGCCGCCGCCATCACCGCCTCCATGGTCGCCGTCGTGTTGGGCACCGAGGAGCGCTCGCTGGAGGCGCTCTGGCGGGCACCGCTGATCGGAAACGCAGAAGGGAAGTCCACCGGCATCGACACGATCACCCGCCTGGGACTCGACGAGTTTCACTGAAAGGGACGCGCAACATCTACGGATATGCCCCCGAGGAAGAGCCCAGCGTCGATGACTTCGTAGCGTGGCTGTTCAAAACCCGGGCGTGTGGGAGCAGTTCTCCCCACCCGTGCAAAACTTGGCACCGAACAGTACGCCAACATCCGCCGCGACTTCAGCACTTGGCACAACGACTTCCGGTTCACCCACACCTACCAAGTCCTGGCTGAGCGTGCAGCGGAACTACATGGGCGCATTGCCGAGGCGCGTGGCCGGCTTCGAGCTGCCCGAGCTGCTAGGCCGGAGGACGTTTCCTCTGGTGGACCAGGAACTCGTCCGGCGCCCAGCGCAGCAGGCTAAGAGCGCAGTTTGACGGACAAGGAAGTACAGGAGGCCGTGCAGAGCCGTGCCGCGTTGCCGTGGTACGGCGAGTTCAAAGCCCGGTTACGAGGTCGTCAGCGCGGCGTCAACCCCTGCTGACTCGTATCGGCTCCGGCTCCTGGAACATGTCCTCCTGCAGGACGCCTTCGACCGCTATACCCAGCAGTGGTCGTCATCGACCAGGGTCCCTATCGGCAGTTCAATCGATACCTCGACCTCTACGAGCCGGACTCCGCCCTCGACACACTGAAGACGGCGGTAGAAACTGCTTACATCAGGGACTTCCTCACACCGCTCGGGCAGGTGTGGCGCAGGCATGTTGAGAGCATGGAACAGTGGGAGATTAACTCAATTCCTTCTGCCACGTCTTTCTTCACTGATCAGGTCCAGCAGGCCTTGGCTGACAAGGGTAAGAAGATCGTCATCATCATCTCCGACGCGCTACGCCATGAGGGTGGGCGAGAGCTGGCACGACGTATCCAGCCAGGAGGACCGCTTCACGGCACGACTGTCAGCCATGCTTCGGTGCCGCCCTCCCACACTCAGCTCGGTTATGGCGGCACTACTGCCGCATCGTCTTTGCCTTCACCGACGACGGGTCGGTAGAGGTGGACCGGTACTCCGCGCAGGGGACCGAGAACCGCGCCAGGCTGCTCACGCCAGTGGGAGGCTCAGCGATCCAGGCCAATGTGCTCTTCAGCATGAAGCCCGGTAAAACCTGTGAGCTGATCAAGGCCACCAGCTGCTCTACGTCTACTCACAACCAGATCGACGCCACTGGGGACAAGCAGCCCACCGGAGCCAGACACCTTCCGTGCCTGCGAGAGGACATCAGCGATCTGGTCAGGGCTGGTAAAGTAGCTGGCGAACGCCAACGTCAACAACATCCTCATCACCGCCGATCACGGGTTTTCTACCAGGACAGCCGCTTGCAGAAGCAGGACTACCTGTCGGTAAAGCCGCACGGCGACGCACTGCTGCAAGTGAACCACCGCTTCAGACTGGGACGCGGCCTCAAGAGGGACGCCGCATCACCTTCTCCCCACCAGCTCGATGTCCGGGGACATCGAGCTCAGGTGCCCGGATCCATTCACCGCATCCGCGCCACGGGTTCCGGCACGCGTTTCGTGACGGCGGCGCGTCTCTCCAGGAGGTTGTGGTACCTGTCATTGCCGTCAACAAGCGGCGTTCCTGACACTTACCAGACCCCCGTCAAGATTGTCACCGAAACCGACAAGATCACCACCGGGCAGATCACCGTCATGCTGTTCCAACAGGAGCCGGTCAGCGAGAAGGTCAAGTCACGCCGTTTGATCGCGGGCCTGTACGCGGGCGACACACTGATCTCGACGAGGTCACGGTGGACTGCCCCAGGTCTCCCCCAGAAACCAGGGATCGGTTCTTCCCGCTCACGCTGGCGCTGAGTAAGGATGCGGGATGCCTTCAACGGCAATACCATCGAACTACGGTTGTACGAACCGGTCGGCTCGCAGCGCCGTCCCTGCGGCGAAAAGGCCCGTTTCACCCTGTCACGCACCTTCACCAGCGACTTCGGTGCGGACTTCGACTTCTAGGATGCCTGTATGACCACCCCGGAACCCACCCAGCTGGAGCCAACCGACCAGGTACAGGGCCCACCCCCACGCCACTGGACCGAAAAATCGCAAAGGCTTTCCCGGCGTCGTCGTCCGCAAGGACCTCGTCAAGAGCCGTCAAGGGCAACGCCATTGTACCCACCCTATGTGCTGGAGTACCCAGCCAGGGCAGTACGCGGCCACGACGATGACGCCACCATCCGCTCCGGTATCGAGCGGGTCCGAAGCATCCTCCGGGAGCACTACGTGCACCGGGGTGATAACCGCTCATCCAGTCGCATATCCGGGAGAAGACGCCACCGCGTCGTTGACAAGGTCTCCGTCTCCCTCAATGAGAAGTCTGGATATCTATGAGGCCGAGTTCTCCAACCTGGGTATCAGTAGGGTGGAGGTCGGTGCTGAGACGGTGCGCAACCATCCCAAGCTCCTGACCGGTGGGGTCTCGGGCATCTGCGACATCGTCTACGCCCACTCGGGCAATTCGAAAGACGTTCCTGGCGGCTTCACTCGCCCGGCTCATCCAGCTCTCCCGCCTGACCTGAGTCCTATACCCGTACCCGGCGTACCGAGCACCGAGGTGGATCGATCTGCTTGTCCAGTCCATCGGTTTCAACCTCGCCATGTTCGGCCCCAGGCCAAACCTCCACCTGGTGCGTCTGATTCCCCTTCGTTGAGCGCAACGACAACTTGGTGGAACTCGGTCCCGCGGGGACCGGCAAGTCGCACATCTACTCTGAATTCTCGCCCCACGGCATGCTGATCTCCGGGGTGAGGTTACCGTCCCGAAACTCTTTCGTGAACAACGCCTGGGAGGATCGGACTTGTTACATTGGGACTGCGTCGCCTCTCGACGAGTCGCCGGCAAGAAGAAGCGTGCCGACCGTGCACTCGTCGACATCATGAAGAACTACATGGCCAACAAGTCCTTCTCCCGCGGTGTGTGAGACGCTCGGCGAGAGGCCCTCAATGGTGTTCGTTGGCAACACCTCCCACACCGTGCCCTACATGCTCAAAAACCTGATCTGTTTTGAGGAGCTGCCCGAGCAGTACCACGATCCCGCCTTCCTGACCGTATCCACTGCTATGTGCCCGGATGGAGTTCGAGCAGATCCGCGGCGATGTTCTGCAGCGGCTACGGGTTCGTCGTCGACTACTTGGGCCGAGGTCCTCCGTTCCTTGCGCGACATCGACTATTCCGACCGATACCAGCGTTATTTTCGCGCTGTCGGACGACCTCTGTCCACCGTGATCGGGATGGCATCAGTCAAGACCTTCTCTGGCCTGATGAAGCTTATCCACCCTCCGGGCAGGCCAGCCCCGATGAGATCGGTGCCTCAGCTACGGATCGCACTCGAAGGACGTAAGCGCGTCAAGGATCAGCTCATCCGCACGATGACACCATGACGGCGGTCAACTCTCGAGTACACCACGCGGGACAGACCCATACGGTGACTACTCTGGAGGAGGATGAGTATCCCGGAGCTGTACCACCCGGGCACCGAAGCAGATGATGCCCGTTCCGAACTCCACCGACAAGGCCGCATCGGCCAGCAACGCCCACGGCACCGTTGAAGTGGCTCTCAAACGGCGAGCTTGGGCTCAGAACTGAAAGAACAGCGTCTCGAGTTCGCCGAAGGCAGGCGCGGCTTCACCTACGACCGGTATGTTGGTCCGTACTTGCGTCGGAGCTACACGGATCGAGTCGTCGACCCATACATTCGCCAGTCCTACCAGGCACGCAACCCGATGGAGCTCATTAGAGACCATAGCCAAGTACACCGATACCACGAGGGAAATCACCGTCCGCCTGACCACCAAGCGTGACAAGGATCCGGCCTACGCGACCAAGCAGCAGGAGAACCTGGAGACGATCTGCACCAACTCGGCCATTGCCGGTATCAGCTTCGAGTATCTATTCAATGACGCGATCCATGACCGCTCGATCGCCACCGACACGGACTGGATCATCATAGCTGACGCGGGCTGGACGTATTCCAGCCCTTCGGAACCGACTGGCTCGATCTGCGCCTGCGTCAGCAATACCCGCCAAGTCAAGGAGTTCACGATCGCCACATGCGCAAGAAGTAAAGCCCAGCACCATCTATGCTGGCTGCCTGAAACCCGCGGCTGCGGCGCAGTGGCGGATGTGTCAGTCATCGCGCCCGGGTTGTGCTGTGTGCAGCTGACGCGAGGGCACTTGCGGGCATTCACTGGTTGGAGACACGCAGGAAGCGACGATGGCGGCTCTATGAGGAACTGTTGAACGGCCTGTCGTCAAGTGGCAGGCGCTCTCACCGGATGAGCATCACCAGGATCCCACTGAGCAAGCAGGGCCAGCCCCACGAGGTAACGCCCTTTTGACAGGCTCTCGAACGAGGATAGTGACCAGGACACTCAGTTTGTCGATGAGGGATGACCATACTGACACCTCGATTTTTCATAAGGTGGTTGAGTTGAGTGACCAGCGTTGTTGTTGGTACTGCGGGCGTAAAATGTGGCATGCGGATGTGATGACGGTCTGCTCGCGCGTCGGACCTCAGGCAATCAGGCCTTCCTGGTTCCAGGGTTCTTCCTCGGGTCGTGACGGATAAGGAGCAAGGCTGCTGCCACAGGGACGGTGGTATCTGAGAGCGACTCAACGCGTCGAGGAGGAGGTTGGTCCTGAAGGGTATCCGGCCTTGTAACGCTAGGACGACGCGGCGGGCGAATCACGACGGAATGCCTCGTCAGCCGCAGGCGGGATCATCTTAGGCTCCCATTTGCGGGCTGGGGTGCCCGGTCAGAGCAAGCATCTGGGAACAGACTAGGTGATGTGGCAGGGCCACGGCTGAGACACCAGACGCGATTTGCCGCGTCGCCCCGCAAAGGAATGAGCCGAGACCTCAGTGTCTTTGACATATCCAATGCGATTTTCGCTACCCAGCCGCAATCGGTGGCGGACTTCGAGGTCGGCGCCGGCAGCACAGTTACTCGCAGCCGCCAGACAGAGCCACTGATCGTTCAGGGAACCGCTGACGTGGGCGGAGGGATCAGGGACCTCCTGTGCGAGCACGTGCCGGACCGTGGTGTCGATATCCGTGGTTACACGGATGCTCCGATCACCGCGCGGCCCCAGCCGCTTCTGCTCGTCCGCCCGATACAGGTCTGCCAGACTCTCCGCGATGTGCGGTGCGAAGCCGGCCTCCACCAGGGCCTCCATCCAACCGGGCTCGGGGATCGGCACGACCTCAAGCGGCTTGCCCAGGACAGCACTCAGCGACCTGGCAACCTGGCGCTCCGTGTACTCCGGCCCCACGATGTCCACGGTCTCGCTGGTCTGTGTATCCGCCAGCAGCTCCTGGACCGCGATCTCGGCGATGTCGCGGGTGGCCACCATGGGCAGGGGCGTGTCCGCACTTGAGGCGAAAAACCGAAGATCCCCCTCGTGCAGAACGACCTGAGGACATCCCCGAACTTCTCCTGAAGTGTCCCGCGCAGGGCAGTCAAGACGGTCCCGGTCTGTGCGAGCGCCTGTTCCATGTGGTGCAGGCCCAGAATCGGTCCGGTGCCTTCGGTCAGATCCGCACCGCCGGAGGAGAGCATCACCGTGTGTCGAACGCCGGCGTCCTTGACCGCGTTGGAGACCGATTGCACCACTTCTGCGGCGTACTGCTCCAGGTCCGGCACGGAAAGATCGAAGGGCAGCATGGCGAAGAAGGCCGTCGCATCGTTCAGGGCCTCGGTGACCTTCTGGCTGTCGCGCAGGTCCAAGACGACCGCTTCAGCTCCTCGAGAGATCCCAATCGGCGGCTGCTTCTGGACGACGGACGACAGCACGGACGGAGTGGCTGGAATCGAGTAGGCGGTCGGCAACGACTGAACCGATACGGCCGCTGGCTCCAGAGATGACGTACATGGTGACTCCTGTTCTGTATGGCTGATTCTTTTCAGGCAAGGTGCGCGCAGCTGGCACGAGCGTCGTTGCAGCACGGTCTGGTCGCTCGACGTCGACAGACAGGCACCTGCCAGCCGGGCCCTGCCGGTCACCGCGATTTGGAAATAATGTTCATGGCGGTTCCAACTCCCAGTCCCACAGCACCCAGGAGTGAGAGAACGGCTCGCACGCTGTTTGCGGAGGTCCACTCATCCAGGTACATGTGCCAGACCCGGACCCCCTCAGCAGTCCCCGCTACGACGTCGGCCAGGCGGTTGTTGCGCGGAACGTTGTAGACGATGGTCAGCACCCAGCCCGCCAGATACAGAAGGCCTCCCGGGCGGAGATCTGGTCTCCGATACCCCGATCCTTTTTACGCACGTTGTGCACCACTGTCCACGTGCTGGCGATCGCTGTGCCAAAAGAAGAAGGTCGTGAACGGCACCTGCACGGCAGTGCGGTTGAATTTCTGCATGGTCTCGATCGCTTCAGCGTCCGGCAACGAACCCAGCCAAGGCATCACCCTGGCCGAAAAATTGCGTAGATCACCTCGACAACGGCGGATCCCACCGCACCGCATGCGGACACAATGTTGTTCAGTGACATGACTCTCTCTCCGAAGAACCGGGGTGACATCCGACGGCAGCAGCGCTTCTCCGATCGCCGCTTGTATACCTCCATTCCATTGGCGAGGCGTCCTCAGCTCCATGGGCCGACGGCTCACCTTCATGCGACATCGGCTCGAAGCACCCTCGATGGTTGATTCCAGAGGAAGTGGCTCGCGGTCGTCGGAGGTCAGGAGCGTATGGTAGGGGTGCCGTGGTGTGCCAGCCCAACCGGCCAGAGTGCTTGCAGGCGAAGCACAGGGAACATCGTTCGGTACCGATACACAGCAACGGTGCGATCGCCCCACACCACCTTGGAATCAACCACCCAGACTCAGAGGTATGGACCTGCTGGAGGATTTCCCGGCCCAGCCTCACGCTCGCGACGCATTCCTGCTGCGCGGTCATGGGGGCGTCCCTGGTCGTTGTCGGTGGAGGACAAGGCACTGCTATCCATCATCCCCGCACCGAGGGCGGAGGATGGATCACTGCAAACGGATCACGCCCGCACCGATTCGAGGCCGGTGGAGATCCTTTGTGGTGCGCCTTCCTACCCTCTACACCCCTGAGCCGAGCCAGGAGCACGACGGTGGTACTCAGGATCGGAGCCGGCCAGGTCTCGCTCAGGGGCCCAGACGGCCGCGACCTCGTCCGAAGAGACTGAGCACCGCGCGTACGTGGGGCAATGATCCGCAGGGCGAGGATCAGCTGCTGGTGGCACTCTACCGGCACCACCTGAGCTGGGGCGACTGATGCCGCAGTCGCTGCCGCCGTGGTTCCTGCAGTGAGTGCCCCTGACCCGGAACTGGTCAGTCTGTTGAACCGCGAGACCGTCCATGACGGTTTGCACAGTCCAGTGTCCTGGACAGGCTCCTGGACGTCCTATTGTCACCACACTGCGTGCCTGGATTAACACCGGGACGCAGAACCGTCAGTCTCCCTCTCCGCCTCCCTGGGACGACTGTGGTGCGCAGGGCAACCGAGTCGGCACAGGCGGCCCCCTCACGAGACTGGACGGTGGACTCACCTCGCGGCTCCAGCAGGTGTCTCCCCGAGCTCTCTCACAAGGCGTTTCAATGCCACGCTCGGTGTCTCCCCCATGACCTATGTGACCCAGTGGAGGCTGGCAATGGCTGCCGATCTCCTGGATCGCAGCGATGCCACCTTGTCCGCCATTGCCCACCAGGTGGGGTATGCCAGTCCTTTCAGCTTCTCCTCCGCATTCAAGAGCCGATACGGCCTCAGTCCCCGTGACTTCCGCGCCGAGGCTGCCACGTCACGCACCCACTCAGCCACTTCCCACCGGTGTTGATGACCTGGGCAAGCACGGATGGTCAGCATGCTTATGAATAGCCCTCACGGCCTTCTCTCACATCAGCATGGCGAGAGTCCCACCGACGAGCAGGACCAGCCCGACGAGGTACCTCCCACCGATAGCCTCCCGCAGGACGAGGGCGGAGAAGAGGACGGTGACGAGCACGCCCAGCTTTAGTCGATGGGGACGACCACGCTGGCGGGGCCGTCCTGAGAGCGCCCGGTAGTAGCAGAGCCACGAGGCACACGTCGCAGCCCCGGAGGCCAGGACGAAACCGAGCTCACCACGCGGCACGGCACGAACCTCCTGGAACTTGCCGGTGACGGCCACCATCACCCAGGCCATCACCAGGACCACCCCGGTGCGGATCGCGGTACCGAGGTTGACTCCACCCCAGTGATGCCGGGCTCTTCCGAGGATCGCGCGGTGAGCGCGGCAAAGAAGGCTGAGCTGAGCGCTAGAGCAGCCAGCCCCCGCCGTCGCGCGCACGGCGCGGGGCAGGCCGCAGGTCATCGGCGTCGAGCATCAACAACGTCCCCGACAGCGATCAGAGCCACCCCGAGCGCCCCAATGAGAGGTTCACCCTCCCCAGGAAGATAAGGGCCAGCAGCACTGCGTCAGCACTGTGCTCAGCTTCGTCGATCGGGACCACCTGCTGACGCTGCCGAGCTGGAGCGCCTGAAGCAGCACAGCCAGGATGCCCCCGGTCGCCAGCCCCGAGAGCACCAACAGCCCGGTACTGCGGGCATCGAGGTGGGGCCGCTCGGCCTGCGAGCCGACGATGAACACCATGCGCCCCAGGCACCGCCAGAACCACGACGGTGCGCAGCGCCGTCGCCACGGTCGAGTCCGTGGTGCGGATCCCTCCTTGGCCAGGACGGCGGTGATGCCGGCAGTGCTGAGCCGCAGGCGAAGACGATCCACATAAGGCAACCCTAACCCCACCTCGGCACCACCGCACGGCGGGCGCGACAGTCCTCACCCTCGCGCCCGCCGTTGCTGACCCTCCCGGTTCACGCGGGTCTTGCGCGGCACGGTGGAGGCCGCCACTCCCAGCACCAACAGGCCGAAGCAGACCAGATAGGCCAGGTATCGGAAGAAATCGTCGGAGGGTTCGCTGGCCGTCGGAGCTCGGTGACGGCGTCGCCGACCGCCCAGCTCATGGGCAGGGCATCGCCGACCACCCAGGGCGCGCGGCAGCTGGTCGCGGCCGACCAGGAGCCCGCACAGGAACAGCTGGGGTGCGATGACCACCGGCATGAACTGGACGGCCTGGAACTCGGGTGCGCGCGAAGGCTGAGACCAGCAGCCCCAGAGACACCTCCCTGACAAAGGCGTCGACCAGGGCGGTGAGCACCACCCACCCCCAGGCGGCGGAGATGTCCACATCCAGGCTCTGTGGCAGGCCACGGCGCACAGCGGATGAGGGACTGGATGATGGCGGCTGCAGCGAAGGCGGTGTGCGTAGCCGAACAGGAGGTCGGCCCGGTGGATCGGGGTGGTCCACAGCCGCTCCAGGTGCCGCTCACGCGTCGCGCAGCACGGCGACGCTGGTGACCAGGAACATGACCGTTGCGTCGGCAGGATCGCCACTCGCGGAGACGGCGATGTGGTTGAACAGCAGGTCCGGCACCGGGGTAGTCGCGGTAGACGAAGTACAGCAGGGTCAGCAGCGCGGCCGGGCACGATCGCGATGAGGCCGACCGTTTCGCCCATCGGCGCGCGCAACTGCGAGGATGCGGCGGTGGTGGCCAGGTAGGTGCGCAGGTGCATCAGCGCTGCCTCCTTCTGCTCGGGCCGGCCTCGGACTCGGCGATGACAGTCAGGAAGGCGGCGTCTGACCGTGTCCGCCCTGGTGCTGGCCAGGAGGTCCTTGCCGTGGTGGTGGCCAGGATGCGCCCTGGCGCATGAGGAGGACCTGGTCGCAGCGGGAAGGCCCCGTCCGCGACATGGCTGGAGACCAGGAGGGTGGCGCCGCGCTCGGCCAGGGCGTGGAAGGTAGTCCACAGCTCCCTCACGGGTGACCGGGTCCAGGCCGACGGTGGCCTGCATCCATGACGAGCAGGTCGGGGTCGGCCACGAGCGCGCAGGCCAGGCTCACGCGCCCGGCCCGCCGCCGGAGTAGGTGGACACGGGCCGGTCCGCCAGGGCGCGGTGAGCCTCGACGACGTCGAGGACCCCGTCCAGGTCGCGGGCCCGGCTGCCGGCAAGGGAGGCGAAGTAGCGCAGGTTCTGGCGGGCTGTCAGGTCGGTGATAGACGGCCTGGTCCTGGGTGACATAGCCGACCCGGCTCGCGCACGGCGGCGGCGCCCGGTGCGTGCCCTGAGGACCTCGACCTGCCCGCGGTAGCGCTGAACCCCAACGACGGTGCGCATGAGGGTGGTCTTGCTGCAGCCCGAGGGACCGGAGCAGGCCGGTGATGGTGCCGGGCGCCAGGTCTCAGATCCAGGCCATGGAGGATCTCCCTTGCGCCCGCGGTTCACGCGCAGGTCCTTTCGCAGTGACGGCCAGCGACGCTGAGCCGGTGCAGCTGCGGAGTCGAGGGCTTGAGTCGTGCGATCGGGTTACTGGCCCCGACCCCGGGCGCGTCTCCTTCATCGCTTTTCATCATGTGATGAATATAGGTCGACGGCGACCCGCTGTCCAGCCTGAGCCGGAAAAACGTCCGTGGGGGACGACTCTTGAACGCCCTTCAGCCAGGCAGTTCACATCTGTGCAGGTCAGAGGCTTAGCTGGTTCCGCCGGAAACGCGGCTTCAAAGTCGTCCCATATGGACGAAAACTCGGCTGAGACCTCAACCGATCGCAGCGATCAGGTGGATTGGCGACGTCCGGCAGGTCGCCCGAGGCGTAGCGCTGGATGGTGGGGGCCGACGAGCGCGACAACGGCCCTCAACATCGAGGCCGGCGATGTGGTTCATGCGGGCGACCCAGCGGCCAGGCCGAGACCGATGATCTGGCTGGCGATGAGCCCGGGCGCAGCTGGGAGACGGTCGGGGCAGAAGCGGGTGACGATCGAGAAAGAACGCCGGTGGCGATGAAGTCGCGGAAGGGCTCGACATCGCTGCCTGGCTGAGCGCGGCATGATGACTGCGGTGAAGCGGTCCGCACCCGCGTCGTCCCACAGGCCGATGAAGCGCGCGCACGATCCCTCCCCCAGCTGTTCGGGCTCGAGCCTCGGTGATGGAGGCCGCCTGGTGCATGAGGTTGGCATCGACCCCGGCGGTCGACTCTGATGACGGCCTTGGCGAAGAGCGTGGCCCGGTCCGGGAAGCAGTGGTGACCAGGGCCGGGTCGACGCTGGCGTCGCGCGCGATGCCGCGCAGGGAGGTCTGGTAGCCGTCGCGGGCGAAGGCGGTACGGGCTGCCGCCAGGATGGCCTCGCGTGTCCGCCTCCCCGCCGGCCGCCGCCCCTCGGGCTCATCGCTCACCTGATCTCGCTCATAGACAGCAGTACGCCTGCAAGCCGCTCCATTGGGAAGCAGCCGCGCTACGACCCCATTCGCCGGCGCAGCTTTTCAACATCATGCAGGCCGCACATGCCGCCACCCACAAAGGCTCCTGGGTCCTTTCAGCGCGTGCTATCTGATGTAGTCGACCAGCCATTCGCGCACGCCCCTGAAGGACGGACCCCTCCACGACCTGATCTTCTTGGTGAGACGCTGACGTGAGATCGTGCGAACCTGCTCAGTCATGGCAAACGACCGCTGTTTCCATTCCCTGCTCCCGCATTGAGCTCCACGTGACCTGGCCAGCCCCGATCCTTCGTTGTCACGGGAACCACAACGACAAGCGTCGTCACCGTTCGATGGAACTGCTCATTCGACACAATGAGAACTGGACGACGCCCGGACTGCTCTCGCCCGACAGCAGGATCGGGAAGTGCCCACCACACCTCGCCCACGTCAACCGGGGCTGCTAGCTCCATGCTTCCGACTCCCACTCACGGAGCTCCTCGACATAGGTCTCGTCCGGCGGATGAGCTCCATCGCACGCCGCACTTCGGCGAAAGCGCCGCTCACGTGCCGCCGCCTCCAGCAGCCCCTGAGCGCGGCATCCATGGTCACCCCCGCGCTCTGACGCCAGGGCCCGCAAGCCGTCCCTCGTGCTGCGCTCCACCTTGATCGTCGTCATGCCAGTCATACTCACAGTATGTATGACAGTCATACCATGTGAAGGCGGCTCACCCATTCCTTGGTCAGGACTCGAGCAACGCACTCGCGCGCCTCACTCCCACAGGCCGCTGGCGTGGGCGAGGACGGCCAGGGCGACGGGGCCGGCTGAGGCGGTGCGGCATGACGTGGGGCCCAGCCGCACCGTCATCGCCCCTGGCGGCCTCCAGAGCCGCCAGTCCTCAGGGCTGATACCGCCCCGGGCCCCACGACGACGGCGCGAGCACCAGTGGCGTCTCCGGCGCGGGCAGACGCACCGACCCATGGCGGTGCTGATGGGCGTCCTGGCCTCCCTCGTGCAGGACCAGCACCACTCCCCCGCCTGCGAACCGTCTGTCGCCACCCAGGCGACCAGCGCGGGTGTCGCGCAACTCCCGTCGACCGCGGGCACGCGGGCGCGCTGGGCCCGCTTGGCGGCCCTGGAGCGCCGTCGCCCTGCCAGCGCTGGCGCCCCTTGGCCTGCTTGGCCCCCGCCACACGGACACGCATCGCTCGGACTGCCAGGGCAGCACCAGCTCCCACCTCCGACCTCGGTGGCTCGTCTCCACGGCCTGCTCATCGCGCCCGCCCTGGCCAGGGCCTGCACGAGGGCCAGCCGCAGCGGCGGCGTCGGCTCCTCGATCGCGCTCCAGGACCCGCACGGCCAGACGGTCCTTGGCGCCCACCGACGCCGGCCCCGGTCACCTCGCACACCAGGCGCAGGCCCGCGCCCGTCAACGAGGTCCACGCGCTCCCTGCATGCGCAGGCGCTTTGACGGTCACGCGTGGCGGGCCCCAGCCCGGTGAGCATGAGGATGTGCCGACGCGGCCGAGGCGACGGCGTCGGCGGGCTCAGATGGGTCTCCCGGGCTGAAGACGAAGACAGGTGCGGTCACGCCCCAGCCTACGGGCGCGTCGAACCGGCGACCGCCGGCGGTGCTAGCGTCAGCGACCATGACCGAGTCTTCAGCCACCGCTCCCCGCAGTCGTCCCCGGCACCTCCCACGCCACTCGCCGTCACGGTGGAGGACTTCCACCGCAACCCTGGCCGCCATCCGCGCCCGGATCGACGCCGCCGCCGAGGCGCGCCGGGACGCGACGCTGCCGAGATCCGTCTGCTGCCGGTCTCCAAGACCGTCCCCGAGGAGCGCTCTGCGCACCGCCTTCGCTGCAGGGCATCACCCAGATGGTGAGAACAAGGTCCAGGAGGCCCAGCGCAAGAGCGAGAACCTGGCGGACCTGGGCATCTCCTGGTCGGTCATCGGTCACCCGCAGACCAACAAGGCCAAGAACGTGGCCGCCTTCGCCGACGAGTTCCAGGCCCTGGACTCCCCTGCGTCTGGCCGAGGCCCTCGACCGCCGCCTCCAGGCGGCCGGACGCGCCCCGGACGTCTACGTGCAGGTCAACTCCTCGGGCGAGCCCAGCAAGTTCGGGCTGGAGCCGGACGACGTCGCCGCTTCTGCGGCGCTGCCGGCCTACCTCGCTGCGGGTGCGCGGGCTGCATGACCCCGGCCGCCCAACACCGAGTGACGCGGGCGCGCGTGCGCGAGTGCTTCCGCATCATGCGCCGGCTGCGTGATGCCGCCCTTCAGAGCCCGGGCACCGATCGGCGACGGCTGCTGTCGATGGGGATGAGCGGGCGACTCTCGAGGCCGCCATCGAGGGCGGCTCCACCTGCGTGCGGGTGGGCCAGGCGATCTTCGGGGCCCGGGCCACCCCGACTCTGCTACCACTGGCCCTGAGTCGTCTCAGGCCGAGCTAGCCGTCAGGCAAGCAGCGCTGAACGGCGCAGCGCGCCCCGGTGCGCTCAGCGCCCGGAGAAGCGCTCCCTGAGCCTTGCCCATGACGCTGGAGTCGCGCACGGGCTCGACGTCGTCCTCCCCACGCAGGCGGGCCAGCTCGGCCAGCAGCTCGCGCTGGCGGTCGTCCAGGCGCGTGGGGGTCTCCACGACGATGGACACGTGCAGGTCCCCGCGGCCCTTGCGGCGCAGGCGCCCCACGCCCAGGCCGTCGAGCACGACCTCGTCACCGGCTGGCTGCTGCCGGCCTTGACGAGTGACGTTCTGCTCGCCGTCGAGGGTCTGCGAGCGGAAGACTGGCGCCCCAGAGGCGGCTGCGGTCATGGGCACGCGCAGCTCGGTGTAGAGGTCGTCGCCGCTCAGCGCTCGAGGAACTCGTGCGGCCTCGTGGATCTCCAGGTAGAGGTCGCCGTTGGGACGCCGGCCGGGACCGGCCTCGCCGCGCCCCGACATGCGGATACGGGTCCCGGTGGACACCCCGGCGGGGATGGAGACCTCCAGGTCCTGGCGCACGCGGGTGCGCCCTCACCGGAGCAGTCCCTGCAGGGGTGACGATGACGGTGCCGTAGCCCCTGGCAGCCCGGGCACGGCGAGGAGGTCATGACCCGCCCCAGCAGGGTGCGGGCTCATGCGCTGGACGCTGCCGACGCCGTTGCACTGCGAGCAGGTGACCGGCCTCGGTGCCCGGGCGCGCAGCACGAGCCCCTCGCAGGCGGTGCAGGTGACGTAGGTGTCGATGGGGACCGAGCGGGTCGCCCCGAAGGCGACGTCGGAGAGCTCCACGTCCACGGCCACGAGAGCGTCCTGGCCGCGCCGGGCCCGGGAGGCGGGCCCGCGGCTGGCAGCCCCCGCCGAAGAAGGACTGGAAGATGCCGCCCAGGTCGCCGAAGTCGGCGCCGGCGAATCCTCCGCCGAATCCGCCCGCCGCGCACGGCGTCCCCGCCACCCAGGTCGTACATCTGGCGCTTGTCGGCGTCGGAGAGGACCTCGTAGGCGGTGGAGACCTCCTTGAACTCGTCCTCGTGGCCGGGCCCGGCGACGTCAGGGTGCAGCTGGCGGGCCTTCTTGCGGTAGGCCCTCTTGATCTCCTCGGGCTGGCGTCGCGGCTGACGCCGAGGACCTCGTAGTAGTTGCTCACTGCGTTCTTCCTTTACGGCTACGACTTTGCGGTGGATGTCTGCGGTGTGCTTGGACGAGTGGGCTGTCAGGGATCGGCCCGGCTGGTTCTCAGCGTTCCGGTGGGGACAGGAACCGGACAGGTAGCGGGCCACGGCCCGTACGGCGGTCATGGTGGCCGGGTAGTCCATCCGGGTGGGGCTGATGACCCCGAGGTGGGCGACGGCCTCACCGGTGCCCGGCCCGTAGGTGGTGGTGACGACGGAGGCCTCGGCCAGGGCATCGTCGTTGTTCTCCGAGCCGATGCTCACGCGCATCCGGTTTCGCTCGGCCCGGGCGTCGTCTCGTCGGTGAACAGGCGCAGCAGCACCACCTGCTCCTCGACGGCGTCCAGGAGAGGCCCCAGGGAGGAGAAGTCGGTGGGAGCGAGCCAGGTTCGCGGTCCCGGCGACGACGAGCCGCTCCTCGGCGTCGGGGCGCAGTGCGGCGACGAGCTCGTCGGTGACGGCATCGAGCAGGCTGCGCTCGTCGGCGGGCGCCTGCTCGGCCAGGGCCGCGAGGATCGGGACGACGTCTGGCGGCGCGGCGGCCCACGAGAGCACCGTTGAGGCGGAGTGCGCAGGCGCTCCAGGACGAGGTCGACGACGTCGGCGATGTCGAAGCCGGGCTCATGGCGGCCGTCCACGAGCCGGCCCCTGGGTCCTGAGGGTCACGGTGCGCTGGTCGACACGGCCGGTGTCGGTGATGATGACCAGCAGGATGCGCTCCGGCCCCAGGGCCACGAGCTCGAGGTGCTGGAGGGCGGCGTACCTGAGGCTGGGGTACTCGACGACGGCGAGCTGCCTGGTCAACTGGGCCAGCGCCGCACGGTGCGGGCCACCACCTGCTCCAGGTCGACCGCTCCGGACAGGAGCGGGCGGTGATGGCGGCGCGCTCAGGGGCGGACAGGGGCTTGATGCGGGCGACCTCGTCGACGAAGAGGCGGTAGCCCTTCTGGGTGGGCACGCGCCCGGCCGGACGTGTGCGGCTGGTGGATGTAGCCCTCGTCCTCCAGGGCCGCCATGTCGTTGCGGATGGTGGCCGGGGAGACGCCCAGCCGGTAGCGCCCACGAGGGCCTTTAGAGCCCACGGGCTCACGCGCGTACGCACGTAGTCGGTGACGATGGCGGACAGGACCTTGAGACGTCGGTCGTTGGCCACGGGTCCTCCTTCCCTCGTCCGCGCCGAGTCACGGTCGTCACGGTGTCGGTGCCGGCTGTACTGGTCCAGTGCCGGCGAGGCCGTGGTGCGGCTGTCCGCCGCGCTGGCCGTACGGGCGAGCGATTAGCACTCACCCCTCGTGAGTGCCATCCCTACGCCGTGACCCGGCGGGTCCACCGCTGCCCAGGCCGTGAGTTTCCCTACCGTGCCGAGGGTGAACACGCCCTGCCCCTGTACCGCTCCCCCGTTCCCGGATCGACAGCAGCCCGCCGCGCCGCCTCTGAGAGCCCGAGCCGAGGCGGAGCAGAAGCAGCAGGCGCAGGGCGCCCGACCGGCTCCGCGCTTCCCGCGCGGCTCGCGGTGGGCCTGCGAAGCAGTCCGCTGCCCGCAGGCCGTCGTCGAGCGACCGCTACGGCGGGGACGTCCTGTCGGTGAACCCGCACTGCACGGGGGCCCGGCGCCGTGCGCCCGGAGTCGGTGCACGTGCCGGTGACGCCTGGGCCTGGTGGTTGAGGACCGCAGACCGGGTTCGTGGGCGCCGCGGTGGCGGTGGAGAAGTCGGGCGGTCAGCACGTCGTGGTCCTGGAGGACCGCCACGGCGCGCGACGCGGCTTCGCCCCTGGGGCCTGCTCTGGATCGAGGGCCGCCCGGTGATCCTGGATCCCGCCGGTGGCGCGTAGGCGCACGCCCCACCGGCCCGGTGAGCGCCGCCGGGAGGCGGCTGACGGCGTCGGGCCCTACGCGGTCGAGGCGAGAGCGGGCTGAGCGTGGCACGTGCCTCCCGCATCTGGGTGGAGGGCAAAGCACGACGCCGAGCTGGTGGAGAAGGTCTGGGTGACGACCTGCGCCACGAGGGGCGTCGTCGTCCTCATGCTCGACGGCGTCGACAACCTCGAGGAGGTCATGGCCGAGTTCGGCCCCGGCCCCTCGAGCGGAGGGCGGGCAGTCCTCGTGGACCACCTGGTGGCCGGATCCAAGGAGTCGCGGATCGCCCAGCGGGTGGCCGAGATGCCCGGCGGGGAGAACGTGCTGGTCCTGGGGCACCCGTACGTGGACGTGTGGCAGGCGGTCAAAGCCGGCCCGGGTGGGCTGGAGCGCTGGCCGGACGTCCTGCGGGCACCGACATCAAGCACGGCACTCTGGAGGCACTGGGCTGGCCGCACGCCCGCAGGCCGACGTCGCCTCGCGCTGGCAGCGCATCCCTGGCGACGGTGCGCTCCTACAAGGACCTCGAGCCGAGCCTGCTGGGCCGGATGGAGGAGCTCATCGACTCGTCACCGCCCCGGGCACGCGCTGAGGAGTCACGACGAATCACCGCGGAGCCACCGAGGAGCCACGGTCCTCAACGCAGTGCTCCTCACGGAGAGTCTTACAGGACACTGCCGTCGTCGAAGGTCACCGTCATGGCTCGCCCGGGTTCCACGAGCTCGAGCCGATCGTCATCGCTCAGCCTGAGGACGGTGTCCCGCTTGCGCTCGGGCATCGGGTAGGCGACGGGTGATGGAGCCGATCCCGTTGGGGTGGGTGAAGTCCTGGGGTCTGGGGTCGGTGCTGAAGTGGCTCATGAGGAACGGCAGGTCGACGTCGTCGGGGAAGAAGACCTCGTAGCGCAGCCTCCCGCCCGTGGGGGTCCACGCGCTTGGGCTTGAGGCGCAGGCCCTTGCCGTTCAGCAGGGTCGTCCCTCCTCCAGCTCGGGAGGCATCGCCCTCGAGGCACAGGCCGCACAACCCCTCGGGGCCTCGGTCCCAGGACAGGAAACGGCGAGCCGCGCCCCCACGCGGGCCGAGCGCGAGCAGGCGCCCCAGGAGCGGCGGCATGCCTGTGCGGGCCAGGAGCTCCAGGTAGGGGCCGGAGGAGAAGTAGATGAGCGCGTTGTAGGGACGCTTCACCCCTGCCGTACTCGACGACGAAGCCCCTGGCTCCTCGAAGTCGGCCACGCCCGGAGAGAGGTCCTCGACCTCGATGACGCGTCCCAGCTGCACGCGCTCAGGCTACGCACACGTAATCCGGAGGGGAACCCGCCCTGCGAGGGCGGATGCGACTGGTGGACCGGCAGTCGGACAGCCGGCTCAGTCGGCTCAGTCGTCCGGGCCCTCGGACTGGTCGGCCAGGGCCAGACGGCGGGACCGGGACAGCAGACGGGCGTCGAGCGCCAGCAGCCCCACGGTGAGCACCCCGCCCAGGACCTTTCCACAGGACGCCTGGGGCGATGAAGAGCAGGACCATGGCCGCGATGACCGGCACCAGGATGCTTGCATGGAGCGCCCCACGTAGCCGCCGAAGCTGGGTATCCGACGCTGGTCGGACTCGGCCACGGACTTGACCATGAAGTTCGGGCCGTTGCCGATGTAGGTGATGGCGCTGCACAGAGGACCGCCCCCAGCGAGATGGACACGAGGTAGAGTCTCGGGGACCCCGGCCACGTCAGCGCCGCCGGGATGAGCGACCTGACCGGCCATCCTCGAAGAAGGTGGCGTAGGTGGGGCGTTGTCCAGGACGAGGAGAGCCCGCCGGGTGAAGATGAAGAAGGTGACCCTCGTTGAGCGGCAGCGAGCCGGCGACCCTCTGTCGAGGTAGTGCAGTGCCGGATCATGGTGAGGAAGATGCCGATGAAGAGGATGGCCGACCTCGGCGATGGGGTCCCCAGGTGAACTGGTTGTCCTGAAGCGGACCTCTCGGCTTCCCAGGAAGTAGGAGCGGCCGCGGCGGCGAGCATGATGAGCTCCACGCACGGGGATCCAGTCGCCCAGGCGGCATGTGCCTCCTCGATGGCGTGGACGTCGACGGAGGGGGCGAAGGCGACGGCGGCGACGATGGCGGCGAAGAAGACGAAGTTGAGCGCGCCCTTCAGGCCGAGCGGCTCGATCTCGGTGTCGTCGTCGCGCACGGCCTGGCAGGCTCCTGGGAGTAGTAGTGAGTCCAGCGCGTAGTAGCTCACCAGCAGCATGACGTTGACGAAGAGGTACTGCGCAGCAGGTTGAAGGTCCAGGTGAAGGGCACCCCGCGCAGGAAGCCCAGGAACAGGGGCGGGTCACCCAGGGGCGTGGAGCAGGCGCCGCAGCTGGCCACGATGAAGATCGTAGAGCACCGTGTGCACCCGGTAGTGACGCTCCTTGTTGCGGCCAGCAGGGGCCGGATGAGGAGCATGGCGGCGCCGGTGGTGCGACGAAGGACGCGATGGTCCCGCTGATGGCCAGGAAGATCGTGTTGTTGCGAGGCGTGGCGCGGATGTCGCCCTTGAGGAAGATGCCCCCGGAAACGACGAACAGGCCAGCAGCAGGCAGATGAACTGGAAAGTACTCCACCACAGCGGCGCGAAGACGACCTCCACCCGAGCGAGGACCCACATCCAGGCGGCCACCGGTACACCCAGGCCCACGGCGACGAGCAGCTGGCTGAGTGCTTCTCCCACCAGTGGGCCGTGGCCGGAATCAGCGGTAGGACGGCGATACAGGCGAGCATGCCCGCAAAGGGCAGGACGGACCACCATTCAAGATGCACGGCGACTTCCTCACAGGATCGGGGCTGTTCGCGTCACCATACCTTCCCGGGCATCAGTTTCCCCGGCGAGGGCCTGTGGTCTCTCGTGCTGAGACCGACTTTCCGCTCCCCGATGCCGCAGAGACGGGAGGCTGAGCTCAGATCCAGCCGGCCAGCACGTTTTCTGGGCCCTGCTCAGCCAGGTGGCGATGGCGCGTCGGAGTCGTTGCCCCAGGGACGTAGTGGAAAGGTGCCGCCCCTGGCAGTGGTGAAGGTCTCGCGGTTGAGCTGGTTGATCTCCTCAAGAGTCTCCAGGCAGTCGGAGACGAAGCCGGGGCAGATGACATCGAGGCGGGGACAGCCGGCGCGGCCCCGAGCTCGCCGACCGCATCGATAGTGGCCGGTCCGATCCAGGCGGCGGGTCCCGAAGACGGACTGAAAGGTGAGCTGGGCGAGCCCGTCGGGCAGGTCGAGCCGCTGCGAGGGAGCTGGGACAGTGCGCCTGCACTCGGCATCGGTAGGGGTCCCCGGCGTCGTGCATGGCCTGGGGATGGAGGAAGGACAGCAGCAGGCGCTCGCCGGCTGCCGGGTCAGGGCGACCGTGACCCGCCAGTGCTGCTCCAGGGCGGTGGCGAGGGCTTTCGATGTAGGCAGGGGCGGTCTCGAAGGACCCGGACGGTGCGCAGCTCGGGCTGGTTGCGGGAGGCCAGGATGAAGCGGGCGGCCTCGTCGACGACGGTGCCGGCCGAGGAGGCGGCGTACTGCGGGTAGAGCGGGAGGAGGGCGATCCGGCGGCAGCCGGCCTCCGCGAGCTCGCCATGACACGCCGCAGGGCCGGCTGCCCGTAGCGGCATGGCGATGCGGACCTGGACCGACTCGCCGAGCTCGTCGCTGGAGCAGCTCGCCCTGGCGCTCGCTGTAGTGCATGAGCGGTGAGCCGGAGCGGCTGGTCTCTCACCCGGGCGCCAGACGGTGGCGTACTCGCCGCCGATGCCCGAGGGCGCACCCGCAGGATGATGCCTTCCAGGACGAGAGCGACCACAGGAGGGGTGCATCTCGACGACGCGGCGGTCGGAGAGGAACTCCCTGCAGGAAGGAGCGGACGGCTCTGGGACGTGGTTCGCCGACGGCGTGCCGAGGTTTGGCCAGATGAGGGCGGGCGCTCTTCCGCGTCACGCGGGTCGGGAGCGGCAGGGCTCGAGAGGCACGAAAGTCCCTGCGACGGGCAGGGATGGCGATCTGGAGATGACGGCGTTGATCGGCGTCGGCCTCACTCTAGCCGAGCGGGATGCGCCTCCGGATCATAATCAGTCTGCGCCCGCCGTCCAGAGCATGCGGGGCGCGAGACGAAGAGGTGGCAACAGGAGACGGACTGGTCAGCGAACGACGCCGCACCCTGGATGCGCACGTAGGAGTAGGCGGAGGCAGCGCCACCAGCGGGACCGCGTCACAAGCCAGCCGATCATGCGTGATCGCACCGAGGATGTAGAGGCCGACACCGGTCAGAGCGAAGGGAAGAGCTCTCCGACGTGGCTGGACAGAGTTGCCAGGAGCGCCTTCATTCCCTCGATGCCATCCACACCCTTGTCCACGGTGAAGTAGACGGCGTAGTAGAGGAGGAAGGCGACGATGAATCCCGGAATGATGCACAGGATCATAGGCCCACTCACCGTAGCAGACGTGCTTGAGAAGTATCGCTAAAATACCCTAGCCCCCTGAAAGTTCGGGAAGGAGAAGAGGTCACCCACCCAAACGGCCGACCCAGACGCCACCTGAGCGATATGTTGGCGACACGATGGCCGAGAACAGGCAACAACAGGAGCTGACATACCCTGCAAAGGGATTCGCGTACTGAAATCCATACTCTCTGGTCACTCGACGCGTGAGGCACGAATCCAGATCTTGAGAGAATAGTCCACAGCACCGATCCCAACAGCGAGAATGAGCGCGTTGTCCTTGAACTTGGACCACGCCCAGGACAGGCCATCACCACACTCATCGGCACGCCGCCCATCGCACCTCCTGCAGGGTAGTAGGCACCCTGGCCCCGGCGCCCATGCCGGGCTGACCATAACCCGGGGGCCGCGTAGCGCCCTGCGTAGCCCGGAATACTCCTGGCCTGAGCCCGTAACCGGGCTGCTGACCCGACATCAGGCTGAGATCTGCAGCCCGGTGCGGACTGCAGCCCGGAGCGCCGCCAGCCTGGGATCATAACCGGGCTGCCCCTGTAGCCGGGGCACCCGCACCCCGAGGGATGCCACCGTGCTGGGATCCGTCGTCTGGGTAACCTGGATACTGTGGAGTAGTCATCCAGCCAGGATTTCATTAACCCCTGAAACTCTCCCTGAGGCGCTCCGAGCGAGGTCGGTCTTGATCGACCCGAGCCGGTCGACGACCACGATGGCCTCATTCCCGCCCAGGCCGCAGCCCGCCACTTCGGCCTTCCCACCCCACGACGCTCGGCATCATTCCCTGCCGCGGCGATGCAGGCCGATGAGCGCCTCCCGCACTGCGTACGCAGCTGGGACTCACTGAGCGGCGAAATCATGACCCTCTCAATCTCCACCGTCACCCTCGACGCCTCCTTGAGGAGGCTCCGCCCCTTGGGGGTGAGCTGCAGAGGCAGCGCACGACCGGAAGACGCCTGCGGCAGCGTTGAGCCAGACCACGGTCCACCAGGGTGCGCAGAAGCGTGCTCATGGTCCGGCGGGTCACGAAGGCCTCCTGGCGAGGTCGGAGGTCGAGGCACCCGGGTGCACGACCGAGCAGCTCGAGGCAGAGGTATTGCGGAGCACTCAGTCCCAGGGGGCGGAGTGCCTCATCCATGCGAGTTCGAAGCGCGGCCTGAACGTGCTTGAGCTGATAGCCGAGGAGGTTCCTGGGGTCGTCTTGACTCATGACAGTATTCTGACATACTCTCGACATGTCAGAAACCTGACATATGTTGTCTGAGAGGAGACCACCATGACTCGTCACTGCCCTGACTTCATCGCACCCTGCAGGTGAAGCGACCTCGAGCGTTCCGCGGAGTTCTACGAGAACGCCCTGGGACTGCGACGCGCCCCGGCCTCACCTCCTGGCGCCGTCCTCTTTCACCACAGCGCCGATCCCCCTTCGCGGTTCGAGAGCCCCTCCCGGTGTAGACCTCTCCGAAACCCCTCGTCCCGGTCTCGGGCATGGCACTCTGGCTGCACTAGCGACGCGGTTCAGAGCCTGCAATCACGCTCAAGGCCTCAGGAGACCATCGATCCTGACCGATCCCAGCTCCCAGCCCCTTCGGTCGCACCTTCACGTCGCCGACCCGACGGCTATGCCATCACCGTTCACGAGAAGGAGTCGTGAGCCGAGCCGATCACGCCGGCGAGTGGGCGGTTGAGCCCTCAGCAGCCGAGCCGGCCACTCACCGGCGTACAGGCTGGAGCCCGACACGACGAGAAGGAAGGGCAGCACATTGAGATACTGGCTTGGCGTTGCTTCCAAGCGACCATGTGGCTCTGGGCGTGGCTGGCGGGTTCTGCCAACTGTGCCACGGCAAGAAGGCACCGCTTCAACGTATGCGGAGAGGCGACCACATCCTTACTACTCACCGAAGCAGGAGTTCAGGTCACGCCGGCCCTACCAGGCGATCACTGCCTGCGGAGTGGTCACTGAGGACGTGGTCTACCAGTACGAGATGTTTCCCGGTTTCGTTCCGTACCGACGCGACATCGAGTGGCAGGAGCCGGTACGAGAGGTGCCGCTCGATGTCCCTGCGCACCTTACCGGGCTGGAGCGAAGTAGCACCAAAGCCTGCGCTTCGGCCACGTGGAGCTCCGCCATCCGAGCCTGTTCCAGGCAATTCAGGAGTACATGCTGTCGGACGGCGAGTAGCACAGGATGGCGTCAACGACTTGCGGATAGAAGTCGACGCTCTACAGGCTCACTGGGTGAGGGCGCGGGTGACGGTGTCGGCCATGAGGCGGCCTCGCAGAGTGAGGACTGCCCGGTCCCTCAGGGCCGCACCGGCGTCAAGCAGTCCCATCGGCCACGAGACCGGCCACGACGGGCACCAGGTGAGGAGGAGTGGCTCTGACAGCATCAGGCCGGTTTAGTGACGGACCGCCCGGCCGACCCCCGAGACCGGCCAGCTCGAGGCCCTCACTCAGACGGATGCCCAGCATGATCCGCTCCAGCTCGCGGGAGTCGGCGTCGATGATCTCATGCCCGGCCACGGGCAGATGGCCGGTGGCGATCTGCCCCCGCCCAGGCGACCGGGTGCTTGGTGTTCCACAGGCGCACGTCCCCCAGGTGGGAGTGGGCACCGGGCCCGGCACCCCACCAGTCCCAGTCGAGCCAGTAGGCCTGGCTGTGGCGGCACTCGGCGCCCGGGGCGCGCCCAGTTGAGATCCTCACCACCCTGTAGCCGGCTTGGCGCAGGGCGGCGTCGGCCATCTCGTACTTGGTGGCCTCGTCGTCATCCTCGGGCATCGGCAGCTCTCCGCGGCTGACCTGTCCCCACATCCTGGTGCCCTCCTCGATGACCAGGGCGTAAGCGCTCACGTGGTCCGGACCGATCCGGGTCACCGCGTCCAGGGAGCGCTGCCAGTCCTCCAGGGACTCCCCCGGCGCCCCTGTAGATGAGGTCCAGGAGGTGCTCAGACCCGCCCGCCGTGCCCACTCCACCACGCGGGCACCCTGCGGGCTCGTGGGTGCGCTCCAGAACCTTCAGCACGTGGGGCACCGCCGACTGCATGCCGAAGGAGACCCGGGTGAAAGCCGCCTTCGGCCAGGGCCACCAGGTCCGCCTCGTCCACGGAGTCCGGGCTGGCCTCGGTGGTCACCTCCGCGTTGGCGGCAAGGCCCGAAGCACTCGCGCACCAGGTCCAGCATGCTCACCAGGTCGGAGGCGGGCAGCATGGTGGGGTTCCTCCACCCACGAAGACGGTCCGCTGAACGCACCGGCAGGCCCACGCCGTCCATGGCGCGGCGGGCGGCACGCAGCTCGCCGGCGAGAGTTCCCTACGAAGTCCTCGGCTGAGGCCCCCTGCCCCATGGTCAGGTTCGTGTAGGTGCTGAAGTCGCAGTAGCCGCAACGCACCCGGCAGTAGGGCACGTGCAGGTACACCGAGAACGGGCGATCGCCCCTGCCTGGAGCAGGAACGCGGCCGCCTGTGGCGGCAGCTCACCCATTCCCGGCAGGGGTCACCCACCGGCTGGGCCGGGCTCACTCGGCACCGCCTTGAGCCCTCGGCCCGCTCTGTCGTCGCCCTCCAGGACGCCGGCGGGAATGGCCGGCTCGGCCTGCCGGAGCTCGCCCGCGCGGGCCGCGATCTGGGCGCACACGGTCGCGAGCACCAGCACCCCCACCACCATGGCGAAAGGCCACCCATCCGCCGCTGTGCTCATGGACCCAGCCCATCACCACCGGGCCGACGGCGGCCAGGCAGTAGCCGGTCGTCTGAATGACCGCGGTGGTCCGGCGGTTCTCATCGACCGACTCCGACCGGCGGATGACCAGGGTGAACAGGGCGGCGAAGAAGGCGCCGTCGCGATGCCCGGAGAACATGCAGGGAACCAGCCAGTAGCCGGGGGCCACCGTCAGGCAGATCGGCAGCATCAGCCAGCAGGCGCAGATGACGCCGAGGACCCTGCTGGCCGGCCACCCCAGCGTCTCGAACATCACCGGGACCAGCAGGGGCCCCACGATTCCCAGCAGGGAGAAGACGGAGGCGGCGACACCGGCGCCGGACTCGCTCATGGCGAGCTCGTCGACCAGGGCCGTGGGCAGCCAGCCCCGAGATCGCGTAGTAGGAAAGGTCTGGGCGGCGAAGGCCACGGCCATCACCCAGGTCAGCGGGGCGTTTCCAGACGGCGGCGCCGGTCGACGACGACGGACGGGCCAGGGAGCGCCCGTCACCCAGGAGGTCATCCCCGATCGCTCCCGCAGGCTCTGCCTGGGCGTCTGGCTGCCGGGCGGGAAGACCCACAGCCACAGGACGCCGGGCCAGCAGCACCGGGATCGCGGTCCAGGCAGCGGCCGAGCCCCGCCAGCCGATGACGAGGGGCTAGCGGCACGGCCAGGCGGTGGCCGCGGTGACGATGACGTTGCAGGTGGAAGAGTACAGGCCTGTCGCGAGCGACGTGCGGTGCCAGAAGTCGCGGCCGATGACCATGGGCGCCACCAGGTTGCCCACCGTCAGCCCCGCCCCGATGATGACGGTTCCGGGCGAAGGCAGCCCAGGTGGTGCCGGCCGAGCGCAGCAGTGCCCCGGCCAGAGCCATTCTCAGGGTGAGCAGGCCTGCGGTGTTGATGCCGACACGGCGAACCACCATCGAGGCCAGCGGGGTGAGCAGCCCGAAGCACAGGATCGGCACGGAGGTCAGTGCGCCGCGGGCCACCTCCCCCATGCCCAGGTCCCGCCCCAGGCGCGTCAGCAGGGGCGGGATGACGCCCACCGGTGCCTGCAGGACTGCGCAGAACCCGAGGAAGCCGGCGACGATGACCATGAGCCAGGCGCGGCGGGGCAGCCTGGAGTCTCAGTCACGGCCGGTCCGCCGGGTGCAGCAAGCCGTCACAGCGCCCCTCACGCAGCCGCCAGGGCTGGGACCCAGATGGTCCCAGGCCCTGCCCTCCCGGCCTCGAGACTGATCCAGCATGGAGGCGCCCCTGCTCTGGGATCCAGGCCACCCTCGGTGCGCACATGCGGTCAGGTCCCGGATCGTGCGCCCGGCGTCCAGGCCCCGCTGCTCGAAGCGGGTCGTCGACCCGCCCCTCGTAACGGGGCGACCAGCCACCGCGCACCCCGCCGGGGATCCTGGGTCCAGGCCGTTGCCCGAGGCTGTCCCGTCCTCGGCGGTCTCGGCCCCCAGGTCAGGACGGGCGCCGGCGTCGTCGTGCCGGAAGTAGGGCAGGGTCGCATCCCGGCCGCAGCCCGGCGGGCAGGGCCGCCACATCCTCGATGACGTCACGCATCTGCCAGGCGTAGTCCGCCCAGTCGGTAGCCAGGCGCCACACGCCGCCGGACGCAGCACCCGCGCCACCGAGTCGGCGAAGGCGGTGGTCACCAGGCGGCGCTTGCGGTGCCGGGGCTTGCGCCAGGGGTCGGGGAAGAACACCCACACCCGCTGGCGCAGGACACCGGCAGGGCGGTGGCCAGCAGCTGGGAGGCGTCAGCGGGAACGACACGCACGTTGTGCAGGCCCTGGCGGTGGATCGAGGTCACCAGCCGGGCGATCGCGGTCTCCCCAGACCTCCACCGCCAGGTAGTCCGCGCCCGGGTGGGCGGCGGCGTGAGCCAGCAGCACCTCACCACCGCCCGAGCCGACCTCGACGATCAGCGGCCCGCACCTGACCCACGTGCCCGAAGAGCCCGTCCGGCTCCAGGCGAGCTCGGGGACACGAGTGCACGGCGTCGGCACGAGGCACATCGACCACGTAGCGGGGCCCAGCGCGGCCAGGGCCTCGGCCTGGACGGGGCGCAGCCTGCCGCCGGCGCGCGAGAAGCGAGCGCACCCTGGAGTGGATGGCGGGAGCGGGGCGGGTGGTGCTGAGCCATGCGGAGCCTTGCGTCCTTTACTTCTGTCAGGTCTCGAAACCGTCTGCCTGATGCCGTCAGGCGCTGAGCGGCGCCGTCAGCCGACCTGCTCATGGGCGGCGGCGCGCACGTACTTCTTGGTGAAGGGGGCGATGACGCAGTTGCCGAAGATCTCGGAGTTGAGCAGCCCCTGGGCATCGCGCGGATCGTGGTGGGCGAACCAGCGCCGGCAGGTGACCCTGGTGGCCCGGGGAGGAGACCATGCGCACCTCGTCGCCGGTCTGCACCGACCCCTCGTCGAGGACCGCCAGGTAGACGCCCACCCGGTTGCGCGCCGAGAAGACCTCCACCCAGTCCGCACGGCCCACACCACGGGCGAAGGTGGCGCACGGGTTGCGCACACCGGTCACCCTGACCCGCAGTCCTCCGTTGCTCGGGTCGCCGATGGACAGGATCGCGCCGATCTCCACGTCGTCGATATCGCCCTCGATGAGGAGGTTCTCCCCCAGCCGCCCCGGCTCGATACCACCCAGGACCTGCGACCAGTGGCGCTGCTCGGCGGCGCTCATGACGTAGAGGGCCTTGTCACGGCCCCCGTGGTGGGCGCGATCCCCGTGCTTGTCGGAGACGATCCCGGTCCGGACGACTCGACTGGCCCATCGACGGCGCCCCTTGTGGATCGCCGAGACGCCTGCCGGGCCGGCATCGGGCCGCAGCCCTTTGACAGCGCACACCGCGCCGACGGTTCCCACCGGGTCGCCGTCATGGAACGGCGAGGGCTCATCGTTGTGGCGCCCGTCCGCGCCGGCGTGGGGCTCGCCCAGGACCCGCCAGCTCCCGGGTCAGGACCAGGTTGGAGCCGTCGTCGGTCAGGGCAGCATCAACCGTGGTCTGCCTGCTCTCGTCGCTCATGTCCGCAGCCGTCCTTCCATCGTCCGCCGGAACCGTCCTCGTCCTGCTCGGTCCTGTCCCCGTACCCGCTGGCTCCGCTACTTGCCCGGCTTGGCACCGGTGGGTGTGTCCGCACCGAGGGCCGCGATGAAGGCCTCCTGGGGCACCTCGACCCGGCCGATGGCCTCATGCGCTTCTTGCCCTCCTTCTGCTTCTCCAGCAGCCTGCGCTTACGGGTGATGTCACCGCCGCAGCACTTGGCGAGCATGTCCTGCGCAGGGCCCGGATGGTCTCGCGGGCGATGACGCGGGTGCCGATGGCCGCCCTGCACGGGAACCCTCGAACTGCTGGCGCGGGATGAGGTCCTTGAGGCGCTTGGTCATCATGACACCGTAGGAGTAGGCCCGAGTCGCGGTGGACGATGGCGCTGAAGGCGTCCACCTTGTCCCCTGCTGAGCAGGATGTCGACCTTTGACCAGGCTGGCGTCCTGGGAGCCGTCCATCTCGTAGTCCAGGGAGGCGTAGCCGCGGGTGCGTGACTTCAGGGCGTCGAAGAAGTCGAAGACGATCTCCGCCAGCGGCAGCACGTAGTGCATCTCCACGCGGGACTCGAGAGGTAGTCCATGCCCCTGCATGGTGCCGCGACGCGACTGGCACAGCTCCATGACCGTGCCCACGAACTCTGCTGGGGGTCAGGATCGTGGCCCTGCACCACCGGCTCCGGGAGACGGAGGAGACCTTGCCCTCCGGGAACTCGCTGGGGTTGGTCACCGTGTGCAGTGGTGCGGTCCTCCATGGTCACCCTCGTAGACCACGGAGGGGCGGTGGAGATGATGTCCAGGTTGAACTCGCGCTCCAGGCGCTCGCGGATGATCTCCAGGTGCAGCAGGCCCAGGTAGTCGCAGCGGAAGCCGAAGCTCAGCGCCACCGAGGTCTCCGCCTGTAGGTCAGGGCGGCGTCGTTGAGCTTGAGCTTGTCCAGGGCGTCGCGCAGGGCCGGGAAGTCCGAGGCCGTCCACCGGGAACAGGCCGGAGAAGACCATGGCTTGGGGTCCTGGTAGCCCGACAGCGGCTCGTCGGCCGGTGCCGCCGCGAGGTGACCGTGTCACCGACCTTGGACCGGCGCACGTCCTTGACCCGGTGATGAGGTAGCCGATCTCGCTCGGGCCCCCAGGCCGGCCGACGCGCGTGGGCTCGGGGCTGATGACGCCGATCTCCAGGAGGTCGTAGACGGCCTTGTGGAGAGCATCTCGATGCGCTCACGGGCTTGAGGGCGCCGTCGACAACGCGCACGTAGGTGACCACGCCGCGGTAGGTGTCGTAGACGGAGTCGAAGATCATGGCGCGGGCCGGGGCCTCGGGGTGCGCCGTGCGGGCCGGGACCGTCTCGACGATCCGGTCGAGCAGCTCAGGAACGCCCCTGTCCGGTCTTGCGGAGACCTTTGAGGACGTCGTCGACGTCGCAGCCGATGAGTGAGGCGATCTCTCGGCGTGCCCCTCCGGCTCGGCGGCGGGCAGGTCGATCTTGTTGAGGACCGGGATGATGGTCAGGTCGCCCCTCGATGGCCATGTAGAGGGTGGCCAGCGTCTGGCCTGGATGCCCTGGGCGGCGTCGACCGAGAGGACCGCCCCTCGCAGGCGGCCAGCGAGCGGTTGACCTCGTAGGAGAAGTCGACGCCCGGGGTGTCGATCATGTTGAGTGCGTAAGCGCGCGTGACGCCGTCGTCGCCCTCAAGGGCCCAGGGCATGCGCACGGCCTGGGACTTGATGGTGATGCCGCGCTCTGCGCTCGATGTCCATGCGGTCCAGGTACTGGGCGCGCATGTCGCGGGCTGACGACGCCGGTGGCCTGGAGCATGCGGTCGGCCAGGGTGGACTTGCCGTGGTCGATGTGCGCGATGATGCAGAGTTGCGCAGCCGGGCCTGCTCGGTGGCGGCGGGCTGGACGCTGGTCATCTGCTCTGTGTGGGATCGGTGACACGGAGATCGGTTCCTGGCTCTTCCTCATACTCGGCATGGGTCTGACCAGTCTCCCACGCGGCGGCCCACCACCCCAGCCCGCCGGGCCAGCCCGTGGTGTGAGGTGCGGCCGCACTGGTTCCCCACGGCTCCCGCATGGGCGCAGGCGTCGGCGACCCACAACCGGGACGCCAGTTCGAGCTTAGGTTAGCCCTTCCTCGCATGCTGGAACGGATCCGCACCGCCCCATCCCTGGGTCTTCCTGTTCTTCTGGTGTCCGGCCGCGATGCGCTCGCACACCATGTACTGGATCGGCCGAGGGCATCACCGCGGGCACCGCACGCACCCGGTGGGTCTCACTGCTCGAGTCCCCCGATGTACGCCCGCGCTCAGGCGTGGTCGGCCCGCTGGGGTGTGCTGGCCGTGCCGATGTCCTCTCCTGACCGTCGGCCCGCAGAGCGTCATCCAGATCCTCCGCGTGGCGCGTGCGCGCCGCTGCGTTGCTACGCGGCGGCCACGGCCGCGCGGGCGATCGCCCGGGCCACCGTCTACACGACCATCGGCATGGCGATCCTGACGGCCTGATCACCGGCCCGATCGGCCGCATCGTCTCGCCTCCTGACGGTCGCGGTCCTGGTGCGTGATCGTTGTGACTCGTCGCGGTCGGGTCGCTGCACTGCGAGCAGGCGACCAGGGCAGGAGGCGCGGCAAGCAGCGCGTGATCCAGCCAGACCTGTCCGCGGAACCCGCTCGAGACCTCCCCACAGTCGCACGATGGGTCTGTGCCGCCGCTCCATGCCAGACCTCGTCGCAGTCCGGGCCCTGACCAGTCCCCACCCCGGGGCGTCCCCTACCGAAAGCCTCTCCACATGGCTATGACCCCCAGCAGAGAACGCGTCCTGATCATCATTGCCGCCGCCATCGCGGTGGTCTCCGTCATCGCCGTCGGCCTGGTTCGCGCTGGAGTCCTCGGCGGTCGCGGGCGCCACCGCCAGCGGCGTCGGCATCAGCCTCTGAACGCAGCACAGCGCTGCGGAACGCCACCGAGCCCAGCGACCGCTTCATCATCTCCTACGCCGAGAGTCTCGGCGGCCAAGGTCATCGCCTCGCGAAGCGCTCACGGCGAGAACGTCCGACTCCCCGCCCGCCAAGGACAGGCAGGCACCGACCGCCGCAGCTGGAAAGTTCTCGGTCAAGCTGGAGTCCGTTACCGCTCACGCCATGAGCACTGCGCGCCGTCAAGCCTGAGTGACGAGTCTCACCGTGGACCAGGTCAAGGAGTTCATCTCCACGCTCGAGGCCGCCGACGGCATCGAGGCCGTCGAGCCCGACATGCACGTGACCGCCCTGGACAAGACCTCCACCAAGGACAGCAACGTCCCCAACGACCTACTTCTCCGAGCAGTGGGCATGACCCGAGCTCCTACGGCATCAACGCCACCAACGCCTGGTCGCAGTCCACCGGCAAGGCGCTCACGGTCGCCGTCATCGACACCGGCATCCCGACCGACCACCCGGACCTGGAGGCCGCCCTGCCCGGCTACGACTTCATCGCCGACGCCGAGAGCGCCCGCGACAATGACGGCTACGACTGCGGATCCATCCGACGAGGGCGACTGGGCCGAGCCGTGAGGTCTGCGCTCCAGAAGCGGAGCCAGCAAGGGCCGGAGCTCGAGCTGGCACGGCACTCATGTAGCCGGGACCATCGCCGCGCACACGAACAACAATGGTGGCGTAGCAGGTGTCGCCCCGGACGCCAGGATCGTGCCCGTCCGCGTCCTGGGCCGCTGTGATGCACCAGCGCCGACACCATCGATGCCATCACCTGGGCCTCGGGCGGCGAGGTCAACGGCGTGCCGGTCAACAAGAACCCCGCCCGGATCATCAACATGAGCATGGGCGGCCCCTGGCACCCGCCCCCCCCGCTTCTACCACAGAAGCATCAATGCCGCCGTCGCACGCGGCGCAGTCATCGTCGCCGCAGCCGGCAACGAGGATCAGGACGCCAGTACGCCGCCCCTGCGAGCTGCGAGAACGTCGTCACCGTCGGCGCCACCACGAACACCGGGTCCGCGTCGCTTCTCGAACTACGGCTGCACAGCGTCGACATCTCCGCCCCCGGCGGCGACATGGATGTCGAGACCGGCATCCCGTCCTCGACCGACGAGTCGCACGACAGCTCTCAGGACCGCCACCCACGCCGGCATGGTGGGCACCAGCCAGGCAGCACCGCACGTGGCCGGCATCATCGCGCTGATGCTGGCCGCCAACCCCTGACCTGAAGACCGCGGAGATCGTCACCATCCTGCAGGACACGGCCAGCCCCGATGCAATGGCCGGCATGCGGGCCCGCGACCTGCGGCGCCGGCATCGTCAATCGCAGCCTCCGCCGTGTCCCAGGTATCCGGCAAGGGCGCCCAAGCCCAGTGCCACCGCCGGTGAGAGATCCTTGCCCGCCTGCGGCAGCCGACGCGGCTGAGCGTCCGAGCCGATCCGCTGCCTGCGCAGCATACCGGGCGATCGATGGACCCAGCGTCTCCGTCCTCTTTGCCGGACGATTTGGTCGCTTCATGACATCGTTCTACCTCGGTGCCATGACAGCGTTCCGCGACTGCCAGTGGTGGTGGCTCCCCTGAGGCGAGCCGCCACCATCCTGACGCGCTAGGACGTATCGGTTTCGCTCACCGCGGGCCCGCCCGACGCATGAGTGAAAGGCCCGCCTGACCCACGATCCTCAGGAAAGAGGCCCCATGCCTCCCACCGTGCCAGACACTGCACCCCCGAGTGCCGCACCGTCCGCGGCCTCACCCACCGTGCTGCACGCGCCCGGTGCGCTACCACGCCGACGGCGGCTGCGCTGCTGGAGCAGCCTGACCCGTGCCGGTCTGCTGCGCCCGCCGGATGCTGCGTCGACGTCGCGAGGGCCGGCCCGTATCGCCCTGGTGGACTGCGGTCCTGCTGGAGAGCGCCGACATCACGACGAAGGGCCCTCGCGCGCACCACGGTCGCCGTCCTGGAGGCGCTGCCGGCTGACCTGCTGGGGCGGAACCGTCACCGCCGAGGCGCTGCGCCGTCGCGTCGAGGGTCCCGGAGCCGACGGCCTGGGCTGGGCTCTGGCGCTGCCTGGAGGAGCGCCCGAGCGAGCATCCGCCGACCGCTCCCCGGCCGGCTGACTCGCCCCTGCCCACCAGCGCCGACGACGACGCGACTGATCGAGGAGCGCGAGCGCCTGACGGCCCCTGTCCACGATCGAGCTGCTACGGGTACTGGCCCAGGCAGAGGTCGCCCACCCCCACCTGCCGCTGAGGGCGGGGCCTTCGCCTCGACTACCTGTCCACCTTCGAGTCCCCGCCCGAGGTGGCCCAGGGCGCCAACACCCGCCCCGGACCACCCTTCTACGACGCGCGCATCATCCTGCGTCGTCGACCACTCCCACGCAGGAGGCGACCCTGGTGCCTCGGTCGACGCCGCCGGAGCTGAGCGGCGCCTGGACGCGCTGGCCGCCGCCATCGACAGCTATCGCAGCCGACGCGGTCGAGCGACGTCCGGCTCCGCCCCGACGCTGCCGCGGTACTCCGCGGTCCTGCACGCCGTGCCCACCACCTCCGACGCCGACTTCGAGGCGGTTGTGGAGGACGATGCGCGGCTGCCATCGCCGACGGCGACGTGCTCACCAGGTGGTGCCCTTCGCGTCTTCACCATCGACTCGCCCGGACGCGCTGGCCGCCCACCACGTGCTGCGTCACGCCAACCCCAGTCCCCACATGTTCCCACCTGGCCGCCCCGGACTTGATGCTCTTCGGCGCGTCCCCGAGTCGGCGCTGCTGTACCGGTGCAGCGCGGCAGGGTCGCCATCCGCCCCGATCGCCGGGACCCGGCCGCGCGGCTGCACCCCGACGGCCGGTGGACCACGAGCGCGACACCCTGTCTGAGCCTGAGCCGCGCACCGACGCTGCGATGGTCGCCGAGCACGTCATGCCTCGTGACCCGGCCCGCAACGACGTCGCCCGGGTCAGCCGCCCGGGCACCCGCAGTGTCCAGGACCTCCTGCGCGTGGACCGCCACAGCCGGGTGATGCACCTGGTCTCAGAGGTCCTCCGGCGAGCTGGCCGAGGACCTGGACGCCTTGGACGCCTTCCGCGCCTCCAGATGACGATGGGCACCCCTCACCGGTGCCCCCTAAAGCTGCGGGCCGCCGAGCTCATCCGCCAGGCCGAGGGCGTGCGCCGCGGCTCCTACGGCGGCTCGGTGGGATACATCCGCGGCGACGGCGAGCTGACACCCGCATCGTCATCCGCTCCCGGCTTCGGTCCGACGGCACCGCCCTGGTCCAGGCCGGAGCCGAGGTCGTGGCGGCTCTCCTCCCCGGCCGCCGAGGCCGCTGAGACCGTCCACAAGGCCCGGGCAGTCCTGGAGGCGGTCGCCGCTGCGCACAGGGTGCCGCGCCGTCATCGACCACGACCGGCAAGGAGGCCTGAGCCATGACCATCAGCAACCCTCAGCACCACGGACCGAACGTGGGCAAGCATCCTGAGGACGCCACTCGCAGCCGCCCAGGCCCCGGGCTCGAGTGGTTCTGCTCGATAACCGCGACTCCTTCTGTCTACAACCTCGTGGACCAGTTCGCCACGCTCGGGCCCCAGATCCAGGTCTACCGCAACAACGTGCCGGCCTCCCGGAGTGCTCACCGCCCTCGGAGCCCACTGCGGCCGAGAGGGAGGCCGGAGGCGCCCGGTCCTGTGCCCGTCCCCCGGCCCGGGCTACCCGGCGACGTCGGGCTGCCTCATGGAGCCTCACCACCACCGCTCTGGAGCAGGCCGTCTCCCACGCTGGCATCTGCCTGGGGTTCCAGGCCCCGTCGAGGCCTGCGGCGGGCGGGTCACCCCGGTCGGCTCCGGTCCACGGCCGCCCGACCGCGTCGAGGTCACTGGAGGCGGGCCGCGCGGACGACGGGCCTTCGCGGTGCTCGACGGCGGACCGCTGGACGTGGCCCGCTATCACTCCCTGGGCACACGCACGCTGCCCGAGGCGCTTGTCAGCCTGGCCCGTACCGCACAGGTGGACGACGGCGGAAGCGGCGGCATCGTGATGGCGGCCCGGCACCGGTCGCTTCCGGCGATCGGGCTGCAGTTCCACCCCCGGAGTCGATCCTCACCCCGCAGGGACCGGCGCTGCTCAGGCCATCACCGCGGGCCTGGCCCGGACCGCCCTGAGCCACGCCACCGCCCCGTCATTCCCGCAGATCCCGGCGTCTGCGCCACCGCTCGGGCAGAATCGTCCCCGGGGCACCCCAAGCCTCAACCACCCGCGAAGGAGCCACAGACCGATGAGTGAGACCAACAGCGCGGCCCCAGCCGCCACGGACGGCACGCATGTTGCCACGGCGCAGGAGGCCCACGAGCCTGGCTGCGCGAAGTCGTTCAGGCCGGCGGCTCACCCGCGCGAGCAGGCTCCACGGTCTTCGCCGCCCCTGCGCTGGGGACCCGTCCGAGGCGGAGACGGCGGCACTGCTGGCGGCGCTGCACGCCCGCGGCGAGGAGCCCCAGGAGGTCGCCGGAGCCGCGAGCGCCTTCCGCCAGGTCGCCAGGCCTTCCCATCGGTGACCTTCCCGCTGGTGGACGTCGTCGGCACCGGGGCGACGGCGTGGGCACGATCAACATCTCCACGGGGGCGGGTCCCAGGTTGCCTCGATGGGGATCGCGGTCCAAGCACGGCAACCGGGCCGTCCTCCAAGACGGGGGCGGCTGACGTCATCGCCGAGCTGGGACTGCCCCTGGACGTGGACCCGGCCACGGCGGTCGAGAGCTGCTGGCGCGCGACCACTTCACCCTTCCTGTTCGCCCAGGCCTACCACCCGGCCATGCGGTACGTGGGCCTGTGCGCCGGGCGCTGGCGACCCCCACGATCTTCAACGTCCTGGGGCTGCTGAGAACCCGGCCCACCTGACCTTCCAGCCCGCGGCGTGTGGGACCCGAACATGCTGGGACATGATCGCCGAGGCGATGCGTGCAGCTGGGCGCGCAAGCGGGCACTGGTCGTGCACGGCCTCGGGCCTGACGAGATCGCCGTCCACGGGCCGACCTCGTGCGCGAGGCGACCCCGCGGAGTCAGGGCCCGCGAGGTCACGCCCGAGGATCTGGGGTGCCCACCTACGAGCCTGGCCGGACCTGCTGGGCGGGAGCCGCCGACAACGCCCGCCTGCTGCGCGAGGCCGTCTCGGGCGAGGCAGACCGGCGCACTCGCGACGCCATCGCCGTCAACGCCGGGGCCCTGCTGTATCTCGGGCTCGGTCCGGCCGACAACCTGGCTGACGGGACCGCCATGCGCGCTGGAGTGATCTGCTCCCGGTGGCGTGGCCCGTCACCTGGAGTCCATGACCAAGCAACGATCCGGGCCAGTGACCCGGCTAGTGATCCAGCCGCCGAGCGGGCCTGAGGAGAGACTCGTGACGACCCCCGACACCGCCCCCACCGCTGACCTGTGGATCCCGGTTCCCCGGCCGAGGGCCCCGGCGAGCGCGCGCACCGCGAGCCGGTGGAGGCCTGCCTCATCGCCACGGGCACCGTCCTGACCCGATCGTCCAGGCGCGCCGTGAGCGCATCGAGGAGCGCGCACCCGCTTCGGGCACCTGGCAGCCCGAGGAGCTGCCGCGCTCGCAGCGCCTTCGCGCGGCAGCCCCGCACCCGCAGCGGCCGGAGCCGCAGCCCGCAGCCGGCCCCTCACTGGAGTGCAAGGCGGCTCGCCTCGCGCGGACCATCCGCTCCGACTACGACCCGCCACGCTGCCGCGCAGTACGCGCCCTTGACGTCGGCCGCGGTCTCGGTGCTCACCGAGCCCGACCGCTTCAATGGTTCTTCTCGACGACCCGCGGCCGTGCGCGAGGTCGTGGACGTCCCCTGTCCTGTGCAAGGACTTCATCGTCGATGAGGTCCAGGTGCTGGCGGCCCGTAGCCTGGGAGCGGACGCGGTTCTGCTCATGCTCCTCTGGTGGTGCCCGACGACGTCTACCGCGAGCTGGCCGAGCTGGCCCACAGCCTGGGAATGGAGGTGGAGCTCGCCGGAGGTCCTGACCCCGAGGAGATGCATTCGGCAGTCGGCGCTGGGGCCGAGGTCATCGGTATCAACAACCGCGACCCGCGCACGCTGGCCACGGATCTGGCTCGCACTGAGGAGCTGGCCCCGCTGGCTCCGGCCGCGGTCCTCATCGGCGAGTCGGGGGTCAGCACGTCCGACGACGTACGGCGCCTGTCCGGACTGGTGGACGCCTCCTGGTGGGCCTGTCCCCGTCCGGGTGCCCCGACCCGGGGCGAGTCCGCCAGGACCTGGCCACCGCGGTGCCACTGCCTCAGCCGGACGGGAGGGAGCATCGTCGTCGGGCCGGGAGCGGACGAGGGCGGCAGGAGAGGGACACCACCCGCGCCTGCCCGCCTCTTCGGACCCTACGGTGGACAGTCTCGTGCCCGAGCCGCTCATCCCGGCCCTGACCAGCTCGAGGACGCCTTCATCGACGCCCAGGCGATCTCGCCCTCGCCGCCGAACTGGACACGCCTGGCATGACCCGTTACCTGGGCCGCCCCACAACCGTCACCGAGCTGCGCAACCTGCCGCTGGAGGGCAACGCCCGCATCCTGCCCAAGCGCGAGGACCTGGTCCACGGCGGCGCTCACAAGGGCAACCAGGTCCTGGGCCAGGCCCTGCTGGCTGCTGGATGGGCAAGCAGCGCATCATCGCCGAGACCGGTGCGGGCCAGCACGGGACGGCCACCGCCATGGTCTGCGCCCTGCTGCGACCGGACTGCACCATCTCACATGGGGCCACCGACGCTCGCGCCAGGCCTCCAACGTGGAGCGCATGGAGCATGCGGCGCCACGTGGTGCTGGTGACAGCGGCGCGGCACGCTCAAGGACGCCGTCAACGAGAGCTGCGCGACTGACCGCCTCTCGCCGACACCCACTACCTTCTGGGCACGGCCGCCGGCCCCCACCCCTTTTCCCCCACGATCGTGCGCGCGAGTACCACCGGTCATCTCCCGTGAGGCCCGCGCCCAGGTCCTGGGGCTGACAGGGCGTCTGCCGGACTCGGTCATCGCCTGCGTGGGTGCTCCAACGCGATCGGCATGTTCGCGAGTCTCATCGATGACGCTGGCGTCGAGCTCATCTGGCGTCGAGCCCGCCGGTGAGGGACTCGAACACGTCCCGCCACGGCGCCCCATCAACAAGGGACTGGTGGGTATCTCCACGGGCGCGCCAGCTACCTCATGCGCACCTCCGAGGGACAGGTCGAGGAGTCCTTCCCGTCTCGGCGGGTCTGACTCACCCGGGCGTGGGGCCCGAGCACGCCTGGCTGTCGGACACCGGCAGGGCCCGCTACGTCGGCATCGGCGATGACGATGCGATCGAGGCCTCCCGGCTGCTTTCGCGCCACGAGGGATCATCCCGGCCGTGGAGTCGTCCACGCCCTGGCAAGCCAGGCCCCTGGCCATGGCCCGGGAGGTGCCCGATGGCGAGGAGCCCCCGATCCTGCTGGTGTGCCTGTCGGGTCGCGGGGACAAGGACCTTGATCAGGTGCGGGCGCGACTGGGAGGGCTCGTTCCTCCACCGACGGTGCCGTCGCCCGGGCCGCACGCATGGTGGAGCGGATGGGCGCGCACTGAGTACGCCGGCCTGAACGCAGGCACGAGCACCGGCCCGGACGAGGAGTTCTGACATGAGCCGCTACCCTCTGCGATGTTCGCCGCCTCCTAAGGAGCGCGGGTGAGGGCGCTCGTCCCCTCTCGCCATGGTCGGCGACCCCGACCCGGCCACCAGCGAGGCCGTCATCGAGGCTCTCATCGCCGGCGCCGACGCCCTGAATTGGGTGCCCCTTTCACCGACCCGGTCGCTGACGGGCCCACGATCCAGAAGGCGCACGTGAGGGCCCCTGGCCGCCGGGGCCGGCTTCCGCGACTGCCTGGAGGTGGTCACGCGGGTGCGCCGGCGCCACCCGCAGACGCCCATCGGCATGCTCATCTACGGCAACGTCCCCTTCGCGATGGGCCTGGAGCGCTTCTACACCGAGTGCGCTCAGGCCGGCATCGACTCAGTGCCGCTGCCCGACGTACCGATCCGCGAGTCGGCGCCTTCAGCCGCGCCGCCGAGGAGGCCGGCATCGACGCCGTTCATATCGCCCCGCCGTCGGCCGCCACCGAGACCCTGGACGCGGTCGCGGCCGCTCCCACGCGGCTGCGTCCCACGCCGTCTCCCGGTGGGCGTGACCGGCACTGAGAGCCCTGTCCACGGTGGGGCCTCGCCGAGTCGGTGGAGCGTCTGCGAGCCGACGCCGCGCCCCGTCATGCTGGGCTTCGGCGATCTCCACGCCCGAGCAGGTCTCCGAGGCCATCGCCGCGGGCGCCGACGGCGCGATCAGCGGCTCGAGCCACGGTCAAGATCGCTGAGCGCCACGCCCCGAGATCGTGGCCACCGCCCCGCCAGGCAGCGACGGACCGGGTCACGAGGAGCGGCGCCACTACGCGCTCGGGGCGCTGCGCAGCGATCTCGTCGCCCCTACCGCCACCATGAAGGAGGCCACGCGTCAGCACTGACGGCCGACATCAGCAGGCCGTCCCGGGATAGCGAGAGGTCGGTGACACGGAGCACCATGTGTCACCGACCCTCGTCGTCGGTAGTCCTGCCTGCCTGGGGATAGAACCCACGGGGAACAATCTTCGATATTGACTGTTCGGACCATATGCTGGTCGGACAGTCCATATCCACCCGGTACCCACCCGCCACCCCTAGAGAAAGCGCAGACCGATGCGCTACTACGCACCCATTCCACGCGCTCATGGCAACGCCTTGCCGGTCATCGCAGCCCTGCCCCTCACTCGTCGCCGGCCTGCTCGCCCTCACCAGCGCAGGCCGCCCCCGCCTCCGAGAGCATCATCGCCTCCGGGATCTACAACTCGAGCGGCGCCGGGATGCCAGGGCTCGGGCACCAGCGCCGACTGCCTGCAGCTGGGGCCTGCGAGTCGCCGTCCACCATCACACCGAAGAAGGACCTCACCGTGACCATCGAGGCCGACTCTGCCCCCGGCCGGTGGGCGTGGAACTGCCTCGCGAGCGACCGGATCGCCGGGCACGGCAGCGTTCTACGACCCCGAGCAACAAACTCCGAGCGAGTCCAGCCTCAAGTCCTCCGCAAAGCTTTCATTACGGCGTATACGGAGACAGCGCCGGACAGGTCGAGGCCGTCACGTGCACCCCGGAGCATCTGAGCATCACCTACAAGATCGATCACCTGCGTCGCTCCGGAGGCTCATACCGACCTGAGCTTTTGAAACGACGACGACGACCCCAGGGTCGCGAAGCGTACACCTACCCTTCTCGCCGACCGTCACGACCTCCGCAGACAACACCTCAGAAGATCACAGCAACTGTGAAGAAGCCTGCTGGAGAACGCAGTGCCCTCGTTAGAGCCATCGGAAACGGAATGACAGAGGTCGGGCGCTTCTAAGATCTGCGCGCCCGACCTCCGTCGTTATGGGCGCCCCACTCTCATCCAGCTCCCAGACGAACCGCTTGAGGGGAACAACACATCCAATATCGACCAACTCATCTATATGTTGATGAGACAACCCACCTCACCCGATAACCTCGGAGAAAGGCACGTGCTCGTGAGTATTTTACGTTCCGTCCCTCACGGCCATGGCGGCGCCTGCTCGGCGTCGCCATGGCCCTTCCACCCTGGTCGCTGGCCTCATCACCTCTCCCGGCTCAGGCGGAGCCGGCGCCTCAGGCCCGACGGACAGCGGAATCACCGTGAAACGGAAGCGATGACCCCGGCGGTTCGGGCTGCACGGCAGGAGAACTCCGCCGAGTGCCCCAGCTGGGGCCTGCGAGTCCTGTCCACCATCGCGCCTCAAGCAGGAGCTCACCGTCACCAGTCGAGGTTGATTCCGTGCCGGGCCAGTGGACCTGACCTGCCCCTCGACGAGCGCCAGTGTCGCCGGCACGGCGGCGTTCTTCAACCACTCCGCCAACGGAGAGCTTTCAAATCAGCTGGCCTCCGACCTTGGAGTAGCCGACCAGCTCGTTTACGACAAGCACGGCTTGAGCGCTGGATTTCCCACCAACGTGGACCGCACACCCGAGCACCCTCAGCCTGACCCTACAAGATCGATCTCACTGGTCCGGGAAGAGGGCTCCTACCTCGACCCGAGCATCGACGACAGTCGCGGCCCCCGGTGTGGACGCGCGTCTCCTACACCTTCAGCCCGAAGATCACGACCTCGGTTGATGGCACGCCGCAGACCCCCACCGCCACGGCGCAGAAGCTCGCCGCCAGTACCCCTCACACCACCGTCACCACCGAGAAGGTCACGATCGATGGCGCCGCCAAGGACACCGGGCGCTTCACCATGAAGGCGAAGAACGACCTGACCACTCCTCTGTCCGACTTCACCATCGACGTCTCGCGCAGCAGGGGGCAGGCCCGGCGACCGCCCTGACCTGTGACCTGACTCGCCTTCGGCGGCGAGGTCGTCTCCGCCAAGGGCCCGGCTGAGAGACCTAAGGTCTCCAGTGGCAAGGCGAAGGTGCCCCGAGGCGCAAGGAGATCACCCGCCAGGTCGACCTCAGCGGCGTCGTCGGACGCACACCTTCCAAGGCCGCCCTCACCACCGGCGACCAGAGCTTCTCCAGCGACTACATCAACGACCGCCCAGTGGGAGAGGTCTCGGCCGCAGCGCAGAGCAACGTCGAGGCAGCCCCCACCGGCACCCTACGACGTCAAGATCGACTCACACCGTCACCTTCACCAACACCACCGACGCCGACGGATCCGGCTCCGATATCGTCCTGCGACCACAGGTCCCCGCCGGCTTCACACTCAAGAACGTGACAGGTACTGGCACCCCCTGGTGGATCCACGAGGACGACCATGCGATCCGACCGGATGGCTCCGGTGCCGCTGTCCACGGGCGATGCCCTGTACGCCAACTCTTCCACCACGATGACCTTCACGAACACCTATACGGTCAACGCCGACGCCATCACCGAGGAAGGCTGGAAGGCACTGGGCACCTGCAACCCCCAGGACCCCTCCAGGGACTGACCACCCGGATCGACATCGCCGGCAGCTACGCCGGCATCGAGGCCGGGACCCACTCGACCTGCACCACCGTGACGCGCACGAAGAACTGACCAGGAATATCGGTCGTCGATTCGACTGACGAAGGTCGGGTAGGCGAAAGTCGTCGCCTCACCCGACCTTCGCTCTTCGCCATTCCTAACGGGGAAAAAGGTCGCATGTAGGGAGTATTCCAACCTTTTGATAATGTCCTTCTTGACGATATATTAATGAGGCAATTGGTTCTCATCCCGATCCCCTCGGAGAAAGGCGTGCTCGTGCACACTTCCCACCTTCTTCCTGCTGGGCTGCGGCAACGCCTCCCTGAGCGTCGCCATCGCTCTTCCCCTGCTCACCGTCGGCGCCGTTGCCGCCCGGTGAGCGCAGCCGTCCCGACCGCCACCCCGGACACCGGTATCACCGTGGAGGGGCGCTACCACCCGGCCGGCGCCGGATGCCACGGCTCCGACAATGCCGACGGCTGCCTGAGCTGGGGTGTGCGCGTCCCCTCGACCGTCGCCCCGAACTCATCCACCACCGTCACCATTGAGGCCGACTCTCGTGCCGGGTCAGTGGACCTGGTCCCGCCCCTCCCCGGACGGCGACAGGGTAGCCGGGACCAGCGCCTTCTACATCGACAAGGGCAAGGACGAGCCCGGTATCGAAGCTCGGCCGATTCCGGCCTGGGCTTCTTCGACCACCCGTACCACAACCAGAATGGGGACAGCGCCGGCTCGGTCACAGCGGTTTCCTGCACCCCTGAGCACCTGAGCCTGACCCACGAGGTCGACTTCACCACCTGGAACCAGAGCTCCTATCTCGACCTGGACCTCGGGACCACAGTGGTGGCCCCGCGCGCGGACGCACGCAGCTATACCTTCAGCCCGAAGATCACGACCTCCGCGGGCAGCCTGGTTCTCACGGCCCACCGCTACGGCTCAGAAGCCGGCTGCCGGCGCGGCTCACGCCACCGTGTCCACCAAGGAGGTCGCGGTCGACGGCGCCGCCATGACGCCTCCCGCTTCACCATGACAGCGAGGAACGACTCGGGCCACACCCCTGTCAGACTTCACCATCTCCGCCAGCCGGTCCAGGGACAGGCCCAGGTGACCGCCCTGACCTGCATGACCTGACCGCCTTCGGCGGCGAGGTCGTCTCCGCCAAGGGCCCAGCCGAGAACCCTCACGGTCTCCGGTGGCAGCAGCGAAGGTCCCCAGGCAAGGACATCGCTCGCCAGGTGGACCTCAGCGGCGTCGTGGGACGTAACACTTTCAAGGCCGCACTCACCACCGACGGACAGACCTTCTCCAGCGACTACACCAAGGACCGCCCCATCAGCGAGGTGAAGGTCCAGCCCACTGATCGCGGCGTTGAGGCCGACCCCACCGGCACCTATGAGGTCGAGGTCGGCTACAGCGTCACCTTCACCAACACCACCGACGCCGACGGACAGACCTCCAATATCGTTTTGCACCCCCGGGTCCCCGCCGGCTTCACCCTCAAGTACTGTGGGGCAGCGGTGTCCCGTGGTGGATCAGCATCGGACGACTACGCGATCCAACCGGATGGCTCCGTGCCGCTGTCCACGGAAGACACCCTGCACGCCAACTCATCAACCACGATGACCTTCACCACCTTCTACGAGGTCAACGCCGAGGCGGTCACCGAGGACACCTGGAAGGCCCCTGGGCACCTGCGACCCCAAGGCCCCTTCCAAGGGACTGACCACCCAGATCGACGTCGTCGGCAGCGATGGAGTTGAGCCCGGCACCTACTCGACCTGCACCACCGTGACGCGCACGAAGAACTGAGCACGAGCTCAGGCCGGTCAACTCTGGTTGAGTTGAAGGTCGGATAGGTGAGTACCTCATCTATCCGACCTTCATATGGCTTTCTCCCACAACGGGAATCCCATTCAGTAAGAAGCAGTCCGTTGAAGACGCAATTCGTTCCTTACTCCATCTCACTCACCGAAAGGCGTGCTCATGCACCTCCCATCCTCCCCACCTGCTCTTCCTGGCGGCGCCTCCTACGCATCGCCCTGGCTTCTCCCCTGCTCGCCGCCGCAGCCGTCGCCGCCCGGCGTCCGCTGCGATACCGACATCACCGTGGAGGGCTCTCACCACACGGCCAGTGCCGGGCTGCCATGGCTCCGGCAATGCCGAGGGCTGCCTGAGCTGGAGGGTCCGCATCCCATCGGCCATTGCCCCTGAAGAGCGCCATGAACGTCACCATTGAGGCTGACTCTGTGCCGGGCCAGTGGACCCTGGACCCTGCCCTCCCAGAACGGTGACGAGGTGGCCGGACGAGCTCCTTTCACATCGACAAGGGCGAGGGTGAGCCCCGGCCTTGATCGTGGACCTGAGCTGAGCTCCATCTCTGAGCTGTACAACCCCCTGCTGGGTGAGTCCATCGGCTCGGTCAAAGCCGTTTCCTGCACTCCTGAGCACCTGAAGCTGACCTATGAGATCAACTTCTACACCAATGGGACAAGAGCAGCTACCCGACCTGGATCTAGGGACCACGGTGGTGGCTCCCGGCGCGGACGCGCGCAGCTACCGTTTCACCCCCACCATCGAGGTCTCCACGCACAACGCGATCTTCGGCCCACTGTCAGCGCGCACAAGCCTGCTGCCAGCGAGGCTCACGCCACCGTGTCCACCAAGGAGATCAGGGGGTCGACGGCGCCGCCAAGGACACTTCCCGCTTCACCATGACGGCGAGGAACGACTCCACCACGCCCCTGTCCGACTTCACCATCTCCGCCGGCCGGACCAAGGGACAGGCCCAGGTGGGCACCCTGACCTGCGACCTGACCGCCTTCGGAGGCAAGGTCGTCTCCGCCACGGGACCGGCCGAGAACCTCACCATCTCCAGCGGTACAGCGAAGGTCCCCCAGGGCAAGGACATCACCCGCCAGGTCGACCTGACCGGCGTCGTGGGACGCAACCGGGTCAAGGCCGCACTCACCACCGGCAACCAGACCTTCTCCAGCGACTACGTCAACAACCGGCCGGTGATTGAGGTGGAGACTCATCCCACGGATCTCCTGGTCGAGGCCGCCCCCACCGGCACCTACGAGGTCGAGGTCGGCTACACCGTCACCTTCACCAACACCACCGACGCCAACGGATCCAGCTCCGATATCGTCCCTGCGGCCCGGGGTTCCGGCCGGCTTCTCCCTCAAGAGCGTGACAGGTACCGGTACCCCGTGGTGGGTCGGCCCGGACAACTACGCCATCCAGGATGACGGCCTTGTCATTGCGCACCGGTGACTCCCTGAACGCCCACTCGTCAACCACGAGATGACCTTCACCAACACCTACCAGGTCAACGCCGAGGCGGTCACCGAGGAGACCTGAAGTCCCTGGGCACCTGCGATCCCAAAGACCCTCCGAGGGACTGACCACCGGATCGACCTCGCCGGCAGTGAGGGCGGTACCGAGGCCGGGACCCACACGATCTGCACCCCCGTGACACGCACAGGGAACTAGCAGCCTCACCAGGCGAGCCTCGGGCGCGCCGCACGGTCGCGGTCACAGGCGCCATCACCGGCGGTCCCTCTCACCACACCTGGGAGAGGACCGCCGAGTCGTCTATGAACCGCCATCACGTCCGACGGTAGGGTGACGCCCATGGCCAGCCTTCTCAACCGGATCCTCACCCCTGCTCGGGCGTGCCGCCTCCGACGCCCCTCACTCAGAAGCCTTCCGCGCCGTCAGGCTACCTCCGGCAGCACGGCTTCCGGTTCCGCCGAGCCCGCGCGGGCTCAGCGATCCCAAGCCGTCATCGACGACGAAGCCGACCCGCCTCATCCCCGCTCCCACGACAACGGCTCCTCGACGAGAGCGGCGACCCCCTCGTCGCGAGGCGTCAGCGTCTACGACGTCTCCACCTTGGGGCTGCCCGCCTTCGGCTACTCCCCCTGACCCCGACGGCGACGCCGACCCCGGTGAGGTGGTGTGGGGCCTGGGTCCCTTCGAGGAGGATCCCTGCTCAGGGCAAGGACCGGCCGGTCCTGGTCCTGGCACGTCATGAGATCTCGCCTGGTCGTGGCCCAGATGACGAGCAAGGACCACGACCGCGATGCCGCCCAGGAGGCGCGCTGGGGCCGTTTCTGGCACGACGTCGGCACTGGCGACTGGGACCGCCAGGGCCGCCCCAGCGAGGTGCGCCTGACCGCCTGCTCCTGGTGGAGCCGGCCTCGGTGCGACGCGAGGGGCCACGATGAACCGGGAGGTCTTCGACGGCGTCGTGGCCGCCCTGCGCCACCACCACCCTGAGCGCCTGCGCAGCGTAGCCTGAGCGCAGCGGGTCGTGGGGCGATACACCTCACGCCTGCACCCGTTTCACGCCTGGGGACACGGGGATCCTGAATGATACAGTCGCCCATTGGACCTCTGGCTCTGGCCGGCTGCGGGGTCCGGCGACCGGGTCAGCCAGGTGCCCCACCACCATGTCAGCCCGTGGCGCGAACCCTCTCTCCGGCCATCGATCAATCAGGACGCAGAAAGTTTTCACCGTGGCGAACATCAAGTCCCAGATCAAGCATTAAGACCAACGAGAAGGCCCGCGCCTGCGCAACATGTCCGTCAAGTCCGAGCTCAAGACCTACGTGCGCCGCGTGCGCGAGGAGCCGTCGAGGCTGGTGACAAGGGACGCCGCGCTCGAGCACCCTCAAGGCCGCCTCCCGCAAGCTGGACAAGGCCGTCTCGCGGCGTCATCCACAAGAACCAGGCCGCCAACCGCAAGTCCAAGCTCGCCAAGCGCGTCGCCCTCGATCTGAGGCCACCAGCAGTGAGCATCTGAAGGGCGCCTCCCACCGGGGAGGCGCCGCCCTCCTTCCATATCCTCACGGTTCATCGAGACCGCTTCAAGGAGAGCCCATTGCGCATCGGATTCGACCGCGACAAGTACTGCGGATGCAGTCCAGCCACATCGCGGAGCGCCGCGCCCAGTTCGGCGGGCAAGCCTCATCTGGAGTTCGGAGGGAGCTCATCGACGACATGCACGCCTCGCGCGTGCTGCCGGGCTTCACCCCGACAACAAGATCGTCATGCTCGCCGAGCTGGCCGATGAGGTCGAGATCGTCATGGCGGTCAACGCCAAGCACCTCGCCCGCAACAAGGTCCGTGCAGACCTGGGCATCTCCCTACGAGGACGACCTGCTGCGCCACATCGACGCCTTCCCGCAGCTACGGGCTCCTGCGTGGCAGCGTCGTCGTGACCCAGTGGACTGAGGACAACCCGTCAGGCCCATGACTTCAAACGCAAGCTGGAGTCGCTGGACATCACGGTCTCACCGTCACTTCCCCATCCCCGGCTACCTCGGCGACGTCGCTCGTATCGTCTCCCGAGGAGGGCTACGGGCGCAACGAGTACTATCAGAGACCAGCCGGGGACCTCGTGGTGGTCACTGCCCCCGGCCCGGGCAGCGGCAAGATGGCCACCCTGCCCGTCCCAGATCTAGCCACGACCACCCTGCGGGCATCTCCTCGGGCTACGCGAAGTTCGAGACCTTCCCGATCTGAACCTCCCCTGACCACCCTGGTCAACATCGCTCTACGAGGCCGCCACCGCGGACCTCGACGACGTCAACATGATCGACCCCTTTCCCACCTGGCGGCCCACGGCGTCCGAGACCGTCAACTACAACCGCGATGTCGAGGTCTCTCCCGGTCCTGACCCGTCTGTTCGAGGAGATCCTGGGATCCTCGCCCCTACGCCTCCCCACGGACATGGGCGTCAACATGGCGGGTAACTGCATCTAGCGATGACGAGGTCTCGCCGGCAGGCCGCCAGCCAGAGATCATCCGCCGCTACTACCGTGCCCCTGGTGACCGAGAAGGCGACGTCATCGCCCCGTCCAGTCCCCAACGGATCGCTGCTCGCCTCGCGGCCAAGGTGGGGCTGTCAGGGCGAGGACCGTCCCTGTCGTGCCGCCCACGCTGGAGGTGGCCGCGGCCACCGGTGAGCCCGCCTCGCGATCGAGCTGCCCGGACGGGCGCATCGTGACGGTAAGACCTCGGCCTGCTGGGCTGCTCCTCGGCGATGCTGCTCAACGCCCTCAAGGTCCTGGCCGGGATCGATGACGGCGTCGACCTGCTGGCCCCAGCCTCCATCGAGCCGATCCAGAAGCTCAAGACCCAGGGACTGGGCAGCCGCAACCCAAGGCTGCACACCGACGAGGTGCTCATCGCCCTGGCCGTGATCCGCCAACGGGGACGACAACGCCCGCAAGGCACTCGACCAGCTCGAGACGCTGTGGCGGGCGCGACGTCCACACCTCCACGATCCTGGGGGTCGGTGGACGAGGGCATCTTCCGCGCCCTGGGGTCCAGGTCACCAACGAGCCGGTCTACGCCACCAAGTCCCTGTACCGCAAGAAGTGAGGCCCGGGCGCGGGCGGCCTGCCCGCGGCGCCGCCCGCATCCGGACACCCTGTTGAGGTGGGACTGGTCACATGAGTGCGGGAGGCGGCCGGACGCACTCGCACGCGGTACATTCTCCCCAACGAGATGAGCTCGTGTGCTCTGGGGTCGGTGAAAGTCCGAACCGGCGGTGATAGTCCGCGACCCGGTCGCATCCAGCGACCGGCTGACCAGGTGGAACCCTGGACCGACGGTGAGAGTCCGGATGGAAGCGCACGCGGACACACCACGCCGTACCGGTGCTGTGCACCCGGTGAGCCCGGCTGGCGGTGTCTCTCCCCAGCGCACCTGAGGGAGAGGACCGGATGACTTCGTTCACCCCGTGCAGACGGCCGCGATGCGTGACGCGCCCTCCCGGGCCGCGGCCTCCCCGACGCGCCGCCCGGCCCCAACCCCAGGGTCGGTTGCGTCATCCTTTCCGCCGACGGCGACGTCCTCGCCGAGGGCCACCACCGTGGCGCCGGCACCGCCCACGCCGAGGTCGACGCGCTGGCGAACCTCGCCGCGGCGGGTGCCTCCGCCCAGGAGCGACCGCCGTGGTCACCCTCGAGCCGTGCAACCACGAGGGCCGCACCGGCCCGTGCGTCCAGGCGCCTCGCCGCGGGCGTGGCCGAGGTCATTTACGCCCAGGACGACCCAGACCGAGCAGGCCGGAGGCGGCGCGGCGACGCTGGAGGCCGCCGGCGTGCGGGTACGGCGCGGCTGTGCTCCCAAGACGCCGCACGTCTCAACCGGCCCGTGGCTCCTGGCCGTGACCCGCGGCCGCCCCATGGTGACGTGGAGCTCGCCGCCACCCCTCGACGGCCGTATCGCCGCCGCCGACGGCACCAGCCGAGTGGATCACCTCGACGGCGGCCCGCCGCGACGCTCACCACCTGCGCCGTCAGTGCGACGCCATCATGGTGGGCACCGGCACCGTCTCGCCGACGACCCGGCCCTCACAGTCCGTGACGAGATGAGGAGAGCCCGCCCCGGCTCACCTCCAGCTCGCTGCGCGTCATCGTCGGTTCCAGGCGCCTGCCTCCCACCTCACGGTGCGTTCGCCGACGACCGCTATCCTCCCTGCCCGACCACGACCCGCGCACCGTCCTCGCCGTGCTCGCCGAGCGCGAGATCCGCCAGGTCCTCCTCGAAGGAGGCCCGACCCCTCGCGACCGCCTTCCGCGCGCTGCGTCGTCGACGAGGTCGTCGCCACACGGCCCCCGCACGCTCTGGGCGCGGGACCGGCCGCCATCGCCGACTTCGGGGCGACGACGATCACTGATGCCCTGCGGCTGCGTCATCCCGCGTCGAGGTCCTCGGCGCGGACGACGGGCCTCGCCATCCGCCTCTCCGGTGACCTGGGGCTGACGACGCCGACCCCCGACGCCCCCTCCGCCCGAGGCCGCGGCACAGCCAACGCCCGGACCACCGGACCGCACTCATCCCCTATCCGCCGCCACACCGAGAAGAGTCACCGATGCCCACCGGAATCGTCGAGGAGCTCGGACGCGTCGTCCGGCTCGAGACCATCGAGGACTCGCGCCCGGCTGACGGTCGAGGCGCCCACCGTCACCCAGGACGCGAGCCTGGGCGACTCCATCAGCGTCAACGGGTGCTGCCTGACGGTCGCCGCCAGTGCACGGGAGTACCTTCACCGCCGACCTCATGGCGGAGACCTCACGCGCACCACCCTGGGCTCCCCAGGCGCCCGGAGACCCGGTCAACCCTCGAGCGCGCCCTGCGCGCCACCCGACCGGCCGGCGGGCATCGTTCAGGGCACGTCGATGCCACCGCCGAGGTCCTCGACCGCAGCCACGGCGAGCACTGGGACCTCCCTGCGCGTCGGTCTGCCGCGGAGATCGCCCGCGTACGTCGCGTCAAACGGGATCGGTGGCCCTCGACGGGCAGTCGCTGACCGTCGTCGACGTCGAGGACGCCCAGCACGACGCCCCTGACGCCTCCCCACGCCGGGAGCAGGGGTCGTCACTCAGCGTCGGCCTCATCCCGGAGACGCTGCGACGCACGACTCTGGGCACGAGGCGGCCGGGAGAACGGGTCAACCTCGAGGTCGACGTCATGGCCAAGTACGCCGAGCGTCTTCTGGGCGCCCGCCTGGGCGAGGGAGGATCGGCAGGCATGCTGAGCACCAGAGCGTGCGCCCGGACACACGCATGGACAGCGTCGAGGACGCCTCGCCGCCCTCCGCGAGGGCCGGACGGTCGTCGTCGTCGACGATGAGAGCCGGGAGAACGAGGGGCCCCATCTTCCCCGCAGCGACCGCACGACCGAGCAGCTGGCCTTCGCGATCCGACACTCGACCGGTATCATCTGCGCACCCATGACGGCCCCAGGAGCTCGACCGCCTGGGCATCCCCATGATGACCGAGCACAACACCGATCCCAAGAGGACGGCCTCACGCTGAGCGCCGACGCACGCATGGGCATCACCACGGGCGTGAGCGCCACCGATCGGGCCCGCACCATCCCGTGTCCTGGCGGACCCCGGCTCAGTACCGACCGACCTCGTCCACCCCGGCCACGTCTTCCCCCTGCGTGCACGCGAGGGCGGGATCCTCACGCGCCGCGGTCACACCGAGGCCGCCGTCGACCCCATGCGCCTGAAAATGGGCAACCGCCCCGTGGGCGTCCTCGTGGAGATCGTCGAACGACGACGGCACCATGGCGCGCCGCCACCAGCTGCGAGAGCTCGCCGACGCCCACGCCATGCCCAGCTGATCACGGTCGGCGACCTGGAGCGCCACCGTTGGCTGCACGAGGATCTCGTCGAGGAGGTCGTCTCGACGCACCTGCCCACCGCGCACGGGAGTTCACTGCTCACGCCCTGCGCAGCAGGGTCGACGGCACCGAGTACCTGCGCTCGGTGCGGTCTGCTCGCGGACGGTGAGGACGTCCTCACCCGCGTCCACCCGCCTGCCTGACCGGCGACGTCCTGTCCTCCCTGCGCTGCAGGACTGCGGGCCGCAGCTGCGCGCCGCCATGGAGGCGATCGGCGCCTGCGGCCGCGGGGTCCTCGTCTCACGCCTCCGACCACGAGGGGCGCGGCATCGGGCCTCATCGACAAGCTCCGCGCCCTACGCGCTGCAGGAGGAGGGAATGGACACCCTGACGCCAACGTCGCGCTGGGCTGCCGGCCGACGCCCGCAGTTACGTTACCGCCGCCCAGGTGCTGCGGCACCTGGGCGTGCGCTCGGTCGAGCTCATGACGAACAACCCAGACAAGGTCACAGGCCTGGAGCACTACGGCGTGAGCGTCCGCTCCAGGACATCGACGCCGACCTTCGCCAACGGGGAGAACCTCGGCTACCTGCGCACCAAGCGCGACCGCATGGACCATCTGCTCACTGGCTCGAGCCCACTCGGGTCCCGCACGGAGGTGCTGCCCGGTGAGGAGACGGCCGACGATGCGCCCCTGGCACAAGACCGACGAGAACGAGGGAGAGACACGATGAGCGGATCCGGGGCGCCTGAGCAGAGCGCACCTCACGCGCGGGGCATGAAGGTGACAGTCGTCGCCGCCCAGTGGCACGAGCGTGTCATGGAGGGCCTGAGTCACTGGGGCGCTGCGCGCCGTCGAGGAGGCTGGAGCTCAGGCGAGCGTCGTGCGGGCGGTGGGCTCCTTCGAGCTCCCGGTGCTCGCCGCGGTCAGCCGCCGCGCGGGCGGTGCCGAGGCGGTCGTCGCGCTGGGCGTCGTCATCCGCGGCGGCACCCCGCACTTCGGATTACGTGTGCCGGGCCGCGACAGACGGACTGAGCTGGGCGGCGCTCGACACCGGGGTGCCGTGGGCTTCGGCGTGCTCACGTGCGACGACGAGGCTCAGGCTCTGGCCCGCTGCGGCTGTCCGGGCTCGGACGAGGACAAGGGGTGCACGAGGCGGCGTGTGCGGCGATGTCCACGGCGCTCACACTGGCCGCCATGCGGGTCTGAGGGCGGCTCAGCGCCGACGGGTGCCCGAGCGGCGGGCATCGCAGATCGTCAGAACCGCGCGCTCCACGGCGTAGACGGATCGCGGCTGGCGCCCTTGGCCTCGGCGTCGGCCCGGGCGACCGCCAGGATCGAGGCGGCCAGGGCGTCGTCGGACCAGCCCTGAGCTCGCGGCGGGCCCGGTCCACCTGCCAGGGCGCCATGCCCAGCTCGGCCGGGCTCATGCGACGGCCCCCAGCGGCCGCGACCCGGGCTAGCTGGCGCACCTTCATCGCCAGGGCGGCGACGATGGCCACCGGGTCGGTACCGGTGGCCACGGCGTGGCGCAGGGCGGTGATGGCGGCCGGGTGTTGCTGGTCGCGGCGGCGTCGGCCACGGTGAAGCCGGTGGCCTCGATGCGCCCGGCGTAGTAGGTGCGCACGTGGTCGACGCTGATGGTGCCCTGGGTGTCGGCGAGGAGCTGGTCGACGGCGGAGCACAGCTCGCGCACGTCGCTGCCCAGGGCGTCGACCAGGGCGCCCACGGCCTCGGGGGCGATGCTCCGCCCGGCGCGGCGCACGTCGGCCACGACCAGGGAGGACTTGTCCTTGGCGCTCTTGATGGCGTCGCACTGGACGGTCGGGTAGGGCGAGGCCTTGATGGCGTCGAGCAGGCGCTTGCCCCGCTGCCCCCCGTTGTGGCGCAGGATGACGCTGACCTCGGGGTCGGCGGCGCCCACGTAGGCGATGAGGTCGGCCAGAAGGGCGTCGGTCATCTGCTCCAGGGCGGGGACGTAGACGAGCCGGGGCTCTCCGAACAGGGAGGGCGACACGAGGGTGTCGAGCTGGTGGGGGCTCGTAGGTGGCGGCCTCGAGGGCGCGTGACCTCGGTGGTCGGGTCCTGGCCTTGGCCCTGCGCCAGAAGACTCGATACCGCACGGTCGGCGAGGACCTCCTCGCCGGCGCGGATGAGGACGATCGGCGCCAGCTGGGCCTGGTCCCAGCGGAGTCCAGCCGGTGCGTTGCGCCGGCTCCGGGAGCGGGAGGTTCGGGTCGCCGCCATGGGGCAAAGCCTGCCACGAGCGGGCCGCGTCAACCGTCTCAGTCCCTCCAGCAGGGCGCGGCGGGTGCGGGGCCACCAGGAGCAGGGCCCCGATCTCGCAGACCCCCAGTGCCAGGGCACCTGTGAGGCCGTCCGGCCAGGGCAGGGTGGCGCCGGGCAGGTGCGAAGAACCCGGCGACCCACACCATCCAGGAGCAGGCCACGAGCGCCGGCCAGGCGATGACGGTGGCGGCCGCGGGCCAGGCCGGGAGGATCAGCGCGGCCAGCAGCCCGCTGATGGTGGCGACGACAGCCGCCGGCTCACTGAGCAGATTGGCGGGAACCGACCAGGCCCCCACCGAGGGCTGGAGGAGGATGAGGAGCGGCCCGCAGGCGGCCTGGGCCACCAGTGGCAGGGCCACAGCGGCGGCCAACCACCTGGGCAGGCGGCGAGAGGTGGACCGCGACGGGCTTGGAGCCGATGACGATCCCGGCGGTGGCCACCACCGACAGGGGCGAATCCGTAGTCCCGGGACCGCCAGGGGTCGATGAGCAGCAGGACGATGGCGCCCGCGCACAGTGCCGGCACGGAAGCGGCGAGCCGTCCGGCGACGATGCCCAGGAGCATGACGGCCCCCCATGGTGGCCGCGCGCAGCACGGATCCCGAGGGGCGCACCAGGATCACGAGAGCAGTCAGCAGGACCGCTCCGAGCAGTGCTCGCCACCGCCGGGGCAGCACCCTCGAGGGCGGCCAGGCCCAGGCCCAGGACGATGGCGACGTGCTGCCCGAGACGGCCGTCAAGGGGTCATGGAGACGGTGCGCATGTCCTCGCGCACCTGGGCCGGCAGGGCGTGGTCGTCACCCAGGGCGACACCGGGTACGAGGACCCGGGCGCCCGGCGGCCAGAAACCTGTTTCCTCCCCTGCTTTCCTGCCGCGCCCCTGTGCCCCGACGGCCCGGGCGAGACCAGAGCGGATCCCGGTGACGGCCCCGAGCACCCCGGTCGGTGGGCTGAGGACCTTGAGACCAGCGCGCTTGGGGATGATGGCTGTCTCGGCGCGGCCTGGATCGGTGGGTCGCAGCGCGTGCGTACCTGGACGCGGGTCCCCATGGACAGGCTCAGCCACTGCTTGTCGGCCAGGACGGTGGCGCGCAGGCGAGAAGCGCACCCGGCCACCCTGCTCGACGTCGAGGGCGGTGATGACGAGGGTGACCGGCTGGTGGCCGACACCCGCGGCTCCTGGGAGACGGTGCCGATGAGGGTGACCGGCTGGCCGGAGGCCACCGCCATGGTCAACGGGTCACGCTGACGGGACCACAGGTGGGCTGCGCTGACGGCCAGGACCGTCGCGGCGCACAGGGCGCACACGAGCAGACTGGCGCTGAGGGTTCCGATGGCGCCGGGTCCTGCTCCGGGGCTCGGGACGCTGGTCGGCCCGGTGGCGAGGGGCCGGAAGCGCAGTACGGGCACGACGAGTGCCGCAGCCAGGGCGGTGCACCCGGCGGCTGGGCGAGGAGCGCCTGGCTCCATGCCGCCGGTCCGTCACCTCCGACAGCCCACCAGGCGCAGGCCCAGCAGGTGACCGCCGGAGCGAGCAGACGCAGGTCGAGGGCCTCGGGGGCCTTGGAGGAGGTCGCTGCGCATGTCGTCCGCGGCGTCGGTGCCGGTCCTGCTCCTGACGCAGGCGCTCATAGAGCGCGGGGTCGTCCCACGGGGCCCGGGAGTCGGCGGCAGCGGGTCGGCACTCACACGGTGGCCTGTTCTCGCAGGGCCTCGAGCTTGGCCTTGCTGATGCCGGGGACGTCGGTGAGCGCATCAACGCTGGCGAAGGGCCCGTGGGAGTCGCGGTACTCCACGATCCGTTGGGCCAGGCCGGGCCGATGCCGGGAAGCTTCCAGATCGGAGGCCGAGGCCGTATTGATGTTGACCGTTCCTGAGGCGCTGCCGGCACCGGGCTTCCCAGCTGTTCCCGTACTGGGGTGAGGCTGCGCCGGGCTGCGGTACGGGGTCGGGCAGGACCTCACCGATGCGCGGCACACGGATCTGCTCGCCATCGGTCAGGACACGGGCGAGGTTGAGCTGCTGGGTGTCCGCGTCCGGGGAGACTCCCAGCGGCGCCGATGGCGTCATTGACGCGACTCGCCCTCTCCCAGGGTGACGACGCCCGGTCTGATCACCGCCCGGTGACGTGGACAACGACGCTGCCGGCGCCAGCACTCGGTCCTCCCGGAGCGGGGCCGCCCGGAGCTGTAGCCGTACCCGCTCTCGGCCCAGCGGTGGATACAGCGGCCGAGGGACGCGCCGCAGCGGTGGTCCCGGCCGCGGCCGGGGCCGACCCGCTGCCGGCCGCGGTGGAGGTCAGGACGGCCCGCAGCGCCAGGACGACGGCCAGGACAAGGGAGAACGGAGCTGGCGACGACGGCGGCTCTCGGCGCGATTGCCAGATCGGCGTGGCCGACGCACAGGCTCCTCGGGGTCGGTCGAGCACGCCAGACGCACGAGGTCGTCCAGGGACCGGTTCCCGGTGCTTCTCCTGACGCCCATGCCCTTCGACGCTAAGAGCTGGGGCTGGTCCCCGCACGGTCGCCCAGTCTGCCCTGTGGAGAGCACTCGCAACCGGCCGCCTGTGGCAACCGGGCTGCGCCGTCGGACCGGGATCAGTGGGCCCGGAGGTCGGGGGCGACGGCGATGCCGAGGGCCCCGCCCACGTGGGTGCTGGTCGCCCTCGTCGACCGGGAGGGTGAGGACCTCAGTGACGATGGCCCCTGCCTCCTCCATGGCCCTCACGCAGACCTGTCTCGAGCTGTGCCAGCATGTCGGCGTCGTCGCCCTGGATGGCCAGGCGCACCGGTTCGGCGGGACGCCTGGGGCCGGACAGAGCGGTCCCTCCGGCAGCGCGGACGGCCTGGGCGATGAGGTGGCGCCTGGCTCGGCCGCACCGCGCACGGTCTCCAGCGCCCGGATCCCGTCGCGGGTGAGAGCCAGGACCGGACGGATGCCAAGGACACCGTCCAGGCGGGCGGTCGTGCGGTCGATCCGCCCGGAGCGGGCCAGCCGGCCCAGGTCGTCCACGACGAAGAGCTGGCAGGAGCGGGCGGTGCTGGCCTGGGCCAGAGCCGCTGCCGCGCCGGGCGTCGGGCGCGCGCGGCGGCCAGCACCGCGAGCCCCAGGGCACCTGAGCTGGTACCGGAGTCGACGACGCGCAGCCACTGCGGCCGACGGCGCTCCGCCTCCCGTCCCGGCCGCTGTACTCGGCCCTCGACCTGGGCGGCGGCGATACGGGCGTTGTCCATGGTGCCGGACAGGGCCGAGGAGATGTGGATGGCCAGAACCTCCTGGGCCCGGCCGGCTGCGCGGCGGTAGACATCCACCAGCTCCTGAACGCTGGGGCGGGATGTGGTCCCGACGCACCATTCTCGCCGGGGACTGCATGGAGCGCCACGATCTCGATCGCCCGGTCACCCAGCAGGGACTCCGTCAGACAGGCGGCGGAGTCAGTGACGACGGCGAGCGACATGACCCCTACCTTATCGGCAATGCCGCTGCTCACCGCCAGGTGCCGCCCGTGGCGGCAGCACCAGCCCGTCCTCTACTGCCCCTCGGCCCCTGGCGGCCCGGCGCTGCGAGAGGTGAGAAGATCGTCGTAGAGGTTGACGAGCCGCTTGGTCATCGTCTCGAGTCGAACTGCTGAGCGACCTCCAGCGCCCCGTCGGACAGCTCGGCCAGCCGGGCGTCGTCGGACAGGAGCGAGGCGAAGACCCTGGCAAAGTCCTCGCCTTCGATCCCGTCGGTGAGGATCGCGTTGCGCTCGGTGAGGCACTCAGTCATCCGCTCGTCGCAGTAGACGATCGGCAGTCCGGAGGCGGCGGCCTCCAGGAACACCATGGGCTGGTTGTCGAAGTGGTAGGAGGCCAGGGAGAAGACATCGGCCTGCTTGAGCAGAACGGCGACCTCCTCCGGCGATCGCTTGCCGGTCAGGACCACGCGGTCAGCGACCCCGAGCTCCTCGGCGCGCCGCCCCAGCTCCTCCTGGGAGGGCCGTGTCCCACCAGCACCAGCTTGACCGGCATGTCGGCCAGGTGAGGCATGGCCTCGATGAGCGTCATCTGCCGCTTCTCGGGGCTGAGGCGGGCCACGCAGATGATGATCTTCTCACCTGGGACCTTGGGAATCGGCGAGTCGTCGACGCGGGCGCGCCGGTAGCGGCCGGAGTCCAGCCCGTTGGGCAGCACCATGTGAGGAGCGGTCAGTCCGCCGTCGTCGATGAGGACCTGGGCCAGGTGCTGGGAGGGTGACAGGCAGGCGTCGCACTTGTTGGCGAAGGCCGCCGTCAGCCGCCACCCCTGGCGGGACAGCGCCGACTTCATGTCGCGCTTGTTGAGGTGCTTGATGGAGTCGCGGTGCACGCGGGCAGGACCGGCAACGACTTGAGGGCCACGGGGAAGGCGACGGACAGGGGCCAGCAGGCCGGAGACCACGGCCAGGGGGTAGTCGTCGATGAGCTCGGTGTAGAGGGTGTGAATGGTGGTGACGTGAGGGATGTTCTGACGCTTGCACACCCAATGGGCCAGGACACCCAGGCTGAACTGGGTCTGGCTGTGGACGATATCGAAGTCGTAGGCGTCGAAGCGTCGGGCCAGACCGGGATAGATGGTGGCGACCCTCGCGGCTGTCGAAGACGTAGTAGCGCGAGGAGGACAGGCGGATGACGTGGTCGTCGGTCTCCCTCATAGCCCTCGGCCTTGGGGGCCACCACGCAGACCTCGTGACCCATGCGCTCCAGCGCGGAGCGGAAGGTCGCCGTGGAGGTGGCCACGCCGTGGACGGAGGGCAGGTCGTCGATGAAGAAGGCGATCCGCATGGCGCTCACCCGATCCTGTGGACCGGGTGAGCCAGCATCTGGCCCCACGAGGGGCGGCGGGGAGGCTCTTCCGGAAACGACAACGCAGGGGCAACATAGGGCGTGCAAACCTCGCGGCACAGGGGACGGGCAGGAGCAGGATCGGACGCATGGTCTCGACGCCATCGAAACCCGCGAGGCTACCTTGTCGACCGGATTCCCGCCGCCCGCACGACCAGAAACGGCACCAACTCCACATGTCTCTGCGTTTCTGGTAGATGAAGGTCTGCGCCTGTGAGCGCTCTATGAACGAGCTCGGCGGCACGGACCTGGCGAAGACCCGTGTCCTGAGAGGTGTCCGGACGCGGCAGGCCCCGGCACACCCGGGTCAGCGCGCTGGCAGGTTCGGCGTTTACGATGGCTCCATGACCGATTCCGCTGAGATCGCACGCCTCAAGGCCGAGGCCGCTCAGGCCGCCGCCGAAGCCGCCGCGGCCAAGGCAGCCGCCGCTCAAGCCGCCCTCGACGCCGCCATCGCCTCCACCCCGCCTCGGCCGAGGCGACCCCGGCCGCAGAGACCGCAGACGCCGGCACAGGGGCTCCGGCCGCAGCCTCCACGGAGCCGGCCGACGCCGTCGCTCCCGCTGATTCCGCACAGCCCGCCGCTCCCGCGGGAGTCGCCGGCGCAGGAGCCCCCACAGCACAGGCTCAGGCAGAGACCGGGCCTGACGCCGAGGAGGTTGGTACACCGCCGACGTCCGCGCCGGCTAGCAGCTTCTCCTCCCCCACCCTGCCGGTGGGCACCTACCTCGACACGCTCTCCGGCGGTGAGCCCGCAGCTGTCAAGGGACTGTCTGTCGGCATCCCGCTGGGGCTGCTCAACCGGCACGCGCTGGTGGCCGGGGCGACCGGAACCGGCAAGACCCGCACGCTCCAGCTCCTGGCCGAGGGTCTGTCCAGCGCCGGCGTGCCGGTGTTCCTCGCCGACGTCAAGGGTGACCTGACCGGCCTGGCCGAGCCCGGAGCCTCCAACGACAAGATCGCCTCCCGGATCGCCTCCACCGGTCAGGACTGGAAGGGGCAGTCCTTCCCCATCGAGCTGTTCAACCTCGGCGGAGGGGACTCCGGCGGCGGTATCAGCGGCACTCCCGATCCGCACGACGGTCACCGAGTTCGGGCCGATCCTGCTCTCGCGCATCCTGGACCTGAATGACACCCAGACCTCCGCTCTCCAGCTGGTCTTCCACTGGGCCGACTCCCAGGGACTGGCCCTGTTGGACCTGAAGGACCTGCGGGCCGTCGTCGACTACCTGACGAACACCGACGCCGGCAAGGGAGGAGCTCAAGACCATCGGCGGTGTCTCAGCGGCGACGGCCGGGGTCATTCTGCGTGAGATCGCCGCCCTGGAGGCCGCCGGAGGCGAGGCCTTCTTCGGCGAGCCGGCTCTTGACGTGCGGGACCTCATGCGGGTCTCCCTCTGACGGCAAGGGCGTCATCTCGGCCCTGGAGCTGGCCGACATCCAGTCCCAGGGCACGCTGTTCTCCACCTTCCTCATGTGGCTGCTCGCCGAGCTCTTCGAGACCCTGCCCGAGGTCGGCGACCCGGACAAGCCCACCATGGTGTTCTTCTTCGACGAGGCCCACCTGCTGTTCTCCGGCGCCTCGAGAGGCCTTCCTGGAGGCCGTGGTGCGCACGGTTCGGCTCATCCGCTCCAAGGGCGTAGGCATCGTCTTCATCACCCAGTCCCCCACGGATGTTCCCGACGAGGTCCTGGCCCAGCTCGGTAGTCGGGTCCAGCACGCCCTGCGCGCTCACACCCCGGCCGACGCCGCCAACCTCAAGAAGGCGGTCTCCACCTTCCCGGTCAGCCCGGTCGACCTCAGCCGGGTGCTCACGTCGCTGGGAACCGGCCAGGCCGTCGTCAGCGTCCTGGACGAGAAGGGCGCCCGGCACCGGTGGCCCCGGTGGTCATCAACGTGCCCGCCGCCGTCATGGGGCCGGCCCAGGACGGCACCGTCAGCCAGGTGCTGGCCTCCCTCACCGCTCAAGCCCAAGTACGCCACGGGCGTGGACAACGAGTCCGCCTACGAGCTGCTGGCCCAGCGGGTCCAGGCCGACGCCGAGGCCGCTGAGGCCGCCTCGCGCCGCTGAGCAGGCCGCCAAGGAGCAGGCCAAGGCCGATGCCGCCGCCCAGAAGGCATTGGAGAAGGAGGCCGCCCGCCAGGCGGCTCAGCGTCAGAAGGAGGCCGAGCGCCTGGAGCGCGAGGCCGTCAAGGGAAGCCCAGCGCCGCCAGCGCGAGGCGGAGAAGGCCGCCGAGCGCCGTCAGCGGGAGGTCGAGAAGACCATCGGCTCGGTGGGCCGCCAGATCACCCGCGAGATCACGCGCTCCATCTTCGGCACCCCTCAGGCGCCGCTGAGAATAAACAATTAATTCAAACAGAAAAAGGATGATGAGATGAAGGCAGCGCTTTACCGACTAAAATCATTAGAGCCATATTTACCCCCAAAACATCCCCTCCACTTTCGAGGAGACGCTAAATCAATCACACCTTTATATCATATCTAAAAAGTCGCACTGTAACCATTGCCAATGACCATTTTTCAGAAATTACCACTCATTTGCATCTTCCCAGACGGATGGACTGAAGACAAGGAATACCAACCACCTAGTCGACTGCATAGAAATCAGTTCCCCGGCTTCAATACACCTGAAACAGATGAAGAATACATAACCTATAACCCCAAAAGACAATGAGTTCTTCCCTGTAGGTGACACTTTTTAAAAACATTCAGATTCACAAATATGGCCTAACTTACCAACTATCACACGGAGAAAAACCAGCCTGAAATACCTGCATACTTCCTCGCTGCATCACTAAACAAAGCAGGTCAACAAAAGGTGCTCTATGTCGGAAAATCCTACGGAAAAATGGAGAAAATAACTCAGGCACCTCGAATTTCAGGAGGACACAAGAAGTTAAATCAGATTCTCGCAGACCATCAAAGAACTCCGTCAGGAATGGTGGGTGGGACATATTTGTTACCCCACTAATACTCGATCAGTCATCCTCGAAATTTATTTCATGCACTCAAAAACCATCCTACTCCTCTTCTCGACTCTGACACTACAGTTGAGGCAACTTCGAGGCTAACTCAATATCGATCGCAGAACACATGTTAGTGACATACTTTTCAGCCTGAATATAATGATCAATTGAAGTCTTGGAGTAGAACAGAACCTTTGAAAACATTGAGCAACGCAGGCATCGACACACTACTTGAACTTCATTTACATGACAAACCATCCTCCGGTGGGGTTTTTCAAAGAATCGTCCCTCCAGACAAACATGTCATTATATTTTAGCAAACACTCCCCGGAACACCAGGAGCCAGAAAACTAGATGGATGGCACGAATTTATCGAGAACATCTCCGATAAAAATCACTCGAAGAAGACTTCTGCAAATCAGAGATTTCCTTTGTGAGTTCGAATCAACTCCGCCATATAAACTCAACTTCCATGGTAACGACATGGACGATTGGGATGATTTGATGGAGCAAATTACCAACCCTCAAAAAGTCTAAGATGAGAAGATCTAGAATATACCACGCCACAAAGCATGTCATTGCCTAGTACCTAACAGCCTACCCGCTGGTTTCCAGCGTCTCACCGAGCTCACACCATGGCAGTTACTGCTGTTTACGCGACGCGTGCACTGCTTCAGCAAGCCCGCACTCAGTCATATCACGGTGCCGCGCCGCAATCTCAACGGCCATGATCGACGGTAACGGGGCGTCCTGGTTACCGGGCATCGTGATTCACCTCCGAGAATAAGAGGACCCAACTCCACAATATAAAGTTACTTGTTGCTGAATTTCTGGCCAAAGTGCAGCCTCAATGTCTCTCCCTCACCTCTGTACTCCCTCAGGCGCAGAATAGGGGCTGCACCAACCATCTCGGTTCGTGCAGCCCTCGTGCTGTTCCTGGGCTACGGCGGCGCGGCCGTGAGCGACACCGTCGGGCAGCCCGCACCCCGGTCACTCGGGGACGATGCTCACCAGCTTGGGAGCGCGCACGATCACCTTGCGTACGCCGCGCCCGTCCAGGGTGCGGATGACGCCGGGGGCCGCCAGGGCCAGCTTCTCCAGCTCGGTCTCGGAGATACCGGGGTCGACCTCGAGGCGGTCGCGGACCTTGCCCTTGACCTGGACGACGCAGGTGACCTTGTCGGCGGCCAGCAGCGCCTCGTCGGTCACGACCGGGAAGTCCTCGTGGGCCAGGAGTGCTCGTGGCCCAGGCGCTTCCAGATCTCCTCGGCGAGGTGCGGGGCCACGGGCGCCGTCATGAGGACGAGGGGGCCTCGACGGCCTCGCGCGGGACCGCGCTCAGCCCGGTGAGGTGGTTGTTGAGGACGATGAGCTTGGCGATCGCCGTGTTCAGGCGCATGCCTCGTAGTCCTCGCGCACGCCCACGATCGTCTTGGCCACGAGCCGGCGTGTCTCCTCGTCGGCGCTCTCGTCGACCACCGTCAGCTCGCCAGTGGTCTCGTCAACGACGTTGCGCCACAGGCGCTGCAGGAAAGCGCTGGCTGCCGGCGACGGCGCGGGTGTCCCACGGGCGGTCGGCGTCCAGCGGGCCCATGCTCATCTCGTAGACGCGGAAGGTGTCGGCGCCGTAGGCCTCGTACATGTCGTCGGGGGTGACGATGTTCTTCAGGGACTTGCCCATCTTGCCGTACTCGCGGCGCACCGGCTGCCCCTGCCACAGGTAGCTGGTGGTGCCGTCCTCGGCGGCGACCTCCTCGACCTCGTCGGCGGGCACGTACTGGCCGCGGGAGTCGGTGTAGGCGTAGGCCTGGACGTAGCCCTGGTTGAAGAGGCGGTGGTAGGGCTCGGAGGAGGAGACGTGGCCCAGGTCGAACAGGACCTTGTGCCAGAAGCGCGAGTAGAGCAGGTGCAGGACGGCGTGCTCGACGCCGCCGACGTACAGGTCGGTGCCGCCGGAGGTGTTGCCGGCCTCGGGGCGCGGCCCCATCCAGTAGGCCTCGTTGGCCGGGTCGACGAGCGCGTTGTCATCGGTGGGGTCGATGTAGCGCATCTCGTACCAGCACGAGCCGGCCCACTGCGGCATCGTGTTGGTCTCGCGGTAGTACGTCCGGGGGCCGTCTCCCAGGTCGAGCTCGACCCGACCCACTCGGTGGCCTTGCCCAGCGGCGGCTCCGGGGAGGTCGGCGTCGTCGGGGTCGTAGGAGCGCGGCGAGTAGTCGGTGACCTCGGGCAGCTCGACCGGCAGCATCGACTCGGGCAGGGCGTGGACGCCGCCGTCCTCGTCCCACACGATCGGGAAGGCTCGCCCCAGTAGCGCTGGCGGGAGAAGAGCCAGTCGCGCAGGCGGTAGGTGACCGCGCCGCGGCCGGCACCCTTGGCCTCCAGCCAGCCGATCATGGTGGCCTTGGCCTCGTCCTTGCTCATGCCGTTGATGTCCAGGTCGCCCTGGGCGGAGCTCACGACGACCCCGTCACCGGTGTAGGCCTGGGAGGACAGGTCGACGCCGTGGGGGTCGTCGGCCGGGCCGATGGTCTGGATGATGTCGATGTCGTACTTGGTGGCGAAGGCGTAGTCGCGCTCGTCATGGGCGGGTACGGCCATGATGGCGCCGGTTCCGTAGCCCAGCGAGGGACGTAGTCGGCCACGAAGACCGGCACCTTCGCGCCATTGACGGGGTTGATGCCGAAGAAGCCGGTGAAGACACCGGTCTTGACCCGGCCCTCGTCGGTGCGGTCCGCGTCCGACGTCGCCGCGGCCTGGGCACGGTAGGCGGATACGGCCTCGGCGGGGGTCGCGTAGCCGCCGGTCCAGGCCTCCTTGGTGCCCCTCGGGCCAGGCGGCCGGGACGGTCAGGGCCGCGGCGTCGTCGGCGATCTGGGCATCGGTGCGCACCGAGCCGGAGGCCTGGAGGCCCGCCCAGCATGGGGTGCTCTGGGGGCCACGACCATGAAGGTGGCGCCGAAGAGAGTGTCGGGGCGGGTGGTGTAGACACTCAGTGACGCGTCCTGCTCAGCGCCCTGACCGGCACCGGGCACGGCGAAGGTCACCCTCGGAGCCCTCGGAGCGGCCGATCCAGTTTCGCTGCATGAGCTTGACCTTCTCAGGGCCAGTCCACGGTGTCCAGGTCCTCGGCGAGGCGGTCGCCGTAGGCGGTGATGCGCATCATCCACTGGCGCAGGTTGCGCTTGAAGACAGGGGTAGTTGCCGCGCTCGGAGCGGCCCTCGGCGGTGACCTCCCTCGTTGGCGAGGACCGTGCCCAGGCCGGGGCACCAGTTGACGGGCGCGTTGGAGACGTAGGCCAGGCGGAAGGAGTCGATGACCTCGGCCTGCTCGGCGGCGCTCAGGCCGGCCCAGTCGCGGCCGCCGGGGACGGGGACCTGGCCGGAGGCGAGCTTGTCGCGCAGCTCGGACACCGGCCGGGCTGCGCCCCTTGCCGCGGCCGTCGCGGCGCAGGGGCCTCGGGGTCGAACCAGGAGTTGAAGACCTGCAGGAAGATCCACTGGGTCCAGCGCACGTAGTCGACGTCGATGGTGGCCAGGAGCGACGCGGGTCGTGGGACAGGCCCAGGCGGCGCAGCTGGCGGCGCATGTTGGCGATGTTGGCCCTCGGTGGAGATGCGTGGGTGCTGGCCGGTGGTGACGGCGTACTGCTCGGCGGGAAGGCCGAAGGCGTCGTAGCCCATCGTGTACAGGACGTTCTGCCGGTCATGCGGGTGAAGGCGCGACGACGTCGGTGGCGATGTAGCCCAGCGGGTGACCCACGTGCAGACCCTTGCCGGAGGGGTACGGGAACATGTCCAGCAGGAAGTACTTCTCCTTGTCCGCGCCGGGTTGCCAGAGCGCCGACAGGGTTGTCGGCGTTGAAGGTGCCCTCGGCCTCCCAGCGGTCCTGCCAGGCGGTCTCGATGGAGTCCGCCAGGCCGCCGTGTAGCGGTGCAGGTGCGGACCCGCCCGGTGCGGTTCTCTCTGACATCGCGGCAGCGCTCTTTTCCCTACTCGTGCTTCCTGGTGCTGGGGCACAGCCCTATCGCCCGGCAGCAGCGGGGCCCGGCGGCGTCCGCCCCGCGGGCGGGCGAGACCGGTCACGTCGGTGAGGCCCTCTGGAGCCTGGCAGCATCGCCCTCACTCTTCTTCCCGAGCTGCAGCCCCGAGCGGTTGAGGGCGTCCTGCTCGCACGCCAGGCGACCTGGTGCCGAGGCGATCCGCGCCCGACCGCCCCAAGCTCGCGGCGCAGGTTGGGGCACATGGTGATGGAGACGGCTCGATCATCACCGGCGACCCGACGCAGTCCAGGTAACGCCGGGCGGCAGCGACGCCGAGACCGGTGGCCAGGATCGGCCGGATGCGTGCGACAGCGTCGAGATCCTCGGGCTGTAGTCCCGGTATCCGGCGGAGGTCCGGGCGGGAACGAGCAGACCGGCCTCCTCGTAGTGCCTCAGGGAACGGGGCTGACACCCGCCTGTCGGGCGAACTCTCCGATGCGCACAAGGAGCTCCTCTCCGGCGAACAGCTTCCACTTGACTTCCACTTGACCTGCCACTGGCGTGAATGTCTACCGTCCAGGGGCATGGACCACGTTACAGAACACTGCTCCTCCGACGGACTCGAGGGGATCGACAGAGTCATTCTCGTCCACGGTTTCGGGCGGGGCCTCACGACCACTGGTTTCTTGGCTCGCGCGGAGCTTCCGCCATGTCGAGGTGCCACGGCTCCCTCATCCGGAGTCTCCGGATGCCTCGACCTGGGCGTCGACCATCGCCGAGAGGATCGGAACGTCGCCGGACGGACTGACCGGGCTCGCAATCGTGACGCACAGTCTTGGCGGCCTGACCGCGCTACGGGCGATCGAGCGAGTCATCGCGTGCGACCCACCGGCGAACGGCAATGGGCGGCATCTGGCGGCCTTCATCGCCGTCGCACCCTTCGCGCAGCAGCTCCCTCCGACGGGAGAGGCGGAGCTCGACCATTTCCTCGCCACCGGACTGGAGGCTTCCTCGACGGCGCGAGCCCCCGGTGAGCTGCGTCCACTTCTAGGGCGCACCACAGTCATTCACCCGATAACGACCCACTTGTCCCCCGGGCGGCTTCGCTGGAGATTCGCCACCGCGATCAGCGCCGACGTCGTCACCGTTCCGGCGCGGGCCATTTCCGGCCTCCGACGGCGTCACGTCTCTTCCGCAGGTCGTTCAGGCACTCGGCCGAGTTAAAAGCGATAGAGGCGCGGGCGCGCCTGGAAAGTAGAAAGCCGGTGGGTGTTTCTCCTCTCGTCGGGCGGGAGGTCTCAACGCGCCGGCCCTCATATCGCTCGACAGTTCTCCCTTATGACGTCTGGCCCGTTACCGCTCTTTGCTGTGACGACTGCAGAAATACCAATATCGCATGAGCAGGGCAGATGGTTC
>BNJT01002535.1_pt1 | contig 166918 bp, 285 predicted proteins | sample 8540491 | NCBI WGS metagenome assembly BNJT01 (sample SAMD00202455, study PRJDB9452) | human saliva metagenome | host: Homo sapiens
AGAAGAAAATAGAAAAAGAGGAGTAAATATCGATTTCATTTGTGAAAAGGCTCGATTTTTATGCCAATGATATTTCCCTGATCAAGGAGATGGTAAATGCTGGAAATCAAAGGCTTTGAAGAAGAGCTTTAAAGCAAAAAGAAGTTTTAAAAATCTGAATCTTTCCATAAAGGAAGGAGTGATTGTCTGTTTATTGGGGAAATAATGGAGCCGGAAAGACAAGCTTTAATTAACTGCATTCTTCGCATGATCCAGGCAGATGCAGGGCTCTATACTCTTGGATGGGCGAGACATTTTTGACGTATAAAAACGAAGAGTATTTTTTTCCAAGGTAAATGCTTTGCTGGAATCCAGTGTTAATGTTTATGACTATCTTACAGGATGGCAAAAATATTGAGTACTTTTCCGGACTACTGAAACTCGATTCCGGGAACGAGAAAATAAAAACTTATATTTCTTTGTTTGAATTGGAAGAAGCAATCCACGAAGCTGTAGGGACTTATTCACGGGGAATGCGACAAAAAAGCTGGCTTTATTGATTGCCCTAATGTCTTCTCCCGAAGCTCTTACTCTTGGATGAGCCTACGTTGGGGCTGGATATACAGAGTAAGTTATCCGTTATACAGATATTGAATACCATTATAAAAACAGAGAAAATTGCAGTCTTACTTACCTCACATCAAATGGATGTGGTACAAAAACTTCAAAGTAGAATACTGATTTTAAAGGATGGAGTCGTACATGAATTCGATAAAACGGATTACGAAGACAAGGATTTATATATTGTTTCCTATATAAAAGACAATAAACTGGAAAGTGATGCGGTTCGGGGAAGCTTTCAGGATATATATCAAAGCTATTATAAAAAATATGAAATTCTGGAAATAAGAAAAAAGGAAAGTGACTTGGAAGAAATATTGCTGGAGGTTTTCCATGAAACTGATTAAAGCGGAATGCAAAAAAAGTCTGATAGAGGCGGCCAGCTATTATCCGGATTATATTGTGGGCCTATTAACCGACATTTTGTTGCTTGTGATAGTCATGAATACGGAGGGGAACAAGAGGAAAAGCTCTTTGCTTATGTTTTGTGGATTTTGGTAAATGGTGTTTTATCGGAAGCGTCTTTATGTATATCCACGGAAAAGCAGATGGGAACTTTGCAAAACCTGATGATTAAACCCTATTCCATTATGCAAATCATTAGCGTGAAAACCTTGGTTTGGTTTTTGCTAAATAGTGTTAAAAGCTTGATTTGCATAGGAATAGCCTCTTTGTTTATAAAAGCTTAGCTTTCGATTTGAATCCTTTTATATTGTTATGCGGTGTGCTTTTTGGCTGTATGGGGATATCCTATATACTGTCTGCCTTAAACCTAATTTTTACGAAAAATGGCCTCTTTTGTCAGCATTGTTGGGCTACCTGTTTTTATTTCTTTCCGGTAGTATCCTTTTCCTTACGGAATGTTTGCAGTATACTAACCCTTTATCGGCAGGTTCCCATTTTTACGCTCTCTTGATTCATCAAACAGCAGGTGTTAAAGATTTTTTTCATGTTACTAATTCTATGTGCAGTATATTTCTTTGTAGGAAAAGAAATTTTTGCCTTTGTTTTTCAAAAGAAGTAAACAATTTAAATGGACATATTAAGACTATAATGAAGTGTTGGAAATAGCATTTTTCATTTTTGAAAAATAGCATTTTTCTTGCATTTTTAGACTTGTCTGTGCTATTCTATACGAGCTGTTTTGTCATAAGACAAAATATAACCCTATAATATGTTCCGCTGACGAGACCGTGTATGAACATAGAATGTTTTTGGAGGACTTGTATATGTCAAATTTTTGAAATCATTAGAGAAATTGAAACAGGCAGCAGTTAAGACAGGAAACCTTAGCACTGTTCAACACAGGAGATACCATTAAGGTATACAACAAGATCAAAGAGGGTAACAGAGAGAGAACCCAGATTTTCGAGGGAACCGTTTTAAAGATTCAGGGTGGTTCCAACAGAGAAACCTTTACCGTTCGTAAGACCAGTAACGGTGTAGGCGTTGAGAAGACTTGGCCGATCCATAGCCCGTTTGTGGAGAAGATTGAAGTAGTTCGTAAGGGTAAGGTTCGTAGAGCGAAGTTGAACTACCTTCGTGATCGTGTTGGTAAGGCTGCGAAAGTTAAGGCTGCGAAGTAATTTAAACCATACAACAGGTGTTCCTTTCGGAGCACCTGTTTTTTTCTAAGGAGTGTTATGAAAGAAAGAACGATTTTTCAAAAGTTTATTCATACTCTGGTGGACATCCTTGTTCTTCTTTCTTTGGCCTGGTTTATTGTCTATAGTTTCTTTTCCCTCTACAGGGTTTCGGGGCATAGCATGGAGCCGGCTCTTTCTACAGGCGATACGGTTCTCATTGATGAGCTGAGTTATCGTTTTATCAAGCCGAAAAGAATGGATATCGTGCTGTTCCAAAGAGCGGATAAGTCTTATAATATGAAGCGGATAGTCGGTCTTCCCGGTGAAACCGTGATTATACAAAATGGAAGAATCTATATTAACGGAGAGCTTCTGGAAACAACAAAGATTTCTCCCATCGCTTTTACCGGGTTTGGCTAAAAATCCCGTAGAGCTTGGGAAAGACGAGTATTTCCTTATTGGAGACAATACGGACTCCTCGGAGGACAGTCGTTTTTCAGAATATTGGAAATGTGCATTTTTGCGCAGATTCGGGGAAGAGTATGGTTTCGCCTGCTTCCTCTTCGGAAAATGAAGCTCATATTATAGAAAGGAGAGGCAAGTGAAAATACAGTGGTATCCCGGACATATGGCAAAAAGCCAAGAGAAAGATGAAAGAAGATCTGCCCCTTGTCGATGCAATTATTGAAGTGATAGACAGCCGTTGCCCTAACTCTTCCCGCAATCCGGAAATCGACATTTTAGCTAAAGACAAGGCCAGAATCATGCTTTTTCAACAAAGCCGACCTTGCGGATCCCGGGAAGAACAAAAAGCTTTTATGGAAAGCTTTCAGAAGCAGGGCTTCTATACCATGGAAATGGACGCCAGAAGCCGTTCCAGTGTAAAGGGCGTAAATAAGCTTGTCATGGAGAGCTGTGCAGAGCTTTTGGAAAGAAAAAAGCAAAAAGGGATTCTTTCTCAAAGCATCAAAGCCATGGTTCTCGGTATTCCGAATGTTGGGAAATCCACCTTTATTAACGCCTATGTGGGAAAAGGCCACGGCAAAGACCGGAAATAAGCCCGGAGTTACTAAAGGGAGCACAGTGGATAAAGATCGGAAAGGATCTACAGCTTCTCGATACACCGGGAATCACCTGGCCGAAATTTCGAAAGAGAGATTGTGGGCTTGAATCTGGCTCTCATCGGTTCTATTAACGATGAGATACTGCCGATAGAGGAGCTTATCTTTTATCTTCTAAAATATCTTACCCGTTATTACGGCTCCGCCCTTGTTTCCCGCTATGGAGAAACGCTATTAGGGAAAGAAGAAGCTTTGGAAGCAATGGACGCCATTGCCATAAAAAGAGCCTGTATCAAAAAGGGCGGAGATATCGATTACACGAAGGTATCGAGACTCATTCTGGATGATTTTCGAAGCGGAAGACTGGGAAGAATCAGCTTGGAGCATCCCATGAAATGGGAAGAAGACAGCCAAATGGAGTATAGATTTGAAGTATAAATTTATGAGATAGTTCAAAGTATGGAAGAATATTCCCATGCTTCGAAAAGGAATGAATTTTAATAGGATAAGATATGACCGATAAAGCAAGAGAAAAGGAAGAGCTTAGGCTCGAGGAAATGCGAAAAGAGGAGAGAGCTGTACTCGATTTAAGCCCGATAGCAGGAGTAGATGAAGCGGGACGAGGCCCCTTGGCAGGACCGGTGGTTGCCGCCTGCGCGGTGATTCCCTTGGACTATCCCTTCTACTATTTAAATGACTCGAAGAAGATGTCCGAGAAAAGAAGAGAAGCGCTTTTTGAGGTCTTACAGAAAGAAGCCATTGCCTTTGGAATCGGCATTGTTTCTCCGGAAAGAATCGATGAAATCAACATCTTACAGGCGACTTATGAAGCTATGAGAGAGGCACTGAAGGATATGGAGAAGCGTTTTTCGCTTAGCCCGAAAATTCTTCTAAACGATGCAGTGACGATTCCCGGTATTCCGATTCCGCAGAAGGCCATTGTTCACGGTGACGCGAAGTCTTTATCCATTGCGGCAGCCAGTGTCTTAGCCAAGGTGACAAGGGATCATATCATGCTGGAATATGATGAACAATATCCTAAATACGGCTTTAAGCAGCATAAGGGCTACGGGACAAAGGTCCATAGAGAAGCCATTCTTACACACGGCCCCTGTCCTATTCATAGAAGAAGCTTTTTAAAGAATTTATATAGTTAAATAGAAGTAAACTGCTACAGAGAATGCAATCTCGATTTGCAGACTTTCCTATGAATAATCAGTGCTTTAGAAAATAGCATCAACGGTTTATCGAGAGAGGTAAGTCAAATGCAGAGTAATAAGGCGAAGAATACACATCTTCTCGGAGAAAAGTACGAGAATATGGCGGTAGAATATTTGGAAGCAATGGGGTATAGTATTTTGGAGCGCAATGCACGTTTTCACCATTTGGAAACGGATATTATTGCAAGAGACGGAGAATACCTCTGCTTTATAGAAGTAAAGGGGAGAAAGAGCGGGAGCTTAAGCTCTCCCTATGAAGCTGTAAGTCCGAAGAAAATCCGTTTTCTTCGAACCATGGCGGAGGGATACCTGGTAAAACAACATTTATCCTTATATGACACCCCTTGTCGCTTTGATGTACTTTGCATTTCAGGGGAAGAAATAGAGCTCATTAAGAATGCATTTTAGCTATTTAAGAACAGATCTTAGTTATTTTAAAATGGAAAAATGTATTTTGCATATGATGCTTTTTATAAATGATATATTATTTTCATCATTCGAAAGAGAAGAATAGATAAAGGGTTTAACGGAATGGAAGAAAAGAGCAAGAATAAAAATGAGCGCAAAGTGATTTTTAACGGGAGATAGACCAACCGGAAAACTGCATCTTGGGCATTATGTAGGATCTTTGCAAAGAAGAGTGGAGTTGCAAAACTCAGGAGAATTTGACGAAATCAATATTTTGATTGCGGATGACCAGGCCTTAACCGATAACTACGATAACCCGAAGAAAATCAGAGATAATATTATCGAAGTAGCTCTGGACTATCTTTCCGTCGGTATTGATCCCGCTAAGAGCACGATCTGTATTCAATCGGCTCTTCCCGCACTGCATGCCCTGTCCTTCTACTACTTAAATCTTGTTACCACGCAAAGACTGAGCCGTAACCCGACCGTGAAGGCGGAAATGAAGCAGAAGGGCTATAGCGGAGAAATGAAAACGATAACGAAGCAGGGCTTCCTGCCGGTTTCTTTACCTATCCCGTATCTCAGGCAGCCGACATTACTGCATTTAAAGCCACAACCGTTCCGGTTGGAGAAGATCAGCTGCCCATGATTGAGCAGACAAAGGAAATTGTTCGACGCTTTAATCAGCTTTATCAGAGAGAAATCCTTTTAGAGCCGGAAATACTTCTTCCGGAAAATTCCAGTCAGAGAAGACTGCCGGGAATAGACGGTAAGGCAAAGATGAGTAAATCTCTCGGTAACGGCATTTACCTCTCCGACGATGAGAAGACGGTGAAAACGAAGATTATGAGTATGTATACCGATCCTTCCCATATCAATATTGCCGATCCCGGTCATGTTGAAGGAAATATGGTATTTACTTACCTCGATGCTTTTTCAAAACAAGAAGATTTCGCTGAATTCCTTCCGGAGTATCAAAATCTCGAGGAAATGAAGGAGCACTACAGAAAAGGCGGTCTTGGTGATGTGAAAGTGCAAGAAATTCCTTCTCACGGTCATGGAGAAATATGCTTTCTCCCTATCAGAGCGAAAGAAAGCTCTGGGAGAATCGCATTTCCGATGTCTATGATATTCTTTATCAAGGCACGGAAAAAGGCTAAAGAAACGACAAACGCTACCCTAGAAGAAGTACGAGACGCGATGCGGATCAATTACTTTAAAGGAAATGAAATCATCGGAGAATGGGATAAATGGGTACATGGAAGTCAAGAGGGCTAAGAGGCTCTCTACTGGAAGAGGAGCTGAATCAGACTATTTCCCTTTATAGAGAAAAGAACCTCGCCCTCATTCAGAAAATCCCTACCCCCGATTACTCCCTATAGAACTGGATAAGAGCCATAAACAAATCACCCTTGCCTACTTTGACCGAAAGTCCACTGTGGACTATGTGGGAGTAGTGCAGGGGATTCCTGTTTGTTTCGATGCAAAGGAATGTCATAAGGACTCACTTCCTTTTGCAAAACCTTCATGCACACCAAATGGACTTTCATGCAGGACTTTATGAAAGCAGGGCGGAATCAGCTTTCATTATCCTGTCCTTCACACAAAGAAATGAAATCTATTATGTGCCTTTTTCGGGGAGCTTCTTCGCTTCACAAAGAGAATGGAAGAGGGCGGTAGAAAGAGCTTTTCGCTATGATGAGCTCTAGTGCTCGCATCGAATTTATCAGAAAAAGGACCTACTGGTGCATTTTTTTAGAAGCTTTAAATGAGGATATTTTTACTTTTTAAATGAAATGTCATACTGAAATTAAAGAAACAAACTTTATATTCATGAACTTTATCAGGTGTCATCAGTTTGATATTTGTGTAATAATACGCTTTAGTAAAAAAGAACTGATATCATGCTTTTATTAGAGAAATAGGGTCTCATGGAAAGACAATAGTATAGAAAAAGGAAGATGAAAATGAATATTATTGTAGTCGGATGTGGTAAAAGTCGGTCTGAACTTAGCCGATCAATTAAACAAAGAAGGGCATAACATCACTATCATTGATAATGATGAAAAAGAATTACGACATGCCGTGGACTTTTTAGATGTCATGGGAGTGCACGGCAACGGTGCCATGCCTCAAACACTTAGAGAAGCCGGAATTAGCGACGCGGATGTCTTAATTGCCGCAACCAACCAAGACGAGGTAAATATGCTTTGTTGTCTATTTGCCAAGAAAGAAGGGCATTGCAGTACTATCGCAAGAATTCGTGATCCGCAGTATACAACGGAAATTAAATACTTACGAGACGAATTAAACCTTGCCATGGTTATCAATCCTGAGATGGCCGCTGCGCGAGAAATCGAGAGACTTCTTCGTTTCCCGTCGGCTATTAAGATTGACAGTTTTTCCAGAGGAAGACTGGATCTAATTCGAGCAAAGGTACCGGAAAACAGTAAGTTGGTGGGAATACCCTTTTATTCACTAAGAAATGAAATCGGCCTGGATGTACTGGTATGTTGTATAGAAAGAGGAGAGGACTTACTGATTCCAAAGGGTTCCGACTGTTTTATGGCCGGGGATGAAATCAGTTTTTATTGCATCTCCTAAGGACATTACCGACTTTTTTTCCTCAAGCTGGGTCTCGACTATACGCCAATTCGTGATTGCATGATTGTCGGCGGTGGAAGAGTAAGCTACTATATTGCAAAAATATTAAAGAGAAGCATCTGAATTTAAAATTAAAGATTATCGAGAACAATAGAGAGCGTTGTGAATTTCTTGCGGAAGAATTTCCGGAGTGCAGTATTATTAATGGAAACGGTATTGATCAGGAGCTTTTAAAGCGGGAAGGAATTGAAAATACGGATGCATTTTTGTTCTCTAACCGGATTTGACGAAGAAAACATAATGTTGTCCCTCTATGCCGGTAAACTTTCCGATACCCGTTTGGTTACGAAAGTGAATCGTATCAGCTTTGAAAATGTCATTAAAGAGATGAATTTGGGTTCAGTTATTTATCCAAAGCAAATTATTGCAGACAGTATAGTCCGTTACGTTCGTGCACTGGAGAACTCAAAAAGGCTCCAATGTGGAAACGCTCTATAAGATAGCTGATGGAAGAGCGGAGGCTATGGAATTCAAAGTCCTAAATGATCCGGATTTAATAAACAAACCATTTTCTTCTATGAATTTCAAAGACGGTATACTGATTTGCGGAATCATCAGAAATCATCGAGTAATTACTCCTAACGGTTCCGATATGATGAAAATTGGAGACAGAGTAATTGTTGTTTCCAAGAATACCGGTTACAACGACTTAAGGGACATTTTAGAAGTTAAGGAAGAAGAGGAGGAGAGTGTAAACAATTATGAACTTTAGTATGATTGTCTATATTCTGGCATGGGTACTGAAAATTGAAGGTGCAAGTATGATTTTGCCGCTTCTTTGTTCTTTGTTTTATAAGGAAAATGATATTGCACTTTGCTTTTTCTTTGTTGGAGCTGCCTCCATTTTGCTGGGATATATTTTAACTGCTAAAAGCCAAAAAAAATTGCTTTTTTTATGCAAGAGAGGGATTTGTAATTGTTGCAGCCTGTTGGGTTGTACTTTCTCTGGTAGGTGCCTTACCTTTCTTTATTTCCGGCAGAATTCCGCACTATATTGATGCCTTGTTCGAGATTGTTTCCGGTTTTCACAACAACCGGATCCTCTGTGCTTTCCGATGTAGAAGCACTGGGAAAGGGACTTTTGTTTTGGCGCTCCTTTTCCCATTGGATAGGCGGAATGGGAGTTCTTGTCCTCGTTTTAACCGTGCTTCCTCTGGGAGGCGGTTACAATATGATGATTATGAAGGCGGAGTCCCCGGACCGGAAGTATCCAAGATGGTTCCCAGAGTAGCCGATACTGCAAAAGCACTGTATAAAAATTTACTTTTATTTTAACAATTATTATGATACCGGTATTTCTTCTTTCCGGAATGCCGGTATTTGATGCCTTATGTATCGGATTTGGAACTGCCGGAACAGGCGGCTTTGCGATTCGAAATTCAGGAATGGCTGATTATTCTATGTTTAGTCAGTTTTTAATAACTGTTTTTATGATTTTTTTCGGAGTAAACTTTAATGTATATTACCTGATTCAAAGAAAGAAATTCTCAGACGCATTGCATTCCGAGGAAGCAAGAAGCTATTTTCTGATTATTGCTGCAACTACATTATTCATTACTTTTAATATTTTTCAACAAGTCGGAAAGGGCTTTTTATATGCCTTACACCATGTATTTTTCACTGTAGGAAGTGTGATTACAACAACCGGTTTTTCCACCTTGGATTTTTAATGAATGGGCCGTACCTTCACAAATGGTAATTTTTATTTTTTTGATGATTTGCGGAGCCTGTGCAGGATCTACAGGCGGAGGACTGAAGGTATCCAGAATCCTTATCCTTATAAAGAGTCTTGCTAAGGAAATGCACCTGATTATTCATCCCGAAGCGATACGAAAAGTTCGTCTTGAGGGAAAATGCCTGGATCATTCCGTGGTTCGTTCCGTTAGTACTTATTTAATGGCATATTGTTTTATTTACATGATTTCCATATTCCTAATCAGTTTTGACGGATATGACTTCATAACAAACTTTTCTGCAATTTCCGCAACCTTTAACAATATCGGTCCGGGACTCGGAAAAAGTAGGACCGCTAAGTAATTTTTCCGTGTATTCTTATTTTTCAAAGCTTGTCATGATCTTTGATATGTTGGCCGGAAGATTGGAAATATTCCCGATGTTGATATTATTCTCTATTAAGACTTGGAGAAAAACAAATTAAGATCGCGGCAGAAGCGGAAAGAAAAATTGGGAAGGACCATATTTAAAAATTTCCTGGCTGAACAGCAATATGAAAGATTAAAGAAAATATCGGTATAACTATTCGCTAAACTCTTGTTTAACGAATAGTTATATGGTAAAATAAAGGTATAGCGACATAAGCTGTACCTTTTATATTGTTAATAAATAGCTGCTTTTACTTTAAGATCTATAAAAAAACTATCAAGACTTATCCTATTCAATATGAAATTCAAAAGAAAAGAATCTCTGATAGTAAACATTATTTTGATAAAAATTATGTGAGGTAATTTATGGCTCTTGCCTATCATGAAGAATTGGATAAAAAGAATACTTTAAAGCTAAGGGACTTACAAAAGGATCTTCCCGCCTTTTGTAATGCTTTTTTCCGCGGTATTGATCAAATCACCGCTTCGCGTACTAAAAATAGCTTATGCCTATGATTTAAAGGTATTTTTTTACCTATCTCATGGAAGAATTGAAAATTCATGAGTCTATTTCCGATTTTTACACTTCAAGATGTAGAAAATCGTTCTATACCTGAGCTTGAAGGATACATGGAGTATCTGAAGTACAGAACAAAGCAAAAAGAAAATGCTGATGGAGAAAATGGAGACCATCGACATTTTAAACCATAATAAGAGCATTAAACGGAAAAGATTTCTTCTTTTAAAGAGCTTTTACAACTACTTGTATAAGGCCGGTTTAATCAGCAGCAACAAGGCCTCACTACTCTCCCTTCCCAAGCTTAACCAAGAGGAGATTATCCGTATGGATCAGGGTGAAATTGCCGAGTTTTTAGATGAAGTGGAAAATGGGAATCAGCTAAGTAAAAAGGAACGAGAATTTCACGAAAAACAATGTTCGTGACCTTGCCATGATGCAGTTGATGCTGGGAACCGGAATTCGTGTTTCGAGTGTGTAGGTCTCAATTTATCCGATCTCGACTTTAATAATAATGGAATTCGAATTCATCGTAAAAGGCGGTAAGAATGTCACGATTTACTTCTCAGATGAGGTAGAAAGCGGGCTTAGAGCTTATTTAGAAGAAAAGAAAGCTGAAAAATCCCCGCTTCAGGACACGAAGAAGCCTTATTTTTTTGTCCATGCAGAACAAGCGTATTTCCGTCCGTTCCGTAGAGAAAATGGTTAAAAATATGCCAGCAGGGTGACTCCCTTTAAAAACATATTACGCCGCATAAACTACGAAGCAGTTACGGCACAAATCTCTATCAGGAAACCGGAGATATCTATCTTGTTGCTGACGTTCTTGGGCACAGTGATGTAAATACCACGAAAAAGCACTATGCGGCATTAGAGGAAGAAAGGCGAAGAAGCGTGCGAAATGTGGTTCGTCTTCGTAAAGAGGAAGGGGAAAGCTGATTTAGCTTTTCCCCTTTCGTATTTTCCGGAATTTAAAAACAATTCTTACTTGTTCTATGGATAATTTTGCCATCAAATATCAAATAGTCTAAAAAGAAAGAAGAATTCTCTTCATTCCAACGGCTTTCTTCTTTATACCTCTTTACTCTTCTTTGATAGGTGCGTAGTTGTACACCGGCATATTCCGCGGTTTCCGAACTCTTGTGGGAGCTACTGAAAAGAAACTACCTCCGAAACTTTCTTTGCAGAACCGTAATCTCTTTTCTTTCCGGCAGCCCTTTTAAGGCGATCTAAGGAAATCTCAAATTTAAAAAGTGAAATTTATCTTCCTTATTCCTTGATAAAGAAAGCTTCATTCCATACTTTTTCAAAAGAGAATCCAGCTCTGTAATCTCTTTTTGGATCTGTGAAAATTCATCTTCGCTTTCCACTGCGAGCTGAAGACTTTCTACGATATGCTTTCCCAGGCCGGGCTCAAACCATTTTTCCAACATATATAGAACTCCAAAGACTTATAAGCCAAGTCGAATAAGGCCTACCGCTTTCCCCAATATAGTACAATCCTCTACTATAATCGGATCCATGGAATCATTCTCCGGCTGCAGACGAATATGTCCGCCCTCCTTATAAAAACGCTTCACAGTTGCGCTGTCATCGACCAAGGCTACAACAACCTCTCCCTGCGCGCAAGTATTTTGCTTTGCCACAATGAGATAATCTCCATGGAAGATTCCAATATTAATCATGGAATCTCCTTTTACCTTCAGAATAAAGCTCTCTTGGTTAGGAAGTAAATTCACAGGAAATGGAATATTGCCGGTGATATTTTCTTCTGCAAAAATAGGAGTTCCGGCAGCAACCGTTCCCACAATCGGAAGAGCCGTCATCTCTTCTCCGTAAGCCTCTGTGGATACAGCAACTTCTTCGGAAGAAGAATTATCCTGCGCTGTACTCCCCTTTATAGAATCAATATCCGAAGAAGCGCCCGGACTTTCCACGGTACTTGTTCGCTGAAGACTAAGCCCCTCACGGTTTAAAATCTCTATCGCTCTGGGATGCGCAGGATCCTTCCTGATTAATCCCAGTTTTTCCAAATCATTTAAATAGGTAAATACACTGGAGGTGGACTTTAGGCCAACTTTCGCACAAATGTCCCGTACAGAAGGAGGATAATTTCTTTTCTGCACGCAGTCCTTAATGTATTCATAAATCTCTTCCTGCTTCTCCGTTAAATTATCTATGCTATAAACTTTCTTAGGTCTTCCCATATGCCCTCCCGGAAAGTAGTCTTCGACTCTTCTCTAAGTCTACGAACCTTTGTTCTAATAAATTATAGCATAAAGATTTTAAATTGCAAACATTTGTACGGAAAAAGCTTAATACTTTAGATTTCCGACTTTTTAGCATCAGACCAGATTTTTTTCCAGGTCATAAAACTCTCTTTGCTCCTTAGTAAAGAGATGAACCACGATATCTTTATAGTCCATAAGAATCCAACCGGAATCGCCCTCTCCTTCTTTATTAAGCTCTAATCGTATACCTTCTTCTACTGCATCCTCCAACGCATCCAGCTGTCTTACATTTTTCTGCTGATGCCAAAATAAAGTAATCGGCCAAAGTGGAAATTTCGGAAATATCCAAAGCAAGAATATCTGCCGCTTTTTTTCTCTTCCAATATCGCCATAATTTTTTTGCTAAAGCTCTTGTTTCCATATCGATCCTTTCCACAATAATCTGTTTTTACAAACATGCGTTTTTCTGACTTATCTACCTTATAAGCTACTATTTTCCTAAGCTGAATCTCCACTTTTATGGACATAAATCCTTAAGCTTAAAGTTCTATTCTCTTTTCTCTTTATAATAATGAAAGGCATCCAGAGAAGAGTGGCAAAGGCCTTGTCCCTTTTCCTCCACATAGCTTATGGTAGCTTTTAAGGCTAGATACATTGCTTCGTCAAGGTCCAAAAAGCAATTCTTCGAATCTCTGAAAGCTCTTCTCGAAATCCTCTTCTTACTTCAATATAGTCAGCCAGATAAATAATCTTTTCCAGCACACTCATAGCGGGCTTTGCAATAGTATGATAGTAAATTGCGGATAAAACCTCTTCATCTTGAATTTGAAAATGTTTTTCCGGCATAAGTTGCACCGTAAATTCCATGCAATACCTGTGGTGCGGCAATGTATTCCGGAAGAAGCGGTATATGCTCTCTTTCACAAGCGGCAATTAAATCCTTCTTCCCCATAAACTTTGCACAATCATGACAAAGTCCCGCAATTTCGGCAGCTTGTAAATCATATCCATGCGCCATAGCAAGGTTTGCAGCGGAAAAAGAAACACTTATTGAATGCTCATAGCGTTCTTCATTAAGATGTTCCTTTAAATGCTTCCGTATAGACTTGATTTTCTCCAAATATTCTTTCTCTTCTATCAAAGCAAACTCCTTTGCGTCAATATTAATATTGTCGCATAATTCCGTCCTTTAACTTTTTTATCTACAACTATGCAACAATAGTTTAAATATAAAATCTGTTTAAATGAATATATTCTAAAACAGTCTTCGGAAGCATCCCTGCGGTGTCAGCATTTTCCTTGATAAACTTTCGAATAAGAGAACTGGAATATTCTATCCTCTTCATATCCAGAAAAGAGGAGCGAAGCCCATACTCCTTCTTTAAAAAGGATTGTCTTTCCCTTAAACTGCTCTCCTTCACTTCTCCGTTTCGGTTCGCCACCAGAAACGAAAGAATCTCCCCTAAATCTTTGATTCTGTACCATTTCTCCAGCGTAAAATATTCATCGGTCCCGATAATTAAAGAAAACGCTGCATTCGGAAAAGGCTTTTTTTAAAATCAAAGCTGAATCATAAGTATAGGAGTTTTCCGCTTCGCTCTCCTTCTATAGAGGAATAAAAAGGAAAAGACTTTCTTTGCCGGTTTTTTTCTGCATTCGTTGACTTCTCGTTCATTTCTTCGTCTCGTTTCGGTATCTTTCATTTTCCTCTTTTAGGGCTAAAGAAAGCATTGCCGCACGCTCGGAAAAGGGAAGCAGCTCCAAGCTTTCCTTATGATAAGGAACACTTGTCGGTAAGAATACAATACATTCGCTCGATAGAACTGCGCCTTCAGCATGCAAAGGCGGAAAGGTCAGAGTCTTTAATAATATCCCTTTTTCCCTCAGAGAGACCTGCTCTTCCCTTACCATGGCTTTTTAATGCCGATCTACCCAAGATTAAATGTCCGTAATGAACAGGATTAAAGCTTCCGCCAAAGGATTCCGAGCCTTCGAACATGGGGAAAGCACAAGCCGCTTTCAATCTCGAAAAGGCTAAGACATAAATTTTTCCCTGTCCATTAAAAGGCTCTATTCTTTTTCTTCCTTTGCCCGGCTTATACAGCACAATCTTTCTTCCGATAATCTGTACCAGCTCGGTATTGGAACGCTCTGCTATGGTATTTCCCAGCTCGTGAAGATCTTCGTCACAGTTCTTCAGCACATTAATCTTAATGATTTCGTGCTTTTTCCATATACTCTTCCACGGAGCTTGTAAACTCCGGTGTAAGAACATTTTTACCGATAGAAAGAACCGGATCAATACTTTTGCGCAGCACTGCGAATACGCGCACGCATCTTGCTATCTGCTATATAGGACTTCATTATTCCTCCTCAGATTCGTTTTCATCCTCTATTTCATCATCATAATACTCAAATTCATGCGAGAAAAATCTTAATGGTATCGCCTTCCTTCATGCCCATTTTCTTAAGCTCTTTGATAATGCCCTGTTCTACCATAAAACGCTGGAAGAAGAGGAAGCCCTTCTCCGCCTCTAAATTGGTATAGCCGAGCATCTTCTCCAGCTTCGGGCCTTCTACAAGGAAAGAGTCCCTCTTCCGGATGCTCATACTTAATGGGAAGAGATTCAACCGCGCCAAGGTTTTCAAGATCCACTTCACTTTCATAGATCATTTCATCCTTGCTGATTCCTTCCAAGAGCTTATATGCCTCTTCCAAAAGCGGATAAATTCCCTGATTACTTGCCGCTGAGATATTTTTAAAGAAAGGATAATGCATGTCTTTACAGTATTTCTCCAAGTCCTTCAGGGCTTCCTCCTGCTCCTCGGATTGGATAAGCTCTACCTTATTTGCAGCTACAATAATCGGCTTCTTTAGAATCTCCGGATCATAGCTTTCGCACTCGGCATGGATGCTCTTTAAATCCTCTAAGGGCACTCTTCCTTCTGAACCCGCCCCGTCCACAATATGAATGAGAACGCGAGAACGGTGGATATGGCGAAGGAACTGAAACCCGAGTCCCACTCCGTCACTTGCCCCCTCAATGAGTCCCGGGATATCTGCCATAACAAAGCTTCTATCTCCCTTTAAGTTCACCACACCAAGATGCGGATTCAAGGTCGTAAAATGGTAGTTTGCAATCTCAGGTCTGGCATTACTGCACATGGAAAGAAGGGTGGATTTTCCTACATTCGGGAATCCGAGAAGCCCCACATCCGCAATGACACGAAGTTCCAAGCGGAGGGTGATTTCTCTTGCTTCCTGCCCGGGCTGGGCAAACTTCGGTGCCTGCATGGAGGGCGTTGCAAAGTGCATATTGCCTAAACCGCCCTTTCCTCCCGGAAGGAGAACAATTCTGCGATTATCTCCACTCATATCGGCAATCAGCTTTCCTGTTTCCGCATCCTTTAAAAGAGTCCCGGCAGGAACCTTTAAGATGAGATCCTTACCATTCTTTCCGTGCATCTTTCGGCCGTCGCCTTCCTGTCCGTCTCCGGCAGCATATTTTTGTTTTATGGCGAAAGGGATCCAAGCTATTCAGTCCATCATCCACTTCCACTATAATATCTCCGCCCCTTACCGCCGTCTCCTCCGTCGGGACCTCCGGCAGGTACGAAAAGCTCTCTACGGAAAGAAACATGCCCATTTCCTCCCTTACCGCTTCTTACATAGATTTTTTTGCTACGTCAGCAAACATAAAAGCTCCTTTTATATTGAAGAAAAAACCCCACACCGGAAACCGGCATGGGGTTAACATTTCTTTATGCCCTTGGAAGAACAGAAACCTGCTTACGATCTCTACCTAATCGGCCGAACTTTACAACACCGTCAACCTTAGCGAATAAGGTGAAATCATTTCCCAAGCCTACATTTTGACCCGGATGAATTCTTGTGCCGTTTTGCTTGTACAGGATATTTCCTGCCTTTACAAACTGTCCGTCTGCTCTTTTCGCACCAAGTCTTTTTGAATTAGAATCTCTACCGTTTTTGGTAGAGCCCATACCCTTATGATGAGCCATTTTTTACTCCTTCCTGTAATCAACGAGTTTACTATTTCCACTCGCTACGAATTAACCGATCTTGTCAATCTTTACTTCCGTAAAGAGCTGTCTGTGACCGTTCTTCTTGTGATATCCGGACTTTCTCTTGTAACGGTAAACAATAACCTTCTTGCCCTTACCGTTCTGAAGAACTGTTCCGGAAACCTTCGCACCTTTCACAGTGGGAGTACCAATCTTCAGAGAACCGTCGTTAATAAGAAGAACCTGATCAAAGGAAATCTTTGCTCCCTCTTCTACTTCCAACTTCTCTACGCGGATTACATCGCCTTCACTGACTTTGTACTGCTTTCCGCCACTTACAATAACTGCATACATTTAGGACATCCTCCTATAAATTTACTCGCTAGCTTTGGTGAGTTTACACTGCTTATACCTAGCTATGCGGCATCTAAGCTACTCTACAGTATTTTTTTCTTCTTCCGTCAAGCAGTTTTTCTTTGTATAAAAAGTAGAAAACAAGGCTAAAATTAGTCTTTTACAAAAATTGATATAAACGGAAATGCAAATGTAGAGACAATAATTCTTCTTATAAAAAAACTAGGGTAGAAGGCTTCTATAATATGGATAGTTTGCGGAAACTTCATCTACAGAAACTGTACCCGCAGTGGAGTTTTCGTGAATAGCAAGCATCTTTCCCTCCTCTGTCCAGGTAGAAACATAACAACATGACTTTTCCCCGCTGGGTTGAATAATTAAATCTCCCGGAATCAGATCGCTTCGTTTTGATTTTATTTCCCATACCGACCAGTTCCTTTGTACTGGAAACAAAATTCAAAAGGATTATCCACTCCGCTCCAGTATGCCCATTGAATAAAGCCGGAACAATCCAAACCTTTTTTTGTTTCTCCCTTTATAGTCTCGCTGTCCCACTTGTCTTTCCAAAGTTATTTCCCTCAAATCCCCGCTTCGTTGCTTTTCCGCCATAGTAATAGGGCACTTTTCCGACTGCTTCAAGAGCAAAATGAATCAGTTTTTTTCCGTTCTTCACTTAAGCCCTCCGGAATAAGGCTCATGTATCGGGAAATTTCCTCCTCACTAAGCGGTATTTTGGTTTCCACCGTGGATAAGCTTAAACCATATTCCGTGAACCAGTCCTTCTCTATCAGACTGTTCACCGCAGTAATACATTCTTCATTCCAGCCCTTCCAACGGGAAAATGGACTTTGCTCCCACTCTATATCCTTCTCCAGACTTTCCAGAACAATTTCTTTTAACCCATTTTGATCCGAAAATTTTTTTACCTGAATCGTAATTGTCAGATCCACATGGCCGGGACAATAATTTTTAGCCAAGCCGGGATTTTTTGTAGTCGTAGCGGAGAAGTCAGCGCTTCCTCCTGAAGAATTCTTTTCGAAAAGACTCTTTCTTTTGTTCTTCTTCACCGCCCTCTTTCTTATTTATTACAGAAGAACTGGTCGAGGATGGTTCTTCCGAATTCGTACTGTTATCCAGCTTTGTCTCATCCCGCTTTATCGCATCGCTCTCTCCACTCTCTCCACTATCTCTACTATCTCTACTCTCTTCTATATCTTCATCTGTTCTTGAGCTGCTCTCTTTTTCCTTCTCAACGCTCTCCACTTCCCCTTCTTTTAGCATTTCCGAACTTTCTTTTGCATTATCTTTTGTACCCGCTGAAACATTCTTTGTGCCGCCTTCCTCCTGCTCCGCTTCCTCCTTGGCACTTAAATTTACACAGCCTTGATCAAAAATAAACAGGGACTAATGGATAAAAGTATAGGAATGAGATTTGTCATAAAGCTCTCTGCATATGGCAAGAAAATGTTCAGTATCCAAGTAATTATGCTTATAAGTATAAACAGAGGCAAAAGCAAGGATATCTTTTACATTACTGGCATCATCGATTTCTACTCCATCGCCGTTAATAAACCGATAATGAATGTTTTTAAAGTAGGGAATCGGATAACTTGCCGCAGGATCTCCATTTTCTCCTTGCACTGCAGGATTATACTTTCCCATAATACGAGAGCGCTTAATTCCCTAAGCTTTTTGCAACTTTCTCCGGAGTCTCTCCCGCTTCATCCAAAATATTGGCAAGATACTTACTGTCAAGATTCATCATTTCTTTATAAATATCTTCTCCAATAGAATGATTCTCCCTACTTTTCTCGAAATACAGATTGTAAACCTCTATTTTTCGGGCGATAATTCAAGAAACTATCCGCTTTTTCTTTCAAAAATACAGTTGCTTTTTCCTCTAAAACACTGCTACTGGATGGAGGATGCTCTACAGGCTTTTTTTATTTTTTTAAAGAAAAAGATTTTTGCGGAAAAAAATAAAGAAGAAAAAAAAGAAAACAGCACGGCAAAAGAAAGTTGCTGCAACAAGCTTTTTTCCTTTTTTTGTATAATATCCTTTATAGCGTTAAACTTAATCAAATATGATTCTCCCCTTTTACCGAACTCTATCCGGGCTGTTTCCGTTTTACTTGCGTTATTCTACTACTACGAGCTTAATCAATACATTAATAGTTTAAAACACTTCCCTTACATTTCCTAAAAAAATAACGCTAATTAAGAACCCGAAGCTTGGAGAGAAGCTTCTTAAAATCCTCCGGATATTCGGCTGAGAATTCCATATACTCACCGCTTCTTGGATGAACAAAGCCCAGAATCATCGCATGAAGAGCCTGTCCATTAATCGAATATGGATTTTTTTTAGGTCCGTAAAGGGGATCTCCCAGTAATGGATGACCTATACTTTTTCATATGTACGCGAATCTGATGTGTTCTTCCGGTTTCCAAACGGCACTCTACAAGTGAGGCATTATGTAAATTTTCCAATACACGGTAGTGTGTTATCGCATCTTTTCCATGCTTTAGATTAATCGCCTGCTGTTTTCGGTTTTTTTCGTCTCTTCCTATCGGCGCATGGATTATCCCTGCTTCCTCTTTCAGTCTTCCGATACAAATCGCATGATATCTACGGGTAATACTATGCTCTTCCAACTGTTTAGCCAATGCTTTATGACTAAAATCATTTTTACATACTAAAAGTAAGCCTGAAGTGTCTTTATCGATGCGATGTACTATTCCCGGTCGTAAAACACCGTTGATTGAAGAAAGACTTTCTCCCGCATAAGATAGTACCGCATTGACGAGGGTTCCGGAAAAGTGTCCGGGAGCGGGATGAACCACCATTCCTCTCGCCTTGTTTATCACCAGAACATCCTCATCTTCAAATACTATGTTCAGCGGAATCTCCTCGCCCTTAATTTCCGGGACCTCCGGCTCTTTTTCATTAAGCACGATATAATCTCCGGCTTTTAACTTAATTGAAGGCTTAGCGGTACTTCCATTGTATAAAACATAGCCTTCCTCAATCATTTTCAAAATAAAAGAACGGGTATAGCTTTCCGTATTTTTAACGGCCAGAAAGCGGTCTAAACGGACTCCCGCATCTTCCTTGTCCACCACAAAATCCATACTTATCTCCCTATCTTTTATTTTTATAATCCTATTTCTCCAAAGTCGTCCTTGTCCTTTTTAAAAAGCTCATGTCTTCATCCTTGTAATAAAAAAGAAATAGAATAACCAGTAAAAAAGAAGCAGATGTCACATAAATATCCGCCACATTAAAGACAGGAAAGTCTATCGGACTGAAATAAATAAAGTCCACAACATAGGGATTGCAGCTGTCTGTCAATAAAATTACCGATTGCACCGGAAAAAAATCAGGTTGAGAGAAATAAAGAGAGGATAATAGCTTCTTTCTCTCTTTTTCTGAAAAAGATGTTTCAGCCAATGTATTGTTACGAATGCGAAAATCATCGGGAAGTTTCCAAAGGACACAGAATATCCCAAGCAGAACCACAATAGTAATCACAAGAAAAATCCCTGCTGACCATGTAAAATTCCAAAAAGCTGCTCCGGGATTTTTCCACATATAATAAAGAAAGAACATTATGAATTAAGCTGATCTCTCGTCCCCCTTTAAATAGTTGGACGCCAAGTGCTTTGTCCACTGATCCAATCCCACCAAAATCACCGCAGCACAAATAAATAATATAAATCGCGGTATTTTTTTCATTTTCCCTCCTTGAACTAAGGCAATGAGGCTTAATCCTCCATAAATCTTGCTAGTGCAGCTTCCAAGTCTTCCCTTACCAGTCCTTCCTCTATATAGGGAGAGCATAGCTTGTGTAATAATACAAACTGAAGATGTGTTTTGTTTTGCTTTTTTTATCCTTTTTCCATTGCAGAAAAAATTAAATTATGATCCAACTTTTTGCATCTGGTTTCCAAGGAAAGAGCCCTCATAAGTTCTTCAACCTCTTTGATCTCGTCTTCCGAAATCCCCTTTAGAAAGAGAGAGCGCCATGAGAGAGCCTAAAGCTACACATTCTCCATGTGTATAGTGAAAATCTGAAACCTTCTCAATAGCATGTCCCCAGAGAATGACCGAAATTTAAAAACCTTCTATCCCCCATTCTCATAGGGATCCTTTTTCCACAAAATATTTCTTGATACGATTACTCTGATAAATACTTTCCAAAAAGGACCTCCAGTTCCTCTCTCTTAAGGCCTCTTTATGCTCTTTTTAAGATACGGAAAAATACTGAGGATTGTGGATCAGGGCATGCTTTATAATTTCTCCCATTCCGGAAGTATACTGTATTTCAGGCAGGGAAAAGAGTGTATGCATAGAGGAATATACCAGTCTTGGCATATGAAATGCGCCAACCATATTTTTTTATAAAAATGAAAGTCTACCCCTGTCTTCCCCCTATCGATGAATCAACCTGTGCAAGTAAGGTTGTCGGTACCTGAATAAATGGAATTCCCCTTAGATAAGTTGCTGCGGCAAAGCCGGTCATATCACCAATAACCCCTCCGCCAAAGGGCAATCATGTAGTCCTGTCTTTGTAATCCATATTGTATTGCTGCTTCATATATTTTCTCAATTTGGGAAAGAGTTTTGTTTTCTTCCCCTGCTGGTAGAACCAAGGAAGCTAAATCATAAAAAGATTCCTTAAGCTTCTGCTTTAAATCCTCCAAGTATAATGGTGCAACATTCTCATCCGTTATAATTAATGCCTTTCTTTCATGGCAATGCAGTTCTTTCAGCTTTTCAGAAATGGACGAAAAATCTTTCTCCAGGAATATTGAGTAGCAGTGAAAGTCCTTCTCATAAATATCTAATTTTCTCATCTTTACTCCTCACACTAAAAAAAGGCATATCCCTAAAGGGATATGCCTTTTTAATCCACTCTTATTTGAGATTCAAAAAGGTCTGATATCGTCTCCCCCGACTCCTACTTCAGAAAAATTCTCCGGACAGATGTACGCTCTCAGGGCTTACAATAAATATATAAGTAGAAATCTTTTGTAAATTTCCATCAATAGCATAAGTGGCACCACTCAGAATATCAATTATCCTTTGTGCACGCTCGGTATGCATACCCTCTAAATTAAGAACAACAGCTCTACCGCTCAAAAAGAAATTCACAAATCTCTTTAAAATCATCAATGGAATTAGGCTTAATCATAGTAACCTCCATAGATGATCTCTTATCCGCAGAAGAGGATTTCGACTTTCCAAAGAAACGAATCTTCGGCTCTGCATCATCTTCCTCATCTTCTACTCTTCTGGAGAAGAAAGAAGGCTTTCTGGGACTCTCTTCTTCCTCTTCGTACTCATCCTCGAAATCGTAATCGTTATCTAAATCGTAGTCATCCTCGTCTTCTCTGTTTAAGTTCATCTTTGTCAATAAGTTACTTAAAAAGCTCATACTGATCTCCCAACATCGGCCTAATTAAACAAGATTATTTTTACTCAATATTTCTATAAAGTCAAGCTTCCGACTCTCTTAGAAAAAGAAATTTTATAACTTTTTATAAAGAGAAGTTGAAAAAAATTAAATTTATTGAAATATCAGTTGCCCATCGCTGACCATATCTCCTTGTAACACGATGTGATCATAAACCTCGATACCTGAAGAGGTATTTTTCCACTATAATATATTCGTCATTTTTTTCCAAAGGTATAATCTGTCTGAATATAGCATAGCCTTTATTTATATTATACACACCTTCCAAAAGATTTGGTAGGTCCAATCAAATAAGATTCATCACTATCCTTCTTAAGCAACATGTCGCCTGTCTTCAAATCCGAATCACCGGGATTTTTCAGGTATGGAAATATAGGCGTATCTCTGATCCTTTCTATATATTTCCGAAGAAATAAATTTTTTTGTTCCGTCAGATTCTTTGCGATAAAAGCCCTGCGATCCATCCTCTGCACTATAGAGAAATTCATTCGGAATGATATAGAATTCTTTTTTCACCACGGAGGAAGCGGGGATTTTTCAAGCCCTTTTCCTCTCTCTCCTGTAAAGGGAAAACTGTACAAAACGCTCCTCCAAAAAAATAATCCTGATAATCCTTTAATTCCACTTTGCCATAGCTTTTTCCGTCTTTTGCGCGTATAAAGAAAAGTTCTCCCTTCAGCTCTATATCGGCATTTTCAAAATAAATCTTCACTTTATGTCTGTTTTCAAGTTCCTTTACATCTTCCTCCGATAGCGGAAAGAGAAGTTTCCAATTAGCAGAAGAAATAATCTTATAGATAGGATGACCTTCCTCCACCTTCGCTCCTCCCTGAATATATTCTTTCTTTAGCTTAAGGTTTTTGAAAAAAACAGATGCTGTCAATTCTTCTTCCTTGAAATTCTCGTAGCCATCTAAGACATAGGATACAAGACCCGCTTCCTCCGCCGTTTCTATCGTATAATCAATCCCCAGCTTATTTAAAAATGATATTAAATTGCTTGATTCCCTCTTCCCGGAAAAGCTCAAGGAGCTGCTATCCATTCCTGATTGAAAGCTGTAAAAGAGTAGAAAACTGATTATTTTTAAAAGAACGGGAAAAACTCTCCAGGCGTTGGCGAAGCTCTTTCAGCTGCTTTTCACTCAAACTGTTCTGCAGCTCCGGATGATCAGCCAAATATTTCTCCAAATTTCCACTTTCATCCAAAGTATAAAGCTCAGCATTTTTCGCAACTCTGCGCCCCTCTGAAACAGTAAAAATGAATATAGCCGTTCTTCTTAGCCGTATATGCCTTTTCATCTCGAAGAATTAAGCCCGTATATTGGTTTTCCCGTACAAGACTTCCTTCTCTTACTTCATAGAAACGAATTTGATCTCTTCTCAAAAAAGAAATTACACTAAAAAGAATATAGAGAGCAATAATCACGAAGATTATTCCCTCTATATTAAAAAACATTCTCTTTTTCTTGAGATAAGTAGTGTTTGACATAACTATAATGCTAAAGCAATATGATCCTTTAAATCTGCAGGAAGCTCTTCCTGGCTCATGGACAAGCTGATAATAATATTGATCTTGTACTTATCGGAAAGGGCATCCAACTTTTCTTATGCAATCTGTAATGGGCTTACCCTCCAAAGAGGCCAGTTTGAGAAAACTATCGAGAAAAAGATATTCCAAGTCATGATCTTGAGAAATAATACCACTGACAAAGCCTACAAAGGCATCTTCCGAATCCAGCTGAAATTCATTAACATTGATTAAACGAACCTTGTTGTTAAGCTCATACATGTGCTGTGCGGAACGATCCAAAAAGTCAACAGTTCCGTTACAATTCTGCACAACCGTATTTGCTTTTTCAATCAGCTGCTTTGTCTTTCCTTTTCCTCTTTGTCCTACAATAAATTGAACCATTTCATCCTCCTCCTTGACAGAACAAGATTATTGCTTTTCTGTAAACTTATGAAAAAAGTATAGTACATTCAAGAAATCTTAGCAAGCAAGTTTGTCATATTTTGATAAAGATTGTCCTTACTTGCGCTCTTCATTACAACAGAAATATATGAAAGCGAACTATCCTTCTTTTCCGTGTTCAACGCTAGGCAGTAACCAGCATCTTTTGTTGTTCCGGTTTTTGCACCTGTAATACGAAGCTCTTCCGGAAAAATTTTTCTCTCCTGTACTGTAAAGATTCGTTGCCTTCCATACCTGAGACTTCTTTACACCGTTCCGATCCTTGTATATGACCTGATACTCCGTAGTAGCAAGAATCTCCCGTAAATCATCATTTTCCATAACCGCTTTAAAAATCAGATAGATATCATAGGAAGAGGTATAGTGCTTCTCATCGGGAAGTCCATGGGGATTCGTAAAATGCGAAGATAGAGCGCCCAGTCTGACTGCCTCCTCATTCATTTTATCAACAAATTTATCTACGGATCCCGCACTGGCTTCCGCTATGGCTACCGCAGCATCATTTCCGGAGGAAGCAGCATACCATAAAGTAAGTCTCGAACTTTTAAGCTCTCCCCCACTTGCAAAAAGGCTGTAGAGGAACCGCTAACCTTAATCGAAAGATGAGGGCGAAATCACAAATTCCTGGTCCAAATCATCAACCGTATTCACACAAACCAAGGCAGTCATCAATTTTGTAATACTTGCCGGATACATTCTTTTAAAAGGGATTTCTATAGGGACAAAGCTCGATCTACACTTTCCTTATCTTCTTCAATTAAAATAAAACTCTCCGCATCCATTTCCTGATCATTGTAGCTTTGATCAAGAGGAATAGCCAAATGCTCCGCAAAGGATTCCGTATTATTCTCCGCTTGACTGCTCAGCGAAATAGAGGAAAGGCGTTGCAGGCTCTGCTCTTCGGAAAAAGGCTTTCTCCAGCTTGATTTTACAAGAACTTAAAAGAAAAAGACATAGATAAGATTACAAAAAGAGAACCCGGCGTATACCTCCCCGACTGGCTTCTCTTGTCTTCTTGCTCTTCTCTCGACCGAATAATACGTTTAGCCGATATTTCTCCACTCCAATTCCCCTCTCTCCAATGCATGAATAAGCAGTTCCGCTGTCGCCAGATTGGTTCCGATGGGGATATTGTACATATCACAAAGACTCAAAATGGAGTTTAGCTCCGATCTTTTCGTCCATTCCGGAGTTCGGATCTCTCAAAAAAATAATCATATCCAAATTACCCTGTTCAATCTGAGAAGCAAGCTGTCTCACTCCTCCTGTTTCTCCGGGTAAAAACTTATGAACTTTCAGGTTTGTAACTTCTTGTACCAGAGTTCCCGTAGTACCGGTAGCATACAATTCATGTCTGGTTAAAATGCCTCTATATGCAATACAAAAGTTTTGCATGAGTTTTTTCTTTGAATCATGTGAAATCAAACCCACCTTCATGTCCTACTCCTCCTATGTTTTTCTTTGCAAGGCAACATTGAGAACGATTCCGAGCCCAAAATAAACAGATAAGAGAGAACTAACTCCTCTGGAAAAGAAGGGTAAAGTAATTCCCGTATTCGGAAAAAGCCCGGTTGCCACGGCAATATTGGTATAGGTCTGGAATCCAATCCAGGCCATCACTCCCACACAGATTAACCGACCGCTTAAAGTCTTCGCTCTATAAGCTATTATAAGGCATTCTATGATAATCAACAAGAAGATAATAATAATTATTATAGAGCCTCTAAATCCTAATTCTTCCCCTATTACGGCAAATATAAAGTCATTATCTTCCTCTACCAAAAAGTTACCGTTTTTCACGGAAAAAAATAGAATGGTTAAACAGCCCCTTCCCTTAAACATTCCGGAGCCTATCGCCATGATAGAATACATTTGCTGTGCAAAACCGCTGGAGTTTTCGTCAGGATTTAAAAAGGTCAAGATTCTTTTTACCTGATAATCTTGCAATACCGGAATTTTATCGTAAAGTCCTGAAGAAAAAAAGTAAAAAAGAAGGAGCAATACAACAGCGGCAATTCCTAAAAAGCCAGAATAAAGCGAAGCTTTAGCGGAGAAGCAAAGGTCATGGCAAAAACAATGACGGTCATAATAATTGCAGTGGATAGATTCGGCTGAATCAGCACAAGGCCTATAGGAAGCATTAGATATAAGCCTTCCAAAACTAAACCGTGTACTGTATTGATATCCTCCTTCGCCTTTTGTAAATAATCTGCAAAAAACAAGATTAATGCCACCTTCACGAACTCCGCAGGCTGCAGCTTACCAAGTATGGGTACCGTAATCCAACGCGTAGCACCATGCCCGGATGCAGTTCCGTAAATACGAACGCCGGCAAGAAGGATGACTGAAGCTGCATAAAGATAAGGAGAATATTTACAGAGCTTTCTGTAATCAAAAAGCGAGATTCCTATGCACATGGAAAGTCCCACAAAGGAACCGAGTATCTGTCTTACCACTAAAGTATCTTTAAAACTTTCTGCCGAAATAGCCGAGCGGACAATAAAAATGCCTGCAGTATTCAGTAGAATCATTAAAAATAAAAGTCTTAAATCATATTGTTTAAAATCATAATCAAACTTCATGCTATTTTTTCCTAATCACTAACTGTTAATGAGTTGATACTGCTTGCATCGCGAGACAAAATAGTGTCCATGGATAACTTCCCAAAGCAATAATCATAAACCATATTGGCAAGACTTGCCGCATTTCCGGATGAATATCCGTAAGGAATATTGACGGTTACGGAGATTTCGGATTGTCATACGGAGCATAGGAGACGAAGACGGCATGGTTACCCCTATCCTCTCGTTCCTGAGCAGTTCCCGTTTTTTTCCCGCGACTGCAATATCTTGTCCGAGAAAAAAACAGATTTAGCAACACCTTCCGTAATCACTTTTCTAAGTCCTTCATGCACGGCATTCCAGGTAAAATCATTGTATGAAAGAGTTTTTACCAAAACAGGTGAAATTTCCTCAACCGTATTGTTTCGAGGATCCACTATTTTTTCTACAATAGACAGCTTATAAAGAGATCCGCTGTTTGCCACCGCAGTGATATATTTAGCTAATTGTGCGGCATTAAAGGCATGGTTGGCCTGTCCCATAGCAGAACGCTCAGGGTCATAGCTTGAGATTCGAGGCTCGGCTTCGTCCAGTTCCACACCGGATTTTTCATCTAAGCCGAAGTCTGTCGCATACTTTCGAATCCTTTCCATTCCAAGATCGGAATCATAGCTTCCCTGCTTATCCATGGAGAGTCGGTGTCCTAGATCCGCAAAAAAGTAGTTGCAGGAATTCTTGATTCCGTCAATGATATTTTCATTACCATGCTGAGAAGGCCAAATCCAACAACGAATGTTCGGTGTAACCTCCTCATACTTACCTGTACAGTCAATCAATGTGGAGGTATCAATTACTCGTTCCTCTAAGGAAGCAATCGAGCTTATCGGCTTAAAGGAGGAGCCCGGAGCAAGCTGTGTCTGGGTAGCTCCGTTTAGTAGGGGGAGAGAAAGGTCTTCATTGCACTTTTTTTAAATAAGCGGCATCGCTGATTCTGTTGTTATCAAAGCCGGGATAGGTCACCAAGGCTCTTAGCTTTCCGGTTTTTACATCGGTTACCACTACAGAGCCGTTACAGGGGTCTAAAGCAAATTGTGCAGGACTAAGCTCCATCTTCCTGATTTTTTCCAAAAGAAAGATAAAAGCGGTATGTGAATCGCCTCCGGACAGACTCTGATATGCGGCATCGTCCTGAGGCAAAAACATTTTTGCTCAAAAAGAGCCATTAAAAGCAGATTTCCGGAAATACTTTGCTTTGCAATAGCATATTTATACAGCAACTTATCAAAACCGATATCGGAACGGAGATAGTTCATAATTTTCTTAACAAAAAGACTATAAATCTCATTTGTATCGGAATACTCCGTTTCTAAAGCAAGCTTTCTTGTATCAATCCAGCCCTCTTCGATTCCTTTCATCAAAAAAGCGTGCAATGAAATGGCATCATTTTTCCATAAACTGTATGCTTCGGAAGACCTATAGCGTGTACTTTCCGCATCCACCACTCCCCCGTCCTTACTCAAAAGATAATCATAAATGTAAACCATATAGGCCTGCATTTCCTGCGGAAGTGCGGAAAGCTCTCCTCCACTCTCCGCCTGAAGAATATTCTCAATTTGAGATAGCATTTCCTCTTTATTTTGGGTAAAGCGAGACGCGATTTCCTTCTCCGCATTCTTGGCATCCTCCGCAAAAAAATGATCCTTTTGCAGAACATTGTTATTAATCAACTGATAATAGGCATCCTTTACGGAATCATGAGCTGGGACTGCTTAATGGAGCTCTGGTCAAGATCGTTGTTTTCCGTAAGCTTGGAGGCCAATATACCGGCTAATTCCTGTTCTAAGAGATGATAAATGGAAATCTGATCATTTGCGGAAATGGTGGTATAAATATCATTTCCCGCCATAGGCTTATCTTCGGAAATAACCTCCATAACACTTCCCACATTGTTAAGGTACATTTCTTTATAGCCCTTTTTCCCTTTAATATTAAATCCTCGCTTTTTTCCAAGCCCCAAACTCCTACAGTATCATTTAAATCGTAGGAGTCATCAATCTTCTTCAAGTCGGAAAGCTGTGCTTCCTGAACCTGCCCCGTATACCCGATAATATGAGATAAATAGGGGGCATAATTATACTTACGGACAGAGACATTTTCCACATCCACTCCCGGAAGATCATATTTGGATTCCAATATTTCAGCCATACACTCTCTGGATACATTTTTCCACTATCGTTGTACTCATATATCTCTGATAAGAAGTAAGGCGCAGAGTATAAATAATCCCGATCATATTAAGAGCGGTTCTGTCCGGAAGATTTATGATTTCCCCCTTCTCATCGCTTAGCTTGTTAAAATTATAGAGCTTTTTAGCCTGTTCAAAACACTCTTCCGCAGTACTGTTCTGTTCTTTTTTACTCAGCTTATCCGGCTCCTTACGAAAAACATTCGCAAGCAAACGAAGCCTGTCTTGTTCAGAGGACGTGGTATAAGCAAAGCTTCCGTCATCTTTGATTTGAACCTTAAACTGACTCATTACAGGATAGTGATACTTCTCTATAATATCCGCCAGTTTTTTCAGCATAGTATTTCTGGCGTTAATTCCTTTTGTTGTAGAGCTAAAGGCGCCTGTATCGGCAATGGTAATATTGTACTGCAACTCATTGTAAGCAAGCAGCTTCCCGTCCTTATCGTATATATTCCCCCTTGTTCCGGGAAGTACCAAATATTTTCTGGTATTTTTTAGATGGCTTTCCAAGTACTCTCGTCCTTGCATAATCTGCATTTTTAAAGAGATGGACTCCCAGTACGGAAAACAGTCCTGTGAAAATTAGAGCCAAAGCAAAAAGTCGGGAAGAAAAAAGTCGAATAATCAATTCCTTCAATAAATTCCGAATTTCTTTAATCATAAAACATTTTCCTCCAATTTCTTACTGGCACTAAAGAAGAATCGGTAAAGAAGCAAGGTTAATAAAAACGAAAAGACAATGGATGGGGAGAACAATATGAAAAAGAATAATATAGAATGCTCCATTTCCCCGAATCAAAAACGAAGAACATAGATATAACCGTGGTAAAGAATACCGCTAAGTACGCAAAAGAAATAGAGGAAGCTGAATAAATTCCTCGTAGTAAAATTCATGAAAATATCCGTTTACATAACCAATGAGAACAAAGATAAAGGAATAAAAGCCAAAAGGCCCCTGAGTAAAATAAATCCATAAGTAAGCCTGCAGATAAACCGTATAGCATCCCCGGTAAGGGTCCATAGTAAAATCCGAAGGAAAAGCAGAGAATCAAAAGCAAGTTCGGACTTGCGAACAGAAACGGAAGCAAAGGAAAGACACTGGTTTGCAGTAAAAAGCCAGAATTAAAAGTAGAAAATAAAATAGTAACCGGGTATGATGTATTTTTTTCTCTTGCTAGTCCTATTCCCCAAACTTAACTCTCCTTTTTGGAAACGGTCATCCTTACGATCCGTTATAACCAATACTTCCTGTAAATCAGTAAAATCCGCGGCTGGAATGAGGTACGCATTTTTTCATAAGCCTCTTCTCATCCTCCTCTATATCTACCGCAAAAGCCAACCAAAATACCGGGTAAAAAATTTAGATGAAATGTTGGAAGTAACAATCCTGTCTCCGTCTTGAATTACAGCATCCTTCTTCATATTCGTGATGCGAAGTCTTCCCTCTTCAAAAAGCCTCAAATCTCCGGCCACAATGCAGGTATCACTGCTCTGGATTCCCATACAGGAAACCCTGGATTCATCGTCAATAATAGAACGAACCGTTGCATAGTTTAGCCCCACATCGGTTACAATTCCCACTAAGCCGCCTTTTGCCATAACATTTTGGTCCACCTTTATTCCATCTTTTGAACCTTTGTCAATTCGAAAAACCTGAAACCAGTTTTCCGAATCCTTTGCAATAACTCGAGCCGCTATCTTGGTATATTGTAAATATTCCTGATCCAAGCCGTATAAACCTCTTAAACGCTTAAGCTCTTCCTCATTTTGTTTTAAGATATTGTTTTCTTCCGTGAGAATATCAATCTTTGCTTGCAATTTGGCATTTTCTTCCTCTGCCTCAGTCAGACTTTTGTGCTTCTCCCATTGGAGGTACAGTCCTCTTCCAACACGATTCACTCCCGACTGAATCGGTACAAGCACCGTTCCCACAGCATTTCGAAGCGGATTCATGAGCCCGTCCTTTACGGAAGAGAGAACCATCACCATAATACAGAGTACGGTTAAAATGATAAAAATGTATTTACTGCGCTTGTTTTCCACTAAAACTTCCCCTGTTCCTTAAAACTATAGTAACTATTGTCTCCGATAATAATATGATCCACCAACGGAATCCCAATATAAAGCCCTGCCTGTTTTAATGACTCTGTAAAGTCAAAAATCCTCCTTGGAAGGCATAGGATCCCCGGAAGGATGATTGTGAACAAGAATCATACAGCTTGCCGCAGTCATAAGTGCTCCTCTAAAAAAACTTCTCTTCCGGAAAGACTTGCTGAATTTCCGCTTCCTTTAGCCAGAAGACCGTCTTTTTAAAAAGCCTTGCTTTCGTGTCTAAATAAAGCACCCTTACTTCTTCATGATCCAAGTAACGCATTTCTTCTTTGAAATAGAGAAGCACATCTTCGGGGGAACGGAAGGCGTAGAGCTCTTCCCCGGATTCTGCTATTCCAAATCCTTCTTGCCATTTCCCCTATGGCAAGAAGCTCTATTGCCTTCGTCTCACCGATACCGGAAACCGCTTGAAGCTCTGCCAAAGAAAAAAATGCATAAGAGAGGTAAGGCCCTTACACTCTCTTCTTAAATGCAATATTTCTTCAGATAGCTTTAAAACATTGGCATCTTTTTCTTCCTGTGCGTAGGATTAAGGCTAAAAGCTCGGAATCCATAAGACTCGATATTCCACTTAGCCTTGCCTTTTTCGCGAGGCAGAAGCATACAATCCTTTTTTTCAATTCTTCTTTCATATTTTTCCTCCTTAAAAAGGAGGAGTCTACAGAGATATTTATTTTACCACGAAAACGAAGCTTTGCATAAAAACTTTTCTTACGCTTTTTGGCAAAAAAAATCTATTTAAAATTGAATGAATCCTTTTTTTATACATGGTGTCCAGGGCTTTAATGACACCATACTTTCCATGCGGGAAAGTTAAACCGCCTTTGGAAATATACGGTAAAAGGAGGACGAATCGGAGCATCTGCGGAAAGCTCGATACTGGAGCCCTGCACAAAAGCTCCTGCCGCCATAACGACCTTATCCTCATAGCCCGGCATGTCATCGGCTTCCGGTCGCACAAAAGGAGTCCACGGGGGCCGCTGCCTGTATGCCCTCACAAAAGGCAAGAAGTGCTTCCTTACTGCCCAGCGTAATCGCCTGAATAATATCCATTCTTTTCGTATCAGCCGTAGGATGGCAGGAAAAACCCAATTTTTTTCAAAAAGACTTGCGGCAAGAATCGCTGATTTTTTTCCGCAGAAGCGGTCACAGTCGGCGCAAGGAAAAATCCCTCAATGAGATCTTTATTTAAGTTCAAAGACGGTCCCTGCTCTTTTTCCGAGTCCGGGTGCATAAAGACGAACTGCGCATCTCTCGATGCAGGCTTTTGTTCCGGCGATGTAACCTCCTATAGGAGCCAAGCCTCCACCCGGGTTCTTTATGAGAGATCCCACAACCATATCCGCTCCGAAATCACTAGGTTCCTCAGCACAAACAAACTCGCCGTAGCAGTTATCCACCATACAGATAAGATCCGGCTTAATCGACTTTACAAAGCGAATTATTTCCCCAATTTCTTCCGGACTAAAGCTTCGTCTATCGCTATAGCCCTTAGAGCGCTGGATCTCCACAAGACGCGTTTTTTCATTGATGGCATTTTTAATGCCCTCCCAGTCAAAACCTCCGTCCGGGAGTAAATCCACCTGCCTGTATCGGTTCCGAATTCCTTTAAAGAACCTATGGATTCCCGGATTCCGATAATTTCTTCCAGAGTATCGTAAGGCTTTCCGACCGGAGAAAGCATTTCATCACCGGGACGAAGATTGGCCTGTAAAGCAAGGGCAAGGGCATGCGTTCCGCAGATAATCTGCCCTCTTACGAGCGCATCCTCCGTGTGAAAATAGGCGGCATAGGCCTCCTCTAAAGCATCTCTTCCCATGTCATTATGACCGTAGCCGTTCGTTCCTGTGAGATGTGCCTCCGAAATCCCCGCCTTTTTGCAGAGCGGCAAGCACCTTTTAATTGGTTCAGCTCTGCGATTTCATCTATTTTTAAATCTCTCCTCCAGGCCTTTCACCACAGATTCGCTGTAGTCTACGACCTCTTTAGAAATCCCCATTTCGACATACATTTCTCTATAATCCATTCCGCTTCCTCCTCACGACTTTTTAAAATGTTCCGCTTCTACAAAAATAGTCTCTTTTTCTCTCTTAAACCAAGTCAATTGCCTTTTTGCATAGTGTCTGGAATTTTTGCTGAATCAGGGCTTTTGCACTCACTAAGACTGCATTCTCCTCGAAGATAAGGGAAAAAGCTCCCTGTATCCTATCCCCTTAAAGCCCGGAGAATGCTCCGTATAGCCTTTGTTGAAAAAAATGCCTCAACTTCCAAAAACCAAGCCATCCTGGAACATTTTTTCAACCTGAGAATTAATGCCCTCATATAAGTCTTCTCTATTTCGGTTGAGAACCAGAAAAAAAGGCTGTCATAGAGTGCCTCTTTTTTTCCTTCTCCTCCCGATTATGCTTCGATATCGGACTTTTTATGAAAATGAAAAATACTCCAAGGCTCGCATAATTCTTTTGCCGGTTATGCGGATGAATTTCTTCGGCCGATACCGGATCCACCAATTTTAATTCTTCATGTAAGGCTATACTCCCCCGCACTTCCATTTCTTTTTCAAGTCTACTTCGGAGTCTTTTTTTCGACCTCATCCTCTTCCTGAAAAATCAATGTCTCGCAGCATGGCCTGAATGTAAAAACCTGTTCCGCCTACCAAAATCGGAAGTCTTTCTCTACGGTAAATTTCCTTCACCTTCTCTCTGGCCATGTACTGAAAAAGAACTTGCGTCATAGTCTTCCTCCGGATTCAGAGATATCCAAAAAGATGGTGAGGAATCCCTCCATTTCCTCTTCCGTAATCTTTCCCTGATCCGATATTCAGGCCATTATATACTTGTATGGAATCCGCGGAAATGCATTCTCCGCCTAAAGCCTTTGCCACTTTAACGGAAAAAAATCACTTTTTCCCACGGCAGTCGGTCCCGCCAGGATTAAAAAGCGGTTTTATGTTTTTTGATACAGATTCATAGCCTTCCACTTTTCCTATCTTTTACACAATTCTCTTAAACATCTTTTTCCAAATCCTGCTTTTTTTAAAGGCAACTATCGTCGGTCTTCCATGAGGACAGGCAAAGGGATTCTCCAGCTGTAAAAGCTCTTTCAGAATGGCATCACATTCCATGACGGAGATTTTTTTGCTTTCCCTTTACAGCCGCCTTACAGGACATGGAGGCAATCTTATTATATAGGCTCTCTCCCTCTAAGATCATGGAGTCCTCTGTAAGCCCATCTAAAATCTCCAGTAAAACCTCTTCTTGCCTCACGGTCGGAAAATCCACAGGAATCGCCGTAAGCGAAATCCCGTTTGGCTCTTCCACCCAAAAGGTAGCCCATCTCCAGAAATTCTTTCTTATATTCCTCTAAAAACCTCTCTTTCTCCTGTAGAAAGATGAATCGAGAGCGGAATAATATTTTTTGACTGAAAACTTCCTTTTTCTTTCTTCCGTTTCATCATACGCTCAAAGTTAATTTTTTTCGTGTGCGGCATGCTGATCCATAATGTAGAGGCTGTTTCCATATTCTATCAACCAGTAGGTTTGAAAAACCTCCCCGATAATTCTATGAGAAAGTCTGGCTTCTTCTGAAAGGAAGGGGGCGGTAAACAGGCTTTCCTGCCCTTCCTTTGTTTCTTTGGCTTCGTTACATAAGTGTTCCCTCTCAGGACTCGGTGCGTTATCTTTTTTTCTTTTTCCCGAAAAGCTGTATCGAAGGCTTTGTTCAATCCAAACGATTGCGAAGAAACGACATCTTCTTTCAAAGTAAAAAGTTTTTCTCTGATGCAAAACTGTTATTTTTCTGCAGAAGGGCTCGTTTCCTGAATGGAATTTAGACCCTTTTGTAAGGTCAAATTCTTCATAGTGAATACTATTTTTCTAACTTCTCTGTCGAATTCGCTAGAAAGTTATTTGTAATTTGACTTCTCGCATTTCCTTCTGCATTGTTTACACTGCTTTCCTCCCATTTCTGTGAGTGATGCATATTTTTCTACTGTACTATTTACTTGTAAACCTTCTGTATCCTCTCTCTCAGCTCTCTCCTCAGACTCCCTCCGAAGTAGAAGCTCCGGCTGAAATTCCGCCTTCTTTTTTTCTCCTCTTTTTAAGAAGACGGAGAGCGGATTCTCATCGATGAGATTCGCTTCAGAAAGCGTCTTTATTTACCGAATTAAAAACAGCCTGATAAATGCTGTCACGATTTTGAAAGCGTACCTCAAGTTTCTGCGGATGAACATTCACATCCACTAAATTCGGAGTTAAATCCAGAAAAAAAGAATGGCAAAGGGAAACTTGTGTTGCATTAAAAAGGGTTTATAGGCGTCTTCCAGAGCACGACTTAATAAACCGTCATGCACGAAAACGCCCATTGACAAAAAGAGTTCATACTGCCGATTTGCCCTCGTAATACTCGGTCTTCCCAAGAATCCCCCGAATATGCACGGTAGGCATACCGGTGATTTTTTTGAGGATAATACGCCCCTTCAAAGGAAGACTTTCCTTGCTCTGCTCTTTCCCGTAAATGCTGTAAACCACATCCTCAATACGAGGGGAACCAATGGACTGAAAGCGGGTCTTTCCGTCTCGAATAAAGTGGAAGGAAACGCGGTGGTTCGCTAAGGCCAGCTTCTCCACCATATCCTCCACTCGATTGCTCTCCGTACTCTCACTGTATAAAAATTTCTTTCTTGCCGGCACATTAAAGAAAGAGGTTTCGAATAATAAAGCTGGAGCCGTCCACTCCCGCAACTTCCTCAACCTCTCCCATTTCTCCTCCGTGAATTTGTATTCTATGGGCAAAGAAATCTTCTTTCGTCTTCGTAATCAGCTCCACATCGGAAACAGCGGCAATCGAAGATAGCGCCTCTCCACGGAAGCCGAAGCTTAAGATACTATCGAGATCGGAAATCCCCCGAATCTTACTCGTCGCATGAGGAAGAAAGGCATTGACCATATCGTCTTCCCCGATTCCGTCTCCGTTATCGCTGACACGAAGATATTCTATGCCGCCCCCTCTTATTTCTACCGTAATCTGCGTAGCATGGGCATCAATGGCATTTTCCACAAGCTCTTTCACCATACTGCTCAGGGCGCTCAATCACTTCTCCCGCTGCTATTTGATTTACCGTATCTGTTCCCAGTACATGAATTTTCACTGTAAAAGCTCCTTTAATTCAAACAAAAGACTGCAAGCCTCAAAGGGACTGATTTTCTCCGGAATGATGCTCCGAAGCTTACGAAGCACTTCTTCCTCTCCCTCGGTAATAGCGGGTTTGTCTTCCAGTTTATTTAAGCTCTTAAGAAGCTTTGCACCGGAGGCTTTACTTCCGCCTTCTTTAGCGACGATATTTTTTTATTTTTCCTGCATAAAATCATTGTCCGATAAAAAGGCGGAAATCTCTTGCACGGCTTAAAAACGCCCTTCCGGCACGCCGGCAAGCTTCGCTACATCAATACCGTAGCTTTCGTCCGCACCTCCGGAATAATTTTCCGAAGAAAGCTGATTTCACCGTCCTTTTTGGAGACTGCAATGCAATAGTTCTTCACATTGTTCAGCTTTCCTTCCAACTCCGTAAGCTCATGGTAGTGTGTTGCAAAAAGCGTCTTCGCCTGAATATGTCTTGCAATATACTCCACAACCGCCCAGGCAATGGATAGTCCGTCGAAGGTCGAGGTTCCTCTTCCGATTTCGTCAAGAATAAGAAGGGACTGCTTTGTGGCATTTCGTAAAATGTTTGCGACCTCGCTCATTTCCACCATAAAAGGTGGACTGTCCCTGCGCAAGGTCATCCGAAGCACCGACTCGAGTGAAAAATTCTGTCACAAATAGGAAGCTCCGCCTCTTTTGCGGCACAAAGGAACCGATTGCGGATAACAGCACGATTAGTGCAACCTGCCGCATATAGGTGGATTTTCCCGCCATATTAGGGCCGGTAATAATAGCAATTTCCTGATTTTCCTCCAAAGAGGTATCATTCGGAATAAAATGCTCTTCCTCTAATAGCTTCTCCACTACAGGATGTCTTCCCTCTTTGATGAAGAGACTTCCGCCCTCGCTAAGACGAGGGACGAACATAATTTTTCCTTTATGGCAAGCTTCGCCAAAGAAAGATAGGCATCCAAATGAGCAAGCTCTCTAGCCGTTTTCTGTATTCTCAGGGAGTTCCTCTGCAATTTCCTCTCTCAGAGTACAAAAAAAGAGCATATTCCAAATCTTTCAGCTTTTCTTCTGCCCCCAAGTATTCTGTTTTGAAGCTCCTGGAGCTCCGTAGTGATATAGCGTTCTCCCTGAGCAAGAGTCTGTCTCCGGATAAAATAGTCCGGAATTTCTCCCTGATAGGCTTTGGAGACCTCAAAGCAATAGCCGAAAAATGCGGTTGTACTTGATTTTTTTAAATTCTTAATGCCTGTTTTATCTCTTTCCCTTGCTTCCAGCTCCTGCAGCCATTCCTTGCCATTAACTCCGGCATTTCGGTAGTCTTCCACATCCTTACTGAAGCTCGCCTTAATAAGGCCTCCCTCCTTAACGGATAAAGGCGGCTCCTCCACTATTTCTTCTTCGATTTTTTTCGGTATATATCCTCTAATGTATCCAGCTCTTCCCCCATTTTGGAAAGAAGTGAGGATTGAAATGGTAAAAGTGCCTTTTTTTAATATCCGGTAAATACTGAAGAGAGAGCTTTAAAAGCAAGAAGATCTCTCGCATTTGCCGTAGAAAAGACTGATACGGGAAAAGGAGTCTTTCAATATCATAAATGCTGTCCAGATACTCTCGGAGCTCCTCCATATCAATATAATGCCCGGTGAATTCTTCCACGGCATCGAGTCTAGCCTCTATTTTCTTCTTATTCCGAAGCGGTCTTTCCAAGAAATGGCGAAGCATACGACTTCCCATAGCTGTTTTTCGTATAATCCAGCACCCAAAGAAGGGTACCTCTCTTCTTTTTTTCTCTCGAAGCGTCTCCCAAAGCTCCAAGTTTCTCTGACTGTAGCTGTCTACAACCATGTAATCCTTATTTTTGAAAAAAATCTATCCTTCGAATATGCGAAAGCAGGTTCTTCTGTGTGTCATAAAGATAAGAAAGACAGCCTCCGAGAGCTCTTCTAAGATCCGCCCGGTCGGAAAGCCCGAGCCCCATGATAGAGGACTGAAAATGCGCCGTAATCAACTTATCCGCTTCCGTTAAGGAGAAGAATCTTTCTTCTTTTTCAGTAAGACTTATGCTAAAACGACTGTTTATCTGAGAAAATAGCTCTTCTTCCTCTTTTAAAGAAGGATTCATCAGGATTTCCTTCGGAGAAAAACGGGAAATCTCGTCAAGACATTCTTTAGACGAATCCACCGCTGTCGCATAGCATTCTCCGGTAGTGATATCCACCGTCACAATGCCTCTTTTTTTCTCCCCCAAATAAATAGACATCAGGAAATTTTTTTTCCTTCTTCTAAAGCCGTTTCCTCCGTCTGCGTTCCCGGGGTAATCACCTTAATGATTTCCCGCTTTACCAATCCCTTTGCTTTCTTCGGATCCTCCACCTGTTCCCCTATAGCGACCTTATAGCCTTTAGAAACCAATTTACTGACATAGGAGTCAGCCGCATGATAGGGCACACCGCACATGGGCGCTCTTTCCGGAAGACCACAGTCCTTTCCGGTTAAAACCAGATCCAGCTCCTTCGATGCCGTAAGCGCATCGTCAAAAGAACATCTCGTAGAAATCCCCTGATTCTGTAAAAGAGCAGGGCATCGGGATATTCTTTTTTACTGTCTAAATACTGTCTCATCATTGGAGATAACTTACTCTCGTCCATTTCCCTAGCTCCTTTTACATCTTAATTTATTAAAAATTCTCTTCAAACAAAAATTGACAAATACCTCTACAGACGCTTGCAAGTTTATGCTAAACAATCAGCTAACTTATACTACCGTTCCGTAATAGTAAAAGCCCATCGACTTTTTCAAGCTTCACCGGAACAATCTCTCCAAGGAGTCGCTCTCCTCCTTCAAAATGCACTAAAATGTTGTTTTCCAGGCGTCCGGTCAGCATATTTGTTTCCGTATTTCGCTCTTCCACAAGGACCTCCATGACCTTACCGAGATCCTTACCTTCGCGCTCTTTGGAGGATTCTCGGATAGTATCGAGTAATCTCTGAAAACGCTCCGCTACAATCTTTTTCATCCACCCCATCCCACTTCGCAGCGGGAGTTCCGGAACGCTTCGAGTACTGGAAGGTAAAAGCGGAGTCAAACTGTGCCTCTCTAACCACGGAAAGGGTATCCTGAAAGTCTTCCTCCGTCTCTCCCGGAAAGCCCACGATAATATCCGTCGTAAGTCCAAGCTCCGGAAGCTTTTCCTTGATTTTACGGAGTAAAGAAAGATAAGATTCCTTCGTATAATGCCGGTTCATTCTTTTTTTAAAATGTTTGTGGAGCCCGACTGTAAAGGGAGGTGAATATGATTACATATGTTCTCATTTTCCTGTATTACGGAAAGAAGTTCATCCGAAAAAAATCCTTCGGATTCGGGCGTCATAAAGCGGATTCTCCTAAGTCCCTGAATCTTTGCCACCTCGCGAAGAAGCGCGGGAAAAGAAAGCTCTTCTTTTTCGATCTAAGCCGTAGGAGTTCACATTCTGCCCAAGCAGCATAATTTCCTTCACGCCGTCCTGCACTAAAGCCTCGCACTCCTTCACGATTTCTTTTGGAATCTCTGGATTTTTTTCTCTTCCGCGCACATAAGGGACGATGCAGTAGGTACAGAAATTGTTACAGCCGAAGCTAATATTAACGGACGCTCGGAAGGGATATTTCCGCTTGGAGGAGATTTTCCACGATAAGACCGGTATCCTCCCAAGTTTCCACCTTTCGCTCCTTGGAAATCAAAGCCTCCAAAAGAAGCTCGGCAAGCTTATAGATATTGTGCGTACCGAAAATAAGATGCACATACGGATACTTTCTTTTTGAATGGTTTCCACCTCATCCTTTTCCTGCATCATGCACCCGGTAATCCCGATCACCATATCCTTATTCTTTTTATATAAATGCTTTAACTGCCCGATTCTACCGTAGAGTTTCTGATTGGCATTTTCCCGGACGGTACAGGTCGTAAAGAGAATCACATCCGCTTCCTCTTCCGACTCCGTGCTCTGAAACCCCGCTTCTTCCAAGATCCCCTGCAGCTTTTCTCCGTCCTTTGCAGACATCTGGCATCCGATAACCGAGACCATGGCCTTTGCCTCGTACCCTTCGCCCTTCTTCATCTCCACAAAAGAACGAAGAGCCTCTATAAAATAAAACTGCCGAGCCGGCTCCTCCTTCGGCGCATTTTTCTCTATCTCTTCAAACACTAAATCCTTCACTACAAATTTCCTCTCTATACTCTTACGAGCTTATAAAAATTGGATGTAAACAATAGAACTGAATTCTTTTCTTTGTTTGTGGATATGGGAACAAGGGGTAATCTGAGCCCGCCGGTACTTGCGAAAAACCAAGGTACTGCAGTTTTTCGCTTAGTATCTGCTACGAAAGGACAAACTTTTCATCAGAAAAGTTGTGCTGTACAAGACCAACTTCCGAAGGAAGTTGCTTTTACGTAACAAAGTGAGCAATGGGCTACCGTGCCCATGCTCAGTCAGGCGAGGTTAGCAGAGCGTGCCCCAATTCTCATACTTTCTAAAACAAAGCAATAACAATGAAAATGAATTTTTACCCTTGCTTATCATAAGACAAAATCAAACTTTCCGCTACCTTTAAGCCGTCCATTGCGGCACTCATGATCCCTCCGGCATATCCCGCACCTTCTCCTGCAGGATAAATCCGTCTTCCCATAGTGCTGTAGTCTTCCTCCCTAAGAATACGAATCGGAGAAGAAGTCCGACTTTCTACACCGTAAACCAAGGTATTTCCCTTGGAGAAGCCTCTGATTTTTCCTTTCCGAAAGCCTCCATAGATTCAATAAAATCTTCTTCCAAGTGACTTAACTTTCGGATAGTTTTTCCAAATTGAAAAGGGATGAAATATCGCACTCCTCTCCCTGCCCTTTCAGCATGAGTGTCTTGACTTTTCTTTGGTTGCGACATTTTTTTAATTTTGTCGTATCTACTGTAAGGAACCTTTTCCGACGCTAGGCTATAGGCTTTCTTTTTCAAAAATTCTCTTTGTAAAGTAATCCCGGCAAGTGGATCCTTTTCTCCTCCATATTCATCTTTGGAAACAGAAAAAAATAATGGCGGAATTGGCCTTTCCGCTATCACTGCCACTATAGCTCATTCCATTCACGCAAAGTCCCGCCTTCCTCCGAAGAAGAGTTCACTACATACCCACCCGGGCACATACAGAAAGCTGTAAAAAGGCTCTGATTATGCTTTGTATGATGACTGATTTTATAGCTTGATGCGCCAAGCAGTGCTCTCACTCTTTTCGTCAATTTCTCCATAAAGCGCAAGGTCTATATCCTTTTTGCTCATGTTGCACTCGAAAGCCCATGGCAAAGTCCTTTGCAAGCATGGGGTAGCCCCAAAGCATGAAAGCTCCTGAAAGCTGTCTCTTGCGCTATGCCCGATAGCAATGATTAGGGGTCTTTTTCCTCTTTTTCAAAATGGTATTGGCTCTCAAAATGAACTTCTCCGCCAAGACTCTCTATTTCTTTTCGAATAGAAGCCACAATAGAAAGTAATGCGTCTGTTCCAACATGAGGCTTTGCATCATATAAAAATCTCTTCCTTTGCACCGTATCGAACAAAAGTTTCCAAAACAAAGCGAGAGCGGCCGCAGCTGTCCTTTACCAAAGTGTTCAGTTTTCCATCCGAAAAGGTACCGGCTCCTCCCTCTCCAAACTGCGGATTAGAATGCGGATCAACTTTCCTTCTGTCCAAAGCTTTTCAACCGCTTCCTGTCGTTTTTCTACAGCCTGCCCTCTCTCATAAATGATGGGACGAAGCCCTGCTCTTGCAAGGAGGAGTCCGGAAAACATACCGGCAGGACCGAAACCGACAATCACGGGCCTGTTTTTCCTCTTTTTGAAAAATACTCTTCCCGCGCTACTCCCTCTATTTCCAAGGGAAGCTCCGGAGCTTTATATCGCACCGGTGCTGTGAGAACGATATCCTTCGAGCGAAGCTTTTTCACAAGCTTTCTCTTCATTTAACCCCTTTTTAAACTGAGATAAACCGAATACACAAAGTAAAAGCTTCGGCTTTTTTTCTGGCATCTATAGAGCGTCTTTCTATCAAAAAAATCGGAAATCACGGAGCTGTCCAGATGTAAAAAGCTTGGCAGCCGCTTTCTTAATTTCCTCTTCTTTGTGAAAAAAAGCTCCATTTTTATTTGCGAAATTCTAATCATTTCTTCTCCCCATCGCCCTGCCCGAAAAGGATTCCCGATCCGAAGGCAAAATGCAGGTTATAACCCCACAGAGTCCGTCTACATCCAGGATTTCTCCCGCAAAATAAAGCTTCGGGCAAAGCTTACTCTCCATGCTTTCGGGATGCACTTCCGAAACGGAAATTCCTCCAGCAGTACACTGCGCCTTAGTAAAAATCCGCTATTTTACTTGCTTTTAAAAAGGAAAAATGAAAAAAAGCAGCCTGCAAAGCTCTCTGATTTTTATCTTTGGAAATCTCGGAAAGCGTTTTATCTAAGGGAAATTGTGCTTTTTTTGGAATAGAACGGACACAAGCTTATCCGGAAGGAGTGCAAGAAGAAAAATCTCTTCCATATTGCGCGCTTCTTTCTTCCTTTCTTTTCAGTAAAAAGCTGAGGAATTCCTCTTCTTTAAACTCCGGAAAAAAAGGAAAGAGAAAGCATCGCCTTTCCGCTTTTTCCAAAAAGCTCATGCACCAAGCGGCTGCATTGAAAAACCACAATGCCGGAAATTCCATAATCCGTGCATTGTAATTCCCCTCTATCTCTAAAAAGAAGCTTCTCTCCCTCAAAAAGGCTAAGCTCCGTATCCACTCGAACACCGCCCCAAGCTTTTACAAACTTCTCTTCCGTATAAATCGGACAAAGACTGGGAAAAGGACTGAGTATAGAGTGTCCTAGCGCTTCCGCAAAACGATAACCCTCTCCGGTAGAACCCGAGCTTGGCATCGCAAGTCCTCCTGTGCAAATTAAAAGCTTCTTCGCTTGCAGTTTAAAAAGTTTTTTTCAGCTTTTACATCTTTTTCCGCTTTGGAAGCCTTTTCTTCCTTTTAAAAATTTCTCTTTTTCCAAAAAGCTTTCCCCGGCTTTTAAATCCTTCTCTTTTTTTAGCTCTTCTTCTGTACAACAGCTGATTTCAAAAAGAGGATTCTCTTTCTTTCCACTATTCCGAATGGCCTTTACTTCCGTAGAGCACATCAGCTCTACACCTAATTCTCGCATTGCATTTTCCAAAGAAAATACTAAAGACTTCGCTTGGTCGGAATGTGGATATACATAGTCTCCCCGCAGCTTCTCCAAAACACCGATAGAGTGGAAAAAAAGCGGAGGCTGTCCTCATAGGAAAACTGTTTTAAAAAAAGCCTCAATAAAAGTAGGAGATTCCGAACGAAAACAAGCGGCGTGCATATTTCGATTCGTAAAATTACACCTGCCGTTTCCCGTCTGCTTAAGTTTCTTCCCTAAACAGTCATTTTTCTCAATAAGAAGAACCGACTGCGCGCCGGAACGCTTAGCCGCAATCGCTGCCGCCATTCCTGCCGCTCCTCCTCCGATTATCACACAGTCCTGCATCCCCACTCTACTCCATTCTATTCCATTCCTCATGCCTTAGTCTTTTTTATCTTTATATAAGCTGAGATTAAGACATTTTTCAGAGAACATGTTCTCATTCACTCTTTCAAGTTAAGCCCCTATCCAAGCTGCCAATCCTTTAAACAAGTCTATATCCTTCCATTTTTACAGGAAAGCGCTTGAGTCTTCCGCCCATCGGCATTTCATCCAAATCTTCCCTCGTTAAAGTATGACTCCTTAAGAGGAGGAAAAAATAAATCAAAATAGCGATAAAAACAGCCGGAAGAAGAGACAGAGCAGATCCAACTCTTCCCTTTCTTAAGCCTTCCGGAAGCAAAATATATATCACAAAGTAAATCACATAGGCTGCACCGCCCATAATTGCCGCAGAAAACATCGGCATCACAAGACTCCGGAAGAGATCAATCCGAAAATGGGTATGCCGGAAAATAGCACGCTGATTTAAGAAACACATGATAAGCGCAAAAACAATATTCGATAGAACGACGCCATAAATTCCAAAGCCCGCATAGAGGAAAAGCACCAAGGATAAAAGGTGTAAAACAAGGGCAATCATGGAATGGTAAAGTGGTAAATTCAAGTGCCCGAGTCCCTGTAAAATGGCATTCGTAATCGTGGAAAGCGAGTAAAGCAGTACGGCAAAGGAACCGACTCTTGTAAGTTGAATTAAAAGCTGTACATTTTTCCCGGGGAAAAGCATACGGGAAAGCGGATCTGCAAGCACAGCCATACCGATGGAGCAGGGAATGGCAATGAGGAGGGTAAAAGCGAATACTCACCCGAATCTGAGTCAGCGTTTTTCTTTCTGTCGTGAGATGCCACCGCCATGGTAAGAGCCGGTATCAAAGACGAAGAAAGCGCATTGGCCAAGGCAACAGGAATATTAAAGAGCACATGGTACTCTCCGAAAATCCCCCATTCCATGACAATCTGTTTCGTTTTTGAACCGAGGCTCGTCATAATGGAAGAATAAAGAAAAATCGTCCAAAACGGAAGAAATATTGTAAACCGTACTGGAAAAAAAGTATCGGCAACATAGTAAAGAGGAGGAGCAGTGCTGAGCGCTCGTAGCTCTCCATAAGTCCCTCATCACGCTTCGCCTTTCTTCTTAAAAGCAGGGCTCTGATAACGGTATAAGAGAAACATAAAAAAAGCAGTGCAATCCCCGCACCCGGCACCGGTACCGATTGCCCCCCATTGCCCCATAGGCATAAGAAAACTCCGTATTTTTTTATAGAGTAAATCCGCCTGCTGTCCTTTGGCAAATAAAACATAAGCCATCAAAACGGAGACGATGGCATTCGCAATCTGTTCCAAAATCTGAGAAATCGCAGTGGGAATCATATTTCCCATCCCCTGAAAATAACCGCGAAGGAGTCCCAAGTAGGCCATAATCCAAACGGTCGGGGCTAAAGCGCGAAGCGCAAAGGCCGCATAGGGCTTCTTTAAAAAGTTCAGCAATGCCCGTCTGCACCGAAGAACAAAAACACGAGGCCATAATACCGCCCATTAAAGAGGAATAAAGGAAAGAAACGCGAAGCACACGCTCCGTGTTTCTGTATTGCTGGCTAAATTTTGTGAAATCAGCTTGGAAATTGCCGTAGGCATAGAATAGCTGGAAAGAATGAGGAGCAGGGTATAAATGGAAAATGCCGAGGTGTAATACCCGTTTCCCTCATCGGAAATAATCGCCGTCAAAGGAATACGGTAAACCATCCCGATAATGCGGACTAAAATCCCCGCTACGGCAAGAAGGGAGCCTTGCAGTACGAAATTATTCCTATGTCCTGTAGCCTTAGAAGAAACTCTTCCCTTACTCATCTTAGATACCCTCTATTTTGTAAAATCACTTCCTGCTTCTCTTCCATCAGCTTACGCTCCTCCTCTTCCATGTGATCAAAGGAAAAAAGGTGCAGCATAGAATGGGCAATCAAAAAGGCAAGCTCTCTCTCTACACTGTGTCCGTATTCTTCCGCCTGTGAAAGCACCCTGTCCCAGTTCAGAATGATGTCTCCAAGCATAAGCTCTCCGCTGTCCGGATCAAAGTTTCCCGGGTCTTCTTCAATCTCATCCGTAAAAAAACTCCGGGACTTTCCAGTTCAAACATCGGAAAAAGAGGACATCGGTAGACTTATCGATTCCCCTGTTTTCCAGATTAATCCTGTGCATTTCCTCATCTTCTATAAAAAGAACGGAAACAGAAATATCATAGGGGCAGTCGACAAAATCCACCGCCTCTTCCACGATTTCTCTTGCAATTTGCTCATACGGAACGCTTGTTTCGTCCCTTACTTCCCACTCTATGTCGATTTGCATTGTTTTCCCTCTTTTTTCTCTCCTCATCCTTCTCGTAGGCATTGACAATTCTCTGCACAAGAGGATGCCTTACCACGTCTTCGCTGGTCAGTTCCGAAAAGGCGATGCCTTCCACATTTTTTAAAATATACATGGCATCTTCCAGACCGGAACGCTTTCCCTCTTCCAGATCCTTCTGCGTAAGGTCTCCTGTTACAATCACCTTCGAGCCAAAGCCAATTCTTGTCAGGAACATCTTCATCTGCGCAGGAGTGGTATTCTGCGCCTCATCAAGGATAATATAGGCATTGTCCAGTGTTCTTCCTCTCATATACGCAAGAGGCGCCACTTCAATAAGACCTTTTTCAGCATTCGAAAGGTACTGCTCCGGCCCCATGATATTATAAAGGGCATCATAAAGCGGTCGAAGATAAGGATCCACCTTCGACTGCAGGTCTCCCGGTAAGAAGCCGAGCTTCTCTCCCGCTTCAATCGCAGGTCTTGTCAGAATAATACGGGAAACCTCTTCCTCTCTAAAGGCAGTAATCGCCATAGCCATCGCAAGATAGGTCTTTCCCGTTCCGGCAGGGCCTACTCCAAAAGGTGATCATATTTTTTTCCGAATCTTATCGACATAGGGACTTCTGTCCCCAAGGTCTTCGGCTTCACCGGCTTTCCAAGAGCGGTCCTTGCCACAAAAATCCTCTTCCAGCTGTAAAAGCTGCTCCGCCTTTCCCTCCTTTATGGTAAGGGAAATGGCATAGTCCCACATTTTGCTCAGAAATCCGATTGCCTTTTTGAGATAACTTTAAAAGGGAAAGAAGAACCTCTTTTGTCTTTTCCGCATTTTCTTCTTCCCCGATAATCTTTAATAAACCGTCCCGGTCAATGATGTTCACCGAAAACTGTCTCTGTAACTTCCTTAAATATTTGTCCATATCCCCCAGAATATTCATTTCATGCTCTAATGGGATGTCTAAAATCAGTTCTTTCTCCGCCATTATACTCCTTCATGGAAGGAAATAGCCCCAATTCAAAAAAAGAATCGGGGCTATCTCTACCTTATAAACGAGACCAATAGCCTCGCATGAATTAATTGAACTTACGCTTTCTAGCCGCTTCAGACTTCTTCTTACGTCTAACGGACGGCTTCTCGTAATGCTCTCTCTTACGAATTTCTTGCTGGATTCCTGCCTTAGCACAGTTTCTCTTGAATCTGCGTAATGCACTGTCCAAAGACTCGTTCTCTTTTTACGATAACACTTGACATGCGAACTCCCAAACCTCCCTTCGGGCACAAACTACGCTTTATTATAGCAAAATTTTTCCTTTAAGTCAAATGATTTTTTACACGGCAAAAGTCTATTTACCTTTTTACAGTATCTTTCATATTCTTTCCCGAAAAGCTCCTTTAGCCACTGCTCTTCTGTCCTCTTCAAAACCATACTTAACAGTACCCATTGTATCGGAATAAGAGGAAGTGTCCATAAATTATGGCGGAAAAGCAAAATCCCGATTAAAACAAACCACCATCCCGGTATACATGGGGTTTCTTGTCCATGCGTAGATTCCGTCAGTTTTTAATCTATTCTCTTTAATATAACTGTCCACATCGGAATGCACTGCTCCAAAAAAACCAAATTAAAAAAATCCTAGGATAATCAGAAAAAAATGCAACAAAAAAATAAAACAAAAAGCTTTCCCTGCCCATTCACCGTTCCTCCCGATAAGACGGTAAAGGATAAGAGGATTCCCAGTAAAGAAAGAAGGGCAACGGTCAAAAATCAGAAACAGCCCTATGCCGTAGAGGGCATTTTCTGATTTTTTTATTCATGTAGTTTTTCATTTCGGCTTCTCCTAATTAAAAAAATTTATGTTTGTTTATTTCCGTATTTATCATCTCTATTTTTATTCCCGTATTTATCATCTCTATTTTTTTATTCCCGTAGTTACAATCTTTATTTTTCTATTTTTCGCTTCGATTAGGTAAGACTAATTTTATAACTTCCGAAGTGGCAATTCAATGCCTTTCTTTTTTCAGATATAGCAAATTTATCCGGCTTGAATCTTTCGTAAATTTTTAATTAATGTTTTATTACAATATTTTTTGTATAAATAATATGAATATATTGTATTATTTTTAATACTATGTTATTATAAATTTAAGATAAAATGATTATCTTAATAATATTACATGGAGGTATATTATGGAGAAGAACAATTCGGAACCCTTTCTACATTGGGTGCGAGAAGGAGTACCGGTAATTTTGGTATTATTTCTTGTATTCATCTTGTCTATATCCTTTCTTCCGTCCGATTTAAAGCAGGTATATGCTCGTGAAGCGGGCAGCATCTATCTCAACGGAGAAACGGGAGATAACGAAAATGACGGAATGTCGGAAGAAAATGCGGTAAAAACTTTTGAGAAAGCTAAGGAACTCGCAGAAGCGGATCTCGACATAAAAAAATCTATATTAACGGTACTGTAGATATCTCCGGTGAGATCAGTCTGGGCGAAACAAATGCAATTTTGATGCGAAACCCCGGTTTTCGTGACCACCTTTTACGGGTTAAGAAGGGTGAGACTGCAACACTAAAAGACATTACAGTCGATGGCGGAGGGGAGAACGACCGTCTCACTTTGAAATCTCTGCTTCTCGTGGACGGAGATTTGAATATAACGGATGGAACGGTTCTGGAGAACAACATCGTCCTTGATTTGGATAACTGGCATGTCTATGGAGGGGCAATTTACACAGATCGTTATAAGGATCATAAACGAACCATCAATATGACGGGTGGTATTATTCGAAACAACAGCGCACACCTGGGAGGGGGAATTTATCTAGGGGAAAAAATACCGTCCTAAATCTGTCCGGAGGTGTGATTGAAGGCAACAAGGCATATATTGATCGCAGCAAAACATATGACATTACCAATTGTGAGGCCGGTGGAGGTATCTGTACCTATCAGTCATCTACTATTAACCCTAAGCGGAGATGCCGTCATAAGCGGAAACAGTGCAACGGAATGCGGCGGAGGAATCTCACTGGGTTCCTATGAACCGTATGGCGGACTACGGTGCACCCTGAATATGACCGGCGGGGTCATTAAAGAAAATAAAGCCGGATCCGCCGGTGGAGGCATTTTCGTTCAAACCGATAACCGTGATAACAATGGATCCAATATTGCAAACATCAGTGCGGGAGAAATTCTGAATAATGAAATGACAGGTCTTGGTGTCACAGATAAGATGTTCGGCGGCGGTGGTATCTACGTCAACGGCTTAAGTCAGAGTCTGCAGGGGGTCTTGAATTTAAAAAATGCCTTAATTACGGATAATGAAGCGAAAAAAGCCGGTGGCGGTTATGCATCCTGTCCGGTATCTACAACAAATATCTTCGAAAAAGACGGAATTGCTATTTATGGAAATCGAGCAAAGCTTGGACAGGGATATCGATATTGAATCGGGTATCTTCGGTTACGGCTTACACGGCGGATTTCCACCGTATACCATTTCTCCCGTAATGCTCGGAGGAACTCCGTATCGCTGGAAAGATAACGACAACAACGAAGTCCCTCTTACAAGGTTGACCGGGGTTTTGGATGCATTAAGACACCAAACGATGCAATTACACACCGATGTAACAGAGGATTCGCAGGCAGAAAGTCTTGCCAAGGTCATTATTAAAGGAAACAAATCTACAACTAACGGTGGCGGAATCGGTTCCAATGGAGGGCTCGTTGCCGGACAAAAAGGAAGTAACAAATATTAAAGTCACTAAGCTCTGGAAGTATGATGAAGCGGAAAAATCGTCCGGAAAGCATTACGGTTGAACTCTACCGTAAGGTGGAAGAAGATCCTGATAATCCCATTTTTATCGGCACCGGGCTTATGCGTGAGGAAAATGGCAGTTGGGAACTGAACTTTGAGAATCTTCCCAAGAGGGATGAAAACGGGAAGCTTTACCGCTATACAATTAAAGAGCAAAGCATAGAGGGTTACGCCGTACAGCTTAGCGGAAATCAGAACAGCGGTTATACTCTGAAGAATATTCCGGAAACAACGGTACAGGTAGAAAAGAAATGGAACGGAGATCCTACAAATCAGGTAGAAATCAGTCTTCTCTCCGACGGAACTGTAAAAGAAAAAGCCATTATTACAGCGGCAGATGATTGGAAGCATATCTTTACAAATCTCCCCAAATTTGATGCAGAAGATGGACATGTCATTCTCTACGAAGTGAAGGAAACTCCGATTAACGGGTATACCTCTCTGATTAGCGGAGATGCGACAAGCGGTTATCTTGTAACCAACACAAAAGATACGACTCCTCCGGGGCCAAATCCTCCCAGTCCGGATCCGTATACACCTCCATCTCCTGTCACTCCCGGTAGACCGGTAAATCCTGTACCCTCTACTCCATCTACTCCAACTTCACCAAATCCGAATACTCCGACAGTAGCAGGTGTATCCAGACCTAATCCGGTTGATGTTGTTGAAAATGATCATGTTCCCACAGTGCTTGGAGAGTCCAGACCACCTGTAAGAGCGGATAAGCGCGGCACATTAACCGAGGATTCCTCTCGTCTCCCGCTTTGGGCAAGCTTATTTACTTTTTCCGTATTAGCTTTCGTCTTCTATACTATAGTAAAAAAGGAAAGACAGTGTAAGCTATACAACAATAGAAGAAGACTTAGAGGATGTAGATAATTTCATAAAGAGAAAAAGTCCCCGAGAAATTTTTTCTCGGGGGCTTTTCTATTCTTCACGAGCATCGCTCGCATAACATGTGCTTATCTCGTTTCTAATTTTTTATCCCTGTAGCTGGGCCTGCATAATTTCTCTTGCCTTCTGAAGCGCTTCGGGAATTAAGGAAGCATCCTTACCGCCGGCCTGTGCCATCTGGGGCTTTCCACCTCCGCCACCGCCAAGTACAGCAGCTACCTCTTTAATGAGGTTTCCGGAGTGTGCTCCCTTCTTCACTGCAGCATCAGACGCGGTTGCCATAAGAACAGGCTTTCCGTCTTCCACGGAAATGAGAAGCACAAAGGCATTCTCATACTTATCCTTCAAGCTGTCTCCCAAAGTTCTAAGAGCGTTTCTGTCTACGCCCTGAAGATCTTTTATGATAACGGAACAACCGTTAACGGTTTCCGCACTGAGCTCTCCCATCTCCTCCTTCGCCATCTTTGCCTTCAGCTTATCGAGGTCTGACTTACTGGATCTTTAACTCCTGCTCCAGGCTCTCAATTCTTTTGCAGTAAATGCTCCGGATCAGCCTTTAACTTGGAACTGAGCTCCTTTAAGAGCTCCTCTTCCTTTTGGAAATAGTCAAATAGGTTCTGAGAGGTTAATGCCTCAATTCTTCTTACACCGGCAGCAATTCCCTGCTCGGACACAATCTTAAATCCCTGAATACTTCCGGACTGATTTACATGGGTTCCACCGCATAGCTCCACAGAGAAGTCTCCTACTGAAACTACACGAACCTTGTCTCCGTACTTTTTCTCCGAAAAGTGCTGTTGCACCGGACTTCTTGGCATCCTCCAAACTCATTTCTTCTGTCTTAACAAGATCTCCTCTGGCAATCTCCTGATTCACCATCTCTTCGACCTTTTTCAGCTCTTCCTTACTGAGTGCCGCAAAATGCGTAAAGTCGAAGCGAAGACGCTTATCATCATAGTAAGCTCCTGCCTGCTCAACATGGGATCCCAAAACTGTTTTTTTAATGCCTTTTGTAAGAGGTGAGTCGCCGTATGATTTCTTGCCGTAAGATTTCTTGCCTCTTCATCCACGGAAAGATGTACCTTTTCATTTAAGCAAATCTCTCCCTGCTCCATTACACCGAGGTGCGCAATCTTTCCTCCCTGTAAATGAATGGTTTCATCTACGATAAACAAGGAATTCTCTCCGCTGATTTCTCCTCGGTCGCCTTGCTGTCCGCCCATGGTGGCATAGAATGGTGTTTTATCCGTAATAATGGCAGCCTTCTGTCCCTCAGTAATCTTATCGGAAATACTGCCCTGCCCTTCTTCATCGGATAAGAATACAAGCGCCTTTACCGTAGCCTCCTCTTCCAATCTGTCATAGCCTGTAAACTCCGAACTGATGCTCGGATCCAGAGTCTGGTAAATATCGTCACGCCCCATATAGTTTGTGGTCTTTCTTGCTGCACGAGCAGTATCCTTCTGTACCTTCATCGCCTGATGGAAAGCCTCTTCATCCAAATCAAGTCCGGCATCCTCCAGGATTTCCTTGGTTAAATCCAGGGGAAGCCATAGGTGTCATAGAGACGGAAGGCCTCTTCTCCGGATAAAGTCTTCTCTTTCTTTTTCTGTAAATCCTGAATTAAGGACTGGAGAATCGCAAGACCGTTATCAATGGTCTTATTAAAGCGCTCTTCCTCTTCGGCAATCACACGAAGAATCATGTCCTTCTTTTCTTCGAGCTCCGGATAGCCATCCTTAGAAAGCGCGATTGCTTTTTCGGAAAGAGTAGCCAGAAAAGCCCCGTTAATTCCTAAAATTCTTCCATGTCTTGCCGCTCTTCTTAGGAGTCTTCGGAAGACATAACCTCTTCCTTCATTGGACGGCATGATTCCGTCAGAAGCCATAAAAGGTACAGCTCTTCACATGGTCTGCAATAATACGGAAAGAAATATCATGCTCTTTATTTTTCCATATAGCGCTTATGAGAAAGATTCGCTATCTCTTCCATCATAGCCTTATTGGTATCCACATCAAAAAGAGAGGGAACATCCTGACAGACTACCGCAAGTCTTTTCCAGCCCCATACCGGTATCAATGTTCTTCTGCACAAGCTCGGTATAGTTTCCCTTTCCGTCGTTGTTAAACTGGGAGAATACTACATTCCATACCTCAATAAAACGGTCACCTTCTCCACCCATTACATCTTCCGGACCGGTACCGTACTTTTCACCGCGATCGTAGTAAATCTCGGAACAGGGACCGCAGGGACCTGCGCCGTGCTCCCAGAAATTGTCCGCCTTACCAAAGCGATAAACTCTTTCCTTCGGAACACCGATTTCTTCCGTCCAAACTTTGAATGCTTCTTCATCATCAAGATAAATACTGGGATAAAGTCTATCCTTCGGAAGTCCCACCTCTCCGTTAAAAACTCCCCAGGCAAAGTGCAGAGCTTCAGACTTAAAGTAATCTCCAAAGGAGAAATTTCCGAGCATCTCAAAGAAGGTACCGTGACGGGCTGTCTTTCCGATATTCTCAATATCACCGGTACGAATACACTTCTGGCAGGTGGAAACTCTTCTTTTCGGCGGGATTTCCTGTCCTGTAAAATAAGGCTTTTAAGGGCGCCATACCGGAATTGATTAAAAAGTAAGCTGTTGTCATTGTGAGGAACCAACGAAAAGCTCTTCATGATAAGATGATCCTGCTCCTGAAAATAATCCAGAAACATCTTTCGTAGTTCATTTACACCATATTTTTTTCCATAGACTCTCCTCTATAACTTATATTTAGCGGATATATTCTCTTAATATCCTTTTTCCGGAATAGCTTTCCAAGCCTCCGTTTTTTTCTATAATTCAAACTTCAAAAATTATACCTTACTTAGAGAGCAAGTTCAAGCTTGCCCTTTTGTCAAAATAGGGGCTAAGAATAAACGAGAGAAGGTAGCCTTACCTTCTCCCGTATCTCCGCTATAACATAAAACAGTAGTTGTTAAGAACAATACTTAGTCTCCGCCTTCATTGGAAATCCTCTCCAGAATGCCGGAGCAGCGAGCTTTTGTTAATGCAATATACTTCTTCAAGTAATCCAAGTTTTCCTCTACCCCTGTTTTATCTTTACTAAGCTCCTTCCTGCTTTCTCTGGAGCGTTCTGCCAAGGAAAATACTTTGCTCCGCAAAAAGTTCTCTCGTTCGCTGCCCTTCAGCAGCCTTCCATAGTAAGCAACAAGTCTTTGCATTTCCGCATTATAAAGCTCTGCCAGCTTTTCATATCTTCTTCGTAAGGGTAAGTCCCTTTGCCAGTTCTTATCCTCTTCTATTTCTTCCAGTTTCGCAAATTCATTAGTAAAATAGATTGAGCTGTCTTCCTCGCCAAGCTCCATATCCTCTTCTTTCACCGGCAGCAGCTCCGGTACAGGCGCTTCCTGTGCATTTACTTTGGTCTCATTTTTGCATAAGCCTTCTCTTCCAGCTTCTCCGAGAAGAAAGCTTACGGAAAGGCCGGAAACAATTAAAAAGCATCATGAAGATAATAAAAACGAGATAGACTTTTTCTGCTCATTTTTTACTCCGAAAGGTAAGCTGCCTTGACCTTGGGATCCTCTAAAAGCTTTTTCGCATCCCCTTCAAGTGCAATTGAACCGGTTTCCAGTACATAGGCGCGATCGGCAATCATTAGCGCCTTATTTGCATTTTGCTCTACCAAAAAGCACTGTAACTCCACTGTCGTGAATCATCTGAATAAGAGAGAATATCTCATTCACATAAATGGGAGAAAGTCCCATCGAGGGCTCATCCAAAAAGAATCATTTCCGGCTTGGACATAAGAGCCCTTCCCATCGCAAGCATCTGTTGCTCTCCACCGGAAAGTGTTCCGGCTACCTGGTTTCTTCTCTCCTTTAGCCTTGGAAAATGATGATAAATCATTTCCAAGCTCTCTTCTATTTCCTTCTTATCGCTTCTTGTATAAGCTCCAAGCATAAGATTCTGGTAAACGGAAAGACTGGCAAAAACCCTTCTCCCCTCCGGAACATGGGCTAAACCTCGCTCAACCAGCTTATGTCCCGGAATCTTTTTCAATATTCTTTTCATTGTAAATGATTTCTCCCTGAAGAAGACGGAATCAAACCGGTAACCGTCTGTAAGGTGCTGGTTTTTCCGGCACCGTTTGCCCCTGATTAGCGTTACGATTTCTCCTTTATTAACATGAAAAGAAATACCTTTAATCGCATGAATCATGCCATAATGCACATGTAGATTTTTTTAACTTCCAGTATCTTTCCCATACTACTCTCCTAAATAGGCTTTTTATAACCTTCTCATCATGCAGAACATCTGCAGTTTCTCCCTCTGCAAGTACTTGTCCGAAATTAAGCACCGTAAGTCTGTCACAGATTCCGGAAACAAGCTTCATATCATGTTCAATCAGTAACACAGTCATATCAAAAGCGGTCTCGTACCAGGCGGATAGTCTCCATGAGCTCCTCTGTCTCACTCGGATTCATTCCTGCAGCCGGCTCGTCAAGGAGAAGTAGGGAAGGGTTTGTGGAAAGAGCTCTTGCAATCTCGAGCTTTCTCTGCTTTCCGTAAGGAAGATTTCCGCCGATTCCTTTGCCAAGTCCTCCAAATGGAAAAACGGAAAGTAAATCCATAGCCAAATCATCCATAGCCTTTTTCTTTCTTAAAATAATTCGGCAAACGGAAAATACCGTCAAAAAAGCTGTATTTTTGAGAAGCAAAGTAGCCTACTTTAACATTGTCCAAAACAGACAGCTTGTTGAAAAGGCGAATGTTTTTGGAAAGTTCTTGCCACTCCCTCATGGTTAATCTTAATACAGCTCATTCCCACCAAATTTTTTTACCGTTCAAAAAGGATTTCTCCTGCATTCGGCTTATATACACCGGTAAGAAGATTAAATATCGTAGTTTTTTTCCTGCACCGTTCGGTCCGATTAAACCATAAAAGCTCATTTTTCTTTAAGGAAACATGGAAATTATCCACCGCCTTTAGTCCGCCAAAAGAAATCCCCAAAGCATTTACTTCCAATAAATTCATGCCTCCACCTCCTTTTTACGGAACTTTTTTAAAATACTCTTACGGAAAGCAATAAAGTTCGGTGCAGAGGTAAAGAGCATCATAAGAATCAAGACCACTGCATAAATCAACATTCTGTAGTCATTTAAGGAACGAAGAAGCTCCGGAAGAAGTGTTAAAACCACTGCCGCAAGAATAGAGCCGCGCATATTTCCGATTCCGCCCAAAACCACAAATACCAGAATCATGATGGACTGGTTATAGCCAAAGTTCTTCGGAAGTGCCTGAAGAGAGCTTAAATTATGCGCATAGAGTACACCTGCGATACCGGCAAAGGCTGCAGATATGGAAAAGCAAAGCAGCTTTAATTTGGTAACGGGCAGTCCGATACTCTCCGCAGCAATGCGGTTATCACGAATTGCCATTACCGCGCGACCTGTTCTGGAGTGAATAAAATGCTGAATAAACAGCATAGAAAGAATAAGAAGGATGATTCCAATAGTAAAATTACTATACTTCGGAGTTCCCGTAATTCCCTGTGCCCCTTTAATAATCCATGTTTCCCCCTTCTCCCAGGGAAATTGCATTGCTGTCCTTTAAGGAAAAAAATGCCAACCGCCTTATCTACTCCAAAGTAGAGAGCATTGATTAAGTTTTTGATAATTTCACCGAAAGCCAAGGTCACAATGGCCAAATAGTCCCCCTTTAAACGAAGGACGGGAATACCTATTAAAAAGCCAAGAATTCCTGCCGAAATTGCGCCTACAAAGAGGGCAATAATAAAGAGAGGAATGGAAGAAAGTCCACTATCCTTTAACAGCATAGAGCAGGTTGCGGAGGCAAAGGCTCCTACACACATAAAGCCTGCATGTCCGAGAGACAGCTCTCCTGAAATTCCCACAACCAGGTTTAAGCTGATTGCCAAGATGGAATAAATACAGAGAGGAACCAAAAGACCTTTCATAAGAGATGATACTGATCCGGTCTGTAAAAAGAGCTGCACCACAAGATAAACGAGAATAATGATTCCGTAGTTCAGAAAAAAATCTCTTTAAATTGTTTTAATCTTGATTTATTCATTCTACACCTTCTCCATAATTTTCTTTCCTAAAATGCCGGTAGGCTTAATCAGGAGAACCACAATCAAAACAGAAAATACGATAGCATCAGACAGCTTCGAAGAAATATAAGCCTTAGACAGGTTTTCTAAAATCCCGAGTAAAAATTCCACCAATAAAAGCACCGGGAATAGAACCGATTCCGCCAAGCACTGCAGCAACAAAGGCTTTAATTCCGGGCATTGCTCCCGTAGTCGGGGTAAGGCTCGGATAAGCGGAACAAAGCAGGATTCCCGCTATACTGGCGAGAGCTGAACCAATTGCAAAAAGTCATTGCAATTGTCGCATTGACATTAACCCCCATAAGGCTTGCCGCCCCCTTATCTTCGGAAACCGCAAGCATAGCCTGTCCCGCCTTTGTCTTATTGATAAACAGAAGCAGGCATAGCGCAACAATGGCCCCTACTACAATAGTCACTACAGTTTCCCCGGAAATAATGAGATTACCGCCTGCAAGTTTAATCGGAGAAATTTTTCACGAAAGAAGTAAAGCTCTTCGGATTCGCACTAAAGAACAATAATGCCAGATTCTGCAGCAAATACGAAACACCGATTGCCGTAATCAGTACCGCAAGGGAGTTGGCATTTCGAAGCGGCTTATAGGCAATGCGTTCAATCAACACACCAAGAGCCGTACAAACCGCCATACTGAGAAGAACCGCTACAGGAATGGGAAGCCCCATCTGATTAAAGGCAATAAAAGCTGTATAACCACCTACCATCAGAATATCTCCATGCGCAAAGTTCAGCATTTTCGCAATTCCATATACCATGGTATAGCCGAGCGCAATGATAGCATAGACAGATCCTAAGCTTATACCACTTAACAGATATGAAATAAAACTCATCATAGAAAAATTTCTCCTTATCAGTAAGAAAAAGGCAAAGCGAAAGCATTGCCTTTTTCTTTATATCCAAAACTTTAAATCGTTTGGTCAAGCTCTTTCTTTGTGTAAAAGAGTTTTACAAATTGTTTGTTGCATTTTATTCTACAGACAATTACTCTGCGGAAATGTATACTCCGTCTTTGATAATAACAGCCTTCGGTTCCTTATCTACATCACCGGAAGCATCCCACTTCATACCGGATCCTGTAAGACCGTCCAAAGTAAGCTCTGTCATCGTCTTTTCTAAAGCATCTCCCAAATCGGAAACACCCATATCCGGTGTTAAGTTCGCTTTTTCGATAGCTGCTTTTACGATATACACAGCATCATAAGCATCTGCAGCAAACTGAATAGGAGTATCCTTGTACTTCTCTTTGTAGTTCTTTACAAAGTTCACTGTCAGCTCATCCTTTGCATCAGCTGCAAACGGAGTTAAAAAGCATTAAACCTTCAGCAAGCTTTGTATCAAAGTTTTTCCACATTCAGGATACCGTCCATACCGTCACATCCGAAGAAGGTCGGCTTTATAGCCCATGGTATTGGCTTGAGTAAGAACCAAAGCAGCCTCTGTATAATAGAAAGGAAGGAAAACCAAATCAGCACCGGAATCCTTCATTTTTCTGCAGCTGTGTGGAGAAATCCTTGTTGGAATCCGCAGTAAACTGCTCATCCGCCACAATTTCCAAGCCCTGCTTCGGTGCCTCTTCCTTAAAGGAATCATGAACACCGGTAGAATAAACATCAGAGGAATCGTAAATGATACCGATCTTTGTTCCCCAGCTTATGAGAACCGATATACTCAGCAGACTTTGCACCCTGTGCAGGATCGGAGAAGCATACACGGAATACATTCTTCGGTGCGGTTACTTCCACTGCAGAACCGGACGGAGTCAGAACGAACAGATTATCCGCCTCGGACTCTGTACCTACAGCAATTGCAGGAGAAGAGGTGGTAGGTCCTACAAGAATCTGCATCCCCCAGTCCTTTAAGCTGTTATATGCATTGATCGCCTTTTCCTGATCATGCTCATCGTCTTCTTTTTTTATATTCAATCTGGTAACCGTTGATACCGCCGTTTGCATTGATTTCCTCAATAGCAAGTTCAGCACCGTTTGTTACGGCCTTGCCGTAAACCGCAGCTGCCCCGGTTAAAGGTCCCTGAGAACCGATTTTTCCAAACCTTTCCGTTTGCTTCTCCATTATCGGAAGCCGCATTTGTCTCATTACCACTCTTTGCATTTTCCGCCACATGCCACTAAGGACAAAGCCATAAGTGTAGCCAGGGCAAAACTAATCTGTTTCTTCATTGCAATCCTCCCTTATTTCTTAAAAATCTTTCCGTATTATAGGGAAGACTACAAGTCTTGTCAATTCTTTTTTTATAACATTTTTCATTAAAAAGTTTATATTTGTATAACTCATAGGAATATCTGTTATAAAGCAAGATCTTTCCGGCTTCGACTGCATCCTGTGAAGAAAAAAAGAATGTAGCGAATAAATATTCGTACATTCTTCTATAGAATCTCTATTATTTGTCAAAGCTGACAGCAGCACTCTCACTTCTTCGGTCCCTCAGCATGAGGTCGGAAACCGCATCCTTTGCTGCCTTTCCCTCAAAAAGAACCGCATTAACTTCCTTCACAATAGGGAGCTCCACTTGATATTTTTTTCTCCGAGCTTTTTCGCTGCCTTTGCAGCATATACTCCCTCTACAACCTGCCCTACTTCCTTCATCGCTTCTTCATAGCTTTTTCCCTGCCCGATAAGAATTCCCGCTCTTCTATTTCGGGAATGCTTGGATGCACAGGTAACAATGAGATCGCCTATTCCGGAAAGTCCGGCAAAGGTTTCCAGATGACAGCCCATAGCCTGACCGAGTCTCGCAATCTCTGCAATACCGCGAGTAATCAGAGCTGCCATGGTATTATCTCCATATCCCAGTCCATCGGCAATGCCGGCAGCCAATGCAATAACATTCTTTAAGGCTGCTCCTATTTCCACTCCCAATATGTCTTTATTGGTATAAACCCGGAAGGTATCACTGATAAAAACCGACTGAACTATTCTTGCAGCTTCTTCATCCTTCGATGCGCAAACTATAGTTGTAGGAATAAAGCGGGAAACCTCTTCGGCATGAGAAGGTCCGGAGAGTACTGCAATTTTATTTTTCCGGAAAAAAATTCTTCCAAGATATCTGTCATGGTAAAAAGTGTACTTTCTTCTATTCCCTTTGAAACCGTCACCAAAATCTGTTCCTTTTCGAACAAAAAGGCTGCGTTCTCCCCCATTGACCTTGTAAAAATAGAAGGTACTGCATAGACCAAGATTTCTCCCTCTTTTACAGCCTCTTCCAAAGAAGTAAGAATCATTATCTCTTCCGAATTTCCACCCCGGAAGATTCATGCATCTCTTTTTTCTCCTTTAAATACGCGGCTTCTTTTCTCATCATGCGTCCACAAATATACAGTGTGTTTATTTTTTTCCAAAGTGTCATGGATAGGGCAGTTCCCCAGCTTCCTGCACCCAGCACAGCAATCTTCATAAGAGCTCCTTTTTCTTTACAAAATCCCAACTTACAATGCATCTGTATTTGTACTTAGAACAGAAAAAAATAATTTTTTTATTCTTTAGTGAGTCTAAAACTCCCTTTCCGATACTTTTGAACCCTTTCTGTATCGAACTATTGTTTTTCTTCCTCAGCTTCTATCTTCTTTTTCCCGAATCGATTCTCCGTCCCGTTTAAAAGTCTCCGGATATTTCCTCTATGTTGAAAAAAATAAGCAGAGCCATAAGAAGAAAGCTCAAGGCACACATGGGAAGATATACCGCCTCCGAAAAAAAGGAAATAGTAAGGAGCTCTTCCCGAAAAAAATACGACAGACAGAAAGAACACCGTAATAGCCAACATGGAGCCCAAACTCACATAGCCTGTAATCAAAACAACAAGAATAAAGAAAAGCAATAGGCAAAAGGTATAAAGAGGAGATAAGGCAATCAAAAGAGCTCCCGTACAGGCCACTCCCTTCCCCCCCCTTACCTTGGGGATACAGGGAAAAATTATGGCCCAAAAATAGCGCCAATCCCCGTAGCCATTAAAATCAAGCTCTTTAAGTCCTCATTTTCCGGTTTGAAGAAAAAGTACCATAAAAAGATAGGAAGCATGCACTTTGCAATATCCATCATAAGAACCGTGAATCCAGCCTTCTTTCCCAATGTTCTTAAAACATTTGTCGTCCCCGGATTGCCTGAGCCTTCCTTATAGATATCAATCCCATGTGCTTTCGCATACAAATAGCCATTCGGGATATTTCCGAAAGCATACCCCACTGCCAAGCAAAGTAGAATGTTCTGTATCGGCATCTAGCTCTCTTCTCCTCTTTCTCTAATGATAAAACGTATGGGAGTACCTCTGAATCCAAAGTTCTCTCGAATCTGATTCTCTATATAGCGAGTATAAGAGAAATGCATTAACTCTCTATCATTTACAAAAAAATCACAAAAGGTGGGAGGGGACACGGAAGCCTGCGTGATATAGAAAAGCTTGAGTCTCTTTCCCTTGTCGGATGGCGGCTGCTTCATAGCTGTCGCTCTTGCCATAATTTCGTTTAAAACTCCGGTCTTTACACGCATTACCTGATTCTCATGGATTCTGTCCACCATTTCGAATATCTTCTGTGTGCGCTGTCCGGTTTCTGCAGAAATAAAGAGAATCTCCGCATAGTCCATATAAGAGAATTTCTCATGAAGCTTCTTCGTAAACTCCTGCATGGTCTTGTCGTCTTTTTCCACAAGGTCCCACTTATTGACTGCCAAGATTACACCCTTACCGGATTCATGAGCGATTCCTGCAATTCGGGTATCTCCGTCGGTTATTCCCTCCGTAGCATCAAGTAAAAACAATGCAGATATCGGCTCTATCCACTGCCGAAACAGTTCGAATTACGGAATATCGTTCAATATCCTCCGTCACTCTTCCCTTACGACGAAGTCCTGCAGTATCAATAAAAACATAAGGAACACCGTTATGTACAATTTCCGTGTCGATAGCATCACGGGTAGTGCCGGCTATATTCGAGACAATAACACGATTTTTCTCCCAGAAGCTTATTGGTTAAGGAGCTCTTTTCCTACATTCGGTTTTCCGATTAATGCAATCTTTAAGCGATCATCTTCTTCCTCCGCTTCTCCTTCCTTCGGAAAATGCTTCACCACTTCCTCCAGTAAATCTCCAATGCCCATGTGGTTTGCGGAAGATACGGCAAAAGGGTTCTCCCTAAAGCCAAAGAATAGAACTCATAAATATCATTTCCGAAACTTTTACGCTGTCCACCTTATTTACACAGAGTACAACCGGCTTTTTTTGGACTTTCTTAGCATATTTGCCACTTCATAGTCCGCATCCACAACTCCGCTTCGAACATCGGTAACAAAAATAATCACATCCGCGGTGTCTATGGCAAGCTCCGCCTGAGAACGCATTTGCTTAAGTAGAACATCATCGGAAACCGGCTCAATCCCGCCGGTGTCTACTAAGGTGAAATTATAATTCAACCAAGAAGCTTCCGCATAAATTCGGTCTCTGGTTACCCCGGGGGTATCCTGTACAATGGAAATTTGTCTTCCTGCTATGGTATTAAAGAGAGTGGATTTTTCCCACATTAGGACGCCCCCACTACGGCGACAATGGCTTTTTCTCACACTATTCCTCCCTTCGATCCTCTAAATCGATTCATTTTACCATTAATTCCGAATAATGTCACATGAATAAAAAAGAAGGAGCTCAGTGCTCCTCCTTTTTTACTCACAAGTGGAACAGGAAAAATCCTAAGATATCTTGTTCATAACGAGTATCGTATATTCAGCGTATATTATTCCGCTCTTAGATATTAGTTGTTATATAACTCAACCCATCTCTTTAACTTCTCGTATCTCTCTCTAGCTTCCTTCTCGTTCATCTCATCAAGAGCCTTTGCTCTCTCCGGATTCTTCAGAGCCAAGGATAAGTAACGAACCTCTCCCTGTAAGAATTCCTGATAAGATTCGAACTTCGGCTCCTTGGAGTCTAAGCTGAACTTCTTGTCTCCGCCAAGCGGGTTGTAACGGAAGTTATTCCAGTAACCTGCCTCAACAGCAAGCTTCTCTTCAGTCTGTGCCTTAGCCATACCCTTCTTGATACCGTGGTTGATACAGGGTGAGTATGCGATGATAAGAGACGGTCCCGGATATGCCTCCGCCTCGGAAATAGCCTTAACGGTCTGTGCCATATCTGCACCCATAGCAATGTGTGCTACATAAACATAGCCGTAGGACATTGCGATTCCGGCAAGATCCTTCTTCTTGGTCTCCTTACCGCCTGCAGCGAACTGCGCCACAGCACCGGTCGGGGTAGCCTTAGAAGACTGTCCACCTGTGTTGGAGTAAACCTCGGTATCGAATACCATGACATTGATATCCTTTCCGGAGGCCAGAACATGGTCAAGTCCGCCGAATCCGATATCATAAGCCCAACCGTCACCACCGAAGATCCACTGGCTCTTCTTTCCTAAGAAATCCTTATTCTTAAGAAGATCCTTAGCTACTTCATCGGTCTTACCGGTTAAAGCCGCTACCAGCTTCTCTGTAGCAGTACCGTTTGTAGCACCGATAGAGAAGGTATCCAAATATTCCTTAGCCGCTTCAACAACAGCAGCATCTTTGTTATCTTCTACAAGCTTTTTCAACCTGCTTCTTTAATCTGTCACGGATAGCATTTTTGTGCAAGGAGCATACCGTATCCAAACTCGGCATTGTCCTCGAAGAGGAGTTATCCCAAAGCAGGTCCCTGTCCCTTATCATTTACCGTGTACGGTGTTGAGGGAGAGGAGTTACCCCAGATGGAAGAACATCCGGTAGCATTACTGATGTACATTCTCTCTCCAAAAAGCTGAGTGATGAGCTTAGCATACGGTGTTTCACCACATCCCGGACATGCACCGGAGAACTCGAAGAGCGGCTTCTTAAACTGAGAGCCCTTAACCGTAGTCTCCTTAAACTTTGCAATAACCTCTTCCTTCTCGGGAAGCTTAACTGCATAGTCGAAATACTTCTGACGATCCAGATTGTCCTCGATGGGGGACATTACAAGTGCCTTCTCGCCCTTCATACCCGGACATACATTTGCACAAGATCCGCAGCCTACACAGTCCAATACGGAAACCTTGATTCCGAACTTGTAGTTCGGCATTCCGTTCATAGCCTTCTGCTGATCCGCTTCCGGAGCCTTAGCTGCCTCATCCTCGGAATAAGCAAAGGCACGAATTGCAGCGTGAGGACAAACATAGGAACAGAAGTTACACTGAATACAGTTATCCGGATTCCATGCAGGAACGTTAACCGCAATACCGCGCTTCTCGTAAGCAGCTGTTCCGATCGGGGTGGAACCGTCTACATAGCTTGTGAAAGCGGAAACGGGAAGATTGTTACCCTCCTGTGCGGATACATAATTCTGAACATTGTTTACAAAGTCAAGAATATCTTTTCTTCCCTCAGTCTTTGTCTTAAACTCAAGCCCTTCATCAGCGCAATTTGCCCATTCCTTCTTTACTTCCACTTCTTCGAAGGCATTTGCTCCTGCGTCAATCGCTGCCCAGTTCTTCTTAACTACGTCCTCACCCTTACGGCCGTAAGTCTTCTCGGCAGCATCCTTCATGAGCTTATTAGCCTGCTCCTTCGGAATAATACCGGTTAAGGTAAAGAATGCGGACTGAAGAATGGTGTTAATACGAGTCGGTCCCATGCCTGTCTCAATACCGATCTTTACACCGTTAATCACGTAGAACTTGATATTGTGCTCAGCCATGTACTTCTTAACCTGACCCGGAATGTGATTTTCCACCTCATCCTTGGACCATGTACAGTTAAGGAGGAAGGTACCGCCGTCAACCAGCTCCTGAACCATGTTGAACTTGGTCATATAGGAAGGGTTATGACAGGCAACGAAGTTGGCTCTCTTAATGAGGTAAGTCGACTTAATCGGCTTATCACCAAATCTTAAGTGAGACATGGTAACACCGCCGGACTTCTTGGAGTCATAGTCGAAGTAAGCCTGTGCATACTTATCCGTATTGTCACCGATGATCTTGATGGAGTTCTTGTTTGCTCCAACGGTTCCGTCCGCTCCAAGTCCCCAGAACTTACAGTTTACAGTTCCTGCAGGAGTAGTAACGATAGCCGGTCCAACCTCTAAGGAAAGGTGTGTTACATCATCGTTGATTCCGATAGTAAATCTCTTCTTCTCCTTGTTGTTGTATACAGCCACAATCTGCGCAGGAGTAGTGTCCTTGGAACCTAAGCCGTAACGGCCGGAAAGAACGGTCACATTCTTGAACTCGCTGTCGGAAAGAGCGGCAACAACATCTAAGTATAAAGGCTCACCGATAGATCCCGGCTCCTTGGTACGATCCAAAACGGAGATGGTCTTAACAGTCTTCGGAATAGCCTTTAAGAAAGCATCGGTTGCAAACGGTCTATACAGTCTAACCTTAATTAAACCAACCTTTGCACCGGTCTTCTCAATCATATAATCAATGGTCTCTTCAATGGTTTCATTTACAGAACCCATAGCCACGATAACATGCTCTGCGTCCTGTGCACCATGGTAGTTAAATAATGCGTAATTTGTTCCGATCTTCTTGTTTACCTTATCCATGTACTCCTGCACAATAGCCGGAAGTGCATCATAGTAAGGGTTACAAGCCTCTCTTGCCTGGAAAAAGATATCGGGATTCTGTGCAGAACCTCTCTCACAGGATGATTCGGATTCAGGGCATTCTGACGGAAAGCATCAATATACTCCCAGTCCACCATATCCTTTAAATCTTCATAATCCCACTCTTCAATCTTCTGAATCTCGTGAGAAGTACGGAAACCGTCGAAGAAGTTAATGAAAGGAAGCTTACCCTTTAAAGCTGCAAGGTGTGCAACCGAGTCAAGTCCATAACTTCCTGTACGGAGGATTCACAAAAGCAGTGCAGCACCGGTCTGACGGCAAGCCATAACATCGGGTGATCTCCGAAGATGGAAAAGCGCATGGGAAGCTACAGCTCTTGCGGATACATCAAAAACACCGGGAAGCTGCTCACCGGCAATCTTATAGATATCCGGAATCATAAGGAGCAATCCCTGTGATGCTGTAAAAGTAGTTGTCAAAGCACCGGCAGCGAGTGCTCCGTGTACTGCTCCTGCAGCACCTGCCTCAGACTGCATCTCGGTAACCTGAACTGTTTGCCCGAGAATGTTCTGTCTTCCCTCGGTTTGCCCACTCATCCACATGCTCAGGCATAACGGATGAAGGAGTAATCGGGAAAATTGCAGCCACTTCAGAGAATGCATAGGATGCGTGAGCCGCAGCCTGGTTACCGTCCATGGTCTTCATTTTTTTCTTGCCATAAATACCCTCCTGAAAAATGAAATATTATCCTTGAAAGTCCCTATTTAGAGACCTTACATACCGAAAAATTAGTATAACATTCCCCCTTTGAAAAGCAATGAAATTTGCTTCCGTTCCTCATTTAGTACAATTATCAAAACTTTCACAATTTTTTTCTTATCCTGGATTTACAATTTTTTTAGCTTTATTAATAAAAGAGGATTGAAATATATCTTCCCAATCCTCTTTTATTCTTAACAAAGTATCACTCGCGTAGCTCACGGTATCTCGTTTAAAAAAAACGAATTTAATCAGTTCGGGTCCTCCGGAGATAATAACCTCCTCGAAGTATTGTTCACCGTATTGTTTCCACTTGGTCCGTTGGAAATAACAGGATTTTTCCTCCTTGCTTTCCTTAGCCTTAGTTTCCGTGGATTTTTGTTTCGCCGGACTTCGTCTCCTGAGACTTGGTTTCGGAACTGCTTGATGCCGTAGTTTCGCTTATACTCTCCGTGCTTGCTGTACTTTCTACTGTTCCCGGAGCGTATTTCTTAGGCGTATGTCCCTTATAGCTTGCATAGTGGTCTTTAACCTTCTCCGTCTTTCCATCTTTGGTAATCACTTTGAATGCCTGCCACTCGGAGCCCGCAGAACCGTTACTTTCCTTTCCTTGTTCCGGAGTAATAATCTGTGCAGCAGGTACCGGAAGATCCTTGATCTTCTCGGAAACTAAATCCCACTTCACTCCTTCGGGAAGAACAGGCAATCCATAAATCTGAACAGTTGCGGTCTGATTGGAATACCAAGCCAAAATTCCGATAGCATGCTTGGAATTGTTCACAAACTTATAATCCGGCCCCGGCCAGGATACGGTCGCATCTGTTCCCGGTGTTACATAAGACGGTGCAAAGGTATGTGCTCTTCTATAAGTAGTGGTTAGCCCCGCACGGAACACGGCATTATAGAGGGTAGAAGAAATCTGACAAACACCGCCGCCTACCTCTTCCACAACCTCTCCCTGATTGTATGCCGCAGCCCGGCTTTATAGCCTTTTTCCGCTGTTCTCTGTCCCACTACGGTGTTAAAGGAAAATTCTTCACCCGGCTGTAGAACCGTACCGTTAACTGCCGCTGCGGATAGTTTTACATTCGCATTACGAAGCTCATTGGAGGTCGTCTTCGTAGTTACGGAGGCAATAATCTTATATTTGTCTTTGATAGAATCAGTGGATGCGGAATAGCGGATCCCACTGTTTCCACCTCACCCGAAAAAAATTCTTAGCGTTAATCATGGATAAAATCTTATCCGCCGTATCACTTACATTAACGGCATATCCGTCTTTGGTTCCGCCAAATTCAGAATTCCCAGTAGATTTGTTATATTTTTGTAATATCCCCGTTTTTGAGGTGCCATTTTTCCATACTATGGCAAGCTGATTGACATAGTCATTAATTTTCTTACTGAAATCAGGGAAGCTGCAAAACATAGTCCGCTTGAGCCGCTTCTGTTTCGGATTCCGTTGTAGTCTCTTCTTTTTTTCTTCTTTTTTTCTTTTTTTCTTTTTCCGTAGAGCTTTCTTCTGTGCTGCTCTCCGTCTCCAAGCTTTCCTTATAAGCGGTAAATATCTGATTTACAAAATTATGAATGCTGTCTTCCATAGGGTCAGGTATTGCAAATTCAGTTTTCCCCGGACGAATCGTAACATCCGAAAGCGTATTTGCAATCTTTACGATTTCTTCCGTTCCCTCATCATCCACTCCGGCTTCACTTGCACTGTTCTCTGTATGCTCAGGAAACTCCGGCATGGAAAAAAATACTGAATATTGGGATTGGCGTTTTTAATCACAATATTCCACTGATAGGATTTACGAAGAAAGTCTTCAACCTCTTCTTCCGTCATCCCCTTTAAATTCAATAATTCCGCATCTTTTTTAAAGGCGGAATAGTCTAAATACAAGTCTTTCTGAATTGCATTCGGATTCATGGCTTCCGTCTCAACCGCGGTTTCCGTTTCCTCATATTTTGCTCCGGGACGAGATAAGGCGTAAATAGCCGTTCCTAAGACTACCACGGCCAAAACACCCTATTGCCACGATAGGAAAAGGAGACTTTTTATTAGGTCTTCTTCCACCGCTTCGTCCTGTTCTACCGTACCTTTCGCTGTATGAGTGTGATGAACTCCTACTTCTGGAACTTCCTTGTGTTCTGCTGACTCCCCTTGACAATCTTCTTTGACTGCTTAGCATATTTTTCCTCTGTCTTCTATAAATAAGACCACAGGTTCCTCCTGTGTCTCCTCAAAATGTTTACCTATACACTTTCCATGGGTTTCTTACGAGATACTACACATTTTGCAAGTACCCCCGTTATGAACGAAATATCGCATCCTACTCGAGCGATACTCACTATGAAAACAAGAAAGGGCATCGTTTCTATTTCAGAAAACGACGCCCTTTATCATCCACAGTATTTTTTTGTGTAGAAAAACTTCCTAAAATCTTTCTTTACTCATTCACAAAATTGTAAGAAAAAGATTTAAGCTTTTACTACAAAATTCACAATCTTACCGGGAACATACACTTCCTTTAAAATACTGCCGGAAAGTTTATCCCCTAAAGCCTTTTTCGCCTCTGCCAAGATACTGTCTTTATCAATGTCCTTCGGCACTTCAAGAACGGTCTTCACCTTACCGTTAATCTGTACCGGAACCTTGATTTCATCCGCTTCTCTTTCTTTATCGCTGTACTCCGGCCAGCTTGCGGAAAATACGGAAGCCTCTCCGCCGCATAAATGGTAGCATTCCTCAGCAATATGCGGTGCAAACGGAGCCAATAGAATAGAAAAGGTCTTTAAGGTCTCCAAATCCATTCCGCCTTCCTTCTTTGCGATATCCAGCATAGAGTTGTTGTACTCCATAAAGCCGGAAACCACGGTATTTAAATTAAAGCTTTCAAAACGCTCTTCAATATCGTGAATTAAGTTATGACGAAGGCGAAGCATTTTCCTTCGTCTCAGCCACATTTTTCTCTTTGGAATCCAGCACCAGAGAATAAAAACGGTTTAAGAAACGGTAAACACCGTCAATTCCTCTTGCGTCCCAAGCGGCATCCAGCTCGGGAGGTCCTACGAAGAGCTCATAGAGACGCAGGGCATCACAGCCGTAATCTGCCACAAGATCATCCGGAGAAACCACATTTCCCATGGACTTGGACATCTTCTGTCCGTCCGGTCCCAGAATCATCCCCTGGTTAAAGAGCTTCTTAAAGGGCTCCTTAAAACCGACTACACCGATATCATAGAGGAACTTGGTCCAGAATCGGGAATAGAGCAGGTGCAGCACCGCATGCTCTACTCCACCGATATACATATCTACCGGAAGGTACTTATCCGCCTTATCTCGACTAATCAGCTCCTGATTGTTGTATTTATCCACATAACGGATAAAATACCAGGAAGATCCTGCCCACTGGGGCATGGTATTCGTCTCTCTCTTTGCCGCAGCACCGCATTTCGGACAGCTGCAATTTACCCATTCCGGAATTCCGGCAAGGGGAGATTCTCCCGTTCCGCTCGGCTCATAATGCTCTACCTCCGGAAGCTTCAAGGGTAATTCCTCTACCGGAACCGCAACATTGCCGCAGTTCGGACAATGCACGATAGGAATCGGTTCTCCCCAGTAACGCTGTCTGGAAAACACCCAGTCTCTTAATTTATAGCTGACTGTCTTCTTTCCGAGTCCCTTCTTCTCAATTTCTTCAGGAGCACTCTCCTTCAGTACGGAGGATTCCTGTCCGTTCCATGCACCGGAATTAATCATCACACCGCTTGCTTCCGTATAAGCCTCCGTAAGCTCCTCTTCCTTTCCGTCCTTGGAAATAACCTGCACAATCGGAAGATAGAATTTCTTCGCAAAGGCAAAGTCACGGGAATCATGAGCAGGCACACACATAATTGCACCGGTTCCATGGTCTGCAAGTACATAGTCGGAGATCCAAACCGAGTCTTCTTGCCGTTCATCGGATTAATCACATAAGCTCCGGTAAACACGCCGGTCTTGTCCTTATCCGTAACGGCCATTCTATCTACATTGGACTTGTTTGCCGCCTTTTGGATATACTCCTCAACCTCGGGTAGCTTCTCCGCTGTTGTAATCTTTTTTACTAAAGGATGTTCCGGAGCAAGAACCAAGAAGGTCGCACCATAGAGCGTATCGGGTCTTGTGGTAAAGACGGTAATCTTCTCCTCTTTGTTCTCCAGCTTAAAATCCACTTCCGCACCGTAAGAGCGGCCAATCCACTCGGCCTGCATCTTCTTTACCTTTTCAGGCCAGTCCAGGGTATCGAGGTCATCCAGTAAACGGTCCGCATAGGCGGTAATCTTCAGCATCCATTGGCGAAGATTTTTTCTTCGTCACTGCATTTCCGCACCGCTCGCATTTTCCGTCTACCACCTCTTCGTTCGCAAGTCCGGTCTTACAGCTTGGGCACCAGTTGATTGGGAATTCTTTCTCATAAGCAAGACCTTTCTCGAACATTTTCACAAAAATCCACTGTGTCCACTTGAAATAATCGGGATCCGTGGTATTCAGCTCCATGTCCCAGTCATAAATCGCATTAATCTGCTGTAGCTGTTTCTTAATATTTTCCACATTCTTTTTTGGTCGTAATAGACGGATGAATGCCCATCTTAATGGCATAGTTTTTCTGCAGGAAGACCGAAGGCATCCCAACCCATGAGGGTGAATCACATATTTTCCCCTTAATAAGCTGGTAACGAGACCAGGCATCGGAAATGACATAACCTCTCCAGTGTCCTACATGAAGTCCCGATCCGGAAGGGTACGGAAACATATCCAAACAATAGTATTTTTTTCTTTCTTCTCATCCTTCGGATTAATGGGATTCTTCTCCCAGAATTCCTGCCACTTCTTTTCCACTTGCGCATGATTATATCTTGCCATGTTTCACCTCTATCTTCCTTCAACAATGCAATGTATTGTATAACCAAATCCCAATCCTCGTCAAGGTAAGGACTCCCGAATCTCAGCTATATCCTGTATAATTTACAGTAATTATCACGGTGCTGAACGCGCACTCTCAAAGCCCCCTGTCCTTCGTTATCCCCATTCTATCCAGCGCCTTAAAGAAGAGCTTCGCATTTTTTCCGGGAGATTCCGAACTCTTCTCGCAGGGCATCGATTGTCACTTCTCCTTCTTCATCCATTCTTATCAGGGAGAAGTTCTTTAATTCTTCAAAGAGTTTTTCGGAGAGTATAGTATTCACCGTCAAGTCTTGTGAGCGTTCCTTTATCTTCCAGTGCAAAAACCACATCGCTTAAACGTTTTTTTCTCCTCCGGAAGCCAAAAATGATCGGATAGCTTCATAAAGCTGTACTTTCGTTTTTGCATTTCATTTACCAATGCATTGGCAATCTTCGTATACTGAGTATCCTTAATCAGCTTATAATCCTTTAAGGCAATAAACTCCTCTCCAAAGCGAAAGCATCCCTTTTCTTCCCAAGCTTTTTAGTAGCGCCTTATAGCTATTTTTTTGTTGTAAGAAGAGAAATGTCTACTATAAAGTACCATAGGATTTTCCCCCAGCTTATAGGGATTCTTCTTATGAAAACCACGAAGGTAGTCCTCTACTTCTTTTCGAATAAGTATTTCCTCCTCGGAAAGAAGAGCAAAGAGTTCTCCATTCAACTTTATTGTAAATAAACTGTTGCTCGCAGCTTCTTCCTGATCATAAAGGATTCCTTCGCATTATACTTTCCGCCTCTAAGATTTCCTGAATCTTCGGAAAACCGCTAAAGCGTTTTATCAGCTCTGAAAAAGAGCTAAAGCTTCTTCTCCGCTTTTTAAGGAAAGAATAGAGCAGAGCCTCTTCCCCTTCCCTTTCCAATTCCTCTAAAAAAACTAAGCGGAAATCTCCCTCTTCTGTGGCGTCCGGCGGGACAAGGATCCAAAATAAGACCGCCCCCGACCGTTTTTCCCTCAGCATCATTTCGCAGAATAAAGCGGTCTTCAAAAACGGATACCGTCTTTTCCTCAAGTTGAAGCTGTACTAAAGCGGACTCCCCTTCTTTTATCTTTTTCTCCTGCAAAAAAATCAGCTTACACGGAATATGAGCAGTTCCTATCAGTAATTCCAAGTGCTGACTATGCTTTATTTCGCAAATCGGAGAAATACACTCTATACGGCAATCTAAAAAGAAAAGCTTGGCTGTAAACTTCCCTTTTCCGCTATAACATCCCCCTTTTTACAAGATGCTTTCTCAATTCCCTTGCAGATTCAGTGCTATTCTCTCTCCCGCAGAGGCGGAGTCCACATCTTTTCCATGCACCTGTATATTACGGACTTTCACTGCTCTTTCTGAGGGATAAATGATAAAATCTCTAGCGACTTCACCGTCTTCCCCGATTTCAGCGCCGTGTTTATCCTTTTGAATTCTACCGGAAAGTGAGGTTCCGTAACTACGGTTCCTGCCCCGCTACGGAAAAACACTCTGTCTATAGGCATTCGAAAGAATCCTTTAGCCAACTTTCCCTCTATTTTTTCCGCTTCCTCCGATAAATACTCCTTTAAGGCCGAAATCCCCTCTCCCGTATAAGAGGAGAGCGGAAATATCTTTGGCTTCAGCTCACTATGAAAAAGTCTTCTATAAAGTTCCCTAAGTTCCTCCTCTCTTTTCAATATAAGAGCGGAGTCCACCAAGTCTATCATGCTTAGTACAAAAACAACTTTCTTGATTCCAAGAAGGCGCAGAATGGACAGGTGCTCCTCCGTCTGCGGCATAATTCCTTCCTTTGCCGAAACAAGAAGGAGAACAAGATCCATTCCCATTGCGCCGGAAACCATACTTCGAATAAATTTTTTTCATGTCCCGGTGTATCAATTAATGCAATGGTTTTTTTCCGGATGGAAGTACAAGAGAGGCAAAGCCCAATTCGATGCTCATACCTCTTTCCTTTTCCTCCTTTAAACGATCTGTATCACATCCGCACAAGGCTTTTACCAAGGCCGTCTTTCCGTGATCGATATGGCCGGCAGTGCCGATAATGAAATGTCTTTCCTCCATAATGATTCCTTATTATTAGAGCTAGCTCTCTTCCTCTTATTCGTTTCAATAGCAATATTATTTTTTTGTAATTCTATCGATTCAATTTTCTCATCTTTAATTTCAGAATAGCCTTGGCTTTTTGGCATCGGTGCGGACGAGATTATTTTTCTCCCAGCACATTCGTTTCGATACCTTCCGCACTCTTGTTGATGTCCACAATGCTGTCCATATAGCGGTTTGTTACCACAAAGGCCCCCTGTACTCCCACAAAAGAGACCGACTACTGCAATCTCTCGCTTTCCAATTTCCTCTATCGCATGGGCAAAATCCACATTACTGTTTCCCCAACTGTCTTCACTGACAATAGCCCCTTTTACACGCATAGCCTCAGCCAAGGTGCCGATTCGGTCTCCGGTAAAATATTTATTGCTATTATCCTGTGGAATTCCGGCAAGAATCACCCCTACAAAATCAATATCCGTATCATCACAGAGTTCATCCACCAGAGGATCCCGAAAATGGTGTAAAGTCGTTTCTTTCGTAGAAGGACCAATTCCCATATGCTTCTCCTTTTTGTTCATAATTGCTCGCAAAGCATGCAATATCTTGTTTTCTACTATATTTTAATAGAGTGCCCGTATCGCACCGTCCCTGTATTCATTTGGTGAAAGAATCACGGGAGACCCCGTGCTTTCTATAATGGAGCGACTTCCGTTAAAACCGGAGGGTTCGGGAGAAAGAAAGTGTGTATCATACATAGCTCCCTGTCCGCTCACCATTTTTACCAAAACAACCTTATCCTTGCCGAGTCTCTCTATATCCTTATAATCATGTCTTTCACTGCAATATTTTCCATCCAACTTCTTCATAAGCAGTCGTATTTCCTGACAGAAATAGTCGCAAAGTCTATGACAGGCATCCGGACCGGAGCAGGAAAATCCCGCCTTTGCCTCAAGACAAACATCCATAAGAAGGATGAGGTCTTCCTTTCCCGGTGTCCCTGCACGATCAAATACAATCTGTTCATCCAAGAACCCGTCCGAATTGCCAAAGGCGGAGACATAATTTCCTTCCGTATCCGTCCCGCAAAGAACCAGATAGATTCCTGTCAAAGTATGCGTTATGCCCCTCTCCTATTTTTTTCCGAGTACCTTAGTGGAGATTGGAAGAATATCCATAATGGAATGAATACGAATATGTCGTTCTTCTTTTGGAAATAAGTTTTAGGGACGCAGAGTGAATGAAAGGCTCTTTTTCTAAAAAGCTTATTCAGTATGGAAGAGTCAAAACAGAGCGTATATTGATTGTTCGCATCTTTTTCCATGGCAAAACGATTTTTCATCCCTTGCCTCCTTAACATGAAAGGCCTTAATGCTTAAAGTCCTAAGAATTCTATCTCCCATGATTACCCTTTCTTATCCTAATTCCCTTTCCTTTTTATGTTCTCTCCTAGCTTAATCGAGATACCCTGCATTTCGCAAGGGATAGTCCTTTAGTTTAACGAGATATCGCACGCTTTGCGCACGATACTCGTTATGAATAAAAAGGACTGTAAAAATCAAAATATCTTCATAGCAATCCCAGAATACAGTTTTGATTTTTTTACAGTCCCTTTTTCTTATACCTTTGCAATATATTCATACGGCAGGGATACAATCTTCCCTGCAGACTCGATTTCTTCAAGCTGCTCTAAAGTATCCTTTACAATATTATACTGCATTTCTTTATTGTTCGGTTCTCCTGCATTTGCACCCATCGGAACGAGAGGAGCAACTGCTCTGGGAGTACCGGTCTGTCTTACGACAGGAGGAAGGGCGGCAATGATAATAGTCGGAATACCGGCCTCCTCTATAGCTCTCTGCACAAGCACGGCAGAACGATGACAGGTCCCTCAGCCTGCGGTAAGGATTACGGCATCTACACCTTCATCCTTAAACATCTTCGCAATAGCCGGACCGGTTTCATTTTTAAATTTTTCCTGGTTTCCGCCACCGCCCATGAAGCCGATATGTACAGGCGCTACCGCCTTAATGACTCCATCCTTTGCAAGCTCGTGCAATCGGTCAATGGGGAACATACAGTTTATGTCTTTGTTAACATCACTATTATCATATCCGCCATGAGAAACCATTAACTCAGAGGAAGGCATGGTATCCTTAATCACTCTAAAGCTGAAGTCGCCGGCAAGATTAAATCGTTTATCCTCGTTATGATGTACCCCGGCTGCCGTGGCAATAGCAACTACCATGTCCTTTAGGGGTTTCGTTACCGCTGCCCATACGGGAGGAGGTGTTACAGGAACAAAGATTTCTGACTGCATCCCTTTTACTACTGTAAAATCCATCTCTTTCTCCTTTCTTTAGTATTTTTATGTAAATATTCTAAGGCTCTTTATGCTTTTTGAATATTACTAACATATTTCTCATTTACTGCAGGACCGAGCTGTTCAATAAAGCTCATATTAAAAGCCCACTTCCTGCCCGACCTTGATTTCATGGTCGGAAATCAGCATTCGCATAGGAATTTTTTCAAAAACCCAAGCGTCCCTTTAAATCAATTCCCACAGCTCCATCGTGAACTTCCACGATTACACCTTCCATGTAAATGAGCTTATCCGAATACTTAAGCATCAGGACTGTAGATACTTTTTCCTTAAATTTATCACTCATGGGAAGAAGTTTCATTCTCCACAAGCTGAACGGGCTTTCCACTTAAATTGGAAATCAGTTCTACATTCTGCGCCTTTACATTGGGATTCCATTTTCCGTTCCGCCTTTTTGATTTCCTCTCCGGACATCTCGGCCTTCAACATATGAATTGCACGAATGGCATCCTCATGGCAAAAGCGTATTGTTTGCCAGAATTTCATTTTCAATTCCCGCCTCGGACTTGTTGTTGTCTACCATAGCATTCATATACTTGTTTCCGACAACCAGAGCCCCTTGATTAGCACAGAAGGACATCCCCACAACCTTGATGCCTCTCTTTCCAATCTGCTCTATATGACTGGCAAAATCGATATGATTGTTTCCGAATCCCTCCGTAGTAACAAAGGCTCCATCCGCACCGATTGCTTCCAAGGTCATTCCGACACGACGGGAAACATAGAACTTTTCCGCATTAATCTGGGGCGAACCCACAAGAACAACTCCGCAGAGATCCAGCTCCTTATCATGTAAAACTTCCAGTACCAAAGGCTCCCTCCAATAATGGCGAGACATTTCCTTCGATGCCGGTCCTATGCAGGTTAAAGCATGAATGCAACCGTCCAGTACTTCCAAGGGAGAAACCACAACAGGAACATTTCCAAGGTCCACATTCGGTTTCGCACCAAGTACTACCGGCTCTACCGGAAGAAGCAGATTATCATGCATAGCTCCCTGTCCCATGATTTCCTTTACGATAACAACCTTCTTCTTTCCCGGTCTTCTGAACTGATTAAAGGTCTCCGTATCTACTACAAGACTGTCTTCCGCCTTCTTAAGTGCCTTCCGGATTTCCTCCGTAATCATGTCGGTAGCCGCATGAGCCGCCAAGGGGCCCGGACGCTCCATATTAGTCTTTTCTTTAATGGTCACATTGGTCTTAATAAAAATGTCACCCTTATCCGGACACCCCGGGCGTCCCCACATGATATTTTCGTCAAGATAACCTTCAGAGGAACCGAATTCTCCAATTTGCACACCGGTAGCATCGGTCCCCGAAACCATCATTACCACGCCGTCCAAGACTCTGGTGGTTCCGCATCCGAGCTCTTCATCGCCCTCTTTGGTCGCAATAGGCTGTACATCCATAATGGTGTTGGAAAATCTATGATACTGCTCCGGAGTAATGATTTCCAGCTCCAGCCTCTCTACAAGCTCCTGAGACTGAACCGCTTCCGCCTCTATTCCTTCACGGATGAAAAAGAACCGTCCCCTGAAGCTTAGTCTCCGGTCCGCGTCTTACTTCCGTAACCTTGAAGTGTTTTCTTATAAGACTGCGGAGAAGAATTTCCGCTTCCTCTTTAGACTCGGTAGAAAGAGACAATGAAGAAGCACCCTGCACAGCAGCAGGAGTGGAAGAAATTCCCAAGGCTCCCTACCGGAATCTGAATGTCAATTCCCTTTCCTTCCCCGATATGAATCTTTAAGCAGCCTCCGAGAGAACTGTTCTGTCCTATCGGGAGACTCAGGCTCTCCCCCTTTGTTTCTTTCTTTACTTCACTTCCTTCCTCTCTCTCCTTCTCGGAAAGCATCACTAGATCTTTCGTAAGAGGGGTAAGAGAATCACAGGTCTTTAGGAGTTTTGCCCCCAAAGCTTCTTCTATCGTAATGCAGCCTTCCAGCTTTAAAAGTCCTTGATCTGCTAAATCATCAAAAATCTCCGGATCCTCCAGATTATGATGAGAAAGGACAATTCCCTCCTCTGCCCTGCAGCACAGCACTGCCGGACTTTTTTTATGCTCTTCTGCATATTCTGCCGAAATTGACATGGTACACTTCCTTTCTTTTATGAAAATTCTATCTGAATATCCCTTCCATCCTCTATACGGATATGAAACAGTCCATCTTCTACAGAAGCAGTAAAATGAGCATAATCTTCCTTCGAAAATGGAAGCTGCCTCCCTTCATGATTTAGCGGAAGTTGCTCCACGGTCTTCGAATTTGTAAGATAGCGCATAGGCTCCATCCCGACAGTTTGAAGCACATGATCCGTCTGATGATGCACCGTTAAATTCATCTTGGGAGCGGACCCCATCACCGTATTCGTACAATCACTGCAGTTTCCGATAAGAATATCTGTACAGCCCTTGTTCTTAAAGTGTAAAATTTTTGCAGCCTGCCCCGGACAGTTTCCGGGATTTTCACATTTCAGTGTTCCTCGTACATCTACCGCCTGTTTACATGCCTGCACCGCGGTGAGCGTAGCATTATACTTTTGGCAAAGATCTTCCATTCTGTCCATGTTTCCGCCGCAAGCACAAATCAGAACTCCCATTTTTGCCCCGTGAAGATTCGGAAAAGGCTCTGTAACAATAATGCCGCCACTAGTCTTCGTAATGGGAGTGGAAAGAGAAACCGCCGTACCTGTGAAGGGGCCTCCAAAAAGAATTTCTCCGTAATCTCCGTCAATTCCTCCGGCCATCTCAATAAGCTCTCCTACCGTAGTGCCCACGGAATGTCCATAAAAACCTGTGCTTCCTTACCCTTTTTGAGCTTTCCCGCTACCGTAATATTTTTTTAGGAAAGAGGGTTTTTTTCTTCAACAGCCTCCGCAATGCGTAAGCAGGTCTCTACATTAATTACTACCGCATTGGCTTCAGAAGGAAGCGCCGTAGGCGGAAGCAGGATTCCCAAAACCTCCCTGACAACCGCTCTTTTCCTCTCCCATCGGGTACAGATCCGGAAGAAGATGCAAGCTGATATCCGAAAAATCCGAAAGAGAGCGAAGCAGCACATTGATTTCCGCCTCATGCTTTTTTTCTTTATAGCTATAACCGCCTTCGCCGCCTTACAACACTTCATAGCATACTCTATGCCCCGAAGCGTCTTTTTCCGGCTGTTCCAGAATCTGCCTCATATTATGTGCGAGGAGAGGCTCGCACTCAGCAGCATTAACGAGAAGGTCGCCCCCTTTTAAATCCGTATTTAATTTCACTGCGGTGGGAAAGCCTGCACCTCCCATTCCGACAATCCCGGCAGCTTGAATAAGGGAAAGACAGTCTTCTCCCGTTATCTGCTGAAAGCCCTCGCTCTGCTCCGCTGCTTCCTCCAAAAAGATTCTATCTTCGCTCAGTTCTTTCACAAGGCCGTCCACAGCGGAGTGTATATTTGCTCCAAGTCCTTCCGGTACGGCAAGAAGACTTCCTCTCCTTACTGTATCTCCCGGTTTTACGACAGCCTTGGCAGGAGCACCGATATGCTGTTTCAGTAAAATCTCCTTCATTTATTTTATGTTCTCCTAAAACATGACTCTATATTTCTTTCTTGATGCTATAGATTATATTTATATATGAAAAGCAAGAAAATCGCCAGTTATTTATCTAAAAAGAGAATCTTGCTTTTTCGAAAAAAAGAATATCTGCTTTGGCATTTTTCTCTACTGCCCTTCCTCCGAATCTCCGGACTCTTTTTCTTTTCTTTCTTTGAAGAATTGAAGAATCTCCTTGGTGGACTGTTCATCCATCTCCGGAATAGAGCGAATTTCTTCGTAGCTTGCCCTGCTGATTCCCAAAATGTCATGAAATTTTTCGCAGTAAAGCCTTCTTTCTTTTGGGACCAATTCCCTTTATGTCATCCAGAGAGAATGTATTTGCTCCTTCCCCCTTAAGGACCTGTGATAGGTAATCGCAAATCGGTGTACTTCATCCTGTATTCTTGTCAAAAGCTTAAAGCACTCTCCGCCGGTAGATATTGCCACCTCCCGGGAATTCACAAGCAAAGCTCTCGTTCTATGGTGTTCATCCTTCACCATTCCGCATACCGGTATCCTTATACCAAGTTCCTGTAAAACGGATTGACAAATACTAACCTGCCCTTTTCCCCCATCCATCAAAATCAAGTCCGGGAATTGTGAAAAAGATCCCATTTCGTCCTTTTTACCCAACTTCAAATTTTCTTTTTTCTCTTCCAAGCCGTGAGAAAAGCGTCGATACAGCATTTCCCTCATAGAAGCATAATCATCCTGCCCGGAAACAGAACGAATTCGGAACTTCCTATAATCATTCCGTTTCTCTTTTCCGTTCTGATACACAACCATCGATCCCACTGTAAGGGCCCCGGAGGTATTGGAAATATCATAGGATTCAATTCTTACGGGAAGCTCGGAAAGCCCCACAGCCGTTCTTAACTCCTCCAAGGCCTGTTCCTGCTTTTTTTCTTTTTCCTGTCTGTATTTTTCAACATAGCGAAGCATAAGAATACCGGCATTTTTTCCTGCCAAATCCACCAGCTTCTCTTTGTCTCCCTGCTTCGGGTTTATGATATGTACTTTTTTTCCCTTCACCTTGCTTAACCATTGCTCTATGATTTGCTGATCCGGGAGACTGCAAGGTAAATGAATTTCTTTTGGGAATAAAAGGAGTTCCATTGTAAAACTGTCTAAGAAAAAGTGAAAAGTATCTCTTCATCTCCATCTTCTTCATCGATCTTTAAAAAGCTATGATCTCTTCCTATAATTTTTCCCGTCTCGAACAAAGAAAATCTGAATAATACAGTCACTATGATCTCTTCTGAGTCCGAGGATATCTCTATCTTCTCCGTCCAATGCAGTGATTTTTTTGGCGATTTTTTTCACTGTTTCAATTGCCGTGATTAAATCACGATATTCCATTGCTTTTTCAAAATCCAGTTCTTCGGAAGCATGAAACATTCTTTCTTCCAATGAGGCAATCAGTTCTTCTGTTTTTCCCGGCCATAAAAATCAGACACCTTGGGAATCAGTGCCCTATACTCTTCCTTACTTTGCCGGCCGGTACAAGGAGCATCACATTGTCCCATATCATAATAGATACAAGGACGAGTAAGAGGCTCTCCTCTGAGAATACCTTATTACAGTTACGAATATGTATTGTTTTACGAAGAAGCTCAACCACCTCTCTAACCTGTTCCACAGAGGTATAAGGACCATAATACTTGGAACGCTTATCTTTTTTTGCACGGGTAATAAATAGTCTCGGATAATTTTCCTCCACGGAAAAACGAATATACGGATAGCTTTTATCATCCTTTAATACTGTATTGTAACGAGGCTTATATTCTTTAATCAAGTTGGATTCGAGTACCAAAGCTTCCAACTCGGAATCGACTACAATATACTCGAATCTCTGAATTTGAGCGACCATTTGTTGAATTTTTAACAGACTTTTTGTAGGATTTTTGAAAATACTGTTTTACACGGTTACGAAGAATTTTTGCCTTTCCCACATAGATGATTTCGTCCATGGGACCGTGCATTAAATAAACCCCCGGAAGCTTCGGGAGTTTATTTAATTCCTCACTGATATTAAATTCCTTTTTCATCTTTTTACTAAAGATAATCCGTTTTTCCTCTTTTTTTCCGCCATGAATCCCCTTGATAAAAAAAGCAGCAAAAACTAATTTGATTCTTCCTTATGCTCCTCTGACTGCTTTTGCTCCTCTATACGCTTTTTCTTCTCTATACTTTTTTTCTTTTTTCCCCTTCCTCCTTAGACAAGAACGAGGAAAAATCATAATTATTTGCAGCATTCCAAATAAGCCACTCATCATAACCGCTATCATAAACCGCCTCTATTTGTGCTCGTATTTCATCCCTTCCATAGGAAATATAATGCTGTAAATAGGATGCGGTAAAAACCTTGCAACCAAGGTCGTACTGAAGCCTGGTATGTTCCTCCTGCCCCTAAAGCCAAAGCCTTTTTGAGATGAGCGAAGTGCTCCCTGAATTGTTTTATAGGGTTCCGTATCCGGATAAGTGATGCCGAAGTTTCCGCTACCATAATGGGAGGGATAAATCATCAGGCACATATAGTCTACACATTCCGCCATAACGGGATAGTCCTGCCCTACCGACATAGTGTCCACATAGGAACCTATAATTGTTCCAAAAACATCCGCAGAAAAGAAAACCTCCTTTTTCGCCATGCGATCCGCCATAAAGCGTACAAACTCGGTAATAATTTTTCGTCTTATCGGATTTGGCCTCCTCCGGATAAAGTACATCCTGCATACCCTTTTCTGTGCAGAAACGGACATAATCCAGCTGTATTTCATCAAATCCGTCATCTGCACAGCTCTCAGCTACAGAGGCAATATACTCCCAGTAATCCTTTTGATAGGGATTTACCCAGTTTAATCCGTTATTATCGACAAAAAGACTACCATCCGATTTTTGATTCATCCATTCCGGATGTTTTGTCCCAATATAAGGATCCCTAAAGCATACTAAGCGGGCAATCACATAAATCCCCTGATTATGACAACGCTCTAAAAGAGCAGGCAAATTGCCAATAATATTAAGATCCGCCCCCGTCTCCTTTACCTTAGGATTATTCATCCTATAGCTGATTCTCCCCTGAATCGTTTTTTTATGTCTATCACTACCGCATTTAATTCTGTATCCTTCATGGAAGCAAGAATTTCATCCATTCTTTCAGAGCCTGCAGTATTATCCGTAAGATATATTCCCTTTACCTTACGTCGTTCTTTTTCTGATTATACTTTTCTTCCAAATCAAGGCCTCTTTAGCCTTTTTCTTCTTCCTCCGCTCTTTCCTTCGCCTCTATGCTTTCCTGCGCTAAAGACTCTTGAAGCTCGGCTTTTCTCCGCCAGTTCAGATTCGTACTGTTCGAGCTCCGGCGTCTTGTTTACTTTATACTGGAGCGGTGCTTTACCGCCACAGGCGGAAAGAAAGAATACAATCAGAAAAATCCAAAGAAAAGATTTATCTTTCATAATCCTCCTATTTTTTTAGCAAAATCTAGTCTGATTATACCACTTTGCCATGCTAATACAAGAAATTTTTGGGATAGCGCAAAAAGCCATAGGGCAAGCACGCTTTCCTGCTATGCCCCATGGCTTTCTGTTTATAACAAGTATCGTGCGCAAAGCGTGCGATATCTCGTTTTCTTCTATAATCTGCAAAAACTCGCAAAAAAACTAAGATAAGCTTTCCGTTTCGCTCCACTAAGCCTTATGCTTTAAAAATCTTCCGCTACGGCACCGGCTAAAAGCTTCCAAGGCTTCTCTGTTTACTGTGGAAGACTTTACCGTAAGAGATTCCCCAATATAGGAAATGTCCTTCATACTGTCCAAAACCGCTTTAACAAGCTTGGCACTCTGTGGAGCCCAAGTCCCATTCTCAATGAGTGCCACCTTACGATTCTGCACATTTAAATTCTTCATATCCGTCAAAAAGGCTCTCCATCTTGGGGAAAAGACCGTTATTATAGGTCGTCGCCCCTAAAAACAAGATGACTTGCACGGAAAAATCTCCCCTATCAGATATGAAACTTCCGTTTTCGAGACATCATAAATGCGAATATTTCGAATTCCTCTCATCCCGAGTTCCATCGCAAAGTAGTTGATAATGGACTCCCTGTATGGCCATAAACGGAGTTATACAGAATAAGCACAGCCTGCTCTTCCGGAATATAACGGGACCACAAATCATACTTATTGACAATAAACGGAATATCTTCCCTCCAAATCGGTCCATGCAAGGGGCAAATCATTTTGAAAAGGATTGGATAAGGCTTTTTTTAATGCAGCCTGCGTTTGCTGTCCGTATTTCCCAACAATGTTGGCATAATAGCGCCTTGCATCATCAAGGAAGTCTTTGTCCTTGTAATTTTGTTCATCGGCAAAAATATTGCCGTTGTTACAACCGAAGACACCGAATGCATCTGCAGAAAACAGGATAGAATCCGTTGTGTCATAGGAAAACATAACCTCAGGCCAATGCACCATCGGAGCAAAAAGGAACTTCAGGCTGTGATTTCCAAAAGAAAAATTCCTCTCCGTCCTTAACTACAATCTTCTTTTCCTCCGGTACAGTAAAAAGAAAAACTGTTCCATCATCTGAAAGCTTTTCACATTGGAAATAATGCTCAGTTTTGGATATCTTCTGTAGATTTCTTCAATAGAACCGCAGTGGTCCGGCTCCATATGATGAATTAGCAGATAATCAAGTGTCCTGCCTCCTAAAGCGTGATTCACATTTTCCAGGAATTGATGAGCAACCGTCTGGTCACAGCTATCCATCAAAACAGTCTTTTCATCTAAAAGCAGATAAGAATTATAGGCAACACCCCTATCCAGTGGAAAAATATTTTCAAAGAGTGGCAGTCTTCTGTCATCTACTCCTACATATACCAAGTCATCTGTGATTTTTTTCTGCATGAATACATTGCTATTTCTCCTATGCCGCTTTTTACGATCCTTACAAAAATTAGTGATTAATCCTCAGAAACTTCGAACTGATCCTTACCTACACCGCAAAGGGGGCAAAGAAAATCTTCAGGAACATCTTCCCAAGCTGTTCCTGCTGCAACGCCTCGCTCCTCTTCTCCAACTTCCGGATCATAGATATAACCACACACTACACATACATATTTCTTCATAATTATTCTCCTTTACTAAATCAACTTAAGTGTTTGAGTCATTGCTCGCTGGTATATTATCATTAGATTGTGCACAAGTCCAGTAATTTTAGGAATAATTTTTGTTTTTAAATCAAGTACACAAATTCCCCTTTTTCTTCTTTTTTCCAAAAAATAAAGGAGCTTCCTCACGGAAACTCCTTCGTTTTTTAGTCCTCTACTTTGATAATCTCACGCTTGTTGTAAGATCCGCAAGCTTTACAAACTCTATGAGGCATAACCAACGCACCACACTTGGAGCACTTTACAAGGTTAGTAGCACCCATCTTCCAATTTGCTCTTCTACTATCTCTGCGGGCCTTGGATGATTTATTCTTTGGACAAATAGACATATTTACACCTCCCGTCTTAACCGAGTGGAATCGGTAGATTTGCTCATGCTTTTTAATCGTAGCGCAGGCCCTTCCCCACGCCCTCAACGGGTAATGCCAAAATAATCCCGCCGAAAAACACACTCATGATAAAATACACTATATCAAGATAAATTGCAAGCAAAAATTTCCAATTTGCAAAAGAATCCGCCTTTACTCTGTTAAACGCTTGGTATCTCTTGCGATAGCCAATTCCTCATTGGTCGGAATCAGGAAAATCTTCACCTTGGAATCATCTGCGGAAATCAGTCTCTGCTTTCCTCTTACATCATTTCTTTCCGGATCAATCTTCGCTCCAAGATAAGCAAGATACTGTTCCGTCACCAGTCTTCTCGTAACCTTATCATTCTCACCTACACCTGCAGTGAAGGCAATGGCATCTACACCGTTCATTGCCGCAACATAGGCTCCGATATACTTTGCCACTCTGTAGCGGAATGCATCCAGAGCAACTTCAGCCATGTGATCACCGTTCTCTGCCGCAATCTCAATATCTCTGAAGTCGGAGGAGATACCGGTCATACCGAGTACACCTGATTTCTTATTTAATATATCCAAAACCTCATCAACAGTCTTGTTCTCATGGTTTGCTATAAACTGGATAACACCACCGTCTACATCACCGGAACGAGTTCCCATGATAAGTCCCTCAAGCGGAGTAAGACCCATGGAGGTATCTACCGCTTTTTCCTCCTATAGATGCGGAAATTGATGCACCGTTTCCTAAATGACAAACAATAACTCTGGCCTTTTCCGGATCCAATCCGCCGAAACGAATGGTCTCCTGAGAAACATAGGCATGGCTGGTTCCATGAAATCCATAGCGACGAATAGCATACTTATCATAATATTCCTTCGGGATAGCATAAAAATATGCTTTCTCCGGAAGTGTCATTCCAAAGGTCGTGTCGAATACGGCAACGTTCTTCTTGCCGGGAACAACCTTCTCACAAGCTTCGATTCCCATAAGGTTTGCCGGATTATGTAAAGGTCCTAAGTCAAAGCACTCACGAATAACCTTTTTACTTCTTCATCTACAATAATACTCTGTGTAAACTTGTTTCCTCCATGCAACACGCGGTGTCCAATTGCGGTAATCTCGTCAACGGACTTAACTACACCATGATCTCCCGTAAGGGCATCAAAAAAACCAATTTTACAGCAACAGAGTGATCCGGCATATCGGTTTCCACAATATAGTCTTCCCGTTCCGGAACCTGGTGCTTCATTTTGGAACCGGCAATACCGATTCTCTCACAAAGTCCCTTTGCCAGTACCTGTTCTCCCTCCATATCAATCAATTGATACTTCAGAGAAGAAGAGCCGCAGTTAATTACTAAGATTTTCATAGAACCTCCATAAATGATGTATTTTTCTTCGAATATCACTCCTCTGATACTCGTATTAAGAAACCTTTTACAATAAATAGCATTCATAAAAGCAAGATACTTCACCATATGAGAGTAATACTCATTAAGCATAAAAGTCAGGCAAAAACTATATTTAAAGATTAATCATAAAGCTGGCACTGTACAGCGGTAATAGCAACCACACCCACAATATCCTCTGCGCTGCAGCCCCTGGACAAGTCATTTACAGGGACGAGCAATTCCCTGCGTCATCGGGCCGTAAGCTTCAGCCTTAGCCAATCTCTGTACCAGCTTGTAGCCGATATTTCCGGCATCCAGATTCGGGAAAATAAGGGTATTGGCATGTCCTGCAACCTTGAATTCGGTGCCTTTAAGGAGGCAACAGACTCTACAAGCGCCGCATCAAGCTGTAGCTCGCCTTCTAAAAGTAAATTCGGATTATTTTCCTTAGCTATTCTCGTTGCTTCCTGCACCTTTGTAACATCATCGTGCTTTGCGGAACCCAGCGTAGAATAAGAAAGCATAGCCACCCTTGGCTCCTTTCCTACCAAGAAGCGGAAAGACTCTGCTGAGGATTCCGCAATAGCCGCAAGCTCTTCTGCCGTAGGGTTCTGATTTAAGCCACAATCGGAGAATACAAAAGTTCCATTTTCTCCATACTTACAGTCCGGAACCACCATCACAAAAAGCGGATACGAGCTTTGTTCCCGGCTTGGTCTTTAAAATCTGTAAAGAGGGGCGAAGAGTATCTGCAGTAGAATGGCAGGCTCCGGAAACCAGTCCGTCCGCATCTCCCTTTTTCACCATCATAACACCGAAGTAGGTATTGCTCTCGGTAAGGAGCTTTCTGGCCTCTTCCTCAGTCATCCCTTTGGACTTTCTAAGTTCCACTAATGTTGCAACATAATCATCTAAGGAAGGAGCGGTTTTCGGATCTACAAGCTCTATTCGGATAAATCGAATCCATAGCTTTTTAGCATCCTTTTCTATCGTTTCTTTATTTCCAAGAAGAATCAGTTTTGCAAAAGCCTTCCTTCTTAATCTGCTCTGCAGCTTCCAGTGTTCTCTTATCTTCCGCCTCAGGTAATACAATCGTCTTCAGATTCGCCTTAGCTTTTTGCCTTAACATCCTCAATAAATGACATAACATTCCTTCTTTCTTTTTAATATACTTATCTCTTTTTCACAAAAAAATAACACAGATCCGTCTGTGATATTTCATAAATTCGTCTTCATTATAGCAAAGGAGCAGAGAGGAAAAAGAGAAATAGACAGAATCCAATAAATAACGCCAATAAGAACAATTTTTCTTTATAAATACTTTTTCTTCGTATAAGCTAAGAGGAAAAAATGTATTTTAGCTCCTCTTCATCTTTAGTACTTTTCAAAAGCGCTCTAACGGCACTACCATAATGGTCGCTCCGCCAATTTCCACTTTCATGGGCATGGTCGTATAATTCATAACGGAACTGCCTGACAAATATGGCATATTGACCGTGATTTCCTGTCTTCTTCCGCACTGTGCCTTAATAAGATTTACACAGCGATCCACATCGCTATCTTCCACTGCAATCATCAAGGTGGTATTTCCTTTTTTTAGAAATCCGCCCGTAGTGGAAAAGTCGAGTAACTACAAAATGGTCCTGCATTAAAGCCTGAATCACATCATCTTCATTGTCATTTCTAATAATCGCATAAATCAGTTTCATAAGGTAATTTTCCTCTCTGGATAATCCCAGTCTTCCAAGTTCAAAAACTGTAATTCTAAAACTTCTCCATAAAATTCAGCTGCATTTCACTATATTTATCCTATCATATTTTTAAGAAAAAAACTCACGAAATTCCTCTTCCGTATCCGGTAAAATCGCCTGATAAATTCTCCTTCCGAAAAGGTCGATTTGCATCATGTGATCGTCCTTTAGTTTGGGAGCTTCTCGAAGGCTGTGTCCCAAGCGATAAATGGTATTTTCCGGCAAATACCGCAACAAATCTTCCGCTTTTTTACTGCAACCAAGAACACGAATATAGGGGTTCTTTTCTTTTTTTGCCTCTTCCATGTCCTCTTTTCTTATATGAAGCAGTATATGTAAAAGAGCCCTGCTCACTCTGGAATAAGTATAATTTTTTTCCCTTAAGCTCTTGAATAAAAGCTTCTACTGTTTTAGCTTTTCCCGTTAAGGCTGCTTCTTCCTTCACAAAATATAAAATTCTATCAGCAAGCTCCGGGCTGACATCCATAAAAGAGCTTAAAGGCGTACCTTCCATCTGTAGCTCTAAAATTCGATATAAAAGAAAGTCTTTTTAGAGACTCCATATTTCCGTATGAAAAGCTGCTCTGCTAAAGCCGGACCTTCCTTTCTCCTTTCCTCCTTATATTGCCTTCTTATCGCATGAGCAGAGGAAAAAGGACTTCTCTCTTTGTATAATTCCGACTTTCATTTTAGAATCCAAGACAGAAAGAGCCCTCAAATAAGAAATACCCAAATTATCATTAGGTCTAATCTCGCCCGGAAAAATATGCGGCCAGTGCCTTCTCCCTAGCCTTCGGATAACTGTCTCCTCCTGCAAGATACGCTTTAAAGCTCCTTTGGTACTCCGGGTTTTCCTCTTCCTTCAGTAAAAAAATGAGGCCATCTTCTTAAGCCTTTCCAAATCCGCAGATTCCGAACCGAAGACCAACTGATCCACAAAGCCAAGCTCATGAAGGATCTTTATACTGCCGTAAGCAAAATCCCTGCTTCCCGAAAGAGAATACAGGATAGGTAGCTGAATAAGAATATCCACCCCTGCTTAAGAGCCTCCCTTGTCCTTTGAAACTTGGACATAAAAAGCCGGCTCTCCCTCTTTGCACATAATCCCCCGACATTACGGCAACAATATAGTCTGCAGAGTGCTGTTTTCTGATTTCTTCCAAAAAATAAGCGTGTCCCTCATGAAAAGGATTAAATTCGGTAATTACCCCTACTACTTTTTTTCCGTCTATCATTTTCGAAAATACCTTTCCTTATTGAGTAAGTACAAATCTAAAACTACAGTCTACCACTCCACAATTTCTGAAATTTCTCCGTGCTTTGCTACGGAAATCGACAAGTCCTTTTCGGAAATCTTTTCCCGAATGGCCTTTAAAGCAAGCTCCGGTTCATTATTTTCCTTACTTAAATGTCCCAAAAAGACTTTCCTAAGTCCGGAATCCACCACACTCTCCAAAAGAGCGGCACTACTTTCATTGGAAAGGTGTCCAAAGTCTGAAAAGAATCCTTCGCTTCAGCTCCAGGGGATACGGTCCCTTTTTCCAGCATGGCTATATCATGATTTGCTTCCAGAAGAAGGACGTCAGTGTCTTGTAAATGCTTTATCGTATATTCATCATAGCTGCCAAGGTCTGTCGCAACTGCACAATGTTTATTACCGGACTCAAACCTATAGGCAAGGGGTTCTCTCGTGTCATGATGAATACTGAAGGGCAATAAATCAAGGTCTTTTAATACGGAATTTCCCGATCGGTTAAAATCGGATTCAAAAGTTCCTTCGGAAACTCCTTTAAGCTCTTGCAAAGTAAGGTTCCTGCAAGGTTCCGAGGCTTCCGTAAACCGGAATTTCCTCTTTTCTGAGAATACTTCCGAGAGCTTTTATATGGTCAATGTGTTCATGTGTCAAAAATATGGCATCAATGTCTTTTAAAGATAAGGAAAGAGCCTTAAGTCCTGCCTCTATAGTTCGGATTCCCACTCCGCAATCAATTAAAACATGAGCATTTTTCCGTCCCTATATAACTGCAGTTACCATCAGAACCGCTGGATAAACTTGCGAATCGCATTCTCCGTCCTTTCTATATCTCCATCGTTAAAAAGTACGAAGTCCGCACTTTCCTTATACTTTTCGATGTCCTGTGCCTCCATCATTCTTTCCGCTACCATCCTGTCATAGCCTCGACTTTCCATTAGTCGAATAAGGCGCTCTTCCGTGGGCAATCCACAAAAAGCACCGCATCACAAAGAGAAAGAAAATGCTCATTCGGAAGAGCTGTCTCTATGGCAAGCTTCTTCTCCTCTTTTCTTGCCTTTAGAATGGCTTCCTCTGTCTTTTTGAAAGACCAAGGGATGAACCTTCTTCTCCACTGCCTTTCTATACGCTTCATCCTTTAAAAGAAGAGCACGAAAAAGAGGAAAGTTTAACTCTCCTTCTCCGGTAAAAAGCTCTTTCGGCAGAATAGAGGACAGCTCCCTTACCAACGCCTTGTCCTTATAGCAGTCTTTTGCAATCCTATCCATTTCCAGTCTTTCATACTGCCCTTCCCGTTCTAAAACAGAAAGCACCGTACTTTTTCCGCTACCCATTCCGCCTATTACAGCCAAAATATTTTTTTCTATTATAGCTTTCTTTTGCAATCTGCTCTTTCACCTTTCCGCCGGCTATTCCGAAGAAGTTTTTTTCAGTCAGCCTTCTATTTGTTACTATGGCAAAACAAAAGCATTTCTACTTATTGCCCAAGCCACTCAGATACAGGCGAATCTCTTCAAGTCCTTCTTCAGAAAAAGGGGAAACTTTTCTTCTCTTTTTCTTCCTCCGGCGTGTGTAAAAAGGCATAGGGTTCCGGCCAAGAGTAGACCAGAAGGAATTTTTCCTCGCCTTCCTCCTGTTTTTCAATACGATAGCGTATCCCCTGAAAGGATCCCGTATAGGGAGATTTTTTTAAAAAACCCAAAGGAAGAAGGTCTTTCTTCTCTATTTCCATTAGTGTGCTTCCTCCCAATTTTTCCCTGTCTTTGCCTCCACAAGGGAAGGGCACCGGAAGAGTCAAAGCATTTTTCCATGGAAGAAACCAAAAATTTCTCTTACCTCATCAAGCTCTTCCTTCGGTACCTCCAAAAAGAAGCTCATCGTGAACCTGTAAGACAATTCCGCTCTTAAGCTCTTTTCTTTTAAGCTCCTCATAAACCGAATTCATGGCTATCTTCATCATATCCGCAGCCGTACCCTGAATCGGAGAATTCATGGCTACACGCTCACTGAAACTTCTTCGCATGAAGTTGGAAGCATGAATCTCGGGGACGGGACGGCGTCTTCCGAAGACCGTCTTCACATAACCGTTTTCTCTTGCAAAAGCAATTTCCGAATCCAAATACTCCTTTACCTTCGGATAGGGTCGTAAAATAGCGTTCAATATATTCCTTCGCATCGGCCCGCCCTATACTTAGGCCCTCGGAAAGTCAAAAGCGGAAATACCGTAGACAATACCGAAGTTAACCGCCTTTGCATTTCTTCTTAATTCATCCGTTACTTCATCGAGCGGTACATGGAAAACCTGAGAAGCGGTAACCTTATGAATATCTCTATCCATACGGTAAGCTTCAATTAATCTTTCGTCTTTGGAAAGTGCCGCCAAGATGCGAAGCTCAATCTGAGAGTAATCCGCATCCAAAAATACGCAGCCCTCCTTAGGAATGAACACCGAGCGGAAATGTCTTCCCATTTCAGTTCTGATCGGAATATTCTGTAAGTTCGGGTCCGTAGAGGAAAGCCTTCCTGTTGCCGTAACCGTCTGCTGGAAAAACACCGTGTATCCGGGAATCCTCTCCGATATAAGCCAGTAGGCCTTCGGCATAGGTCGAATTCAGCTTCGCATAGGTACGGTATTCCATAATCTTAGTCACAAAGGGAAAGTCCTCCGAGAGCTTCTCCAGTACGTCCACCGCTGTAGAATAGCCTGTCTTCGTCTTCTTTCCGCCGGGAATTCCCATTTTTTCAAATAAAATCACGCCAAGCTGCTGGGGAGAGTTAATATTAAACTCTTCTCCGGCCATGGCATAAATCTCCTTCTGCAGCTCCGAAAGCTTCTCTTTTAAAAACCTTTCCGTAAGAAAGAAGCTCTTCCTTATCAACCATAATTCCGGCCTTTTCCATGGAATAGAGCGTCCTTGCAAGCGGCAGTTCTATCTTTTCATAAAGCTCCCACTGCCCCTCTTCCTTTAATTTAGAGAAAAGAGCATCCTTTGCCTTTAGGGCGATGAGTGCCTGATAAGTCCCCTCTTCCCGGCTGTTCTTCAGTTCTTTTTCCCGGGCAAAAATAGGGAAAGGTAATCTCTTGCCAAATCATCATAGAAATAAGACTCTTTTAAGGGATTCAAAAGATAGGCGGCAATCAGCTAAATCATAGACCTCGCCCTCCGTGAATATTTCATGAAGGTGCATCTCCTTTTTACTGTCCAAAGTATAAATCTTGCAGGCCTTAAAAAGCTCCGGAAGTTTTTCTTCCGCAATATTAAGAGGAACTCGATAGAGGCGCTCATCGGAAAGTGCGAGATAAAGAACCTTCTCTTCTTCCTCTGCTAAAAATAAGTCCCAGCTCTCCCTGCTTCACGGCATCCTTTACAACAATCTGAAAAAGATAGGGATCCGTTACCTCCTTCCGGGGCTTTAATGAAAAAGACAGGGCTCTCCTCCGTGTTTTCCGAAGAAAAGCGGGGAATGAGAGAACGAAACTCCCATTTCTTTACAAGTGCAAGGCTCTTCGCATTGGCATAGTTTTCCAGCTTGGCATCTTCAAATCGGAAGACAATCGGGGCATCAATACAGATGGTCGCAAGCTCCTTAGATAACTTCGCAAGCTTAAAATGCGTCTTCAAATCCTCTGCCGCCTTCGGCTTTCTGGGAACTTTAAACTCAGGGTCATCTGCGTGAGAAAGAGCATTTTCAATACTGTGATACTTTGCAATAATCCATGTTGCCGTTTTCTCTCCCATACCGGGAACCCCGGGGATATTGTCGGAACTGTCTCCCATAAGGGCTTTTAAGTCAATAAATTCCTTTGGGCTAACTCCCCACTCCGCTTCCACATCCTTTGGGTAGTAGTTATAAATATGAGTCTCTCCCTTCGCGGTCTTCGGAAGAGAAATCTTGATATGCTCATCGGAAAGCTGCAAAAGGTCTCTATCACCGGAAACAATGGTGACTTCCTTTCCCTCTTCCTGCATCCTTTTTTCGCAACTGTTCCCCAATATATCGTCCGCTTCATAGCCTTCCAGCGTTAAAATGGGAACATTCATGGCAGTAAGGAGCTCCTGCAGAATCGGTACCTGCAGCTTTAATTCTTCAGGCATGGATTTTTCTTGTTCCCTTATAGTCGGGAGAACATCTTATGTCTAAAGGTCGGCACAGGCATATCAAAGGAAACCGCAACATGATCTGCCCCTTCCAATTCAATTTCTTTAAAGAAAATATTTAAAAATCCAAAAACACCATTTGTAGGAATTCCATCATTATTACTTAAAATGGGAACTCCGTAAAAGGCTCTGGACAAAATGCTGTGACCGTCGATTAACAACAATTTATTCTTGTTCAAGAAATCCTCCTACTCTATATCCATGAGACTTTATATACTATCAAAAAGCAAAGGGTAAATATCCCGAAATAAAATACAACAAAGAAAAAGAAAGCGCCCAAAAAACAAGAGTTTCCGAGGCAAGTCGCATCGCGGAAAAGAAATGCCCCATGCGAAGAAAAATGTCCCGCTTCCTCTTTCATTTTTTTGGTATGAACGCTCTACCTGTAAATCTTCTTTTCCTTCCAAGCTTCGAAGACCGTGATAAATCATGTGAGTTACACGCAGCTCCTCCTTGCAATCCGGACAAGTTTCAATATGGCGTATAAAATCCTCTATCCGATCTTCCTCCCAATTTCCCTGCACAAAATCGTAGATATATTTTCTGGCTTCTAAGCAATTCACTATATGCTCCTGTTATCAATAAATCCAAAAATTTTTTCTGCAAAGCAGTATTTGCTTTCCAAAACAATACTTGCAAAAGAAAAAATAATGTGCTACTCTTTATAGCGCTTGCCGCTGTGGCGGAATGGCAGACGCACTTGACTCAAAATCAAGCGGGAAACCGTGCCGGTTCAAGTCCGGCCAGCGGCATTTTGAAAGAGGAAAGAAGATTCTTTCCTCTTTTTCAATGTATAATTGTATAAACATGGCAGTTCCCGTTAAGAAGTATGTCTCTTAACGGTTGGAACTCCCCGCTGCAATACTCCAATTATTTTGTTCCGAAGATTCTGTCTCCTGCATCTCCAAGTCCGGGACAGATGTAGGCATTTTCATTTAATTGTCTGTCTAAATTTCCAACATAAATCTGCACATCAGGGTGCTCTTCATGAAGCTTCTTTACCCCTTCCGAGCCGCAATAATGCAGACAAACTTAATCTTCTTTCCACCGTGCTTTTTTTAATCAGGTTAATGGCATCCACACGGAACCGCCCGTTGCAAGCATAGGATCGCAAACTACGATGATTCTCTCTTCAATCGGACTGGGGAGCTTACAGAAATACTTCTACCGGCTTGTGCGTAGTTTCATCTCTATAAAGTCCAATATGGCCAATCTTTGCGGACGGAACCAAAGCTGTCAGTCCGGAAACCATACCAAGACCTGCGCGAAGGATGGGGACAATAGCAAGCTTTCTTCCCGCAATAACATAGGTATCCGCAGTTTCAATAGGGGTTTCCACGGAACCTTGGTCATAGGAAGATCCGACAGCGCCACAAAGCCCATAAGCATGGCAATTTCCTCTACCAGCTGACGGAATTCATTGGTCCCCGTTGTTTTTATCCCTTAAAATGGAGATTTTATGGGTAATCAGGGATGATCCAAAACAAATACATTTTTCACCAAATTGATTCATTGCTATTCCTCTCCTCTCTTCTTCACAAGTGTATTTTTTTGTCCTTATAAATCGAGCCACCGGGTATTATACCCCTTACGGCAGACAATGGATAGATATTCGTGTGGGAAAATATGATTGTTCCCGGATTTAAAACACTTTGACAGCCCACTTCCACATGATCAGAAAGTATAGCTCCAAACTTTTTCAATCCGGTTTCTATCTCTCCGTCTTCAAAAATGCAGGGTAAGCAGTGTCTTATCCGACTTCACATTGGAAGTCAATGCTCCTGCCCCTAAATGGGAATATTCTCCCAGTATGGAATCTCCGACATAGTTATAGTGCGGGGTCTGTACATGGGGAAAGAGCACTGCATTTTTAAATTCACAGCTGTTCCCCAGTACGGAACCTGCTCCTGCAAAAACATTTTCCCGCAAAAAGGCACCGGGGCGAATCTCACAGTCCTCTGTAATGATGATATTTTCTCCAAAATAAACATTCGGATAGAGTTTTACCGTCTTATGGACAAAAACCCCTTTCTTTACTTCGTTAAAGTCCTCCGATAAATTTTCCTGCAGGCCCTTAATCCATGCTTTAATCTTTGGCAGTGCTTCCCAAGGGTAAGTCGTGTCCTTTAGTAGGCTCTCATAAGGCGCATAAAGCTCCGGAAAGAGCTTTTCCGTTTTACATGCTTCCTTTTTCATACTTTCCTTTCTATCTCAGTGCTTCCAATCTCCATTTTATCTATTTATTACCTGTATTTCATCTGCATATTACCTGTATTTTATCTGCATATTACCTGTATTTTTAGCTGGATTTTTTTAGCCTTCCGTATAGTACTTTATCATACAATTCTCTTAGGCATATTTCACTTTTTCCGTATTTTTTTCGTACAAAAATCCTCCAGCTTCTCCATATACTCCTTCTCTTCGATTTTTCCCTCCTCCACATAGGAAAGCCCTTTTTCCCAAGATGCGGTAAGGGTAGGATTTAAAAGCGAGGGAATGGAGTTCAAAGAATTGCACAATTTTTTTCTCCTAAAAGACTCGGAGAAAGCTGTTGGGTCTTCTTATCCAAACAAATATATTCATTCTTTTTCCAGCTTGGTAAGAATTCCGGCGCGAGTTGCGGAGGTTCCTATTCCAGAGCCTTTAATCTGCTCCCTAAGAGACTCATCCTCTATCAGCTTCCCCGCATTTTCCATGGCCAAAATCATCGTTCCCGAAGTATATCGTTTCGGAGGAGAAGTTTCTCCCTCTTTTAGGCTGGTTTGCACAAGGTAAATCCTTGAGCCCTTCTTTAGCTCGGAAAGTCCGGAGAAGCCGCCAACCCGATTCACCTCATTCTCCGAATCTTCCTCTTTATCCGCATCTTTCTCTATACTTTTCTCATAGAGCAGAAGATAGCCCGGTTTTTTTCCAGCTGCTTTTTCGTTCGCGAAGAATTCCTCCTCTGAAAACGGTAATGCAAAGATTGTATTTCTTGTACTCTGCAGAGGGATAAAAGATAGAAAGAAAGCGCCGAACGATAAAGTCAAAGACCTTTTTTTGCAGACTCCCAAGACTATTGTACTGGGCTCTTCCCTGCCCTGTAGGAATGATGGCATAGTGATCGGTGATTTTTTTGTCATCACAGTACTTCGTCTTAGCTATACCGCTATAGCTTTTTCGCTCCAAGATATCCTTAGCAAAAGGGAAGGTATTCCGGAAACGCGGAAAGACCGCGGATATTTTTCTCAATTTCCTTGGAAACTGCGGTGGAAAGTACTCTGGCATCCGTTCTGGGATAGGTGCAAAGCTTCTTTTCATAGAGCTCCTGCACAAGCTTTAAAGTATCATCGGACTGATTTTCAAGACTTTCGCACATTCATTTTGGAGTTCCGCAAGGTTAAAAAGGAGGGGTGGATTTTTCACTTCCTTTTTCTTTTCCAGACTACTGACTATCCCCTCTCCGGGAAGAGGGCAAAAGACTTCCTGAAAAGCTTTCGCTTTTTCTTCCTTTAAGAAGCCCATATTTTTATATAAGTCGGACTCTTTATAGTGTTTACTCTCTTCCTTTCCTCGAAATTCACAGGAAAGTGCTGTATTTTCCCCGTCCAAACTAAAATCCCCGAGAAGCTTCCAAAAGCTTGTCTTTTGAAAGGCGCGAATCTCCATTTCCCTCTGCACAATCATGGCTAAAAACACAGCTCATCACTCTTCCCACAGCGATAACGGTGGATTTTTTTCCTTGCCGAGCGCTCTTGCAAGCTCTCTTCCGTAGCGGAGCGTCAAGACACGGGAGAAATTAATCCCCATAAGATAGTCTTCCTTAGCTCGAAGATAAGCGGCAGTACCCAGCCTGTCATAGGCAGTCTTCGCCTTCGCCTCTCGAATTCCTCTAAGAATTTCTTCCTTGGTTTTGGGAGTCAATCCAGACTCTTTTTTTCTTCCGCATGAATCTCCGAACATTGGGAGGCCACTAAACGATAGATATATTCTCCCTCTCTTCCCGAGTCGGTGCAGATATAGATTGTTTCTACATCCTTTCTCTGTAAAAGTGAGGAAACTACGGAAAATTGCTCCTTCACAGAGGGATTACCTCGTAGAGATAATCCTTTTGGGATAAAGGGAGCGGATCCATCTTCCATTTTTTAAGCTCCTCATCGTATTTTTTTCCGGATAACTCATACTGATGAGATGTCCCACACACCAGGTAAAGATATAGTCCTGATTTTTCCAAATAGCCGCGGTTTCCCCCTCCTGTCGCTCACTCCCCAAGGCTTCTGCAAACTGCTTGGCAACAGAGGGCTTCTCGCAATAAATAATTTCTTCATTTTATATCAGTCTTCTTACAAAGCGGTAAACCGTTTCCGACTTATAAACCACCCCGGCTTTCACAATGGGAGATGGGAACTTCGGCTTATTTACCGCATCGGGGTAGAACTGCGTTTCAAGCAAAAGCCGCTATGCTTTCCATAGTCGCAAGCTCCCTTTCCAAGGCCTTCCGCAGCCATAAAGTTTCCGGTATAAAATTGAATTCCCGGGCAATCCGTATCCACTTCCATGGCGATACCGGACTTTTTACAGAAAAACCTCTGCGGCGCGACGGAGCGTCTTGTCATAGTCTCTTATACAGAAATTGTGGTCATAGCCTCCCACTTCCTTTAATTCTTCCTTTAGACGCTTCTGATCAAGCATCGTTTTCTCAGTCCTAAAGTCAAAGACAGTGCCTTCCACGCTGCGAATCTCTCCCGTAGGAATCAAGTGAGAATCGGAAGGAGTGTAGCTGTCCGCATGAATACGAATTTCATGCTCGGAAAGAGAGCCGAAATCATGTCCCATCAAATTAAAATAGGCATGGTTTGTGAAATTCATTATCGTATCCTTGTTGGAAAGCCCCTTATAGCGAATCTTCACTTCATTTTTCCTCCGTCAAAGTATAGCGCACGGAGAAGTCCATGTCTCCGGGAAATCCTTGATCCATGTCCTTGGAGAATAGGGAAAGTGTCAGACTATTTTTCTCCTTCTTCCTTTACGGTAAAAAGGCGCCTACCAAAATAGTCAGGCCCGGAATGGCAGTTACTATACTGGGCATCATTTAAAAAAAGCTGATATTCTGTGTTGTTCAAACTAAACTTTCCCCCTGCGATACGGTTACTGTTTCTTCCTACCACTTCTCCCATGTGTCCGGGATTTTTCCATAATGTCTTCCCAGTTTTTCTACAGAAAGAAGAAGGTCAAGTTCCTTTCCGCTTCGATTCGGGAAAAAGCAGAGAAAGCCAGACAGCACCAAGGTCTGTGAAACTTGCCTTTACTCCGTTTTTATTTTCCATCGTAAACAGATGAACTTCTCTTCCATCTACCATTTTCCCCAAGTTCTGAACCTTCATGCTCTCCTCCTTCTGCCTATCCTGAATTTTTAAAAATATCCTGAAATGACTTTATGAAAAAGAGGATGCAAGAAAAGAAAATTTCACTTTGCCTGTTTTTTCTTTCCCTGCATCCTCCTATCTTTACTTTTTAATATAGCCAAGCTCCACAAGCATTTCCTGGAAAGCACACTGCCTCCCGCTGCACCTCTTAAGGTATTATGGCTAAGACCGACAAACTTATAGTCAAAAAGATGGTCTTCTCTTAAGCGACCGATGGATACGCCCATGCCATGCTCAAAATTCACATCTTCCGAAACGGAAGGACGGTTATCCTCTTCCAAGTACTGGATAAACTGCTTCGGTGCCGAGGGTATATTTCTCTCCTGCGGAAGTCCCTTATAGTTTCTAAGTGCGGAAATCAACTCTTCCTTCGTCGGCTTCTTTCTAAAGGAAACGGAAACAGTAGCCGTGTGGCCGTTTAAAACAGGTACACGAATACACTGCGCACTGATAACAAGGTCCTCTTTCAAACGCAATGCCCTTCTCTGTAAGGGTACCCCAAAACACGCAAGGGTTCCTTCTCGGACTTTTTCTTCCTCTCCTCCGATATAAGGAATAATATTTCCCACCATCTCCGGCCAGGTCTCAAAGTTCTTTCCCGCTCCGGAAATCGCCTGATAAGTGGAAACTACTGCCTGATAAGGCTCGAATTCCTTCCATGCCGCAAAGGCGGGAGCATAGGACTGAATGGAGCAATTCGGCTTTAACTGCAATAAAGCCCTTCTTGGTTCCTAAAGCGCTTCTTCTGCCTTTCGATGATTTCATAATGCTCGGGGTTAATCTCCGGAACAACCATGGGAACATCCTCTGTCCAACGGTGTGCTGAGTTATTGGATACTACGGGAAGTTCCGCCTTCGCATAGGCTTCCTCAATTGCAAGGATTTCTTCCTTCTTCATATCCACTGCGGAAAATACGAAAATCCAGACCTTCCTTTACGGACTCGATATCGGAAACATCCTTTACTATCATCTTCTTAATCGACTCCGGCATGGGAATATCCAGATTCCATCTGTCCCCCACAGCCTCCTCATAGGTCTTTCCCTTGGAGCGGGGAGAAGCCGCAAGGCAAGTTAACTCAAACCAAGGGTGATTCTCTAAAAGTGTGGCAAATCTCTGCCCCACCATTCCGGTTGCTCCCTAGTATCCCCTACTTTAAATTTTTTTCCATATAATCCCTCTTTCTATACTTTTTTTCTTCGTTCTTCTTTTTCTGTCTTCTACTATAAATTTTTCATTATTATACAAGACTGTCTTTTTATCCTCATTGTATTTGAATTAGTTTCATTTTATACAATTTTTTTATTGTACTTGAAGCATTTTTCAATTTATACAATTCTTTTTTTATTGTACCATGCTCTTCTAAAAGAGAAAATCCTTTTTAGCTGTGTTTTTGCCCCTTTTTCCTCCACGCTTTTGCCAGTTTTAGTCTGGATAAGGAAAGATTTTTTTCCGGAAAGTTGCAACTCCGTCTGCTCGGAAAGGAGGTAAACATTCTTCACGCCATCTCCTTTTCTTAAACTCATCGCACACACACCTCTTGCGGTCTTTTTCTGCACAGGAAGCTCTTCTACAGGGAATCGCAGAAAAAGGAATCCTCCGACTCAAAACCAGTTGTTCCTCCGCCTTTACAGGAAGAACAGCTACCAAGCTGTCGTCCACGAGCTTTGTTGCCTGCACTAAGCGGTTTTTGGGTATCGAATTCTGCTCCCTCTACCCGCTTTCCATAACCGTTTCTACTTATGAAAAGTAAGGTTTCCTGTAAAAGCTCCGTCTTTGCAAAGATGGAAAGCACAACTTCCTTATCCGAGGAAAAATTTACTGAGATTATCCAAGGGATACCCTTATCCTTAAATTTCGCCAAGGGATAGTCTAAGACCTTCACCTGGTGGAGATTTCCCTCACTTGTGAAGAACAGTAGTCTATCCGTATTCTTGCAGGAAAGAACAAAAGGGATAGTCCGCCTCTATGCTTTCCTTATTTCTCTGGTAAACCTGCGGCTCCAAAAAGCTTTCCATAGCCGAAACGATCCTGCACGAAGAAAAAGATCCATTTCTTCAATGGCATTTTCATCATATACGGCTTCTTCCGCGTTCCGAATCTCCGTCCTTCTCTTTCTTCCGAAACTCTTCCCGGATAGCAAGGAGTTCTTCTTCAAGATGCTTATACAGCACTTCCTTGGAAGACACAATTGCCTTTATAATTCTTAATATTTTTTCAAGGTCTCTCTATAGGACTTTTGTAGAGACAAAATCTCAAGACCGATGAGCTTCGAAAGCCGCATGTCGAGAATAGCTTGCGCCTGCACCTCGGTAAAGGAAAAGCTCTCAATATCCTTTAGAAAAATAAGATCTCTGTCCTTTAGTTGCAGAACGGAACTGTCCCCCTGCATCAGCGCGATCTTTCGCTTCCTTTTGGCTCTTTTGCACCCGCGAAGAAGGGCAATAATGGCATCGATAACATCCACCGCCTTAATGAGTCCTTCTTCTATTTCCTTTTTCTTCTCTTCCTTTTTCCAGAAGTTTCCCAAACTTGGAATGAATTCGTTCCTCTTGGAAGGAGAGATACTCTTCCAAGACACGCTTTAAGGAAAGGGTTTCCGGCCTGCCCTTTGCAATAGCCAGCATATTGACCGGGAAGCTGTCCTCGAGTTTGGTTTTCTTGTAGAGAATATTTTCAATCTTCTCTATGTCCGCATTGCTCTTTAGTTCAAGAACGATACGAATCCCCTGTTCTCCGGACTGGTTCGATATATCGGTAATATCCGTAATCTTCTTGTCATCGCAAAGACCTGCGACATCCTGCATAAACTTACTGATTCCGGCACCTACCATAGTATAGGGAATTTCTGTAATAACTAGCTTATCTCTATCGTTTTTCCCCTGCTTTTTCTCGAAAACGAGCTTTCCGCGCAGACGAAGCTTTCCCTGTCCCTGTAGCGTAAATCTCCGCTAAATCATCTTTATTGGCAACCATTCCTCCCGTAGGAAAGTCCGGTCCCGGCATGATGCGAAGCATCTCTTCCAAGCTCATTGCACTATTCTTCATATAGGCAAGAATGAGGTTAATGAGCTCCGTCAAATTGTGAGAAGGGGTAGAGGTGGTCATGCCTACCGCAATACCCTCCGAGCCGTTCAAAAGAAAGTACGGAATCTTTGCGGAAGTATCTCCGGCTCCATCAGCTTCCCGTCATAGTTTCGGCTGAAATGGCTACAGAAAGACTTAAATCCTCGAGCATGGCTTTTTTTCGGTAAAGGCTTCGAGCCTTGCCTCGGTATATCGCGGCGCCGCAGCGGAATCTCCCTCTATGGAACCGAAATTTCCCTGTCCTTCGATAAGCGCCTGCATACGCTTTAAAGTCCTGCGCCATTACCACTAAGGTCTCATAAATAGAGCTGTCCCCGTGCGGATGATATTTACCCATGGTATCACCGCAGATTCTAGCGGACTTTAAAGTCGGACGATCATGGAAGACACGGAGTTCCCCATATCGAAAAAGTACTCTTCTTTGCACCGGCTTTAAGCCGTCCCGAATATCCGGAACGGCTCTGCTCGTTATAACGCTCATGGAATAGTCTAAAGTAAGACTTCTGCATCTCCTCGGAATATTCCGTGCTTAAGATTTGTTCTGCCATATTTTTATCCCTTATTCTATGTATCGATTTCCGCTTCTCTTGCGTGCGTAAATATAAATTCTCTTCGTGGTGCAACTTCTGCTCCCCATTAACATAGTCGTAACCTGAGAGGCGAGCTTTGCATCCTCGATCTCTACTCTCTTTAATACACGGTTTTCCGGATTTAAGGTTGTGTCCCAAAAGCTCCTTCGGATTCATTTCTCCCAGTCCCTTAAAAACGCTTTAGATCATAGCCTTCCGTACCATGCTTCTTCTGATACTCCGTTAAAGCTCTTTCATCATAGAGATATTGCGGCTTCTCCGTCTTTTTCGCAGGACTTACCAGGTAGAGAGGCGGCATGGAAACATAGATATGCCCTTCCTGAATGAGCTCCGGCATAAAGCGGTAAAAAAGTCAAAAGCAGGGTATCAATATGACTACCGTCGACATCGGCATCCGTCATCAGAATGATTTTTATGATATCGAAGCTTTGTAATATCAAAGTCATTGCCGTACCCTTCAGAAAAAAACCGCAGCCGAAGGCATTGATCATGGTTTTTAATTTCCGCATTGGCAAGAACCTTATCCATGGAAGCCTTCTCCACATTTAAGATCTTGCCTCGTAAAGGGAAGAATAGCCTGTGTATGACGGTTTCGGGAAGTCTTTGCAGAGCCTCCCGCACTGTCTCCCTCCACAATAAAAATCTCACATTCTTCCGCGTTTTTGGAAATGCAGTTTGCAAGTTTTCCGTTCGAGTCAAAGCTGTACTTGGACTTGGAAAGAAGGTTGACCTTGGCTCTTTCCTCCTGTTTTTCTGATTTTTGGCCGACTTTTCCGCACAAGTGAGGATTGCCTTCACGATTTCCACATTTCGGTCAAAAAAACGCTCGAGCTCCTCTCCTACAATCTGGGAAACCTCTTTCGCCGCCTCTAAAGAAGCAAGCTTCGTCTTCGTCTGTCCTTCAAAAACAGGCTCCGGGTATTTCACGGAAAGCACGGCTACCATACCGTTTCTGCTGTCCGCCCCGGTAAAATTCTGGTCCTTCTCTTTTAAAAACACCAAGCTGTCTGGCATAGCCGTTCACAAGCTGCAAAAACTTTGTCTTAAAGCCCACGATATGTGTTCCGCCCTCTACGGTGTAAATCCCGTTACAAAAAGCCCAGAATATTTTTCCTCAAAGCTGTCCGTAAACTGAAAAGCACACTCGAGCTCGGTCTTCTCACTCTTCCCTTTAAAAATAAATCACAGGAGTCACAGCCTTATCGGAATCCTTTACCAGCTCTTCCACAAAGGAAACAATACCATTTGGCTCGTAATACTCGATTTCTACAGGCTCTTCTCCTCTTTCATCCCTAAAATAGAGATGCAGATTCGGATTTAAGTAAGCCGTCTCATGCAGACGGGATTTTTAGCCAATCTTCTTTGAAGCGTGTCTTCTCAAAAATCGTATCGTCCGGAATAAAAACAGGTTTCCGTTCCCTGTCTCTCTCGTCTTTCCGACTACCGGAAGAAGGCCGTCCACAAGCTCTTTCGTGGGTATGCCCCTACTGTATTCATCCTCATAGATTTTTTTCCGTCCTGAAAGACCCGAACACGCATATAATTCGATAAAGCATTGACAACGGAAGACCCTACACCATGCAGACCTCCGGAGGTTTTATAGTTAGAATCATCAAACTTTCCGCCCGCATGCAGGGTAGTCATAACAATTCTTTCTGCGAAATTCCCTTTTTGATGGCGGTCCACCGGGATTCCACGCCCCTTATCGCGAATTGTACAGGAGCCGTCTTTTTCCCAGTGTTACATAGATTTCCGTTCCATATCCGGCCAGGTGTTCATCCACGGAATTGTCTAAAATTTCGTAAATTAAATGATTCAGTCCCCGGCTTCCGATTGAACCGATATACATTCCCGGTCTTCTTCGAACGGCTTCCAAGCCCTCCAAAACCGTAATACTGTCTGCATTGTATTTCTTTTGCCATCTTGCTCCTTTAACTATCCAAACTGCTTCTATCGTGATTTTATAAAAATGGTATTGCTCCTTAGGAAAATTCAATCTAGGAAAGACTTGCAATAAATCTTCTGAAGCCTTCCTTTCCCGCCTCATCTTCCTTAAAGATTCCGGCATCACGAAGTACCTCTAAGAATACCTTTCCTACCTCCGCTCTTAGTATTTCCTCTACCGTATCCTTCGTGATATTCTTGTATTTCTTCTTGATTTCCAAAGAAAATGCATGATGCTTTCCAAGGATGGGGTCGGAAGAGATTTCCTTATTCTCCAAAATCGCTTCTCCAAGATCGGAAAGCTCCGTCCGAAGTCTGGCCGGTAAAACAGCAAGACCCCATTACCTCTATAAGGCCGATATTTTCCTTCTTGATATGATGCCACTCCTCATGGGGATGGAAAAGCCCCCAAAGGATGCTCTTCCGTAGTTCTGTTGTTTCTGAGCACCAAATCCAGCTCAAAAAGCTCTCCGCGCTTTCTCGCAATCGGGGTAATCGTGTTGTGCGGCGTATCTCCCGTGTGAGAAAGGATCTGCAGACTTTCATCACTATAGCTTCGGAATTTCTCTAAAAATATAGCTTGCCGCCTCGGCACATTGATCCTTATTTTTTCCGTTTAAACGAATAACAGACATCGGCCAGTTGACAATGCCCGAAGTGAAGCTCCGGGAATTTTTTCCAAGCTAAACTCCTCGCGTAGCCCCGCCTTCTCCATAGGGAACGAATAGTTTCCTCCCTGAAAATGCTCATGAGAAAGAATGGAACCGCCCACAATCGGAAGGTCTGCATTGGATCCCAGAAGTAATGCGGAAATTGCTCCACAAAGGAGAAGAGCTTTCCAAAAAAACCGCAGAATCAATCTTCATCGGCTTATGCTCTTCATGAAAAAAACTATGCAATGTTCGTTGTAGTACACATAAGGAGAATATTGAAAAATAAAAAAATTTTTCTCCTGAAAGCTTTTACAGGGATAATTCTGTGATTTTTCTCTTGCAGGAAAATCAAGACGCCCGAAATACCCCTCACTTTCCTTACAAAGCATGCAGGCAGGGTAAGAATGAGAAGCCGTCTTTCCAAGAAGAGCAATCTTCTTCGGATCCTTTCTCGGGCTTACTTAAGTTAATCGTGATATCCAGTTCCCCATAAGGACTCTCCGCCTTATAGCGAATATCTTTTTTAATACGGTAGCGGCGGATATAGTCATTATCCTGACTGAACTGATAAAAATATTCGGTAGCCTCCCGGGGAGAACTGCTGTATTTCTCAAAAAAATCTGTTTCGGATATTGGAAGGTCTGTCCGTAAGAGTCCCCATTATTCTCGTATCAAAGAGGTCTTTTTGTTACTGTACTGTCATCTTCCAGTGATGCCCTTTAGCCAAAAGCATAGTCCAAGATCTTCTGCAAAAGCTTCTCCAAATATTCTCCGGATTCCAGCTCTTTCCGATTAATTTTTTTTATTTCTTCTTCAATTCTTTCTTGATTGCAAATCTTCGGTTCGAAGGAAAGAAGACCTGCCAGACTGTTATAGCAGTAGATTGTATCTTCCTTCTCTATTAAGCCGGTATAAAGTCCATATGCCAAAAAGCTGTTCTAAAACTTCTTCCATTTTTGCTCCTTGCCGCTAATCCTATATCCTGCACTTTTGAACAATACTATAGGCGCAATACTGTACGCCTTTCGAGTGATGTGTCCAATCCGTCCTATATCCCTTAGATTAAGAATTATATCCGTTCGGATTCCCGGACTGCCAGCGCCATGCATCACGACACATATCCTCAATCCCTCTTTCCGCACGCCAGTTCAATTTCCTTCTCGGCCTTCTCCGGGCTGGAATAACAGGTCGCAATGTCTCCCGCCCTTCTTCCGTCAATAACATAAGGGATTTCTTTTCCACAAGCCTTTTCGAATGCGCGGATAATCTCTAAAACAGAGTATCCGTTTCCTGTTCCAAGGTTACAAACGAAGACACCGTCATTCTTTGCCAATCTCTCTATCGCTTTCACATGGCCCTTCGCAAGGTCGACTACATGGATATAATCGCGTACTCCTGTGCCGTCCTTTGTATCGTAGTCATTTCCGTAAACATGTACCTTCTCCAGTGCACCGGAAGCAACCTTTGCAACATAGGGAAGAAGGTTATTCGGAATCCCTTTAGGATCCTCTCCGATTTTTCCCGGAAATATGGGCTCCAATCGGATTAAAAATAACGAAGTAAAATAACATTCCACTCCGGCTTTGCCTTCTGTAAATCACTTAAAATCTGCTCCTGCATCCACTTCGTCCATCCATAAGGATTGGTACAGGTCCCCTTAGGGCAGTTCTCCGTAATGGGAATCTCTGCCGGGTCTCCGTAAACAGTCGCGGAGGAAGAGAAAATGATATTCTTACAGCCTGCCTCATCCATTACTTCCACAAGGTTTAAAGTTCCGAGAATATTGTCATGATAATAGAAAATAGGCTTTGCCACGGATTCTCCCACCGCCTTCAGTCCCGCAAAATGAATGGTTGCGGAAATATCCGGATGCGCCTTAAAGATTTTTCTCAAGGCTTCCTTATCTAACATATCCGCCTCGTAAAAAGCAAAATCTTTCCCTGTAATTTCTTTAACCCTCTCAATAGCCTTCGGGCTGGAATTATAGAAATTGTCAAAAGCCACTACCTCGTAGCCACTTTCCAAAAGTTCAATGAGTGTATGGGAGCCGATATAGCCGGCTCCTCCGGATACTAAAATCTTCATTTTCTTCTCCTTTTTTCGGACTTTTTGCCTTCTCTTTCTTTACTTTGATTGGGCAAAGTCTTAAACATATTCTTTCGCTTACAAAAGCATGGTAAGATTTCAAAATTTCTATCTTTATCTCTGAAAAAGCCTATAGTTCTCTCGGACCATCCGCAATCTCCGCCTCATAGAAGCTGCAGGGATAGCCGATTTTCGGCTCATATACCTTCTGAATTTCCTCTTCAAAGTCTTTCATTTTTTCGCGCTTTACTAAGGATACGGTACAGCCTCCAAATCCGCCTCCGGTCATACGGGATCCCAGAACATAGGGGAGGGTTCCAAGCTGTTTCACAAAGTAAATCAGATTCCTCACAAGACACCTCATAATCATCTCGAAGAGATACATGAGAAAGGTTCATCAGCCTTCCGAACTCGTGATAATCCCCGTCCTCCAAAGCCTTCTTTGCTGCAACGGTACGGTTGTTTTTCCAGTACGGCATGCTTTGCTCTCTTTCGGATAATCGGATCCTCCAGTTTCTCTTCCAGCCGGAAAGAACTCTTCGTCCGATAAATCCCTAAAGTTTTGATTTCCGCATATTTTTTTGTAAAATCTCCAAGGCTTCCTCAGATTCTCTCCTTCGGTCATTGTAAGCCGAGCCGATAAGCTTTATGCTTCTTGTTTGTATTGGTAATAATTAATGCATAGTCTGTTAAAACAAGAGGAGCATAACTAAATTCCAAAGTCGCAGTATCGAGGAATATGGCATGGTCTTTCTTTTCCCATTGCAGAGGCAAACTGATCCATTATCCCGCAGTTCATGCCATTGTAATTGTTTTTCACTGTACTGCCCAATCAAAGCTATCTCAGGTAGACTAAGCTTTTAGTCCGTACATCTCCTTCAAAATGCTCCCCATGAGAACCTCCAAGGAGGCGGAGGAAGATAGTCCTGAACCATTTGGAATATTGCCATATAAAACCAAGTCAAGTCCTTCCGGTAGGCTATACCCTCTCTTCCGAAATGCCCAAATTACTCCCTTTAAATAACTTGCCCACTGCTTATCTTCAAGAGGATTAAAACTATATTCATCAGCGGTAATTACACCGGCACTTTCTACATTTAAAGAATAAAATCGGAAAAATTTCCGTCCTGTCTTTTTCTTTACACAAGCATAGGTTCCCATAGAAAGAGCGCAGGGAAATACATGCCCTCCATTATAGTCTGTATGCTCTCCAATTAAATTCACTCTTCCGGGTGCAAAGAAGAAGCGGACATTCTCGCTATCTCCAAAAAGCTCCTGAAATTTTTTTCCTTTAAGTTCTTTTTTTAATTTCCAAGTCCTGCATCTCGCTCTCCTTCTCCACTTTTTGAAAATTTTTCTTCCTAACTATACAAAAAAAGAAGGGCAGAGTGCAATCCTAACCCTTCGGCTTTCTTTTTGCATTTCTTTTTCTTTTTTAAAATAATTTAAAAAAATGTCTGCAATAGAAACAGATTTATCATTTCTTCCGTTTCAAAAATATGGCTTACCAGCAGATTCGGTCTCCTTCTTCTTTTTTCCACTCCTTCTTCGCTTCCTTAGACCATCCTCTTTAGGATATTCTCTTTCCAAGAGCTGCACGGACATCTCTCTATCCAACTCCTCCTCGGAAATTCTCTCTCTTAAATAGGCAAATTGGAACTTTTTTTGGATTTTTTTGTTTATAAAGAGGAAAACCGTATTTTTGAAGTAAATAAACAAGCTCATCCTTCCAAAGAAGGCTTCCTTTTTTTCAGATAATCTCTGTAGGGGATTCCGCTCCGCTTTTTCTTAAAAATATAAAAATCGGCTTTTTCCCTCTACTTCTTCTACAGTAATAATGCCCCAATGGGGAGGAACATGCTCTCTTGCACTATGGGCATGTTTTGTGCCGACAACCAAAATGTTGTAGTCAAAAAAAGCATCATAGTTTTTCACCTGTTCGGAAAGCCTCTGATAGCTGTCATGGTCCGATTTGATTTCCACGCCGATAAAGGCGGATTCCGTAATGAGCACACAATCCGCTCTGGCCTTTCCGATTACCTTTTCTTCGATCACTCTGCATATTCCGTACTCTTCTTCGAGAAAGAAAAACAGCTCCTCCCGAATTTCTTCATCATACATATTTTGTCTCCGGCTTACGCTGTCTTTTGTCTTTCAGCACTTCCCTTTTCGATTCTCTCTGTGATCCGCCACAGATTTCTATTCCGTGCTTTCCGTATCCGGAGCAGTAAGCGGCAGTATCGGTCCATTCTTTAGACCTTTTTCCAAGGGAATCGGTGATAAGAAAAAGAGGCTTTGAAAATCATTTTTCTCTTCTACCGTCTCAAAATTTAAAATCAACTGCTGTCGCAAAAGAACATCTTTTGTTAGAATTCCAAGATAAGAATCCCCTGCCAAGATATAATTTCCCTCCACGATACCGTCTACATAGAGGTTTCCCTTATTTTTCTCCTCCTGAAAGCGCGGTGGAAAGAGCCAAGAGCCCATGTCTTCCTTTGAGAGAAAGTTTATCCAATTCTTCTTCGGATAGAACAAGAGCTGTTTCACCGTAATCCTTCCAAAGTGACTTAGGTATCGCAATACACTCTCTACTTTCCTCCAATATAGGATTAATCGGACTGCTTATTTCTCCTTTTTTTCGCTGTCTCCATCGCAGAAAGAACAGCAGAAACAAAAGTACTTCTCTTCTACACTTCGGAGATCCGCCTCATTTTTCAAGTATAACTACCGGATTTTTTCTTCCTGTTTCGCAAGAACAGCCGCCAGATTCAAAAGTATCCAAGCCATAGTGTTCGTTCATATTGTTCATAACCATGGCATTATCTTTACCATATCCCTCTGAAAGAAGTGCCTTATAAGAGACTATAGGAAGAATCGGCGTTTCAGGATATTTTTTTCCATCAGGCTGCGAAGAAGCAGCTCGTAATAATAGGGAAAGGTGTAAGGCTCATCATGATCTCCAAAGGATAGGAAGATCAAATCCGGCTGAGCGCCCGTTTCCATGGTCTTCAAAGAAAGATATCCGGAAAGTGCCGTTGCCGTATTCGGAAGATTTGCTTCGTTGTATCTTAGCTTTCCGCTGTATTGCTCCTCAAGACTGCTTTTTAAACTGCTAAAAATAAAAGAGTCTGAACGAAAGCTTTCGTCCCCAAAGAGAAGAAGATACACTTCCTCTCCCTTATTCAGCTTTTCAAATATTGCAGCTGTTCTATTTACTCCGGAGGAAGCGGCTATTGCCTCATGTATTAATTCCTTATTGTGGCTGTTTCTCTCTCTGATTACTTCCTTCCCGTATTGATATACTAAAAAGACTACAAGAGCCCCCAGTAGCAAAGGAAGAATGGTAAGGAATATCCCCATCGGACTTTTTCTTTTTTTACCGTAAGACTTTTTTTCTTCCTCTTTTTGTCCCTGTATTTCTTCCACTATACTCCCTCTATTCTTCCTTTAAAAATGGCAAACCACCGGAATGCCTTGATACACCTTCTGAAATAAGTCCTGTGCACTGGAGAAGGGCAGATTGATACAGCCGTGAGAGCCCGCATTCCGATAAATGCTGCCCCCAAATCGATTTCTCCATAGAGCATCATGGAAGCCTATTCCTCTGTTAAAGGGCATCCAATAATTCACCTTGGCTTCATAGTCCGGTCCCTTGAGCGTCGCATTCTTTTGCCTTATAACTCAAAGAATAGACTCCGTCCGGAGTTCCGTGTCGTCTTGCCACATTTCCTGTTACGCAATCGGAACTAAGCTGTAATTCTCCATTTTCAAAATAAAAAAATCTTTTGTCTGCCGATATCAACTTCCACATAGGTGTTTCCAATATCCTCAGCTCCACGTGCTAAGGCCACCATCTCATACTCTGCATCTCGAACAATGTTTTTCGCGTGCAAGAAGGCTGTCCGTTAGCTTTTTTTGATCTCCTTCTTCTCCGACATGGAAAAACCGTATTTCCCGCCTAAGGAGAGTATTCTGCCGTCTTCCGTTTTTAAAAGCTTCGTGCCACTCCGCTGGTATCGGTATATGTCTTAAGCTTCTTTACAAACTGTTTTTACTTGTCCGTTATCCAGCTCTTCTCCTCCATCCTTAAACCAGGACAGTGTAGTATCGCTATTCAGTTCGATCACTTCTCCGGAAAAAAATTATAACGAATAACACCGGGAAGGGCATTGTTCTTTTCTTCCTGCAGATTTTTCCAGTCCTTCTACTTTATCCGCCTCTTCATACACTCCGGCATCTTCCAACTTTATAAAGTTCTTCCCCTCATTAATCGCATTTTTGAATAGCCTTTTTCCAAGGCCTCTTCCGAGATTTTTCCCGCCTTTTTTTCATCTCCTATCAGATAACCGGCCCCCGGAACATAAGCGGTCAGAAATTTTTCCTCTGGGTTTTCTCTTCCGTGCTGTGTGTTGCAGCATAATTTTTAGCGAAATCACGAACTGCAGCGTCATCATAGAACAGCTTTCCTTTTTAAATTATAGTCCTTCTTTTCCCCTAATGAAAAAGAATAAAAAGGAATCTAGCTTGGGAACCTCGGGAAAAATCCGGCTCGTAGCCCAAATGAATATCTTTCCCTGTGAGAATTTCCAAATTACCCTCTTTATCCTGAAGCGTAAGAAGAAACTCCTCCTGCTTCCAATTGGAAAAATACTCTGCCGCTTCTTTTTCTCTTCATAAGGGATAAATCAAGCTGATTTACTCTTGTCCCCGGAAAAAAACGGCCTTCCATAAAAGCTTAATAATAGTAAAACCAAAGGATATCATGGTCAGTAAAGATACTCCAAGGGATAATAAAAATCTGCTTCTTCAAAAAAACTACTCTCCTTTTTCTTACGGAAATCGTCACTTAGTTTATAGATATGAGATTTCCCCTTTTCCTCTGTAATAAGTAATCAATAATATGAATGTGCAATGTCCGAAAAAAATCAATCATATTCCACCTTCATAAGGCAAAGTCCTTTAGCCGGAGCCGTATAGCCCGCTCTTTTGTCTATCTTTTGCCAAAAAGAATCTCTTCGATTTCCTCCACTCTCTTTTTGTGATAGCCCACCTCTAAAAAGAGTTCCCTACCATAATACGAATTTGATACTGTAAAAATCCGCTTCCATGAAAATAAAAAGCGCAAGATACTTCCATTCTTTGTTATTTCAATATTAAAAATCTTCCTTACAGTAGATTTTTTCATCTTCGGATTTCCGCAAAAGGACTTAAAATCTTTCTCCCCCTGCAAATATTCTGCTGCCCTCTTCATTGCTTCCATGTCCGGCTCTTCTTCCAGATGATAAAGGTATTTTTCTTTCAAAAACCTCTTTATTTTTTTCCGACATGGCAGGAATAGCGATAAACCTTCCCTGTCGCAAGATACCTGGCGTGGAAGCGTTCACTTGCCTTTTTTCACGGAATTCACCCCGATATCCTCAGGAAGATAGCGGTTGCAATAGTCTTGTATTTCCTCCTCAGAAAGCTCCGTGTCAAGAAATACATGGCAGCACATCCCTCTGGCATGTACCCCCGCATCCGTACGACCTGAAGAAAAGGTCTCCACCGCTTCCGTATCGTTTCTTGGCATAGCGCTAAGTACTGACTCAAGCTTTCCCTGAATAGTAAGCTCTTGATCCTTTTTGTCTCTCAAAGCCATAATATCGGGAGCCGTCATAACTAAGTAAAAAGCTTGTAATTCTGTTTCATCTTACCTCCAAACAAAAAAACGAATGCCCATTCCGGCTCAAGCTCCGTTCCATACTCCGGATAAAATGCAGCTCTTCCCTATGCTCTATGTCAGCTTTCTTTTTTTCTACATGATTTTGAATCATCTGCACAAAACTCTTTGCCCGCTTACTCAAGGGGTAATTGGAATTGCTGACCATGTAAATCTTTCCTAAAATATCCTCCCTCCTGTAAGGGGAAGGATAAAACTTCATTATTTTTAATTTCTGAACGAGCGGCAAGCTTCGATACCACGGCTACGCCGATTCCCTCCTTTACAGAAAGTAAAACGGCGCCTGTATTTCCAAAACGAGCTACAACTTTCATATCCTCCAGCTTAAGACCATTTTTTTGTAAAATCTTCATGGCCTCCTGCTTCGTGCCGGAGCCCTGCTCTCTCATCACAAAATCCGCCTTGGAGAGAAAGCTTAAATCTTTATTTTCCTTCATTTTCTGATAAAAAGGAGTATTCGGTGTAATTAAAATCAGCTCATCTTCATAGAATGGCAGAAATGTACAGGCTGTTTTTCGGAATAATGGTTCCGCAAAAACCTATGTCCGTCCTGTGCTCCGCCACATCGGTAACTGCTCCGTTACTGTCCGTCTCATGAATACGAAATTCCGTATTCGGATGGCGCTTACTGAAATTGGCAAGCATGCCCGGGAGCAGGTATTGTCCCGGAATGGAAGAAGAAGAAATCACAATTTCATTCACATCGTCCTTTGGCTCTTCTTTTGAAGGCATTTCTGATTTTATTGGAAGATTCACAATATCCTTTGCATATAGATAAATCTGTTCTCCCTCGTTTGTCGTATGTACCTCCTTGGTAGTCCTGATAAAAAGCTGTACTCCCAGGTCGGCCTCCAAGCTGCTAATATATGAGCTGACCGTAGGCTGTGTCAGATAAAGCTCCTTTGCCGTTTGAGAAAAGCTCTTATTCTTCACAATTCGAACAAATGCTTCCAATTGTTTAATATTCATTATGTCATCTCCTTTTGCTGTCACTCTAAAAAAACAAATTTTCCAATTAGCCTCATTTTTTTCCGAAAGAAGTTCATTTAAATCGAGCTGCAGCAGCATTCCGGTGTAATCCCTAGTCTACAATGATATTCTTGGAACTAAACTCCGTAACCTCTCCTATACAAGAGAAACGGGTAGGTAGTCCCGCCTTATCCATGGCCTCTAAAACCGCATCCTTTTCTTCCTTGGGAATACTGTAGAGGAGTCCTCCCGATGACTGCGGATCAAAAAGGATGTCCTGAAAAGAGGTATCTATCTCCTTGAACTCCACCTTTTCCTCCTGAAACTTTCTGTTCTCATGGGCCCCTGCCGGCACCAGTCCCATTTCAGCATAGTCCAAGCTTTCCGGTATAAAGGGAATGGACTTTTTGTGTAAATGGAAGCTTACATTGCTTGCCTCCGCCATTTCCAAGCTATGTCCCAGCAGTCCGAAGCCGGTAATGTCCGTACAAGCATGAACTGTAAAATGATCCATTACCTCCTTGGGCTTTCTATTCAGACTGGCCATAACAGTAGTAGCCTCTTGTACGGCACGTTCTGCAGCAAGAGATACCTTTGCCGCAGTATTAATGATGCCCGTTCCGATCTGCTTAGTTAAAATAAGAACGTCTCCGGGCTTAGCTCCGTAATTCTTCTGCACTTTAGCAGGGTGCACCAAACCCGGAAACACAAAGACCGTAAAAAGGTTCGTCATTTTGAATGGAATGCCCTCCTATAAGGATAGCTCCTGCCTCCTTCACCTTATCTGCGCCCCCCTCATAATTTCTGAAAGCACATCCGGCGATAAGCAGTTTGGAAATCCGACAATATTTAGCGCCAGTTTCGGGATTCCGCCCATAGCATAGACATCGGAAAGGGCATTTGCCGCTGCAACCTGTCCAAACATATAAGGATCATCCACAATCGGTGTGAAGAAATCCACCGTCTGGATCATTGCTAAATCATCGGTCAATGCATAAACTGCAGCATCATCCGAGGTATCGAGCCCAACTAAAACCTTCGGATCAAAATCAAATTTCGGTAGCTTACTCACAACCTGAGCAAGGGTCTTTGGACCTATTTTAGCCGCTCAGCCTGAAAGCTTCGTCATTGATGTAAGTTTAATCTCGCTCATTAATTCTCCTCACTACAAACGATGGGAAGGAACAAAAAAATCTTCCTTCCCATTTATTTTTTTATTCTCAACATGAAACGATCTCGGAGTGTACGGAACATCGTTCATAACGAGTATATTTACAATACGCTCCATACCTCATTTTTAAGCGATATCGTATATACAGCTTGCGCCATTCCGCTCCAGATAACTATTTTACTTTGTTCATAGAAAAAGTCAATAAAAAGAAACTTAAGCTCTTCCTGTTTTTCTCCTCAATTTAAGCTTATATTAAGCTGCACTTCCCCCTTTTCCGGGACGGAACTGCGGCTCCTATTGCATAATTTTTTTACAAATAGAATCCCAGGATAAGAAAGAAATCGGCACCATTTTTTCATAAGAATACTCCGCAGCTTTCTTTATACTTTCCTTTAACTTCATTTCAAAAGCAGCAGTATCTTCTTCTCTCATTTCATCCTGATTCTGCATTACGGGAAGATTTACGAAGAACACGGGAGAAGCCGGAGTGTTCTCTTTAAAAAAATCCTCCAAGCCTTCTAAATCGGTGAGTACCACCTTATTCCCGCAGGCAAGAGCCTCCAAAACTGTGAGGGGTACTGCATCAAAGAAGCTGGGCAAAGTAAAAATATCTGAAAACTGGTAGAACTTCACAAGTTCTTCCTGATCCAGTCTTCCCAAAAAATAGATGGGATAGGAACAGCTTTTGCGCCAACGCATAAACTGCTTCTTTTTTTCTTCAAGATTTCCGTTATCACCGGCTAAAAAAACAAGCGTAAGGGACAGATTTTTTTCCTTCCTCTTTATAAAATTCTTCCACAGCACGGAGTAAAGAAAAGACGCCTTTCTTCTCCCCAAGCTTTCCCGCAAAAAGAAGATCCAAAGCTTCTCCCTTTTCCAGTACTTCTCCATTCGGAAGGCTTACCCTTCTCCTTCTCAGGGATTCCTCCTCTAAAGAGGATATCCCCCTTAGGAAGGAAGAAGCGTTCCTCGTTGTAGCCTACGGCAATATTACGAATTTTATCGGGGTCTACACCGTAAACTCGGATAACCTCTTTTTTCTGGGCCTCTTTCGGAGTAAAAATTCGATCAAGCTTTCGAATATTCTCCTGAATAAACTCCCTTTTCAGGCTATGCTTTTCCATCTGTCGAAGATCCGTATTATGGCAAAAAGCCGTATATGGGAAGATTCGGAAAAAGCTTCACGAACCAAGGCAGTAAGAAGATACAAATGATGGCAGAGCAGTATATCGGGCCGAAATTCTCAACCGCTTCCTGTATCTTTTGTAGGAAGGCGAAGCGAAAAAGACTCCAGCATCTCTTCCGTTAAATCTCTGTATCTTGTGCTCCGATAAGGCATTTCATCACTCATTCCGAGTACCGGAAAGGGCAAATTCTTCGACCTCGTAATATACAGGATATGCCTTCACCCCCGAAAACTCCGGCAGCTTATCTTCTTTCGTTACACCGTAAACTACCGCCTGCTCTTCTCCCATTTTTATGGAAACTTTTCAGTAATTCAGTCAGATAAATTCCCGAGCCGGTACTGCTCGGCTTCTGTGCCAGGATACTTAAGATTTTCATGTCCACCCTCAATTCAATGATCAAAAAATTCCACTGCATAGCAGTTAAAAAATACTTTCCTACTTATCCGCCCGGATTCAGCAAATCCCAAAGAGATACTGTAAGCTATCTGGTGATACTCGTTAAGAAAAAAGCTGCCCCAAAGGACAGCTTTCATAACGGTAATATACCGGAACTTTTGGCGAAGGTGTGTGAGAATCGAACTCACCTAGGACGCTCTACGCGCCCAACACTGGTTTTGAAGACCAGGAGGCTCACCAGGTACCTATCCACCTCCAAAGCGAACGGGTATGATAGTAACACAGTAAAAAAAGAACTGTCAAACTTCATCGGATTTCAAAATAAGCTCCCCATATCTTCTGCACAAGGTGTAGCATGAATAGAAGCATTGAGAACGATAATCAGTAAAAACTATCTGAATTAATCGCTAAAAAACAATCTCATGAACGGACGACGGTTCCAAGCCCTCTTCTTTTATCACGGAAAGCGTTATGTCTCTATTCTCCGGCTCTGTAGTCCATGCCAGCCCGCAACCTGCGGAAATCACGGACGGAAGCGGAATAAGTCGCCCCGGAAGTCCTCTTCTTTGCCCTATCTGCTCCATCTCCAAAGCATCAACAGTATTTTTAAAGCTGAGTATCAATTGTAATTTCTTCTCTCTCATTATGGCTTAATAATCTTCTGGGATTGCATCTGTGTATCTACAATTTCATACATATTGGAAATGATACCGACCCCCAAGCTTCTCCTTTATCTTATAGTAATCTGCGCAAAGTCCGCAGGTCATAATCTTCACTCCTGCCTTTTCAAGATTCTTTAAGTCGGAAAGTACGGGAGAATCCTCGGAAGTAAGATATGCACCGCTATTATAGAAAACCATAGCGGTTGGAAGCGGATCCACATTGCTTAAGGCAAAGATAAAGGACTTCATCAGATTCTTTCCAAGCTCTTCCGCGCCCTCTCCCATTCTATCGGAAGAAAATACAACGGTGCAAGTTCCCTCGTCCCTTCCTTTAAGAGCTTGCTCTTTCTTTACCTCCATTTTCACAAGAAAATGTGTATCGGAAAGGCTTTTCACTGGCAACGGTAAAATTATATTTTCCTGCCAGGCGACGAAGATTTTTCCACACAAGTCTGATTATCCACTTCCACTTCCAAAAATACCGTCTTCATTCATTGCATCAATCGCCTTCTTTGCTTCCACAACAGGAAGCGGACAAGACATTCCATACAATCCAGCTTCTTATTCATTTACTTCTCCTCTCAAAAAGAAAAACCAAAAATTCTAGTAAATCCTATAAAACTATATCCATTTTTATAAAAATTGTCTAATGTGAAAACAAAATAAACAAGCTCTTTTATTCCTATCCTCTATGGATGTATTAGCTTTTTTTCTTTGGCAAATTAGCTCTTCCTATCTCTTTTTTCATTTTTTCAAGCTTTCCCTCCTTCATCCCTGTTGCCTATTCAAAGTTTTCCCGCCTGTATCTAAAGCAAAAACATCAACCTTCCTCCGAAAGAGTTCGGATAGCCTCTATTGCCTGATTCACTTCCTCCTCTGTATTAAAATGAGAGAAGCTGAAGCGTACAGAGCCCTGCTCCACATTGTTTAGCGCCTTATGCATAAGGGGTGCACAATGTCCGCCGGGCCTTGTGGCAATATTAAAGCGAGTAAAAAGCTCATCACTGACTGCTCCCGAGTCATATTCATATAGATTTAAGCTTAAAAACAGGGACAGCGCTCCTTCGCAGAAAAAGTCTCCGTAAATTCGGATTCCCGGAAGCCCCTTTCACAGCCTCATACATTTTCCTCATAAGAAAAAAAGCTCTTTTTTCACGAATCTTTTCCATACCATATTCCCTTATATATTCCACTCCGGCGTGAAGTCCCGCAATACCGTGTGCATTTAAGGTTCCCGCTTCCAGATGGTTGGGATTTTCCTTAGGCATGTCTTGATTATAGCTTTCCACTCCTGTTCCGCCATAGGAAAGCGGAGCAAGAGAAACACCGTCCGCAATAATCATTCCTCCCGTCCCCTGCGGTCCGAGTAAAGATTTATGTCCCGTAAAGCAGAGCACGGAAATTCCCCACTTTTTCGCAGTCTATTTTCGTAAACTCCGGCAGTCTGAGAGGCGTCTACAATAAATAGGAGTCCATGCTCCTTTGCAAACGCTCCCATTTTCTCTATATCCACCATATCTCCGGTTAGATTGGAAGCATGTGTACAAATCAAGGCTTTGGTATTCTTTTGTAGCAAAGTACCCAGCTCTTCATAATGCAAGCCTCTTTTCTTCGCTGTAAGAAAGAAAAGAAAGCTCCACCCCTCTTTTTCTCCATGGCATAGAGAGGACGAAGAACGGAATTATGTTCCATTACCGTTGTGATAACATGGTCACCCGACTTTAAACTCCCCTGAATCGCAATATTTAAGCTCTCTGTGGAGTTTTTTTGTAAAAATACAATTCGAAGCCTTATTTCCATGAAAGAACGCAGTAAGTAATGTTCTTGTTTCAAATACGGTCTTCGAAGAGCTGTGAGACGCGCCGTAAGAGGCGCGACCGGCATTTCCCATATTTCCCATGGCATAAAGTACCGCATCATAAACTGCCTGCGGCTTCTTTTTGACTCGTTGCGGCATTATCCAGATAAATCATTTACGCCTCCGTTTTCCAATAAAAGAGCATGACAGCTCAGTTTTATAAAAAGTAAATAGAGTTCCATTTCGATAAAAAAACAAATTAGCTCTCCGTTCGATAGAAAAACAAATTAGCTCCATTCGATAGAAAAACAAATCAACCTTCTCTCCCTTCGGAGAAATGGTGCCAAAGCGGAAAGCTTTACCTTGATTTCCTGTCCCTCCCATGTCACTATATACTGCTTCATTATAGCAAGAAATTGGACGGAAAGTACTTTCTCCCTTGAGAACAATCCGAGCTTCCTCTTTTCCTCTAAAGCCGGATAGTGACTCCACTCTTCCCTTTTCATTTTCCATTCCCCATTCTTCCGGTCTTAAGGCATAGTTTTCTTTCCCTTCCACGCAAATTCTTGCACTTTCTCCGAAAAAGTCGCGAACATAGTCATTTACCGGTCTTCGATAAAGCTCCTCTCCGCTTCCGATTTGTAATATTTTCCCCTTTTCCATAATACCGATTCGGTTGGAAAGCCCCATGGCCTCCTCCTGATCATGGGTAACAAAGAGCATGGAGAGTCCCAGACTTTTTTGCAGTCTTTTCAATTCATCCCGGATGCGAAGTCGCAATCCTGCATCCAAGTTACTTAGAGGCTCATCCAAGAGAAGAAGCTTGGGTTCAATCGCAAGCGACCTGGCAGGGCAACTCTTTGCTGTTGCCCTCCGCTAAGCTCCGTTACCGCTCTTTTTTCAAAGGCGGAAAGACCGACCATATCCAGATACTTTCTTGCAAGATCCTCTCTTTCCGCTCTTCTCATGCCCTTTTGCTTTTAGACCGTAGGAAACATTGGCAAGAACAGACATGTGCGGAAAAAGAGCATAAGACTGAAACACCGTTGCCACAGGTCTTTTTTTCCGGAGCTGTGTCGGTATATTCCTCTCCTTGAATCAGTACTCTTCCTTTTTCCGGCCTTAAAAAACCGCCGAAAACCTGCAAACAGGTGGTTTTTCCGCAGCCCGATTCCCCAAGCAAACAGAAAATTTCCGCTTCCTTGATTCCCAGTGAGAAACTCCTCCAAAATACTGGGCTCTTTTTTATCATAGCGTAGAGAAATATTCTCCAACTTAGCAATAAATTTATCTTCCATTTCATAACTCCTAAAACATTTTTTTTCGATATAGCAGCCTGCCCCCTCAAGAAAGAGATAAAATGCCAAGGAAAGAAGAATCATAATCCCGGAAATCAAGGAAGCTACATTGTAATTCCCACGGTTTACAGCATCAAATAAAGTGTAAACCAGCACCTTATATTTTTGCGCTTATCAAAAAGATAACCGCTCCCATAGTTGTTAAACTCTGTGAACTGATTGTAAACTGAGGAAAGGAAGCTCGGAAGGAGTATGGGAAAAAAATGATTTCCGTAAATGTCTTAATCGGATTTCCTCCGAGATCTCGCCCCGCCATCTCCAGTTCCTTCGGTAAATTACTCAGTGCCGTCCCCGCCATGCGACTGCCAAGCGGAAGCTGTCGAAAAATCATACACAAGAGAATAATCCAGACAGTACCGGTAAGCCTTAAAGGGGGCTTATTAAAAGCCAAAATATAGGCGAGACCGAAACAGGTTCCGGGTAAAAGATACGGCAAGGAAAGAATAAAATCCGGAATCTTTCTTCCGATAGGCAGTTTTCTTTCCACAATATAGGAAAGCACAAAGGCAAAGAAGCTTCCGACAAATCCTGTCACAACCGATAAGAAAAGAGTTAAAAAAACAGAGTTGAAAGGTTGTAGGAAAAAAGCTCCCCCATATTTTCCAAAGTAAAACGCATTTGTCCCTTTTTCAAAACGAAGAAATCCATAGAGAAAAATACAAAGATATTGCAGGATTTGAAAACAGGAAAAAGAGGAGTAAAGACAAGTTTAGTCCTGCTTTTAATCCAAATGTTTTTCCGGAAAATGAGGCGGGATCTTTCCTTTTTGCCCCTTATTACGCTTCTCACTTTCCTCAATAGTATAGCGATAAAGAAGGAAAGATATAAATGCCGGAAAAAGCAGCAGTATATTCATGGCTGCCGTCTTTCGAAAGTCGGAATAACCGATAATCTGTAAATAAATTTCACTGGCCAAAGTACTATATCTTCCTCCGATAATAATCGGAGTTCCGAAGTCGGAAAGAGCCCTAAGGAAGCTTAAAAAGAAGCTGGCCAAAAAAATGCCGGGCGAAGCAAGGGGAACACAATGTCTTTCATAATGAGTAATGGACTTGCTCCGAGATCGCGCCCGCTATAGAGGAGCTTCCCGTCTAAGGAGCGAAGCGCATGCAGAAAAAAAAGAATATTCAGACAAGTAAAATGCAGGCTTTGCATACCGATGACACCGTACTTGTTATAGGGGTCGAGACTGAGTCCAAGAAGTCTATAGCTGATAAGCCCTCTTCTTCCGTATAAGCTGATAAAAGACAGAGAGGAGATAAAGGGAGGAGAAACAAGGCTCATAGACAAAACGAGCATACAGAATCTTTGTTTCCAGCCCTTTTAGTCGTACTATTCCGTAAGAGAGAATAAAAGGCTGTCACTGTCGAAATAAAAGCGGACAGAAAGGAACTTTCCATACTGTTTCGTAAAGCATAACGATATTTTTTCAAAATACCGGCAAAGAGGGAAATGCTATCCCCTCCCTGAAAGGCCCGAAGAAAAAAAGCAGTGCTACCGGGTAAAGAATAAAAAAATGCAAAGAGGAAGCATAAGTAAAAAGAAAGATGCAGAAAAAGGGTGGACAAAGCCACCCCTTCTTTCTTTCCATAAATTCTAAAAGCTAAAGCACGAGAAATATTCATTTTCGCTTTTTAGAAATCATGAATTAAGCCTCATTCTTGCTTCCGGCAAGAGTCTCCCACTTTTCAGGATACTGTCTCTCTGTGCACCGAAAAGGGATAAATCCTCTTCCATAAGCTTTTCCTGTATCGAAAAGAAAGTTCAATTCCGGAAAGCTTCGGAAGAACAACCTTTAATGGTATTCTTACCGTCAATTTCAGCCAATTCCTTTAAGTGATCCTCACTGTTATAGAGCCAGTTTAAAGAAATGCCTTTGCCTGCTCTACATTGGCAGCACCCTTAAACACGGCAACTCCCTCCGGTACATAGGGGATACCGTCTTCCGGATAAACCAGAGAGCAATTCTGCTCGGTAGCAAGCTTTTCCGTCTTCTTATCCATCGGTGTGATTCCGATTGCCACCTCTCCCTGAGAAGTTTTCTCTCTGGGATCTCCGCCTCTCTTGGAGTAATACTTCACATTCTCATTTAAAGCAGTGAAATACTTCCATCCTTCCTCTTCACCCTTCTTCTGTAAAAGAGCATTTACCACGCCGTAGTTGGTGCCGGATACAGCAGGATTGGACATCAGAACTTCATCCTTATATGCAGCATTGGTAAGATCATCCCAGCTCTTCGGAGCCTCAATGTTCTTTTCCTTTAAAATACTGTCATTTACGATAAAGCCAACAACAGTAACCCCCTTGGTATACCAGTAGTGATCCGGATCGATATACCCTGTTGCAAAATCATCCGCAGCATCAAGGTCGACTTTCTCCAATAAATCGTTATCCTTCGCACTCATAAAAGCATCGATTCCGCCGCCAAACCATACATCTGCAGTCGGTGTGCCGCCTTCAGCTTTAAGCTTGCTGATTACCCTCACCGGAAGACATGGAAAGTAACTCGGTCTCAATTCCTGTATCCTCAGTAAACTCGTCAAAAGAGCTTCTTGTAGTCCTCGGAAGTCGCTACGATAGAAAGCTTACCTCCAATGCTTGCCTTCTCGGATTCTGCCTCGGTTTCCTGTACGGCAGTTGTTTCTTCAGCCTTTGCTGTGGTACTTTCTGCAGTCTTATTTCCGCCACAGGAAGCAAGAAGAGCTAAAGAAAGAATTGCCGCTGTGCTCATTGCCAATCTCTTTTTCATAAATTCCTCCTCATTGTCTATACTTAGAACCTGCCCTAGTATAACATAAATTCCAAAAAAATATTATTTTTTTAGAAAAAAATACAGTTAGGATGAACTCTCACTTACTCGGATAGTACATAAGTATGAAGCAACTTTGCGCTTACATAGATTAAATCAACAGGACGCAAAGGAATCAATAGCCTTCGATAGATTTTTCGTACAGCGTTCCAAATCCTTAAGCTCCAAGAATTCATCTCGTTGATGCGCCACCTTTAGGCTTCGGGGCCATAGGACAAGGTATTTTTGTTTCCTAAAAAGACCGGAAGCTACAGCAGTATCGGTATATCCCGGGAAAGGCAGGACTTCCGCCCCTATATCCTGAATCTTCTATCGCAGACTGCAGTAAAGGCAATAAAGCGTTCTCCGGGTAATTAGGAATGGCGGGGCGATTTCCCATGATTTCCACATCGAGCCTTAAATACGGATATTTTTCCTTTACCTTCTCTCCCGCTTTCACTAAAATATCTTTTCCGTCTTCTACCGTAAATGGCGGTACCAGACGCATATCCACAGAGCACTCCGCTTCAGCCGGAACTTGGTAGGGATGAATTCCGCCCTTACACTGCCCAAAGCAGATTTTTGAATCTCCAAGGAAAGAATCGACTTTAAGCTTTTCGACTGCTTCTTTTGCATATTGTAGAGCCATTCCCATACAAAGAATAGCATCTGTTCCCATCTCCGGCTCAGATGCATGTGCAGCTTTTCCATGAAAAAAAATCTTATACCAGAATCTACCCTTATGTGCAGTTTGAATGCTGCCATCGGTCGGCTCGGTATCCATAAGTAAGGTGTCCTTCGTAATCCACTTCCGTTTTATCGCTTCTTCTACCCCCTTCATATCGCCTTCTTCATCGTATGTAAAGATAATTTGCAGGCTATAGCTAAGCCTCTTCTTCCTATCCTCCTCTTTCGCCGAAGTCAGGTCTTCCAAGAAAGATAAGAAAGCCGCAGAAGCCGCTGCCAGTCCTGCCTTCATATCGGAAGAGCCTCTTCCGTAGAATCGATCTCCCTCCAGCTCTCCAAAAGGGGTTCCTAGTCCAATTTAGTCCTATAGGCACCGTATCCATATGACAAATAAAACTAAAACACTTCTCCTTCTCTTCTCCGGGAAGAACAAAACGCAGAATAGGGCGATTTTCCTCACAATTTATGCGTTCATAAAAACCTCCGGCCATTTCAAAGGACTCTCTCAAAACACGAATCAAATAGTCTGCCACTTCCCTTCTCCCTTCCGGGATTTGTACTGTCAATGGCAACAAGTTCTTTTTAATAATGTAAATGCTTCCATGATTTTTCCCTCATTCTTTAACACCAAAAAAATCTAATAAAAATCATTACAAAAATATTCATGAATGCAAAAAAACTTCATAATGCAAAAAGTTTCATAATCCAAAGTCTTCATAAATACAAAAATTTCTTCTTTATACCAATTTCTTTTTATTTCCAAAAACACTTGACTTTAGACAAGAGAAAAAGGCCAAGTAAGTAAAACTTACTCAGCCTTTTCAAAAATCTTACTTAATTTGCGCAGCAACCTCTGCAGCAAAATCTTCGTTCTTCTTCTCCAGTCCCTCACCGGTCTCGAAACGAACGAAACGAACCAGGGAAAGCTCAGCGCCTGCCTGCTTAGCCACGCTCTCTACATACTGACCTACAGTCTGCTTTCCATCCTCAGCACGAACATAGACCTGATCCACAAGGCAAACTTCCTTCAATTCCTTGTTCAGTCTTCCCTCAACAATGCCGAGTAAAACCTTTTCAGGAGCGTTCGGCTTCTCATTCTTTGCAGCAGCCAGAAGGATTTCCTTCTCACTCTTTAAGTAATCCTGATCCACTTCCGCACGAGTGATATACTTTGGATTCAATGCGGCAATCTGCATAGCTACATTCTTAGCCATTTCCTTAACCGCATCATTTACTACAGAGGACTTCACCTGAAGAAGTACACCGATTCTTCCGCCGGAATGAACATAATCCTGTACCAGACCGTTCGGCTCTTCCAGCTTCTCAAAACGACGAATATTCATATTCTCTCCGATTACGGAAATAGTAGCGGAAAGCTGCTCGGAAACAGTCTTGGATTGATCAAGCTCCCACTTTTCTGCAAGAAAAGCGGTAATATCCTTAGCGTTGCTATTGAGTGCCTGTGCGGCAACTTCATCTACGAAAGTACGGAATTTCTCATTCTTTGCAACGAAGTCTGTTTCTGCATTAACTTCTACAACAACACCACGCTTTCCATCGGAAGAAAGCTTAGTAAAGGAAACACCCTCGGCAGCGATTCTTCCTGCCTTTTTCTCCGCTCCGGCAAGTCCCTGCTCTCTCAAGTGCTCGATTGCCTTCTCCATATCTCCTTCCACAGCGGCAAGTGCCTTTTTACAAGCCATCATACCTGCTCCGGTTACTTCTCTTAATTCTTTTACCAATGCAGCTGTAATCTCTGCCATTTTACTTTCCTCCTCTTTCCTTTTTATACAAGATATCCAGCATTCTTTCACGCAAGATTTCTTTAATTAATAAACAATCCCTTCTGTCTAAGGCCTAACGCAAAGCACAGAAGGAGGTTTAATATCTTATTCTTCCTCTTTGGAGAAGTCTTCTTCGCTACTTGCTAAAGCGGCCTCTTCCTCAGTCATGTCGCCCTGCTTTGCTTCAATAACGGCATCTGCCATCTTAGCAACGATTAACTTAATAGCACGAATAGCATCATCATTACCCGGAATGATGTAATCCAATTCTTCGGATCAGCATTGGTATCTGCAATACCGAAAAGAGTAATTCCTAAAGAGTGTGCTTCCTGAACGCAAATCTTCTCCTTCTTCGGGTCAATAACAAAGATTGCATCCGGAGTCTTCTTCATATCCTTGATTCCGCCTAAGTTAGCCTCAAGCTTAGCCCACTCCTTCTTCAAAAGAGTAACTTCCTTCTTCGGAAGAACATCAAATGTTCCGTCTTCAGCCATCTTCTCGATATCCTTCAGTCTCTGGATTCTGGAACGGATGGTCTTAAAGTTGGTAAGCATACCGCCAAGCCAACGCTCATTTACATAGAACTCACCGCAACGAAGTGCCTCAGCCTTTACAGCGTCCTGCGCCTGCTTCTTTGTTCCTACGAAAAGAACAGTTCCGCCGTTAGCTACGATCTGGGAAAGAGCATTGTAGGAATCATCAACGAGCTTTACAGTCTTCTGTAAATCGATAATGTGAATTCCGTTTCTCTCTGTGTAGATGTAAGGAGCCATCTTAGGGTTCCATCTTCTGGTCTGGTGTCCGAAATGTACACCTGCCTCCAATAATAATTTCATTCCAATTGCACTCATTTTATACCTCCTTGGTTTTTCTTCCCTTATATGCTGTGTGCAGACCGAAATCATCTCAAAAAGACACCGTCGGTTTTTTTCATATAAGGTGATCATTTATTTCTGACAAGCAAACTTTTTATGCTCTGTCTCTCTTCGTCTAAATTGGGCAGACAAAAATCTCGCCTCAAAAAGACGCAGAAAAATACTATAACAAATTCAATTCTCCTTGACAAGTATCTGTGGAAAGATATTTGTGCTTTTAAAAAGAAAAATCATTTCTAGGCCATAATCTCGCCTTCTTTTTCTCTCTCCTATTTGTGCATCCTTCGCTTTTTTTGCCAAGTCATATAGTCACATTCCGGATAACGGGAGCAGGAATAAAATATTCTTCCTTTTTACTTCTCTTTTTGACGCACTCCGCTCCGCAAGTAGGGCAGAGAAATCCGGCATACTCGACATAGGGCTTTGTATTCTTACACTCGGGAAAAACCCGGGACAGGCAAGGAACTTACCATGCGGACCATACTTCAAACACCATCTTTCTTCCGCACTTATCACAGACTACATCCGTCTCCTCATCCTTGATACTGATTTTTTTCCACCTCTTCCTTTGCTTTTTCAACCGCTGAAGAAAGATCCGGATAGAAATTTTTCCACTATAGTTTTCCAAGATGTATTTCCGACACTGACTGAGTCCAAGAGGGATTCCAGGTTAGCTGTAAAATCTTTATCTACAATAGTCGGAAAAATTTTGGGACATCATTTCGTTTACGGCATTCCCGAGCTCCGTAACAAAAAGGTTCTTCTTCTCCTTACTCACATATCTTCTTAAAAGTAGGGTTGCTATGGTCGGTGCATAGGTAGAAGGTCTTCCTATTCCGCCCTCTTCCAGGGCCTTTACTAAAGATGCTTCGGTAAAATGAGCGGGGGCTGAGTAAAATGCTGTTCCTTCAACCACTCCTTTTACCGGAAAACTATCCCCAATTTTTCATAGGAGGAAGAGATACATTTTTCTCATTCTTATCTTCTTCCGACATATAGACAGCCAAAAAAATCCGTCAAACCGCAACCTGCTGCCGTTTAAGCTAAAATATATAGTCTCCTGCGGATAGCTTAATGCTTTCCGTCTCGTATACAGCAGCCTCCATACGGGAAGCAACGAAACGCTTATAAATCAACTGATAGAGCTTATATTCATCCTTTCCAAGGCTTTCCTTTGCTTCATAGGGTGTAATATCCAAGTAGCTTGGCCGAATTGCTTCGTGTGCATCCTGTATCTTTGTTTCTTTTTTCTCATCTACCTGTTTTTTCTGACAATAGCTTTCCCCGTATTCCGATTTGATTTTTTCAAGAACTGCCTGATGAGCTTCTTCCGAGATTCGCGTGGAATCCGTTCTCAAGTAAGTAATTAATCCAACTATTCCTCTTCCTTTGATTTGCACTCCCTCGTACAGACTCTGCAGCAATTCGCATCGTTTTCTGAGTAGGGAAAGAAAGAAGCTTTGCAGCCTCTTGTTGCAAAGTTGAGGTCGTAAAAGGAAGCGGGAGCCTTCTTTCTTCTCTCACCTTCCTTTTTTCTCTATTACTGTGAGCTTTTTCCTTCCCGATTTCCCGCAATATGGATAAAACCGTCTCTTCTTTTATCCAAAAGCAATGCGCTTTTTCCTTGCCGTAAAAGGAAGCCTCCAGCGTTTTCTTTCCTATGGAAAATACGGCATCCAAGCTCCAGTATTCTTCAGGAACAAAAGCTGCTATCTCCGCTTCCCTATCACAAATCATTTTTAAAGCCACGGACTGAACGCGCCCTGCAGAAAGCCCTTTTCGAATCTTTTGCCAAAGTAAGGGGCTTATGGTGTAACCGACCAAACGGTCCATCACTCTTCTGGCCTGTTGTGCATTCACAAGATTTAAATCAATTTCTCTTGGATTTTTTTCAAGGCATTTTTGAACGGCATTCTTCGTGATTTCATTAAAGCTGATACGAGAAATCTTTTTTCGTTCTTAGCATCCTTTAACAGTTCATTTTTGCAAATGCCAACTAATTGCCTCCCCTTCTCGATCCGGGTCAGTTGCCAAATAGATTTTATCGGCTTTTTTAGCTTCCTTTTTTAACTTACTTAAGAGATCTCCCTTTCCTCGAATGGTAATGTACCTTGGTTCATAGTCATTTTCCACATCCACCCCTGAGAGAGCTTTTCGGCATATCTATTAAATGCCCCATCGTCGCATCAATCGTATAGTTTTTCCTAAAAAAACTTACTGATGGTTTTTACTTTCGCAGGAGACTCTACGATAATTAAGTTATTTGCCATTAAAGAACCAATCCTCCCTGATTATGATTACACAGCCTCTTTTGATAAAACGTGGACAATATAAACGATGAAGAAAAATGCAAGACTTAGATACAGTTCGTCAAAAACTTCTCTTATAATAAGCATTGCTTTCAGAGATGCAGTATCCCGCTAATTCAAGCTGTAGTAAAATAGCGTATAAGCTTTTTAACGGCATACTTAATTCTCTTGATAAAAATATCCACATGCTTTTTTTCCAAGTCCAAAGCCTCAAATACCTTTCTTTCTTCTCCCTCCAAGCTTAGCCTCCGTGTACTTTTCTTTCTCCGAGTCAATGGAAAAAGCATTCCAGAATATCTTCTTTACTGAGGCAAACAGCTGCTCCCTCTCTTATTAATTTATTACAACCTTTGGATAACGGGTCCGTGATTCTTCCCGGCACTGCAAAAACCTGTTTTTCCCTGTTCCAAAGCCCTGTCTACGGTAATAAAAGTACCTGACTTTTCCTTTTGCTTCCACAACAAGAAGAATATCTGCAAGGCCGGCAATCAAACGATTTCTTTCCACAAAAATGGTGCGGTAAAGGAGGAGCCCCGGAGAATATTCACTGATTATCCCTCCATTTTCCATGATTTTTTTGATATAGCCTATAATTTACCGATGGATAGCAAATGTTTACACCGCAGCCCTAGAATCGCATAGGTTCTTCCCTTTCGCATCCAAAGCACCAAGATGCGCAGCACTATCAATTCCGTATGCCATTCCGCTTATAATACTAATACCGTATTCCGAAAGCTCTCCGGCCAATTTTTTCTGGCGACCGCTTTTCCGTAATCTGTTCCGTCTCTTGCTCCGATAATCCCTACAGTATGCTCATCCTTTTTCCGGCAATCTTCCTTTACAATAAATACAGGAAGGAGAATCGGGAATCTCTCTTAGTCTTTCCGGAAAAGCACTTTCTAAGGCCAGAATTTCTCGAATACCCGTCTTCTTACTTGAATCTTCCCCTGCAAGAGGTCTTACTTTTTTCATTTAATGCAGTTTCTTTTTCTTCCCCGATCATACTTCCTCCATCTAATACAACTTTTCTTCTACCACACGATAAGAAACAGCTTCCGATAAATGCGAAATTCCTATACTCTCTTCTCCTTCCAAATCGGCAATGGTTCTCGCTACCTTTAAAAATTTTATGGTAGGTCCGCATAGAAAGATTCTTTAAAGAAAAAAATCTTTTTTCATAAATTCCGCTTCCTCTTTTCCTAAAGGGCAATATCTTTCTATTTCCGACGGCCCCATTTGACTGTTCCACGAAATATGCGTTTCAGAAGAAAACCTTTTTATCTGTCTCTCCCTCGCCTTTTCCACTTGTCTTTGCAGCTCTGAAGAGCTCATTCTTCCCTTTCCTCCCATGGCCTCCTCTAAGGAAACCGGAGGAAGCTCTATAGATAAATCTATCCTCTCTAAAATTGGTTTGGAGAGTCCTCTTTGGTAGGCTCTTATCTGTCCCGGTGTACAATGACATCGATTTTTTTGTCAGGATAAAAGCCACAGGGACAAGGGTTCATAGCCACAACCAAAAATACAATCCACCTTATAGGAAAAAGACTGCTGAAGACGATGTAAAATTACCTCTTTTTCTTCCAGGGGCGCTCTTAATGCTTCTATGGTCTCTTTTTTAAAAAGCGGAAATTCATCCAAAAACAATACCCCTTTGGTAGCTAAGGCAAGCTCTCCGGGAACCAAATTCCCCCGTATCATTCCCCCAAGCAAAGTGTTTTGACTGATTGCACAATGAGGTGCCCTAAACGGTCTTTCCTCTATCATGCCTTCATCTGAAGAAAGCTTCCCCGCAATTGAATAAATTTTTACTGACCTCCAGTTTTTCCTCCTTACTGAGTTTCGGTAAGATTCCGGGAATCCTTTTTGCCAGCATGCTTTTTCCCCTGTTCCGGCCGGACCGGAGAAGAGTAATGCATGCATTCCGGAAGCTGCTATCACAGAGGCGCGAATCCCCGCTTCTTGTCCCAGAATATCCAGGAAATCCGGTTTTTCGTGATTGAGCTTTTCCATTTGCGTAGAATTCTGCAAGCCAATTGCAATTTTTTTAGGAAACACTGCAGCTGTCCGCTTTTCTCCATTCCTCATTAAATCCTCATTCTGTCCGTTTCTTTTTGGTTTTTTCTTTCTAAGCATATAGCGCAAGGACTTTTCCCGAAGTATATGAAGAAAATCCTCTACGGATGAAACAGGTATCACCTTTAATTTTTTTCGCAATTTCTTGCTTCTTTTTTTCATCCTCCTTCCTACAAACACCCCTCAATTCCGGCTTTTTCCATAGCCAAAGCCATAGGAAGGACACCGGGAATATGCTTGACCTCTCCATCTAAGCCAAGCTCTCCCAAAAAGGCATAATTTTCATAAGGAAACTCCTTTATATCCTGCGTGGAGCAAAGCATTCCCACCAATATAGCAAGATCAAAGGACGTCCCGTTCTTTCGCACATCAGCCGGTTGGATATTAATTGTTATTTTTCTTTGGCGGAAGCTCAATTCCGCTATTCTTAAGCGCAATACTTGCCCTGTCTACCGCCTCTCGTACCGAAGGAGAAACATTTCCTACCATAGTGGTATGCGGTAATCCGTTGCACTCATCCACCTGTACTGAAAAAAAGATAGGCATTCAGTCCCACGAGCCCTGCAGAATACACCTTGGTCAGCATAGAAACCCTCCCTGAAAAATATTTTAATATTTGAGCAGACCTTCACTCAGCCTTTTTAAAATATCCCACCGAACAAAAAGCTGTTTTAATCAAAGAAACGAAAATAAAAAAATAGGCCTGGTCACAGTCGACAAAGGAAAACATTGGAAAATATCTGATCATTAAATGCATATGAATGAAAGAGTCCGGGCTGTCATCGAGATATTTTTCTTGATAAACGGAGAAAAGAAGAAAGAAGTAAGAACAATAAAAAAAGCATAAAATGAAAACAAAGAAAATACACTGAAAAAAATGAGATTGAAAAAAATAGAAGAAAAAAATAAAAGGCAAAAAGAAATAACAGGATAACAAGATAAAAAGGATAATAGGATAAAAAGATAAAAAGATAAAAAAAGATAAAAGATAAAAGATAAAAGATAAAAAGATAAAAGATAAAAAGATAAAAAGAGTATAATGTAAAAAAACCGAAATATAAAAGATACAAGAACAGAAAGAAGGAAAGAGAAAATCACAAAGCAGATTTTTATTAACTCTTTCCTGTAGACTAGCCATTTCAATTGTCAAAAGTCAAATAAATATTTTATATGATTCCATAACAATTTTTTTATCATAAATCATAGCACTGTAAGTCAGATCTTCCGTAAGCTGCTTTCTTTAGTAAGTCTTGTATTGCTCTTTTTCAGGCCAATCTCTTGCCTCTCAAGTAAATCTACAAAAGCTTGAAAGTCCTCGGGAAGAGGAAGTTTAAACTCCTTTCCCTGATAGAGAAAAAAAGTACATCCTTTCCCTCCATTTCAGGAAAGCGTAATGAAAAAAAGCATGCAGAAGTTGTCTTTTTACCTCACTTCGATACTTCTTGTTGACCTCCCTGTTTCCATATTTTTTTCATCCCCCAGAATCGGATGCTCAAGAAAAAGAAAGCTGAGTTCTTATTTGGTGCGTTTTTTCCGGTTAAAAGCTGTACGGAAAAGAAGCGAAAAACTCTCATCACCTACTTTATACTTCTTAAGCACGGAGAAAATAGCGGAAATTTTTTCTCCTCCTCTTCATCCGTCCTGTAGACTTTATTTTTCTCTTCTGTCTTTTTCGGATGAAGCTTTTCCTGCAGCCCCTCCTCCTTAAAATCTCCAAGAACCAAGGCACAATAGCTTTTTCTTAAGCAAATGTCCTTGCATCATTTTACCAAGACTTTGCAAGGAGGCCAGATTTTTTTCCCAAAAATAATAAGTCCGGAGGTATTCCTATCCAAACGATTGGCAATACCCGGGCGGAAGGTTTCTCTTTGACTATCACTCATCTCCCCTTTTTTTCCAATAAGTAGGAGGATAAAAGTGAATTAACGGACAAGGAGCTTGTTTCATCATTTTTCCGATAAAAAGGCCTGCCGGTTTTGGCAAATAAGATCAGATTTTTTTATCTTCATAAAAAAATATGCTTTTTGATAGGTCGGCTGCCAAACAGCATCCACTGTCTTTCCCGCAGAACTTAATTTGTCAAGACTTTCCTTGCTAAAAGTAAAAGCTGTACCTTATCTCCTACGGATAATACTTCTTTTCCCGCTCGCTCTTTTCCCATTCAATAAAAATATTTTTTTCTTTCTCAGCATTTTATAGAGAAAGGAGTCATTTTGTCCTTTAAAGTATTTTTTTGCAAAAGCTTTAAAAGCTTCTGCTCCTTTTTCATTTTCCGATACAAGTAATTCACGCACAATTCTCCTCCATAACATACCGTAACTTAGTTATATAATCCACGAAGAATCCGCATGAGCAGAGTATCCGGCAGGAATCTGGCTAAAAGAAATAAAAAGAGTTTCATAGGAAGACCGTAAAATCGAAATGGGACGATTTAAAACACTGTCTATCAGAGCATGTACTGCCACTCTTTTCGGCTTAGCCATAAACAACGCTTTCACTGCACGAAGCTTCCTTCATTTCCCGCCACTTTAAAAAAATTCGGTTGCCACCGGTCCGGGACAAACGGCGGTAACTCCTATTCCTCGTCCTCTAAGTTCTTCTCTTAACGAAAGAGAAAAAAAGAATACACATATGACTTTGTCGCAGCGTATACAGAGAACTCTCTTTGCGGCAAAAAAACGCTGCAGCTGAAGCAATTTGAATGATACGGGAGTTTTTTTCCGCATAAATGGTATCGAATGTAAAGTAAAAGGCAGTTAAGGCCTTACAGTTTAGATCAATCATATCCAGCTGATCCGCCTCCAAGAGCTTATCCGCTTCTCCAAGCTTTTCCAAAGCCTGCAGCATTAACCAAAAAAAGAATTTGGGGTTTTTCCTTGGCTAAAAGCGCTACGATATCTTTCCAATCCCTCCTTCTCCCTTAAGTCTACGGGAAAAAGGCGGCTCGGAGTAAACAATTGAGCGGCCGTTTTTCTCTAGGCCCTCTTTGCTCCTGGAAAATATCCAAAAACTCCTCTACTGCAGGAATCCTGTCCTGTATAGCAAAGCAAATTTCTCTTCCTATTCCCGAGCTTGCTCCGGTGATTACAGCTATATTCATCTATTACCTCTTTTTTTAGGCGTGATATCAATACTGATAATATATCTTAACTTTAACTACAAGTCCTATTATAAGTAAAAAAACCTTAGGGTTTCAAGCCGTTCCAGGCTAGATTCCTAAGGTTTCCTTTTAGCAGGGGATGAGGGATTTATACCTACGCAATAAAAAGAGGGTGTTAAACCCTCTTTAGTTTCGAAATCCCTTAGAAAGGATAATCTATCCCGCTTTGCTTCAGTATCGCATTCGCCGTATGCCTTGATTTATTTTTCCGTCTACTGTGAAATTATTGTTATTGATAGGGCTGTGCCCTATATCATGGTCGCCCTTTCCGTGCCTTACAAGGAAACATCCGTTTTCGGCTAATATTTTTTTCTGATTTTCTTCTCGTATTCAGCCATTACGCGCATACTTCTTCGACCCTTTCAGTCACAAAAGCTATTTTAGCGTGTTCTAGTGGCTGATTATTTAATTTTAGAGTTCAGGTACAGCCATGCGCACCCTCTCAATCAGCACATCGAGGGAACCACTTTCAAGGATAAGCCCTTTTATATCGTCACTCGTAGCAATCCATACATCCGTATCACTATCCCAAAAACAATTTCACTGTATAACTCATGCTTTTTCTCCTTCCTGCTCCTTAAATATTTACAGATATAGAATTATGGTGCAACTCGTGCGGTGCAATATCCTGCCCGCCTTCCCACTCTACGGAATGATTGGAAACTCTAACTTTTTAAATGTTTCAAGGTCTTTTAACCCCCCCATACCATGCCCCTGCTTATGTATGGGGTAACATCAAAGATTTTATTTTCCCCATTTTCATAAGAAAGAAGAAGCTTATACCCCTCTTTTGGGGAAACGCTTAATAACTCCGGCTGTAACATACTCCCCCCCCTATTTTAAAGGCTCAATAGTAAATGTTTTTTCGCCTTTTTCTAACAAATTCCAGTTAGCCAAAAGGTCGTCATAATGGATATTCACCCATGCTATAACAAGACTTTGCTTTTTCTTCGGTATGCTACCTCTCCGCCTATTCTTTTAAACAAACATAAGTTTGTCTTTTTCTTTCGGGATAGCTATGCCGTCCTCTTTTGCCACTTCTAGCCACTCTGCTATCACACCCTCGGCATTGCTTAGAGCTTCTGCTCTTGTCTTTCCGTCAGCAAAAGCACCCCTTTAACTCCGGGACTTCCGCTATATATAGCTTATCTTCTTCCGACCAGTACAAAATAATTTCGTAATTTCCTCCATCCATAATAAAAGCCACCCTTTTTTTACATAGATTAAGCAACTTTTCCGAAGTCAATAATCGCAATTTCCTGCAAAGCTCTTTTTTTACATCGTTGACAATAGATTCAAGTTTTTTAATTGTTTCAGCTGTATAAAATTCTTCGTTACATTCCGGCATTTAAGGCACGGAACATTTCTAATAATAATTACGATATTACCTAAATCCGTTACATCCGTTGTAAGACTCTCGAACATCTCTTTTTACACGCTAAACATCTCATGCTATTTTTCTCCTCTCTTTAAAGTCAGGCTCCCATATATCCAAATCAGGATAGTAAGCAGTTATTAAATATAAATACTCTCCGTCTCTACTTACTACCATATGCATGGCATCGCCTTTTTTACTTTTTCCAAGGACTAGACAACTTGGAAAAGGTTTATCATCATCATAGTCTGTTATAATTTCGCAATCGGCAAGGCAAGAAATAACATCATCTATATAGATATTTCGCTCGGTCATTCTACTTTTTGCGTGCTTGGAAATTATAATCTTTTCTAAGTCTGAAAATCCTATAATATCTTTAATGTCCATTTTCGCCCTCTTTTATAGATCTTCCTTTTCTATCTCCTCTTTTACCGCCTCATATACGCCAATAAGTCACGAAACATGGGAAGAAACCCCAGACTATACCTTGAAAATCTCTACACCCGAATACGCATTTAATGCTTTCTTGATATAGGTATTCATAGGAATAGCATCCGCTTGCTCCTTCAAAGTATCGTATTCGGATAGCTGTATAGAAAAGGGAATCCGCTTAATTTTTTCTCTCTCGTACTTTAATAAATACTCTTTTCTTTTATCGTCCATTCGTATCTACCTCCTAAAAAGAGTATAGCACAAAAATATTATTATGTGCATAACAACATTGCACAAAGATATGTGCATAATTTTGTGAAATATTCCGATATTACATTGTTATGTGCATAATTATAAGATGTGTCATAACAAAGAAAACAGCAGCAAGCCCTATAAGAAAGAGCGGAAAAATAAAATGACTGCATACTTCACAAATTGCACAACCGCCGAGGAATTAAAAAGGAATATCACAAGCTAGCAATAAAGTTTCACCCCGATAACAACATCGACAATAAAGAGTGGGCGACCGAAGAAATGAAAAAGGTATCTGAAGCCTTTACAAAAGCATTCGACAGACTTAAAAGCCTTTCACGTAAACGCAAAGGGTGAGAAGTACGAAAAAGCTACATCTGAAACCGCCGACGAATTCATGGATATAATAGAGCAACTCCTTAACTTCCCCTGATATGCTGATAGAGGTTTGTGGGTCTTGGATATGGGTAAGCGGAAATACCAAAGAGCATAAGAATATTTTGAAAAGCCTTAAATTCAAATATTCCCCCAACAAGGGAGTTTGGTATAAAGCCCCTGAAGGATACCACAAGCAGAATAGAAAGCCTTACGACATTATGAAAATTAGATTAACCTACGGCAGTGAAACATACAGAAGAAAAGGCACAGAATTAGAAGACGAAAGAAAAAGGGCGTAAGTCCTTTTTATTGCAAAGAAAAAGGGCGGTTATCCCGTCCCCTTCTCTAGTTCCTCGTCTCAAACATCTCCTAGAAACAACCTCTTAAGGCCATTACGGACGAGATATGGCGATTACTTTAAGAGACATCGCCAGAGACTCTATCGGCTCTGTGATACCAGCAAAATCAATGGAACTAAAGCACACCATACATTTGATTGAGGTGATAACGGAAGAGATTGATGAAATTGAAGATTCCATCAAATCCATCATGGACACTTGTAACTCTCCAATTATGACACTTCCTGGGATTAGCTATCGTATGGGAGCTATGATCCTTGCAGAAATTGGTGACTTCACTCGATTCAACTACGCTGATCAGATACTGGCATTTGCAGGATTGTCACCTTCTACCTACCAGTCAGGTCAACTGGATTCTAGCTATTCTCATATGGAGAAACGAGGTTCTCGTTATTTAAGATATGCTTTGTTCAATGCCGCGAAATTTGTCTGCAAGTGGGATGAGAATTTCGGAGCTTACCTCTCAAAGAAGATAGGTGAAAGCAAGCACTATAATGTCGCTATTGGTCATGCAACGAAAAAAACTGGAACGTACCATATACCGAATGGAACTTTACAGGCGAAGCCTACCGAAGATAATTCATTAACTTCACATCCTTTTCTGAGAGCACCTGTTTAGATGCTCTATTTGTCATGCGATTTTCAAGGTACAGATTGAGGCTTAAACCTGCCTCCGGGCTATCTAAAAACATCTGATGATGTCTTATTCAAAAATCTTATTTTCCAATTGACTTTTAATAGTTAGTCTTTTTAAATATCCAGCTTTTTTCTATTGAGCAACACGATATTACAAAGCTTATAAATTCAATGGTAGCGGAGTTTAAGCCGAAAACCATCCATAACAGGCATGGTTTTATTTCTGCTGTCATAAAAGAATTTAGACCTAACTTTATACTAACAACGAAACTTCCGAGGAAAGAGCAAAAAGACATCTACACACCATCGGAAACGGAAGTCATGCAGGTGTTCAAATATTTAAAAGGATCCCCAATACTTAGCAGGCATTACATTCCAGTCTACCTTGGTGCAATGGGCTTGAGGCGTTCAGAAATAGGTGCATTAAGCCTTTCCGACCTATCAGACGATAATTTTATCACTATCAATAAAGCAAAGGTCTTAAACAGCAAAAACGAATGGATAATTCAGAATTACACAAAGACGGAAAGAAGCAACAGAAGGATTCCTATACCGAAAGACTTAGCGGATGAAATCAGAAAACAAGGATATGTTTACAAGGGAAGTTTAAATCAAATCTTCTGTGCTTTAGATTCCGCGCAAAAGGCATTAGGCTTGCCACACTTCAGCACACATCGCTTACGATCCTACTTCGCCAGTAAAGCCCATGCCTTAGGAATACCGGATTCCGTTATTCTGACATTAGGGCGGTTGGAAAAGCGATAACATCATGAAGGGAATTTATAGAAAAGCCCTTACAGAAGATTTAGAAAAACGCTTCGGAAAAAAATACCTAAATCACTTTTAACAATGACCAATAAAAACGTGGGCGGTTTCGTGGGCGGGTGCACTAGAAAAACCATTCTTTTTCGGAATATGCGTTCTTGTTTCAGCCCCTTAAAACAGCAAAAACCTTAGGTTTCAAGCCGTTCTGGGCTATCTTCCTAAGGTTTCCTTTTAGCAGGGGATGAGGGATTCGAACCCCATCGGCGGTTTTGGAGACCGTTGCTCTACCCTTGAACTAATCCCCTTTGTTGAAAAACAACGGGCTTATTCTACTCTAGTTTTTTTAAATATTGTCAATGCTTCTCTTATATTTTTTTAACCGGAATCAATTCAATGCCCTTACTATCCTTTTGAAAATTATAGGCAGGCAAAACCACTCGCTGAAATCCCAGTCTCTTTGCTTCTTCTATTCTTTGTCTACTTTGACTTACCGCTCTAATCTCTCCGGACAGTCCCACCTCTCCAAAAACCATAATATCCTCCGGAATCGGTATATTGCGATATCCTGAAATCAAAGCAAGAATGACTGCCAAGTCTACGGCAGGCTCGGATATCCGCATTCCGCCCGTAATATTGATATAGGCATCGTATTTTGAACATTCCATTCCGAGGCGTCGTTCCATAATAGCAAGAAGCATATTTAAACGATTATAATCCATACCGTTTGCTGTTCTCCTCGGTATACCAAAGCTTGTCGGGACAAGCAAGCCCTGTATTTCCATAAGAAGCGGTCTGCTACCCTCAATTCCCCGCGGAAACAACAGAACCGGAAGCCTCGGTAGCCCTTCCCTGCAAGAAGAAATTCCGAAGGATTTTTCACCTCCTCCAAACCGCTTGCTTCCATGGTAAACACAGCAATCTCATGGGTGGAACCGAAACGATTTTTCTGTCCGTAGAGAATACGAAGCTGGGTATTTTTTTCTCCTTCAAAATAAAGCACCACATCTACCATATGCTCCAATATTTTGGGACCGGCCACATTCCCGTCCTTCGTCACATGACCGACAATTCCGATAGCTATCCCCTTTTTCCTTCGCGATTCGAAGAAGGGAAGCCGTACAGTCCCGTACCTGCGAAACAGAGCCCGGAGAAGCCGCCACTTCCTCCAAATACATGGTTTGAATGGAGTCAATAACCAAAAAAATCAGGCTGTACTTCTTCCACAGCTTCCGCAATATTTTTTAAATTGGTCTCTGCAAGGAAATAAACCTCACTTTCCGCTTCCTTCATGCGCTCCGCACGCAGCCTGATTTGCTTTTAAAGATTCTTCACCGGAGACATAAAGTACCCGTCTCCCTTTTTTTCCCAAGATATAGAGATACGGCAAGAAATATAGTGGATTTTTTCCTATTCCGGGATCTCCTCCGAGCAGAAGAAGGGAGCCGGTTACAATACCGCCTCCCAACACTCTGTCCAATTCGGAAAATCCGCTTTCGATTCGGTCTTCCTTTCCTAAACTGATATCCTTTAATTGTTTTTATTTCAGCCCGAGGACTTCCGGAAGACCTGGTAAAAGCACGACTTGTTTCTTTGTTTTCCTTGGGAGCCTCCACCATGGTGTTCCAGCTTTTACAGGAAGGACACTGTCCCAACCATTTAATGGTCTCATACCCGCATTCTTTACAAAAAAAACGATTTAAATTTTTTGCCATGCATTCTGCCCTTTCCCATAACGCCTTAAACGAAGCGATACGAAAATCCTCTTTGAAAATCACGACGTCCGAATTTCTATACCATTCTTCCCTTTAGCTGCTTTGCAATTTTTTTCCTTTTTAACACTGGTACGCAAGCCCTCTCCGTTTTTATCTACTCGAAGACTCACAAGCTCTCCCGGTCTAAGCTCACCGTCCAATATGGCTTCCGACAAAAGATCCTCCACCTCTGTCTGTATGGTCCTCTTCAAAGGACGCGCTCCAAACTTCGGATCATAGCCCTTTTCAATCAGGAAGGATTTTGCTCTCTTATCCAGATTGATTCCAAGGTTCATTTCTCCCTTTGCCCTCTTATAAAGATTCTTCAGCAAAATATCAAGGATTTTTAGACATATCCTCTTTACTGATTGGGCGGAAAACAATGATTTCATCGATACGGTTCAAAAACTCCGGCTTAAAGAGACGCTTTAGCTCCTCTAAAACCTTATTTTTCATGAACTCATAATCCTTATCAGCCTGATTGATCACGGAATCAAATCCCAGCTTCTTAGGACTCATAATCTGCTCCGCTCCCACATTGGAGGTCATGATGATAATTGTATTCTTAAAGGAAACCTTTTCTTCCCTGAGAGTCGGTAATATGGCCGTCGTCCAATACCTGTAAAAAGAATATTCAAGACATCCGGATGTGCCTTTTCAATTTCATCAAAAAGAATAACGGAGTAGGGATTCCGTCTCACCTTTTTCAGAAAGCTGTCCCCCTCATCATAGCCAACATAGCCGGGAGGTGAGCCAATCATCTTGGAAACACTGTATTTCTCCATATATTCAGACATATCCACTCGAATTAAATTTTTGTTCCGAGCCAAAAACCATTTCGGCAAGGGCCTTGGAAAGCTCCGTTTTTCCCGACTCCGGTCGGTCCTAAAAACATAAATGATCCAATAGGACGCTTAGGGTCCTTTAACCCCACTCTGCCTCGCTTAATTGCCTGGGAAACCGCATGAACCGCCTCATTTTGTCCAACTACTCTGGTGTGAAGCAGCGCTTCCAGCTTCTTCAGCTTTTCCCCTTCCGACTCTCCGAGCTTCTTTGCCGGAATCTTCGTCCATTCGGAAACCACATTCGCAATGTCCGTCTCCGTCACGAAAAGAACGTTCTCCTCTCTTTCCTTTTTCCAAAGCGAAAGGTCCTTATCCAGCTTTTTCTTCTTCTGTTCCTGTTTTTTCTTGATTTGAGAGGCTCCCTCGAAGTCCTCCTTCCGTATGCATTCTTCCTTCTCTATTTCCAGCTGTATGAGCTGTTCTCTTAAGCGCTTGATTCCCTTAGGCTCTCCGCTATGCATGATACGAATTTTTGATGCCGCTTCGTCAATTAAATCTATCGCCTTATCCGGAAGATAACGGTCATTAATATAACGCGAGCTTAGTTTTACAGCAGAAAGAATAGCCCCATCATCAATCTTTACCTTGTGGTGCTCCTCATATTTTTTTCTTTTTATTCCGTGAAGAATGGCTAAGCTCTCCTCTTCCGACGGTTCTTCTATAGTTATGGGCTGGAATCTTCTTTTCCAAAGCCGCATCCTTTTCAATGTGCTTTCTGTACTCCTCCAGAGTGGTTGCCCCGATAATCTGCAACTCCCTCTTGCCAATGCCGGCTTTAAAATATTTGCCGCATCTAAAGCGCCTTCCGCTCCACCGGCGCCGATAAGAGTATGAATTTCATCGATAAAGAGTAAGACTTCTCCATCATTTCTTGCTTCGGAAATGACTCTCTTAATTCTTTCTTCAAATTCTCCTCTATACTTGGAACCCGCTACCATGGCAGATAAATCCAAGGTAAGCAGCCGCTTACTTTCCATGATTTCCGGTACATCTTTTTGCCGCAATACGGTTGGCAAGCCCCTCCACAACAGCGGTTTTTCCTACCCCCGGTTCTCCCACAAGACACGGATTATTCTTGGTTCTTCTGGAAAGAATCTGAATCATTCTCATGATTTCATTTTCTCTTCCAACTACGGGGTCAAGCTTTCCCAGTCTTGCAAGCGCAGTTAAGTCTCTGGAATACTGATCCAAAGTCGGAGTCTGGGAGTTTCTTACGCTATTCTCCTTCTGCCCCTTATTCTCAACAAACTGATCTCTTCCCATCGCGGAATTCAGCTGAGAATAAATCTTTTGCGCCGAAGCCCCCAATGTGGAAATAATTCTGGATGCCACACAATTTCCGTCTTTTAAGATAGCAAGAAGGAGATGCTCTGTTCCCACTAAACGAGATTCCCCTTCCCTTGCCTCCTGCATCGCCTGCTCCAGGACACGCTTTGCGGAAGGTGTATATCCGCTGGGATCCGCCAGAGAAAGCTTGCCGTCATTGCTGATAAACTTGGCAATCATTTCTGATATTTTTCTCTTCCGTAACATTGTTGGCTTTTTTAAAACCTTTTCCTGCAACGGCGGTACCCTCCCGAACCAATCCCATAAGGATGTGTTCAGTTCCGATATATTGGTGGTGACATTCCTCAGCTACCTCTATAGCCAACTGCAATGCTCTTTGAGCCTGTATAGTAAACTGATTCATCTAATTACCCTTTTTCCTTTATACTCTATACAAAATCACTTATAAATCCTCGATTTCCAGCTCTGATTCTTCTACAAGCTTTTTCCTCTTCCTTGTCCTTACGCTTTAAAGGGATGGCTCTTGTAGCCCCTAAATCCTCATCCTCCAAATCGTTTTTGATGGAAGTTTTTCTCTATAGCGGATAGCATCTTGGTCTGCTCTATTTCCTTCTCTTCTCCGGAAAAGCTCAAGTCCTCCTTTAAGAGAAATCCCCTCTACATCGGGCCTCAATTCCTTCTTTGTAACCCCTAGATTTTCTTTTTGGAAGGAAATAATCCTCTTTAAACGATTTCGACTCTGCCATAGGAAGACGGTAGAGACAAGAAGCAACAAACTGATAAAACCAAAAAAACACTGGAAAGTATAAACTGCAGATTATATTTTTCCAACCAAAGCATCATATTTCTTTAAGAGCTCCGGATATGTTTCCGCATTCTTCTTCTGCTCTTCTTCCAAGGGGTCTCTGAAGTAGCGCTGAATGGTCTTTTCTTTTAAGTCGTAACGATAGAAATTCAAGTCCCCCTGCATCATTCATTCCATACACAATAATGTACTGATGTTCCGACTCCGCCTTCCAGACCCAGCCTTTTTACCTGATGACCGTCAATATCAATTGTACTTTCCAAAAAGCCCTCCGGAATTTGTACATCCGATCCGGGATTCATAATGGTAATGCTTTTATCCTTTGCGCTGAGCTTTACTCCTTCATTTACCGTTTCCTGTTTTTTTCTTCCGCAGTTTCGCTTTCCGATACAGTTTCCGTCTCCGTTTCGGAGGCACTTTCTCCGGCACTTGCCGTCACGGTAGCCGTACCGACATGGGTAAGATTCAGTAAAGACTCATCCTCCGTATAAACTTCCTGTTTTTCAACACTCACAGTGGAAGTCCCTGCTGAAAGTATCTTAAACTGCAAAAGTAAAGGCCAGGTATTATTTTCCCCTGCTCTCCGCTTCCATGGACTCTTAGCGTTCCTGCACCTCCATCCGTATTCGTTCCGGAAACAAACTGTAAAGCATTTCCATCATAGCGAAGACTGATGTCCGCGCGAGAAAGGGCAGTATCGCTACGAACCTTTAAATTCAAAGTTATACTGTCTCCCACATTTCCCGAGGGATCGGAAAAGCTAAGCTGTCCGTCTGCAGCAAAACTGCTGAAGGCAAAAAACATCCCCAGTATCAGACATATTAAGATTGTCTTTATTTTCATCATACTTTCTCACTTCCTTTTTATCTTAAAGGAGATTTCCCTACTTCAATAATTTCTACACCGCTCTCTCTTCCGAATCACCTTCCGTACCGTTCCCCTTTGACTCTCCATAGGAAATATTCACGGTATAAATTCTATCTTGTCCATTTTCTGCCTTTACGGAAATATTCAGACTGCTTTTTCCGTCCAAGCTTTGTGTTCCCGCTCCACTGATCTGTGCCTTGGAATCTACTGCCTGAGCACGAATTTCAAGAGATGGAGTGCCGGAAGGAATGTTTACACTATAACTCTGCTTAGCTCCCTCAAATGCTTGGTCTAGCTGTACCCGCTTATACTAAGACTACTGAGAAAGTTATTCGGACTGCCTGTCCCGGTAGGAATCGCAGCCTTATCTGCAGGCATATTTTCATAAATAGGAATACTGAATACCAATGCCTTATTTTTCATTTCCGCAGTATAAGCCTTGGAGAGCTTCGCGCCTTCTTCGGCAGCCCCCTGCACATTGGTCATGTACTGGTGCTTGTAAAAGATTTGCCCCCTGCACATTCCACTTCTTTAAATATAAAGTATTTTTGTCCCGCTTTTAAATAATTTTCCGCAAAAAATACAGCGCCGCCGATAATGGACTTCTCTACCGAGTTCCATGGTCTACCATAAGGGTCCACTCTGTCCTGCATACCAAAGTCCTCTTTCTACCGCACCCATTCCGTTTGCCGCATATGCGCCGACATTAAAATAGTTATAGAAACCGCTTGCGCCGGAAATAGAGCCGCTCGTTCCTTTTCCCTTGCTCCTGCAGGATCATTGCCGCCAGAACATAGGGGATTCTGCCTTTGTCTGTTCCGCTGCCTTCATGAGAATCCCGGCATAATCCAAATTGCTCTTATTCACATTCACGGTATCACTTGAGGAATTCGTTGTATTTCCTGATGTGGAAAGATTCTCTCCGGGGCCTACAGCAGAGACAATCACATTATCCTGTCCATTGGGAGAAGGGCGCTTACTGTATCCTGTATTTCCGAAGAATCCGCAACTACTGTACCGTCTGTCCCGGCCGTTTGTCCGGAAGAGCCACCTGCTCCCTGTCTGATGTTCCTTGAGAACTATTACCTCCATAAAAGCTCCCTTTTAAAACAGCAGAAAGCCCCTCTCTTGTTTGTTCCTCAGGATTATAGCTATGTAATAGAAACTGAAAAACATAGGACTCATCCATAAAATTTCTCGGGTCCATATAATAGGCGGTTAAAGCCCTGGAGGCTCCTACCCAGGTCGGGCCGTCAAAGCCGGGCCAAGTACCGCTATTCCAATCATACTTACCTGCGTCGGTAGACTTCCATGAAGAAATGGCATTCTTGTCTCACAAGACTGCCTGTCCCTTCCATTTCTCCATCCAAAACAGCATTCCAGTCCAAATTGGTTTTAAAGCCCTGGAAACGCCAATTCGGAAATTCCGCATGTAAAGATCGTAATCCCTCTTTATAGGACTCCGGGAAGCCCTGGCGATTCAATTCATTTTCAAAGGCTTCATCTCTTTGATATTGCACAGGAAACTTAATAAAATCCGAGCGGACATAACCCTGTCCCCCCGAATACTTCACCGGATACCATGTATACCCGTCACTGCCTTGAAAAAGAATCTCCCACAGTTACAGCCGTATTGGAAAAAAAGAGTATTAACTTTTCTACTATTTACTCCGGCTTCCGCACGAACATTGACTAGGCTCCCTTTTATGAGGGCAGTCCTCTCTACCGCAAAGGCAGTGCTTTGCAGAAAAAGACAGGAAATACTGAGAAGCAGTGCCCCAAAAACTCTTTTTACGCATATTTTTTCTCCAGACTCAAAGTGCCATCCTATATTGCTAAGTTCCAAGTCACAGTGCACAGCCATGGAACACGCCTACACTATAGACTCTACCTTATACATCCACTCATTTTACTTAAATATATAAACAAAAGGGCGTAAATTTTTAAGCCTCTACTCCCTTTATTTTTTTCTCAGTTTAATTTTTTTATTTTTCTCTAGTCAATGTAAATCCGAAGAATTCAGATAAAAAGTAATGATTTAAAAGAAGGCTGTAAAGAAGAATCTCATTGAAATCATTTTTCGCGGAGAAGAAAAATAAAGAAATTGATCTATTCTTGCTTCCATCTCCGCGAAATAAAACTTCAATATTTATAAAATATATTTATTGTAATCCGATTTTTACACCGGGTAAGACTTGCTCGCCTTATCCGCTGCGCTTAGGGCAACTCCGCTCTTTTGTGCATCTCTGTACTCAAAGAAGTCTTTTGCAACCTGCGGGAAAAAGAGCGTAGGACAGTACATCTTCAGGCTGTCTAGTCCATTCCTTCGCTTCTTCCTCAAACTTCTTAAGCTGCGGTGCAATATGGTCTGCGGGACGATCTGTCATCTGCTTCTCGCCCTTTAGTACCTTTTTCCACCACCTCCGGATTCATCGGCTTAACCGTTTTTTTCCGAATTCTCCGGCTACAAGCTTGTAGGACTCCTTCGGCACCATCTTATAGCGCTCTCCGGCAATAACATTCATCACCGCCTGGGTTCCCTACAATCTGAGAAGACGGGTGTAACGAGAGGCGGTTCTCCGAAGTCCTTTCTCACTCTTGGAACTTCCTCCAGCACTTCCTGGAGCTTATCATCCTTTCCGCCTGATGAAGCTGAGAAATAAGATTCGAGAGCATTCCGCCCGGTACCTGGTACTTTAGAGCCTTGACATCCACGCCGAGAACCTTTGTGGAAAGAAGCCCTGACTTAATGCACTCCTCTCGGTACGGCTGAAAATAATTGAAATCGCAATCAGCTTATCAAGATCCAATCCGGTATCATATTCCGTTCCCTGTAAAGCGGCAACCATAACATCAGTGGACGGCTGAGAGGTTCCCATAGAAAAGGGAGTTGATGCCGTATCAATGATATCGGCACCTGCCTCAATCGCCTTTAAATAGGTCATGGAAGCCATACCAGTGGTATAGTGCGTGTGCATTTCAATTGGAAGCTTCGTGCCCTTCTTTAAGGCTTCAACGAGTTCTGTAGCCTGCTTCGGTAAAAGTAAGCCCGCCATATCCTTAATGCAAAGAGAATCGGCACCAAGGCTTTTCAACCTCTCTAGCAAGATTTTCCCAATACTCCAGAGTATAGGCATCTCCCAAGGTATAGCAAAGGGCAATCTGCGCGTGTCCGCCCTCTTTGTTACAAGCCTTTACCGCGGTTTCCAAATTACGAATATCGTTTAAGCAGTCAAAGATACGGATTATATCAATTCCGTTTGCAACGGATTTCTCACAAAATACTCCACTACATCATCCGCATAGTGATTGTATCCGAGAATATTCTGTCCTCTGAACAGCATCTGCAGTTTCGTATTTTTAAAGTGTCTCTTGAACATCCGAAGACGCTCCCAAGGATCCTCCTTAAGGAAACGCAAACAAGCGTCAAATGTAGCTCCTCCCCAGCACTCTACAGCATGATAGCCGACTTCTTCCATTTGATCCAAGATCGGCTCCATCAGCTCACTGGGCATTCTGGTGGCAATTAGGACTGATGCGCATCTCTGAGCACCGTTTCCGTGATTTTAACTTTAGCCATATATTCCCCTTTCTTATTTTTACCCCAAAAACAGCCATGAACACGCCTGCCGCAACAGCGGTGCCGATTACGCCCGCCACATTCGGTCCCATGGCATGCATGAGCAGGAAATTGCTCGGATCGGACTCCGCTCCCACCTTCTGCGAAACTCTGGCAGCCATAGGCACGGCGGAAACTCCTGCGGAGCCGATTAACGGATTAATCTTCTTTCCGGATAAGTAATACATTACTTTTCCGAGTAAAACACCGGCTGCAGTGCCGAAAGCAAAAGCAATCAGGCCTAAAAATACGATTTTCAAGGTATCCAAATTCAGGAAGGCTTCCGCAGAAGTGGTAGCTCCCACAGAGGTTCCCAGTAAGATTACCACGATATACATCATGGCATTGGCTGCCGTTTCGGTTAGCTGTCTTACTACACCGGACTCTTTAAAAAGATTTCCGAGCATCAGCATTCCCACAAGAGGTGCAGTGGTTGGCAGCAAAAGACAAACCACAATGGTTACCACGATGGGGAAAAGAATTCTTTCCAGCTTGGAAACCGGACGAAGCTGTTCCATTCTGCACATTCTTTCTTCCTTTGTGGTAAGAGCACGCATAATGGGCGGCTGAATAATCGGCACCAAAGACATATAGCTGTAGGCCGCAACCGCAATCGGACCAAGAAGCGCGGTCTGTCCGAGCTTATTGCAAAGGAAAATGGAAGTCGGGCCGTCCGCTCCTCCGATAATGGAGATTGCAGCAGCCGCAGCACCGTTAAAGCCCAAGAAAATGGCAAAGAAGTACGCCGCATAAATACCGAACTGTGCAGCCGCCCGAGAAGAAAGCTGATCGGGTTCGCAATGAGGGGCGAGAAATCCGTCTGTGCACCTACACCGAGGAAGATCAAAGAGGGAAAAATCGTCCACTCGTCTAAACGGAAGAAATACCAAAGCAGTCCTCCCTGTACCGTTTATCGATTTTTTTCCGGACTAAGCATTATGTCCGGATAGATATTTACTAAAAAGCATTCCAAAAGCGATAGGAACCATAAGAAGAGGCTCAAAGCCTTTTGCAATACCGAGATATAAAAAGATTAAGGCAATGCAAATCATCAGATAGTTTCCGTAGCTTAAGCTGAAGAATGCGGTTTGTTCTAGTAGATTTAAAAATGTCTCTACTATATTCATGAAATCATCCTCCTAAGTTCTAGCCCTCAAGGCTTACCAGCACTGCTCCGGACTCTACACTGTCTCCCACTTTAACATTGATGGCAACTACCTTACCGTCCTTCGGCGCTACGATATCATTTTCCATCTTCATCGCTTCCAAAACAAGAACCGGAGCACCGCTTTGTACGCTATCTCCTACATTGACCTTTACGGCAAGAACCTTACCGGGCATAGGTGCGGTCACGGAAATATTTCCCTGTGCAGCCTTTGCAGGTGCTGCCGCAGGAGCCGGAGCAGCCGCTTTTACTGCCGGAGCTGCGGATGGCGCTACAGATGCTCCCCCATTTACCTTTTTCATCCACTGTCACATCATAAGCCACGCCATTTACTGTAATTGTATATTCTTTCATTTTTCAACCTCTACTTCCTTCTTTTAATCGAGCGCACAAACAAACCATTTTCCAAAGTACGGGCATCACTGTAAGGATTCTTCTTCGCATGATCCTCTTCGTAGGCTTTTACTGCCGCCATAAGGATAACGGATAATATCTCTTCCGAAATTCCCTCTTCTTTTTCCAGCACCGGTATTGCCTGCTTCTCCACATCGGAGCTCGGCTCTACCAAAGCTGTGGCGCTACTCTTTATCGCCCTCTCCTTTTTCTTTTTCCGCCTGTCTTACTTCCCATCTGTGAACATGAGCAAACAGGCTGATAATCCAGGCAATGAAGATTAATACCGCAAAAACGGTTCCCCATACCGACAACCATGTTTTGAAAAGCGGCAAAAAGCTTCGGAAAGACTATATACCGGATTAAAGCTCAACTCGCTAAATCCCGAATAATCATCATGCAGGCTTGCATGAAAAACCAGCTCTCTTTCTGAAAACTTGGCATAGAGGTCGATCAGATAAAGCTCTCCTCTTTTTGCACATCCACTTTTTCAACTTCTTGAAACTCTCCCAAGTCCTTTTTACTGTTTTTATAGTTGGATAAAGCATTATAAAATAATTCCTCTTTTGCTTTATAGGCATTATTTATGCTCTTCCAGCTGCTCATCACTCTGGGACTACGATTTGTTGGAAGTAATTCGTAATAATTCCCTTCCAACCCGGAAGCTTCTTCGGCAGTAACCGGCGTGCTCGCCTCTTCTTTCTTTCCACAGGAGAGAAGAAAGGCGGAGAGAAGAAAGACAGTAAGAAGGAAAAATATGCTTTTATTTTTCTTCATACTTCCTCCATTAAATGCTTCCGAATTTCTTATGAAAATCAAAATCAGCCTTACCGTAAAAGCATATCCAAAGCGGAAATCACTCTTTGCCTTGTTTCTTCCGGGTAAATAAGAGCGTCAATATAACCGCGAGCTGCGGCACTATCCGCTGAGGCTTTTTCCTCTAAATATGCCCTTCGCCTTGGCTTCTCTTTTCCTCCAAAGACTCCTCCGGATATAAGATATTCGCTGCCAGACTTGGCTCCATAACGGATATTTCAGACTCCGGATATGCAAAGACAAGGTCTGCTCCAATTCCCTTACTTCCAAGACAGGCACCGGCGGAACCTACCGCCTTCTTGACCACGGTCACCATCGGTACGGACGCATTTCCATAAGCGGATAAAAAGCTCTGCAGTCTCTTTTGCCAAATGCTTTTCATTACATAAGCAATTCTCAAAACCTGTGGTATCACAGATTGTTAAAATCGGTAAAGAATAAGTATTGCAGAAACGGATAAAAGCGATTCATCTTCGCGATATCCTTCCAGTGTAATGCTCCTCCATTTGTGGAAATTCCACCCACTGTCTGACCATTTAAACGGATAAAAGCGGTAACCGCCTCTTCTCCGTAAGCTCTCTTTACTTCAAAAAGCTCTCCCTCATCAGAAAGAAGCGCAAGAGCTTCTCTTCCCTTTAAGGCAAAGAATCCGTCTACAGCACGGTTTAAATTGTCCTCCGCGTCTTCATTGTAGGCCGCATCCTCGTTGTTAGCGGGGAGGAAGGAAAAATGCTTTTTGCAGTTCTTTAGCGATTTCCTCTTCCGTTCCGGAAAAATCAATGTTTCCGGCCTCTTCCTGAGCCTTTCCTCCTGCAAAGTTTTTCGTCCTTGTTGCCTTTTACCGCATCGGGAGCATTGACAAAAAGTCTCCCTTCCTTACTTTCCATAAAACAAAAAAATCGGAAAGGGAAGAAAGGAGAGACATTCCCCCACCGGCTTGTCCGTATACTACTGTATATAAAGGAATCAATCCCTTTGGCTTGTGCCTTTTTTTCTTATAAATTTTAGACAGAGCATAAAGTGCATCCGTTGCCTCTTCCAGACGAAGTCCGCCGGAATCCAAAAGTTCCACTACGGGAGCTCCCATTTTCATTGCCATCTCATAAAGATGCGCAATCTTTCTACCGTGCATTTCTCCCAGAGAACCGGAAAGCACATCTTGATTTTGCGCATAAATATACACCGGCTTTCCGGAAATGCTTCCGTAGCCGCAGATGACACCATCTGATGCTTCCCCTTCAGCTTCCCGTACAAAGTCCGTGCTTCGACTTCTCACCAAAGCACCGATTTCCACAAAGCTTTGTGCGTCCAGCAATGCCTCTATACGGCCTCTTGCCTTAGAATCCATATTTCTCCTCCATTTCTATATATATGATTTAAGTCATATTCTTTCGTATTGTATACGATTGAGTACACTAGTTCAAGGGATTTTAAGCTTCTTTTTAATTTCTATAAATAAAAAAATTTATCCTCTATGTTAAAATCTTAACATGGAGGATAGGACATAAATCCGCTATTTTTTTCAGCATTTTGAAGCTGTTTATATAGCATAATTTTTCCAATTTTTGGGCCTTACTTTTTTTCTTACAACTTGCAATACCATTTCATCCGAATTTTTTTCTTACATGTCAAAAGCATTGTCATTTCTTCCGGTTTGCGTCTCAATGTCTAAAACGCAGCCCCTTCGGATATAAATTTCGGAGTTTTCCGTTTCGATAGTAAGCAAATCCTAAAGCTATTCCATCACAATAAAGAATGCATAATCCCGACATTTCTTCTTTCTTTTTCAGGAAAAAAGGGAACAAAGGTCTTCACTTTCAAGAGAAATTTCATTTCCATAAAGATATTCCCTCACTCTCCTATCCTGTCTTTTTTAAATATACAGCATAAAAGAAGGCTGTATTTCTTCTCTATCTTTTCTTTCTCTACAAGAGGAAGAAGCTCCTCCAGGTTTAAAGCATGACTTAGTCCATGACTGTATTCCCAGCCATTTCTTCCTTCTTCGAAAATGCGAATACCTAAACGAAAAAGCTTTTAAATCTGTAAAAATCTCCAAAAAAGAAGGATATAGAAAAAAATGGATTTATTTTTCAAAGCAAATATTTGAGAGTAAACTCTCTTTCCGATAAGTCCTCTCCGGCCTTTTTAAAAAAAGCATAATACTGTCCTTCTCCCTTGCTATTATGAAAATACAGCCTCTTCTCCCCTAAAAATTGATAGTCGGGATTTTCTTCCAGAATCCATTCCCGGATTGCTTCATTTTCCGGTCTTTCAAAGGTACAGGTGGAGTAAGCAAGTTCCCCGCCCTCACGAAGCATAAGAAAAAGCCTCCTTCAGTATTTCCTTCTGTCTTCTCGCACATTTTTCAACGAGTTCCGGGGACCATTCCGTGACAGCTTCCTCACTCTTTCTAAACATCCCTTCTCCCGAGCAGGGGGCATCCACGAGAATCCGTGAAAAAAAGGCAGGATAGTTCTCTGCAAGATGTGCAGGACTCTCATTAACAACGCAAAGATTGGCATAGCCCATTCTCTCCGCATTTTGAGAAAGAATTCTGGCTCTCTCTCCCACATACTCATTGGATAAAAGGAAGCCTCCTCTATGAATATCAAGGCGATCTGCAATATGAAGACTTTTTCCGCCCGGTGCCGCACATAGATCCAAGCAACGGTCAAAGGGACGAATATCCATCCGGGAAACAACCTCCATAGCAGAGGGATCCTGAATATAATAGAGTCCTCCCTCATGATAGGGGTCCTTTCCCGCCGCCACCTCGCAGTCTGAGAGGTAGTCTTCATCAAGAAGATATTCTCTTCTTTCCGCTCTCTCTTCGCCTTTCTCTACTTCTTTCTCTGCACTCCCCTCTTTCTTCTCCGGATGCGCTATCCTGATTCCCTCTGAAAAAGGGGCTCTAAGTTCCAGTCCTCAATCCATTTTTGAATAAGAAAAACCTCTCTTTTCCGACTCCTTACATTTTTTTAAATTAATGCGAATTCCTCTTCTGGATTTTTCTGACAGTGACTGTAAAAATGAGCTCCACTCGTCCTCTGAAAGCTCTTTACGCATTCGTTCCATAAATTCTTTCGATAAGTTCACACTTCCTCTTTCTTTTTCACGATGAAAGCAGACGCTTTCATTCCGCTTACTTTTATCGCTCCTCTATTTTCAACAAATAATTTCCGTATATTCCTTCTCTTAGATTCCTCTCTATAAATATTTCAGTAAAAGTTCTCTTAGTTCTTTTGCAGCGGAAAAATAAACCGTCATATGCACCATAGTGATAAAAAAACGCAGAAGAAGCATTCCTACCGGCAATGCCAAAACCATTCCGGAGAGACCGTAAAACTTGTACCCCAAAAACAAAAAGAGAAGAGCGAGGATGGGCGGTAAGCCAACCGCATCTCCTATAATTTTAGGCTGCAAAAATTGCCGTATCATCTGGCTCAAAAGATATAAAAAAAGTAAAGCAAAAAAGAAGACAAATTGTCCTTGCAAAAGAATAACAGCCATCCAGGGCCACATGATAAAGCCAACACCAAATATCGGCAGCGCATCTAAAAATGCCGTCAGAAAGGCCAGAAATATACCATAGGGAACCTTCAAAAAGCTAAAGCCGACGGCCAAGAGTAAAAAGACACAAAACATGATTTGCAGCTGTGCCAAAATATAACCCTTTAAAATCTTTTTTCCGTCTTCTCTAAGCAGTTCGCCATATCGTCGAAAGCTCTCCGGAACAAGGCCCTTTATACCGGAGAGAATCTTTCCTCCGTCTTTTGCAAAGGAAAAAGCAGAAAGAATCATGATAACGAAATAAAGCAAAAAGCTCCGGCAAAACCGCTTACAAGATGAAGAGAAAGCTTGAGTGCCGGTGAAGACCAGGTCTTTAAGATATTCTTTCCGTAATGTTCTATCTTGTCCGGAAAATCAGAAAGGCTGTCCCTAAGCCCTTCCGGTAAAAGCATTCTGAGACTTTCCGCCGTTTCAAGAGCTGTTGTTTTAAGGGATTGAATATACTCCGGAAAGCCTGCCATTTTATTGGCAATAAAAGGAAAAACCAAAAGCACAAGAAGATATAACAGAGATGCTAAAACTATAAATAAAAGCAGAATAACCAGTACGGAAAGCTGTTCCTTTTTTAGAAAGGGAAAGACTCTCTTAAAAAAACAGCAGTTAAAAGGCTCTGCAAGGAATGCCAATACGGCTCCCAAGGTAAAAGGAAGGAAAAACAAAAACAGCCTTGGAAGAAAAAGCAGGAACAGAGCTGTCAATACGATAGGAAAGAAAATCCTATATAGCAATAAGAGTATTCGCTTCATTTCCCCTCCTCTATACTTCTTGTTTCACCTGTTATACTCTCTGTTGTTTCTTTTGTTGTTTCTTTTTGTTGTCTTTTTGTTGTTTCACTTGTTATTTCTCTTGTTTTCCCTCTTGTTTTTCCCTCTTATTTTTCTCCTAAACTGCCATAGCAGTGCAAAGAACAAGGATATCCCGAAGTAAAAAAAGAACAGAAGGATTGGAAAACCAGGTGGTAAAGAAGGAAAACAACAAATAAAATGCAAACTGCGCCAATATAGCCATCATAAACGGATTTGCTCTCTTTGCATTACGCTGTATAAAGGAAGCCCCAAGCCCCTAAGAAAGAAGAAAAGAGGACAACGCCAAGCAAGCCAAAGTCATAATAGGCATCATAGAGAATTGTCAGAGTGCTCAGCTCCTCCTTTGTTAAATACAAGGGATAGGCTAAGGGAAGCTCCACAAAAAATTTCAGTCCTGTCAGGGTAAAGAAGGGATAAGCCATTTTAAATCCGCAGGAATGAGCTTCCAGCTTCATTGTGAGTAGATTGAAAATTCTCATAATTGTTGGCAATATACATATAGGGCTGAACGAATACAATGGGAATATTCTTATTTTTCATCGAAAAGATATCCAGAAGATAGGTAACGGAATGGGCTCTTTCGACTGTTAGAATAAGGTATGCTATCAAAAGAAAGAGGAAAAGAAGAAGCAGCTTTTTCCAATGTAGCCTATAGCCTGTAAGAAGCAGCACAAAAAGAAATAATACAACAGAAAAAAATCAGTTGAAAACGGGATACCAGAAGAATAGGAAGGAGGAGTGCAAGAAAAATGCAATAAAGCTGAAAACGGAAAGCTTCTTCTCTATTTTAACTAAATATACCAAGAGCATAGGAAGCAAGACAAAGAGTGTCGTAAAATAATGTAAGCCCTTTAAATGAAAAAGCGGAATAGGCATGCGGCGTATGCTCAGTGAATAAAGGCACATAGTCGAGTACTGCAGCTTCCACTAAGAAGGAAAGATAGGAAACTGCCAATAGCACTATGATGCAGACTTTCAGAAAACAAGCATCCTCTTCCCAATGCAGCTCCTGCTCTTTATGTTCATGAAAGCATAGGGCGCCGGAAAGTAAGATGATAGAGAAGATAAAAAGAAATAAGCCAAATAAAAGCTTAGCCATGTATCCTTTGTCCAGGGATTGGAAAGCGTGCTTAACTGCAAAGACCGCAATGCCCTCTCCTCCAAGAAGTCCCAAGGCAAAAATTCCGCTTAAGGGTAGTGCTGTCTCCTCTTCTTTTTTTTCCGCACAATATAAAAATAAAGCAAGGGATAAAAAAATCAGGGAAGAAAGCACGGTAAAATGGCTTATCTTGGCTAAGAAAGCCAAAAAATAAAGCAAACTGTATATACCGAGTATCTTCCCTGTTCTCATCACTTTCTTACATCCCTTCACGACTTCGTTTCAGATCCGGGCGACTTTTCCTTCCGGTGTGCTCTGACGACTTTCCTCCGCATTTCCCTTTTTTTCAGAAGAAGTGCCGCTTTTTAGACTCCTGTTTTTTTCTCCGTTCCTCTTCGTCTACGGAGCCGCTCTCCGCAGAGGAAGGCGATGCAGATTCCTCCGTAGGCTTAGAAGCCTCCTCCGATTCATTACTTTCCTTACTTGGCTCCGCATTTTTCTGTATTTTGGCCGTTACCGTAACCGTATTATTCGGTTCTGTAAGGGATAAGCCCTTAGGAAGATAATCCTCAATGGAATAACTTTTCACCAAATCACTGCTTATAGAGCTGATATCCAGGTTTAGGCAAAGTAATACTGCTGATTCCTCCAGAAGATTGGCATTGCCCGATACGGAAACACTTTTCGGAGAAACCGTAAGACTCTCCAAACTGTAACCGCTCTGCGGTGTACCGGTAGTACCGGCTGTAATCTGCAAATCTTTCTTTTTATGCACCACAACGGTATATTCCACTTCATTTTGGGACAGACTGACATTCTCTAAGTTATCAATTGTCTTTCCATTTGCATCATAAAATACAACCTTTTCTTTACCGCCGGTGCTCTCTTTCAAGCCCTCTACATTGATCAATACTCCCACGGAAGAAATTCTTCCAATAGAGGATTCCGCTCCCGTAGCATAAATTATTTCCGGTTCCGTATGAATGGAAGACACAATAAAGCCGTCCTTCTCTTTTCCTCTTCTATGCGTCGTTAAGGTAAATTTTTTGGTCTGTAAATCCTCTACAGTTACCCTAACCACAGACGGTTTGGCAACAATATCCTGTATAGTGCCGCTATTTTCAGAATTTTTCAACTCCACATACACCGGAACGGATCCGGTAATCGAATAATCATTCAAATCAATATAGACATTAAAATCAGAAGCCTTTACCGTGTTTGCCTGATTGCTTCGCACCGTATAGCTTACCGTTATTGTATTTCTATCCACTTCCCATGTTTTTATTCTCTGAAGAAAATGCATCCTGATTGAGAATATTCAATTCTACCGTTCTTGTTCCCTTCTGTTCCGGATTGGAAACATTAAACACTATTAACCAGAGTAAAAGAGCCAAGAATACACTAAACAGCTTTTAGTGCCGGATTTTTCTTTAAAAAAATTTCATTCCTGTTCCTTCTTTCTGTCCTTGGAAAAATCTGAGCTAGTAAAGATTTCTTCTCTTCGCCTTCCTTTTCCTCCTTAGGCAGGTACTTCAAAAAGCTCCTCCGCATCGCGAACATGATGAAGCCCTCCTTCATAGGCCACGGAAATTCTTCCTGTTTCTTCGGAGACTACCAGCGTAATAGCATCCGAACTCTCCGAAATCCCTAAAGCGGCTCTATGCCTTGTTCCGTATGCCTTGGAAATTTCCGCATCGGAAAGGGGTAAATAGCAGGTTGCGGAAGACACTCGGTCATGAGCACAATTACCGCACCGTCATGTAGTGGAGTATTTTTCAAAAATATTGATCAATAAGGCCGCTGTCACTATACCGTCTACATAAATTCCCGTTTTTTTCTATTTCTTCCAAGCTTTGTTCCTGCTCAATTACAATCAAAGCGCCCTGTTTTATGCTCCGACATAGTCGTACAGGCCGCAATTAACTCTTGATTGATTCGAGAATGTCTTCTTCTGTCAGCCCTCTAAATTGACTGATTATATTTTTAGAACCCAGCTGTTCCAAAGCCTTTCTAAGTTCCGGCTGAAAAATAATAACAACTGCTATGATGGCTGCAGTAGAAAGTCTTTCAATTAACCAAACAATCGTATTTAAACGAAAAAAATACAGCAAAGGCAGTGAAAAGAAAAAAATAATCAAAATTCCTTTCAGGAGCTGCCATGCCTTTGTATTCTTAATCCATAAAAGAATTATATATATCAGAGCAGCAAGTATTGCTATCTCCAATGCTCCTGTAATGCTGAAGGAGGGCAGCAAACTGACCCATCCCTTCATTTTTGTCAAAAAATTCACTTTATTCTCCCTTCTCCACCCTGCTTTCGGGACTTCTCTTATTCAGATTTGCTCTTTTTGGGAATGGCCTTTACATAATAGTAATAGCCGTCATCCTCAAACTGAACAAATTCCGTCCCTCGATAATCCGCATCCCTAAAGAAAAAAATAATACACAGAATGCCAAAACTGCGGAAAAAAAGATAAGAAACCAAGGCTAAACCCAAGTTCAGCTTTTAAAGGCTAAAGCAGTATACATAGCAAACAAAAGCACTTCCAATATTAAGCCCGAAACAAGAGCCAGTTCCCAGGAATAGTTAAAGCTGAAATTTCTTATGATATACATAGCCAGTGCAGCCAAGCAAAAAATAAGAAGTACAAGCATAAGCTCCTTATTCTTTACAAAGGAGAAATCTTCTGTGAAAATCCTTCAAATTGTTCCAAAAAGGTCTCCTCCAAGTGTAAGCTGCTCCTTATATTCCCGTATAAATTTCAGAAAAGTAATAAACCATAACTCCCAATCCCAAAGAAAGAACTGCAGGAAGTCCCATAGTTAAGCCTACAAGCAAGGGCAAAAAATAAGGTATGCCAAGAAAAAAGCAAAGAGGCATGGCTACCAGTAAGACTGCATACTCTCCCCTTACACTGCTTTTGTATCAGAAAAAAACAAAAACAAAAAAATACCAAGGCTATCCCTAAAAGTAAGAAGGATTTTTAAATAGAAAAAAAGTACAATAAATAAATTCCCGCAAGGCAAGGTAAAAAGAGAAGGGTAGGAAGAAGGACAATAAGGAAAGCAAGAGAATCACCATAGGATTCGCCATTTTTCCCTTCTATTTGAAGATAACGGCAAAGGAGAAAAAGAAGGAGCATAGAAAAGAGAGAACGAAAAAAACAGGGACTAGCCAATAATCGTTTCTCCCATATATTCTCTGTAATTCTTCTTTGAAGCTCCTTAATGTATCCATTTCTTTCCTCTCCTACTCGTCCAGCCAATCTTCCTCATCCAACCACCTCGAGCTCTGCTCCGATGTGACGGTAAAAGCTCTTTTCCGGACAGTATTTTTCTTCCGGATAGAAGCTCTCTTTCTCCGAGGACTCTTTTCTCTCTTCTACGCTTCGAGTTTTACTGAATAAGGGTGTGACTTCAAGTTTTTCACCCTCTTTGTTCATTTGTAAAAATCACATCCTCCGCCTTCTTCCTGACGGCTTGCTCCCTTAAGATTTTCTCAGAGCCTTCTTCTCGTGTCTTTCGTCTTTCTTTTCCGGAGCCAAGACTCAAAGATAAAATCTCCTCTAGGCCTTGCTCATATCTGTCTCTCTCCTCCACCGCATTTTTCATAAGAAAAATAGGAAAAGAAAAGAAATAATGCCACTGTTACAGTTAATCCAATCAAATATACAACAATGGTTCTTCTGCCAAGATCTACCAGAAACTGAAAGCTCATTTTAAAAATCAATTCCTCTCCTGCATGAGAATATACAGGAAGAAAAGGAGAATATACACCGCAGTAAAGCGAATGATTCCTCTTAAAATACGGTTTGAAATGTAGTCTTCCCGATAATAGCTGGCAGCCTCCGAGGCTTCTCCCCCCTTGTGCTTTTCATAGATAGCCAGCTTTGTCATAGCTATAATCTTGTTTTGCTTTAGCATCAATATCCCCTCGCGTTTCTGGCGCGCTCTGCGTAAGGAGAGCTCGGAAATTCTCCCTACAACGGCATCAAAATTCTGATTTGCCTCCGTTGTATTGCCCATACTTTTGTTGCAATCTTGCCAACAAGAATAAATTCTCCGCCTCCCGTCTGATTTTTACACTCCAGGTATAATACTGTAAAGCTTCGCTCGTTCTTCCCGCATTCCAGGCAGTTGTCCCGAGCTCCTGCAAACGAAGATAGACATTTCCTTCCATCTGGGACTTCACGGAATTCAACATATTTTTGCAAACTCTCATCCGTGATGCTGCTTTTGATCCAAATTGGCATATGCTTCTGCAGCAGTCAAAATATCCCCCGAAGAAAGCGCGTTGTTAATGGTAACCAAGCTCTGATACTGCGCCATAAAGGAGGCATTTTTGATTCTCATAGCGGTCCAGATTCTCTTTCACACTGTCATAGTCCTTTTGCAGTCTCGTATTTTTCTTCCTGCATATTGCTCAGCTTTTTGATTCGCCGCATCCAGCTTCTCGGTATACGCAATTAACTCCTGATTATTTTTTTCGTATTGGCACTGCGAATCCCTGCCGGAAGCATCAGAAGATAATAGACAAACAGACCTATAACCGCTCCCAAAATAAGAAGCAGAGAGACGGACCAGGGAGATAGCTGCTTAATCTCCTGGGGCATCATAATATCATCGTCTATCATTTTTCTGTGAGAAAAGACATTTCGGAGTCTATTCTGCTCAATCTCGGCCCTTCCGGTATTTTTCTTTACTATATCCATAAGAACCAAGGCTTTCGGGTTATTTCTATCAATCTTCAAAACCAAATACAGGCTTTTTCCGGCCTTTACCCAGTCATTTCTCTTCATGTAAAGAAGTGCCAAGAGAATGTGCGCCTTCACATAATTGGGGCTATCCTCTATTACTTGATTTAGCTGAAAAACCGCCAAATCCTCATTATTATGCTGTGCATAGTCCAAGGCCTGATTATATCTTTTTACATTGTCGGAGCAGATACGAAGAATCGCCGGCTTTCTTTGAATCTCATCCAAATAATAATCGGCAAGATTGTCCTCCGGCAAAAGGTTCATACTGATAACCCATTGTACAAGAGCATCCGCCACTTCCCCCATTTCAAAGAAAAATAAGCTCCCAGCAGATTTCTAGCCTCTCTTTGATACTTATCATAATGCAAGGCCTTCTTTAAAAGTTCCGCCGCACCGCTTAAATCCCTTAGCCTCGCCCTTTCCAGCCCCAAGTTGTAATAGCAATTGGCAATTCGCTCTAAGGTGACATCATATTTCATGGAGTATTCCCCTTTTTCATGGCATCTTCAAAAAGCTGTGTCATGAGATCGTTCATATCCGTTAAATCCACCTTTTAAAATAGCATCCTCCAGCTGATCCACATCCAAACTCGGTTTAAATCTTTGAATTTCTTCTTCAAAGTCTATCATATTACTCCTTTTAAGAAAGTGATTTTACATCCCTACTCTATCTATGAACAATCTGTGAAAGCGTCTTGACTCCCGCTTCACTATCCTATACACTCCATAAATCATGAAACAACGGCGTATCATCGTTAGATTCTAGCATAAGTTATATAGTCATTCAAGCAAGGTAGAAAGGGAAATATGGAAAGTTTTATTACATTTTTTTACGCAAAGTTTAGGAAGGTTCCTTTCCAAAGAAATAATGATTTTTCTTTTTGTCCATGATGCCTGTATTGGAGCTTTAGAGGAGGGATGCTTGCGGCCTCCTTTGCTAAAAATCCCCTACCTGCAGGCCTTGGTTTTATCTATCATCGGAAATATTCTGCCCATTCCCTTCGTGCTTTTCTTTTTTTCCAAAGTTGTTTCTTTTTTTGGAAAAATCCGCTCGTACAAAAGCCGCTTGCCGAATGGTTTCGTAATAAAGTCGATACCCACAGGGAAAGTGTGGAAAAATATGATTTCTGGGGACTGGTCCTCTTTGTCGGTATTCCCCTTCCGGGTACGGGAGGATGGACCGGTGCCATGATTGCCAGTTTGTTAAAGATGAATAGAAAGAAATCTCTCCTTGCCATCTTTCTGGGACTGCTTCTCGCAAGCTGCATTATGTCACTGATAAGCTATGGTCTTCTTTCCAAGCTTGTCTCTTAATTTTTCTCAAAGCTCGTCTGTCCTATTCTCAGAGAAGTCCGAAGAAGAGGTGCGTGTTTCTCCTATAATCTCCTCATAGCCCTTTAGAGCCGCAAAGGAAAAGAACTGCACCGCCCTATGAGAAAGGCTGCTCCTTTTCCTATATAGAGGAAAGGGGTAGGGATACGCAATCCAGCTTTCATACTTGCTCTTCTCTTTATATTCCACTGCTATGTCCTCCTATCTGCTTATTTCTCTCCCGCCCTCTGGCGCCGTCCATATATTGGTAAGCCTTCAAAATAGCGTTTTTTTCCATACTTATGCATAACACGAAGAGAGGCTTCTCTTGCCTTATCTCTTTTTTTCCTCACTATATTGTTCACTATCTTCTCTTTGTCCTTCTTTTTTTCCTTTTCTGAAAAGTAGGTAAAATAAATCGATCTGTCCTATCTCTCCCTTTTTCAACAGGCTGAACATCCTCCGCTGACAAGGTGATTTTTGAGGGAAAGACGGGAATCCATGATTTCATCGTAAATCGACAGAATCGCTTCGATAATTTCCTTTTTCACCATTTCCCCTTTGCTTTTAAATGCCGTATGCCATGAATCCCTCTCGGTACAAATCTCCCGTAGTGATTGATTCTTTTTTTCTCCAATATAGGACTCTCCTATATTTTCTCCGTCAAAAGAAAAGCGATAAGCTAGAAGCTCCGTATTCAGCCCCTTTTCCGCAAGCTCAAGGGAGAGAGGAAGCCATTTCTTCTGCAACTGTCCTTCCGTTTTTTTCGTGTTATAGGGGTAAGGCAGAACCTGTCCCGAGGAAATGCTTTTTTTCTCCGCAGTCATTGCGTGAATATCGGAAATTCTGCAGGGCTCATAGCCCCAGGCGTGATCAATCAAATACTCAGCCTGTATCCCGAAAAAGCTTATAGAGGAGCGCCTGATTAACCTTCTCCTTTGCTCCTGCAAGAGAAGCCATAGCAAGATCCCCCATGGTGTAGATTCCATAACGCTGAAGACCGGCTTCCGTCCCCTTACCTATTCTCCAAAAATCCGTAAGCGGACGATGATTCCATAGTCTTCTTCTATAGCCTTCTTCCGTAAGAGATACCACGACTGCTTTTCCTCCCGCTGTCGTGGATTTTTTTGCCAAAATATCCATAGCCACCTTGGCAAGGTATAGATTCTCCCCCAAGCCCACAGTAGCTATGATTCCCATCTCAGAGTAGACCTTTTTCCGCTATTTCTCCGGCCAACTCCTCCGCAGTTTTCCGGTAAACCTCCGTATACGGTCTAAGGTCAATAAAAACCTCATCTATGGAATAAACATATATATCCTCTTCAGAAACAAATCGCAGGTATATTTCATAAATGCGCCTGCTATACTCCATATAAAGTGCCATTCTTGGAGGTGCCGTAATGTAAGAAAGGGCCAGAAAGGAGTAGGAGGACAAATCCGAAGCCAGACAGGAGCTCCCTACCAATCTTCCTTCGGGGGCGGCTTTTCTTCTTCGATAATTGACTTCCTTTACCCTCTCTATAACCTGAAATAATCTGGCTCTTCCGGGGACTCCCAGCACCTTCAAGGCCGGACTGACCGCAAGACAAATCGTTTTCTCCGTTCTTCCTCCGTCTGCCACCACGAGATAGGCATCCATCGAATTCAAGCCCCTCTCCACACACTCACAAGAGGCATAGAAGGACTTCAAATCTATCGCCATAATTCCACAAGAATCTTTCTTCTCATCTCTCCTCTCCTTTTTTTAGAGTATATAACAAAAACATATGTTTTGTAAATTAGCTTTGTCAGATTTTTCCATTCCCTAAAATAAATTTTGATCGCCTCCTTAATCCCCTTTATATAAAAACTGCAATCTGATACATAAGAGGATATACGCTTTCTATAGAGGATAATAAAAAGAGAAAAGGCCTTTCTATGCCTTTTTCTCCCGCTTCAATTCTCTCCGCTAAATCCGAAAGATATTCCCATCTCGCCCATTTTTTTCACTAAGCAGACGCTCCGTTTCTCCCTTTTCCTTCTGCAGCTCCTGCAAGCGGACGAAGTCTCGCGCATTCTCTACGCTGAGTTTGTCCAGCTCCTCTATTTTTTCTTCGAGCATTCCGATGTCGTCTTCTATCGTTTCATAGTCCTTCTTTTCCTGATAACTCATCTTTAGAGCCCGTTCTTTTTCTCCAGGACTTTGATTTCCTTCCTGCTCTACCTGTTTATCCGAATCCTCCGCTCTTTCCGTCCTTAGCACCTTGCTTTCTTCCCGAATTCGCTTCCGCGCTGTTTCCCTCTAAACTCTCGGAAAGCAGTGCTACCTGATAGTCCGTATATCCCCCTTCGAACTGACGAATTCTTCCGTTTTCCTGAAAAATAAAGAGGCGATTTACCGTCCTGTCCAGAAAATATCGGTCATGACTGATCATGAGAACAATTCCGGAAAAATGATCCAGAAAGTCCTCCAAAACCATAAGGCTTGCAATATCCAAATCATTGGTCGGCTCGTCCAAAAAAGAGAACATTCGGTGCGGACATCAGAATGCGAAGAAGATAAAGTCTCCTTTTTTCTCCTCCGGAAAGCTTCCCAATCGGCGCAAACTGCATTTCCGGGGTGAAAAGGAATCGTTCCGCCATCTGTGCCGCAGAGATAAGCCCCTCCGTTGTAGGGAGATAGTCTGCAATATCCTTAATGCTGTCAATCACGCGCTCTTCGTCGTTCAACTCCTCATTTTCCTGCCGAAAATAGGCAATCCGTACAGTCTGCCCTATTTCCACCGTACCGGAGTCCGGAGTAATTTCTCCGAGGATTACCTTCATGAGTGTTGACTTTTCCGACTCCGTTCTTTCCGATAATCCCAATTCGGTCATTTCGAAGAAAATTATAGGAAAACTGAGAAAAACAGACATTTTTCTTCATAGCTCTTACTGATTTCTTTTAGGAAAATAGTGGACTTTCCAAGTCTTGTATAAATAGAAGAAAGATTTAACTCTTCTTCCTCCGTAGGCCCGTGCATCTCAGAAAGCTTCTCATAGCGATCCAGTCTGGCTTTCTGCTTGGTACTTCTTGCCTTAGCTCCCCTTCTAACCCAGGCAAGCTCTTTTCTTAGAAGGTTCTGTCTTGCCCGCTCCTTGGCCACCTCCGCGGAAAGCCGATTCGCCTTTTTCCTCGAGATACTCGTCATATTTACAATCATAGGAAATAAACTCTTCCCTCTCCAGCTCCACAATACGATTACAAACCGTATCTAAAAAATAGCGGTCGTGGCTGACCAAAAGAATACTGCCCTTAAATTGAGAAAGTTTTCCCTCCAGCCACTCGCTAACTTCTTCATCAATGTGGTTAGTCGGCTCATCCAAAAGGAGCAGGTCCGGCTCCACATTTAAAACGGCAAGAAGAGCCAGTTGCTTCTTCTGGCCACCGGAAAGGAGCTTACAGGGGGCATCATAGTCTAAAAGTCCCAGCTCCTGCATGATTTTCTTTCCGAAGGCCTCCTTCTCTTCTTGCGAGTTTTGCAAAGAAAAAAATTCTTAATGAGGGCCTGTAAGACCGGCTCTTCCTCCGAAACTTTGTCTCCTGAGAAAGATAGGCAATCTTTAAATTTCGTTTCTTGATAACCGTTCCCCGGTCCAGCTCCTCTTCTCCCGCAATCACGCGAAGAAGGGTGGACTTTCCGCCGCCATTCTTACCGATTAGAGCAAGCTTTTCTCCCTCCTGCATATAAAAGCTTGCATCCCTAAACAAAACTTTATTCTGAAAGCTTTTAGAAGCATTTTTCCACATTGAGAATACTGACAGCCATATCTTCCTTTATCCTTTTCTATTTCTACCCGGGTAAATTCCCGAGACTTTTTGTTCCTAACGAGTATCGCTCACAAAATGTACACTATCTTATGTCCTCTTTCCGATACTATACCACACTTGTCCCTACACCGCAGCTTCTTTAGGCATCTGTAAAAGGCCGGAACCAAAAAGCATCCGCAAAAATCCAAGCCAGCGGAGAAGCAAAGCAGGCCGCAATATATCCGAATATCGGGATAAAAAAATAAAGGCCACCAAAGAACGGGCAATCATCTCACTCACTCCGGCAAGCATCGCAAAGCCGGAAAAGCCCATACCCTGAATCGTAAAACGCCAGTTGTTTACAAAAAAACGAGTGGAATATAAAAGAGAGAATTGGCTACCAAAAATTGCTTCGTCATAGCCAGTACTGCAGTTTCTTTTTCCGTCAATGAAAATCTTCGGGATTTCTCCTCCGAAAAGGAAGAGCACGACGCAGATGAACACCGCATAAACGGCCCCCAGCTTTGTGGCCTCCCAAACACCTTCTTCAATTCTCTTGTATTCTCTCGCACCTGCATTCTGTCCGGCATAGGTTGCCATGGTTGCTCCTAAGGCATCAAAAACACAACAGCAAAATCCGCTGATTCTCTGCCCTGCGGCAATTGCCGCCATCGGTACCGCGCCTAAGCCGTTTACCGCCGTCTGTAAAACAACCGAGCCTATTGCGGTAATGCTGTACTGAAGTCCCATAGGAACGCCCATAAGAAGGAGCTTCTCATAATAATGTCTTTCAAGCGAAGCTCCCCTTTTGAAAATGAAGAATAGGAAATTTCTTCTTCATGTATAAAAGGCAAAGAAGTCCGGAAAGAAGCTGAGAAATAACCGTGGCATAAGCCGGGCCCGTCTACCCCGAAACCCCAAAAAGCGTATGCTCACGAAATCCAAAGCAATATTTAAAAAGTGCTGCAAAAACCAGAAAAATAAAGCGGTGTTTTTCGAATCTCCGAGAGAACGAATAACTGCGCTTGTCATATTGTATAAAAAAAGGTAGTAGGGAATTCCCAAGAAAATAATGAAAATGTATTTAAAAAGCATAGGAAAAGGTTTCTTCCGGCGTATTCATAAACTGCAAAATACTCTTTGTGGCAAGACCGATTACACTTGTCATAAGGATGGAAAAAAGAATTGTAAGCCAGAGAATATTTCCCACATATTTTCTAAGCTTTACCTCCTGCTTCGCTCCGAACTTCTGTGCCACCGGAATGGCAAAACCGGAACAAAGGCCGATAACAAAGCCGTTAATCATGAAGCTGATAGCTCCCGTAGAACCCCACTCCCTGCAAAGGGCATTTAAGCCCAGCAACTTACCTACTATAATGGTATCCACCATACTGTAAAACTGCTGAAACAAAGTCCCCAAAAACATGGGTAAGGCAAAGCCGATAATTAAACTTATCGGCTTTCCCTTTGTCAAATCTACTGTAACTGTTTTTTTCTTCATCTTTCCCCTTTTCTCTATTTTTTTCTCTATTTCCTTTTTCTCTATTTCCCCTCGTACTTTTCCTTTAGTTCTCCGCTCCCATAGGCCTCCAGCAGATCCCATAAATCCTCCATCTGCTGCCTAAGCTCTACTCCCTTATCCGTCTCTCCTATACGAATTCTTCCCTTCATTCTTTCTACCACCTGAATATCGGGAGTATTTCTCTTCGCCCTTATGAAAATCCTTATGTTCCGCCAAGGATAGATGCTTGGAATCGT